>Ga0206679_10000966_pt1 | contig 23972 bp, 20 predicted proteins | sample M110012015metaG_FD_155464 | JGI IMG/M metagenome (GOLD analysis project Ga0206679, IMG submission 155464) | Ammonia-oxidizing marine archaeal communities from Monterey Bay, California, United States - M1 100m 12015 | ecosystem: Environmental > Aquatic > Marine > Intertidal zone | place: USA... | reverse complement strand
AGCCCTGAAGGCCCGCCCGGGACGTACCAGGATCCTGACAGATGACCTCAACTTCCCGTCGGACGTCCAGGTCCTACGGGCGGCCGCACAGGCCGCAGGACCCGACCACGAGGTCGTGATCCTGGAGTCCGACGGCCTGCACGGTCCCGTCGACGGCCTGTCCGAGGCCCTCGGTGCCGACAGAGGCGCCGACGTGGCTCTGGTGTCCCTCAGCCACGTCGCCTACGGGCCGGGCTGGTGCTGGGACCTGGCGACGACGACCCGGGCGGCCCACGAGGCCGGTGCCCTCATGCTCTGGGACCTCTGCCACTCGGTCGGCGTCGTCCCGACCGACCTCGGCGCCGCCGATGTCGACCTGGCGGTCGGATGCACCTACAAGTACCTCAACGGCGGCCCCGGATCGCCCGCGTTCCTCTACGTGAACGCCGACCGGACCGACCTCCAGAACCCGGTGCGCGGCTGGTACGGCTCCGACGACCCGATGGGCTTCGGCTTCGACGCCGGCCCCGCCGCCGGTGCTTCGCGCTTCCTGACGGGAACCCCGCCGATCCTCTCCACCGTGCTCGTCGAGCCCGGCGTCGACCTCATCCTCGAGGCGGGGATCGACCGCCTCCGGGCAAAGTCCGTGGCCCTGACCGAGCGGTTCGTCGCCCTCGTCGACCTGCACCTGGCGCCCCTCGGCTTCGGTGTCCAATCGCCCCGAGACCCCGCCCAACGCGGCTCGCACGTCTCGTTGCGCCATGACGCTGCCCAGGCCGTGAGCCAGGCCCTCGTCAACGAGGCCAGGGTGATCACCGACTCCCGACCGCCGGACCTCATCCGCTTCGGGTTCGCCCCGCTCTACATCGGCTTCGCCGACGTGGACGAAGCCGTCCGGAGGACGGCCGAGGTCGTCGAGTCGGGTGGCATCGATCGCTGGAGGGGCGTCCAGCCGGTCGTCCCGTAGTCGCGGTCAACGGCCGGCGATCCGGTCCAGCACCCGCTCGGCGATGACCTCTCCGATGGCAAGCGATGCCGTGGCCGCCGGCGAGGGGGCGTTCACCACATGGACCGCACGTTCCCCGTCGACCAGGTGGAAGTCGTCGAGCAGGGCGCCGCTGCGGTCGAGCGCCTGTGCCCGGATGCCCGACGGCGCCCGGCGGAAGTCGGCCGGGTCGAGGTCCGGAACCAACCTCCGGGCCGCCTGGGCGAACCGGCGACGGCTGAGCGAGCGACGTAACTCGCCGAGCCCCGGTCGCCAGTAGCGGCCGACCAGGCGGGCCGTGCCCGGCCACGCAAGGGTCTCGAAGAGGTCGCGCGGGGACACGGCACAGCGGCCGTAGCCCTCGCGGGCGAGGGAGAGTACGGCGTTGGGGCCGGCGTGCACATGGCCGTCCAGGCCCCGCGTCAGGTGGACGCCGAGAAACGGGAACCGGGGGTCGGGCACCGGGTAGATGAGGCCGCTGACGAGGTCCGCCGAGTGCCCCACCAGGTCCAGGTACTCACCCCGGAAGGGCACGATGCGGGCGCCCGGGTCGCTGCCCGTTCGACGTGCCAGGCGGTCGCTCTGCAGTCCGGCGCAGGCGACGAGGAAGCGACCGGACACCGGACCGTCTTTGGTCGCCAACTCCCAGCCGTCGGCCGTGGGGGAACCCCCGGTGACACGGACCCCGGTCCGGACGGAACCGCCTGCCTCGACGACGAGGTCGGCGAGTCGATGTGCAACGGCTCGAAAACCGGCCCGCCCGGTCGACGGGACGTGGAGGGCGGCCGCGCAGCGGAGGTGGGGCTCGAGTTCACGGGCACCCTCCGGGGACAGTTCCTCGACCGGCACACCGTTCGCCCCGGCCCGGTCGGCCAGGTCGCGTAGTCGGGCCAACTCGTCCCCGTCGATCGCGGCGACGAGCTTGCCGCACCGGTCGTGGGCGATGTCGTGCTCGGTGCAGAAGGCGACCATCCGCTCGGCTCCCTCCACGGCGAGGCGTGCCTTGAGGGACCCGGGCGTGTAGTAGATCCCCGAGTGGATGACGCCGCTGTTGCGTCCGGTCTGGTGCGAGGCGAGTTCCGGTTCCTTCTCCAGAACAGCGACCGAGGCCCCGGGAAGTCGCTGCACGAGTGCATGTGCCGTTGCCAGGCCGAGGATTCCGCCGCCCGCGACCACGACGTCGAAGGAGGGGCGGGCCATGTCGCGACGCTAGCCGCAGCCTTGGTCACGGGCTTGGGGCATGATTTCGGGATGCGACGCCGGCGCGACCAGCACGGAGGCCTCCCCATCAGGTTGGGCCCGGCGTCGAACGGGGAGTTCGTGCCGCCTCCCGCCTCGCCGGTGGTTCGGGAGACCATCCGCCGGGCGAACTCCGAGGCCGAGGTGTTGGCCCGGCGCCTGGGGGTGTCGAGGCGGCGGTTCCTGGCCTCCCTGGGCGGATCGGCCCTGACTTTGGTGGTCCTTGAGGCCTGCGCCTCGGCCGAACGGGCCACCCGGACCACATCGACCACGTCGATGCCGACCACGTCGACCACTTCGACCACTTCGACGACCTCGACCACCACCTCCACGACGTCGACGACCTCGACCACCACGACGCTGCCGCCGACCACGACCGGAGGCACCTATGAGGTTCCTCCCGAGGCGACCACCGAACCGGAGGTGGCCGAGGAGGTGCTGGCCGGCGACGAGTTCGTGATGGACCTCCAGGCCCACCTGCTGGACTACGACCTCACGCCCGACGTGGCGTGGGACGGCACCCCGTTCCTCGGTCAGATCTTCCCCCAGGTCGCCTGTGGCGAGACCGATCCCCGGGCGTGCTTCTCGATCGAGGCGTTTCTCGACCTGTTCTTCCTGCAGAGTGACACCTCGCTGGCGGTACTCTCCGCCATTCCGGTGCCCGGCCCCGACAACCCGCTCTCCGCCGAGGTCATGGCCGCCACGCAGCGCATGGCCGACGCCCTGTGTGCCGAGGGCCGGGTCCTCGCCCACGGTCAGGCCATGCCCAACCTGGGCGACCCGGCGGCGCTGCTCGGGTCGATGGCCGAGGTGCGCGATCGCTACCCGATCGTCGCCTGGAAGGCCTATACGCACCTGCCGGCGGCCGTCCCGTTCTTCCTCGACGACCACGATCCGGACGGTGTCCCCGTCGGCCGCCCGTTCCTCGAGGCGGTGCGCCAGGTCGGCCCTCCGGTGGTGTGCATCCACAAGGGGTTCCGTGGCGTGGGCGGGGGCTCCGGGAGGTTCGCCGACCCGGTCGACGTCGGGCCCGCCGCCGCCGCCAATCCCGACATCTCGTTCGTCGTCTACCACTCGGGCTTCGAGGCGGACGTGGCCGAGGGCCCCTACGACCCCTCGGCGCCCAACGGTGGGGTCGACCGGCTGATCGCCTCACTGGAGCGGGCGGGAGTCGGGCCCGGCCAGAACGTCTATGCGGAGCTCGGGTCGACGTGGCGCTTCCTCATGTCGCGGCCCGACGAGGCGGCCCACGTGCTGGGCAAGCTGATGTCCGCAGTGGGGACGGACCACGTGGTGTGGGGCACCGACTGCCTCTGGTACGGATCCCCCCAGGACCAGATCGAGGCGTTCCGGGCGTTCGCCATCACCGAGGCCTACCAGGAGGTCTACGGGTACCCGGCGCTCACCCCGGAGGTGAAGGCCGGCATCCTCGGCCGCAACGCCGCCCGGTTGCACGGCGTCGAGCCGGTGCACCGGGACTGTGCGTTCTCCCGGGCGGAACTCCGGCAGGTGCGTGCCGAGTTGGCGTTGCCTACACCAACCCTCGGTCCGACGACGGCCGACGAGGTCGCCCACGCCATCGCCGCGCACCTGGTCTGAGAGACGGAACCGATCGAAGGGAGCGCCGTCGGTGGGGCCCCGCCGAGGATCCTGGCCAAGGGCAGTCGGTGCGTCAGCGGCGGTCGAGTGCCTCGAGGGGATCGACGTAGTCGAGACCGAAGGTGTCGGCCACGGCGCGGTCGGTGACCATCCCGGAGCAGATGTTGAGGCCGTTGCGCAGGTGGGCATCAGTCCGCAGGGCGGCATCGGTGCCCATTCCGGCCAGCGCCAGGGCGTAGGGGAGCGTGGCGTTCGAAAGGGCGAGCGTGGAAGTGCGTGGCACACCGCCCGGCATGTTCGCCACGCAGTAGTGGACGATGCCGTCGATCACGTAGGTGGGCTCGAGGTGGGTGGTGGGCCGGGTGGTCTCGACACAGCCGCCCTGGTCGACGGCCACGTCGACGATCACCGAGCCGGGGCGCATCCCCGACAGCATCTGGCGGGAGACGAGGTGCGGGGCCCTGGCGCCCTTGACCAGCACGGCGCCGATCACGAGGTCGGCATCGTGGACCGAGGCCTCGAGCTCGGACCGGGTGGAGAAGACCGTGCGGAGCGTGGCGCCGAAGCGCTTGTCCAGCCGATCGAGGGCGGCCGGACTGCGATCGAGGACCGTGACGTCGGCGCCGAGGCCGATGGCCATCTCGATGGCGTTCTCGCCGACCACGCCGCCACCGAGGACGACGACCTTGGCCGGACGGACGCCGGGCACACCGCCCATGAGGAGGCCCGCACCGCCTTGGGTCGATTCGAGGGCGTGGGCGCCTGCCTGGATGGACATGCGGCCGGCGATCGCCGACATCGGTGCCAGCAACGGGAGGCGGCCGTCGTCGTCGGTGACGGTCTCGTAGGCGATACAGGTGGCACCGCTGGCGATCAGTTCGTCGGTCTGGGGTCGGTCGGCCGCCAGGTGCAGGTAGGTGAAGAGGGTGTGGTGGGGGCGCAGCATGGCCCGCTCGGAGGCCTGCGGCTCCTTGACCTTGACGATCATCTCCGAGGCCCCGAAGACCTCGGAGGCCGAGCCGGCGATGGCCGCGCCTGCCTCCTTGTAGGCGACGTCGTCGAAGCCGGCGCCGTCGCCGGCCCTGGTCTGCACCATGACCTCGTGGCCGTTGGCGGTGAGCTCGCCGACGACGGCAGGGGTGGCGCCGACGCGTCGTTCCGCGATCTTGATCTCGGTGGGGATGCCGATGTGCATGGAGTGCGCTCCTGGGGGGAACCTCGGAACCCGTCCGGTCCGGAGGGACGTCTGGGGGAAAGGGTACGGATGTGTCGGCGACACACGATTGCCGTGTGCGACCGATTCGGGGTTTCAGGCGCAATGAAGTTGCGTTCAAGTATGATTGCCTGCATGTCTGAAGCGTCTCTGGAACTGGACCGGGTTGATCGTGCGATCCTGGAGATCCTCCAGCAGGACGGCCGGAGGGCCAACGTCGACCTCGCCGACGCAGTCAACCTCTCGCCCTCGGCCTGCCTGCGACGGATCCGACGCCTCGAGGAGGCGGGGGTGATCGACCGCTACGCGGCACTCCTCGATCCCTCCCGGGTGGGACTCGGCACCGACGTGTTCGTCGAGATCACGCTGATCGGACAGGACGAGGCCACCCTCGACGCGTTCGAGGTGGCGGTCGCCGAGCGGCCCGAGATCATGAGGTGTCACCTGATGGCGGGGGAGTTCGACTACCTGGTGCACGTGGTCGTGCGCGATGTCGCCGAATACGAGGTTCTTCACCGCACCCACCTGGCGCAGTTGCCGGGAGTGGCGCGGATGGTTTCGAGCTTCGCCCTGCGGCCAATCTGCGATCGCACCGCCTTCCCTCTGGGCGCTCCTGCCGGTTGACCGCGCCTCAGGCCAGCCCGCCGTCGACCTTGAGCACGCTTCCCGTCGTGAAACTCGAGGCGTCCGATGCCAGGTAGAGGGCGGCGCCGACGATCTCGTGCGGCCTGCCGCCGCGTTCGAGCGGCATCGTGCGGCGGGCGGTCTCGGCGAAGGCCTCGAGGTCCCAGGCCTGGGCGATGTCGGTCAGGAACGGGCCGGGCATCAGGCAGTTCACCCGGACTTCCGGCCCGAGTGCCTTCGCCAACGAGGACGTGAGGTTGTTGACCCCGGCCTTGGCCATGGCGTAGACGACCTCGCCCGGGGTGGGGCGCACGGCGGCGACGGAGCTCACGTTGACGATCGAGCCGCGGCCTTCGGCCTTCATGCGCTCACCGATCACGACCGAGAGCCGGAAGACGCCCTTGAGGTTCACGTCCATGACCTTGTCGTACAGGGCCTCGGTGACCGAGGCGAGGGAGTCGTAGAGGGGGGACATGCCGGCGTTGTTGACCAGGATGTCGACGCGACCGAACTCCTCATAGGCGGCATCTGCGAGTCGGTCGACCTGCTCCCAGTGGCCGACATGGCATTCGACGGCCAGCGCCCGGCGGCCGAATCGTTCGTCGACCTCGGCAGCGAGCGCCTCGCAGTTGGCCAGTTTGCGGCTGGCGATGACGACGTCGGCGCCGTGCTCGGCGAAGGCCAGGACCATCTCGCGGCCGAGGCCCCTGCTGCCGCCGGTCACGACCGCCACGCGGTCGGTGAGGTCGAAGTGGTCGGCGGGCATGGGCCAGTATCCCCCGTGGCCGCATGCCGGGCGAATCCCGACGGTCAGGAGGTGGCCGGAATTCCGGCTGCCGATCGGATGCCGTCGACCAGCAGGTCGACGAGGAACCCGAACTCGGCATCGTGGTCGCCGCGTCCCATCACGTCGAGGTTCTCTAGTCGGGTGAAGCCGTCCATGGCAGCACGCAGTGATCGTCCGGCCTTCACGGCCTCGGCATCCTCGAGCCCGAAGCCGCGGATCACGGCCTGGATGGCGCCCAGGGCGAGCCGGGCGCCGTCGCGCCGCTCGGCGTCGTCAGGATCGATCGGGGTGAGGGTCAGGTCGTAGCGGCCGGGGAAGGTCGTGGCCCAGGATCGGTAGGCGTGGGAAAACGAGCGGACGGCATCCTCGTCGCTGCGGCCGAGCACTGCGTCGCGCAGCACCTCGCCGAACTCGACGGTGCAGGCGTGGGCCAGGGCCCGCCGCAGTCCTGGCAGGCCGTCGACGTGCGAGTAGAGGGAGGGGGAGCGGACCCCGAGGCGTTCGGCGACGGCGGCCAGGCTGACGGCGGCGACCCCGTCGGCATCCGCGACCGCCAATCCGGCGGCGACCACGTCCCGGCGGGTGACCCCAATCTTCCTTGCCATGTTGCAAGCATAGTAGGCATATCTCTATGATCATTAGATAGGAAGTCCAGTTCGGGGACCACCACCTCCGAGTCGACCACCCAGGAGTCGGAGCAGTGACCACCGCCACCGAGACCCCCGCCCCGTACACGATCATCTCGTCGGACTGCCACGCCGGCGGCAACATGGCCATGTACGAGGAGTACCTCGAGGCCAGGTGGAAGGACGCCTTCAAGGAATGGCGGGGCGCCTACTCCAACCCGTTCCGCGACCTCCAGGACGACGGCCGCTCCCGCAACTGGGACGACGAGCGGCGCATCGACGACCTGAATGCCGATGGCGTCGTCGCGGAGATCACTTTCCCGAACACCGTGCCACCGTTCTTCCCGACCGGAACCCTCATCACCTACCCTGCCACCGACCGCGCCGAGTACGAGCGGCGCCTCGTCGGGATCCGTACCCACAACCGTTGGCTCCTCGACTGGTGCGCCGGCTACCCCGAACGCCGTTGCGGCCTGCCCCAGGTGTTCCTCAACGACCTCGACGACACGATCGCCGACCTCGAGTGGACGGCCGAGAACGGCTTCCGGAGCTTCATGCTCCCGGCCATCCCGCCCGACATGGGCATCCCCGGCTTCTGGGACCCGATCTACGATCGCCTCTGGTCGGCAGTGCGAGACCTTGACCTGACGATCACCCAGCACGGCGGTTCGGGCGGCCCCGACTACGGGAAGGCCCCGACGGCGACCCTCATGTACCTCATGGAGGTGCCGTTCTTCGCCCAACGCAACCTGTCGCACCTGATCATGTCGGGCGTCTTCGAGCGGTTCCCCGAGTTGCGCTTCGTCATGACCGAGCAGGGCGTGGCCTGGGTGCTCGACGACTTGAGACGCATGGACGGCTACCACGCCCAGATGTCGTCGGGCCGGGTCGGCGAACTCGGATTCGACGGCGACCTGGTGCTTCCCATGAAGCCCAGCGAGTACTTCGACCGAAACGTCTGGATCGGCGCCAGCTTCCCGAGTCCGTCCGAGGCCGCGGCCATCCGCGAGGTGGGCGTGCACAACGTGATGTGGGGCAACGACTACCCGCACAACGAGGGCACGTTCCCCCACTCCCGTGAGTCGTTGCGGCGCTCGTTCTGCGACTGGGACGAGGCCGACCTGCGCACCATCTTCTGCGACAACGCCGTTGAGGTGTACCGCTTCGATCCCGAGGCACTTGCCCCTCACGCCGCCGAATACGGCCCTACGGTCGAAGAGGTGGCCACGCCACTGGACGAGGTTCCGAAGGACAACCGGAGCCCGGCCTTCACCCGGTCCTAGCCCGAGACCGGCTGGTCGCCGCTTACCGCAGGCCTGTTGCGCTGATCGTCTCGCCGATCGCCACCAGGTGGCCGAGGTCGGGGTCGTAGGCGAAGCGCCGCAGCAGGTCGCCGGCGCCGTGCTTGCCGGGCCCGAGTGATGCCTCGCCCAATCCCGGGAGGCTGAACGACCCGATCGATTCGACGGCGGCGATGAAGGTCGCCGGCGTGAGTTCGTCGCCAGACCCCTCCAGGAGCTTCATCGCCATTCGAAACACCTGACAGGCGTGCATTGCGTCGAGTCGGGTGTCGGAGGCGATGGCTGCGTCCTCTTCGAGGGCGACCCACTCGTCGACGCACCTTTGCACCGACGGGTCGGCGACCGACTCCTCGGCACGGGGAACGTTCATCGTGAGTGCCGAGACCTGTCCGCCCACGAAGGTGGAGAGCCCGGCACCGCCGGGGAAACCGGGGTCCACGGCTTCGGGGTCGGTGATGAAGAGCTCGACGACCGAGCCGACCCGCTCGAGGGCGATGGCGTGGTTGCCGGCATCCTCGAGGACCAGCACGACGTCGACGCCGTCGGCCCCGAATTGGTCCCGGAGGGGTGCGTCGAGCTGGTTGATGTCGGCGTGTTGCGTCTCGAAGGTCGCCTCGGAGGCGAGGTCGAGGGTGAACTCCTCGACGAGTTCACGGACGCGGTCCTGGAACACCGAAGTGGTCCCCGTCCAGAACGTGCCGAGTCGGAGGTCGTCGAGGTCACCGCGCCGCACGAGTGCGGTGAGCCCCAGGATGCGGGCGTCGTCCGGGTCCATCTCGACGGTGACCAGGAGGCCGCCGAGGTCGGCGTCGAGGTCGGCGTCGAGGCCGGATCGGGCGACGACGGGGGCGCCGTAGCGCTCGCTCACGCAGCGGACCGCGTCCTCGTCGGCCCTGTCCATGATGACGAGGAAGACGCCGGCCTCCTCGAGGAGGGTGGTGCAGGCCGCGTCGGTCGAGTCGGCGCGGTACGGGTTGTACCCGGCCACGTGCAGGACGACCTGACGACCCCGGATGCCGCCCCGGTCGTTCTGAGCCCGGACGAAGGCCTCGAACAGGCCCTCGCCCATCGGGTCGGTCGAATCGAGGAGCAGGCCCACATGGAGTTCCGTGGGTGTGACACCCTGCCAGGAGGCGGGGAGGACGGACCCGGTCGTCGTCGGAGGCTCGCTCGTCGTGGTGCTCGTCGTCGGAGGCTCGCTCGTCGTCGTGCTCGAGGTCGTGGTGCTCGTCGAGGTCGTGGTGCTCGTCGAGGTCGTGGTGCTCGTCGAGGTCGTCGTGGTGGAGGTCGTGCTCGAGGTCGTGGTGCTCGTCGTCTCGGGAGGAGCGCTTGTGGTCGTCGAGGTGGTCGTCGTCGCCGGCACCGGGTCGGAACCTCCGCCACAGCCGACGGCCACCAGTACGACGACGAGTAGCGCCGGGAGCCACGTTCTCACGGCCACGACGTTACGACAATGCGCCCGCTATCAGCGGGCAGCGTTCGGGAATCAGGCCGTGATGCCGAAGCGTTCGAGGCCAAAGCAGTCGATGGCGTTGCCGCGCATGAGCTTGTAGACCTCTTCGTCGGACAGGCCTGCCGCGGTGCAGATCTTCGTGGCAACGTCGAGCGTGTGCGGATAGGTCGAATCCGCGTGGGGGAAGTCGACCTCGAAGCAGATCTGGTCCATGCCGATCACGTCCCGGTTCCGCAGGCCGATCTCGTCGTCGAAGATGCAGCCCCAGATATGGCCGTGGATGTAGGAGCTGGGCGGCTCGGGAAGGTCGATGCCGAAGGTGGCGTCGCCCCGCTCGGCCCAGATCTTGTCCATGCGCTCGATCACGTACGGCATCCAGCCGACCTGGCCCTCCGAGTAGGCGATCCGGAGCCTCGGGAACCGGACGAACGCGCCCGAGAGGATGTAGTCGCACATCGACCCCATGGCGTTCGAGAAGGTCAGCGTCGACGAGACGGCGAACGGGGCGTCGGGCGAGGTGCTGGGCATCTTGGACGACGACCCGATGTGCATGCAGACGACGGTGTCGGTCTCCTCGCAGGCCCGGAGGAACGGATCCCAGAAGCGGTCCTTGTCGTGGATCGAGGGAAGGCCCAGCGGGAAGGGGTTCTCCGAGAATGCCACGGCGAACGAGCCCTTTTCGGCGCAGCGGTGTACCTCGACGGCTGCCGCCACGGGGTCCCAGAGGGGAATGAGCGTGAGCGGGACGAGGCGTCCCCTGCCGTCGCCGGCGCACCACTCGTCGATCATCCAGTCGTTGTAGGCCTGGACGCAGAGCATGGCGAGTTCCTTGTCCTCCCGCTCGTAGAAGGTCTGGCCGCAGAAGCGGGGGAGGACGTTCGGGAAGCAGATCGAGACGTCGACATGGTTCTCGTCCATGGCGACCAGGCGTTCCTTCTGGATCCAACCGGCGGGATGGATCTCGTCGAACGTGACGGGGGTGATGTCGAGTTCGTCGAAGCCGACGGCCGCTGAGAGCTTGGGGAACGGGTAGACGAGGTCGTCGTAGAGCCACCAGTCGCAGGGGGTGCCGCCCTCGACCCCCTTCTCGTACGAGAAGACGCCGCCCTCGAAGTTGAAGATGGCGGTGTCGCGTTCCACGCGCGGGCAGCGGTCCTGGTACCGCGCGGGGATGCGGGACGTCCACAGGTCGGGGGGTTCGACGACGTGGTCGTCGACGGAGATGATCCGGGGAATCTGGGGCATTCGGGCTCCCGGTGGTCGAACGCTTCTGACGGCCCGTCAGACAGGCCCACGGTAGCGCGGGGTGCATCGGGTCGGCCAGACGGCGGCGGGCCGATTGCCCCGCTTGGATGGTCAGGTGAGGCTGGACAGGAGCGAGCGGGTCTGGGCGAATTCGTCGGCCGTCCGGCCGAACTCGAGGGCGACGAAGTCGGTGGCGCCGGCCCGTGCGAGGCCCTCGAGCCCGGCTGCGACCTCCTCCTCGTTCCCGATGATCGCCACGTCACCCGGGCTGGCCGCCCCCTCGCGGTCGAGCATGGCCCGATACGAGGGCAACTCTCCGTAGATGGCGAAGACCTGCGCAGCCGCTTCACGGACCGCGTCGGCGTCGTCGGTGACGCAAACGGGGAGGCTGCACACGATCCGTGGGTCGGGCCGGTCGACCTCGGCGGCGGCGGCGGCGAGCCGTGGCCGGATGTGGTCCTCGATCGTGCGTGGCCCGACCATCCAGAGGATGGTGCCATCGGTGCGCCGGCCGGTGACGCGCAGGGCCTGTTCGCCGAGCGCCGCCACCATCACTGACGGGACGCGGTCGCTGGGGCGGGCCGACGCCATGTGGGCCGTGAACGCCTCACCGTCATGGTCGACCCGGCCGGCGTCGAGGAGCGGCATGAGCACCTCGAGGTAGTCGATCAGGTGGCGGATGGGTCGGTCGAAGGACAGGCCGAGGGCGCCCTCGATGACCGGCTTGTGCGAGAGGCCGATGCCGAGCACCAGGTCCCGGTCGCCGAGAACCGCCTGGGTGGTGAGCGCCTGGCCGGCCAGCATCGTGGGATGGCGGGGGAACGTCGGCACCACGGCCGTTCCGAACTCGAGCCCGGGTGCGTCGTCGGCCACCGCCGGGAAGACGGTCAGGGCGTCGACGAGGCCGGTCTGGGCGAGCCACCAGCCGGAGAACCCGTCCTCGGCGGCGCGGGCAGCATGCTCGCGGAGTCTTCCGATGTCGGCGTGGAGCAATTCAGCCGAGGCGTTGACGGCGATGCGCATGGGGGTCCTCCGGGAAGGGGAAGTGGGCCGGTCAGTTCCCTGATTCGACCATGATCTGGAGTTGGTCGGCGAACCCGGTGAGGAAGGCCTCGGCCACCTCGAGGAAGGCGTCGCTGGCTCCGTCGGGCAGTGGCTCGATTACGAGCGACCAGGCCAGCAGACAGGAGTCGCCCCGGTCCGTGATGGCCGTCGTGCCCTGGTAGAGCGCCACCGGGGCACCGGTCAACTCGTACACGCGGCGCCACGGTGGTTCGAACGAGATGACCTCCTCGCTCAGCGACATGCCGTCCGTCCCGAACTCGAAGACCGCCCCCAGCCCGTGCGGCGGCGGCTCGCCCTCGACCACGGAGCCGCCGGTCGCCGTGGCGATCATGTCGAGCAGGGCGTCCCACACCACCTGGCGGGGCGCAGCGATCTCCCGCTCGATGACGATCGACGTGTAGGCCCGGCGCTGCTGTGTCACGTCCAGATCATGCCCCGGCGGCCTCGCCGATGAGCGCACGGGGGTCGGCGGCGCCGGCCAGGCCACCGTCGACGACCTCGATGCAGTGGGCGTGGCCGTAGTTGGCTGGGGCGACGCCTGCGCGGTGTCCGCGGGCGGTGAGGCCACGGGCCCAGGGCTCCGGCGTATGGGCCTCGAGCAGCACCTCGACGTCGTCCGGGTCCACCCAGGTGTCGAAGCCACCGCCACCGCCGCGCAGCACCCAGCGTCCACCGCCGACCACATGGCCGGGAGGGGCACCGTCAACCAGGAGTCGCACCAGCATCTGGAGAACCACCTGGGGCTGCGCATCGCCGCCCATGGTCCCCAGGACCGAGCGCAGTGAACCGTCAGGGCGGGTGACCAGCGCAGGTGCCAGCGTGTGTGGCGGTCGACGGCCGGGCCCGTAGCGGGCCGGGTGGCCGGGCTCGAGGCTGAACCCGAGGCCCCGGTTGTGCAGGAAGATCCCGAGGTCCGGCAGGGTCACGTGGCTGCCGAAGCCGTCGGCGTTCGACTGGATGAGCGACACCGCCATGCCGTTGCCGTCGACCACGCACTCGTACATCGTGTCGCCGTCGTGCCAGGCATCTCCGAGCACGGCTCGCCGGTCGGGATCGATGGCGTTCCGTCGGGGGCCGAGCCGTTCCGGGGCGAGCAGGGCGGCTCCGTCGGCGTGCTCGTGCAGCACCCCGGGCCGGTCATGTCCGGCCTGTCGCATCGCCTCGATGAGGAGGTGTACGCGCAACGGGTCGTCCTCCCGGGGCAGGTCGAGGCCTTCGGCGATCAGGGCCGATGCCAGCGTCAGGTACCCCTGAGAATTTGGTGGCACCGTCCAGACGTCGTGGCCCCACACCCTGGAACCGAGGGGCTCGACCCAGTCGGCCTGTGGGCGGCGCAGGTCGTCGTCGCTGAACTCGCCGGTACCGACGGCGAGCAGTTCGTCGCCGTACGCGCCCAGGTACACGGCATCGCGGCCGCCCTCTGCCAGGGCCCGTAGCACACGGGCCACCCCGGGTCGTCGGACCACCTGGCCGGTCCGCACCAGCCCTTCGAAGTCCTGTGCTCCGTGAAGGCCCCGGATCCCGGCGGCCATGGGCACCAGGTGGGGTGACGCCTCGAAGCCCCCCTCGGCGAGCGTGATCGCCGGCGACAGGACCTCGGCGAGCGGCATCGAACCGAAGCGGTTGTGGAGCGCTGCCCAGCCGTCGACGCAACCGGGAACGGTCACCACCCGCACGTCGCCCCGCCTCGGCATCGACTGGTGGCCCTCGGCGGACAGGCGCTCGGGATCGGCACCGGAGCCGGAGCGCCCGGAGGCGTTCAGGCACACTGGCGGACCGTCGCCACGGTGGACGAGGGCGAGCAGGTCACCACCGAGTCCGCACATGTGCTGGGCGGTCACGGCCAGCACGGCATTGGCGGCGATGGCCGCATCGGCGGCATTCCCGCCCGACCCGAGGATCCTGACGCCTGCCCTCGAGGCGAGGGCGTCGATCGTGCACACCATGGCGGTTCCGAAGCGCCGCTCGGGATCCTCCCACGGTGCCGGAGTGCTCACGGGTCGAGCATGCCACGCCGGTCGGGCACGTGTGGCCTCCCGACCCGCCGGACTGGGAGAGTAGAGGCAGTCGGCGACCAGGGAGACGTGAGATGGGTGACCAGCAGGTACGGGAGGCCCTGGGGGAGGCGACGTGAGCCGCCGGACGGCCTGACGATGCGCTTCTCATTCACCCACCCGATGTCAGCCGGCGACCATGACCCGCGACTCGTAGGCCGGGAGGGACTGACCCGGCTGGCCCTGGCCGCCGAGGCCGCCGGCTTCGACGCCATCGGGTTCACCGACCACCCAATGCCGGGCAGCCGCTGGCTTGCGGCCGGCGGGCACGACGCCCTCGACCCGTTTTCGGCACTCGCCTTCTGCGCTGCCGCCACCAGCCGATTGCGGCTGATGACCAACATCGCCGTGCTGCCCTACCGGAATCCGTTCATCCTGGCCAAGGCAGCGGCGACGGTCGACGTGCTCTCCGACGGGCGGCTGATCCTCGGTGCCGGCACCGGATACCAGAAGGCCGAGTACCGGGCGCTGGGCGCCGACTTCGACGACCGCAACGACCGCTTTGACGAGACGCTCGAGGCCATGATCGCCGCCTGGACGACCGACGACCTGGCGTTCGAGGGGCATCGGTTCGCCGCCGTGGGCAACACCGCCCGTCCCCGACCCGTGCAGCAGCCGCATCCCCCGATCTGGATCGGGGGCAACTCGGCCCGGGCACGTGCCCGGGTCGTCCGCTACGGGCAGGGATGGAGCCCGTTCCCGACATCTGCAGCGATGGCGGCCACCGCCAGGACGGCAGCCCTAGAGACCGTCGATGACCTGCGACCGATGCTCGACGACCTCCGGCGTCGGCTGGAGGAGGCCGGCCGGTCCGACCCGGTCGACGTGCACTTCACCTGTGGGGCGGGCGGAGCGCCGGGTGACGACCGCTTCAACCCCGAGGAGCACCTGGCGGGCCTCGACCGGCTGGCCGGGGCCGGCGTGACCTGGATCGGGGTGACGGTTCCCGGCGACGACCTGGGACGGGCGGTCGAGGCACTCGGGCGCTATGGCGAAGAGGTCATCGGGTAGGGCCGGGGAGCCGTGGCCGGTTGAACCGGTCCGGGTCGACGGCGGTACCGTTGGCCGCTAGCGAGGCAGGGAAAGGGAGCGATGGCCACCGATCAGGTTCTGGCAGACGAGATCGTCGGCGCCGTCCGAGCCTGGGTCGAACGCGACGTCATTCCCAACGTCGCCGAGTTCGAACAGGCCGACGAGTTCCCCCAGGCCATGTTCGAGCAGATGTGTGAGTTTGGGCTGTTCGGCTCGACGATCCCCGAGGAGTACGGCGGCCTGGGCCTCGACATCACCACCTACGCGCGCCTCATCGAGGAGATCTCCCGCGGGTACATGTCACTGGCCGGCATCCTCAACACCCACAAGATCGGTGCCACCATGATCGGGCGCTACGGAACCGACGAGCAGCGGCAGCGGTTCCTCCCCCGGATGTGCGACGGGTCGTTTCGGGCCGCCTTCTCGCTCTCGGAACCCGATGCCGGCAGCGACACCGGCGCCCTGCGCTGCCGGGCCGAGTGGGATGGCGACGAATGGGTGGTCAACGGGACGAAGATGTGGGTCACCAACGGCATGCGGTCCTCGCTCGTCATGCTGCTGGCCCGTACGCCCGACGACCGCATCACCTGCTTCCTCGTCGAGAAGGACCCGGGCGAGACGTTCGAGGGGATCTCGGTGTCGCGCAAGATCGACAAGCTCGGCTACCGCGGACTCGAGACCGTCGAGATGTCATACGTCGACCACCGGGTCCCTCACGCCAACGTGCTCGGTGGCGACGACGGCATCGGCCACGGTCGCCGCTACGCCCTCTCGGCATTGGAACTCGGGCGCATCAACGTGGCGGCGCGGGCCGTCGGGGTCGCCCAGGCCGCCTTCGAGGCGGCGATGGCCTACTCGCAGCAGCGCGAGACCTTCGGCCGGCCGATCTTCGAGCACCAGGCCATCCAGTTCATGCTCGCCGAGATGGCCACCAAGCTCCAGGCCGCCCGCCTCATGACCTACGACGCCGCCCGCCGGGCCGACGCCGGAGAACGCGTCGACATGGAGGCCGGCATGGCCAAGCTGTTCGCCTCCGAGGCCGCCTTCGAGATCGCCTCCGATGCGCTGCGGATCCACGGCGGCAACGGCTATACCACCGAGTTCCCCGTGGAGCGCTACTTCCGCGATGCGCCGCTGATGATCATCGGCGAGGGGACCAGCGAGATCCAGAAGCTCGTCATTGCCCGCAAACTGCTCGAACGGTTCCCGGTCGAGTGACTCGGGACGCCTGATCATCGACACTCGACACTCGGAACACGGAGACACCATGAGCGAAACACTTGGCCAGCCCGGAACGACCAGCACGTCGATCCTCGGTAATCCGGTCCTGCGCCGCGAGGACGACGCCCTCGTCCGTGGTCAGGGCGAATACGTGGGCAACGTCCCCCTCGAAGGCGCCCTGCACGCCCACTTCGTGCGGTCCACGACGGCACACGGCACCATCGAGTCGATCGAGGTCGACGATGCCCGGAGCATGCCCGGTGTCGTCGCCGTGTACACCGCCACCGACCTCGGACTCGACGACCGCCCGGTGACCATGGGCTTCTACCCGTCCGAGATGGGCCGCTCCTTCCTCGCCCGGGACCGGGTGAGGTTCGTCGGGGAGCCGATAGCGGTCGTGGTCGCCGAGTCTCCATACCTGGCCGCCGACGCCGCCGAGATGATCTGGGCCGACATCGAACCCCTACCGCCGGTGTTGGACCTCGCCGACGCGTTGGCCGGCGACACCGTGCTGTTCCCGGACCTCGGCCACAACGTCGCATTCCGCAACGCCGTCGAGGATCCGATCGACTTCTCCGGCTACGAGGTCGTGGTCACGGAAGACGTCGCCAACTCTCGTGTCGCTGCCGTATCCATCGAGCCCCGCGTGGTCGCTGCCAGCATCGTGGACGGCCGCCTCACCTGCTGGGCCAGTTCCCAGGGAGCTCACAGCTTCCGGCAGGCAGTCGCGGAAATCCTCGGCCTCGAGCCGGAGGACATGCGGGTCTATGTGAAGGACATCGGCGGCGGATTCGGTGCCAAGGGGGTTCCCTCGGAGGAGGAGGTCATGGTCGTGTACCTGGCTCGCCTCCTGGAACGGCCCGTGCGTTGGACCGAGACGCGCACCGAGAACCTCACCGGCTACGTCCACGGTCGGGCCCAGGACCAGAAGGTGACGATCGCCGGCACCCGCGACGGCGACATCCAGGCATACCGGCTCGAACTGATCCAGGACAGTGGGGCCTACCCCAAGTACGGGGCCTTCCTCCCCGAGTTCACCCGGCAGATGGCCAGCGGCGTCTACGACATCGGGCGGGTCGAGTTGGAGTTCGCATCGGTCGTGACCACGACCGCCCCCATCTGTGCCTACCGGGGCGCCGGACGCCCCGAGGCCACGGCCGCCATCGAGCGGGCCGTCGACCTGTTCGCCGCCGAGATCGGCATGGACCCGGCCGAGGTGAGGCGGCGCAACCTTCCCTCCCCCGACGCCTTCCCGTTCACCAACGGCACCGGCACCGTGTACGACAGCGGCGAGTACGAGCGTGCCCTCGATGTCGCCCTCGAGGCGGCCGACTACGCAGGCCTCCGGGCCGAACAGCAGCGGCGGCGCGACGCCGGCGATGTCCGACAACTCGGGATCGGCGTGTGCACCTACGTCGAGATCACGGGCTTCGGCGGCAGCGAGTACGGCGAGGTCCGCCTCCAGCCCGACGGCACCGTGCTGGCCGTCACGGGCTCGACCCCGATCGGCACCGGGCACCTCACCACCTGGGCGATGATCGTCGCCGACCGGATGGGCGTGCCCATCGAGGCCATCACCGTGTTCCACGGTGACACCGACCGGGTGCCCTCGGGCCAGCTCACCGGTGGGTCCCGGTCCGTCCAGATCGCCGGCTCGTCGATGGGTGACGCCGCCGACAAGCTGATCGAACTGGCCCGCGAGGCTGCTGCCGACCTGCTCGAGGCCGCTCCGGGCGACATCGTGCTCGACCGCGAACGGGGCGCCTTCCACGTGGCCGGCTCCCCGACGGCGGCCCGATCGTGGGCCGAGATCGCCGGTGATGCAGGGGAACCACTCGTCGGGCTCTCGGACTTCGCCCAGGCCGGTGCGACCTTTCCGTTCGGCACCCACATCGCCGTCGCCGAAGTCGACACCGAGACGGGGCATGCGACCGTCGAGCGGATCATCGCCGTGGACGACGCCGGCGTAATCATCAACCCGCTGCTGGCCGCCGGCCAGATCCATGGCGGCCTGGCGCAGGGCATCGCCCAGGCACTGCTCGAGGAGTTCCGCTACGACGAGGACGGCAACCCCCAGACCTCCAACCTCGCCGACTACACGGCGATCTCGATGATGGAGGTGCCCATGTACGAGCGTTCGTTCACCGAGACGTCGACGCCCCGCAATCCGCTGGGCGCCAAGGGGATCGGCGAGGCGGGCAGCATCGGTTCCACGCCGGCCGTGCAGAGCGCCGTGATCGACGCACTGGCACCGTTCGGGATCCGCCACCTCGACATGCCGCTCACCCCGGAGCGCATCTGGTCGGCGCTGCAGTCGTCGGGCGCCTGACCTGAAGTGGTTGGACCAGGGGATGACGGAGTGAGCGACCCCACGCTGACCTATGAGCAGGCGACCGCCGCACTCACCGGTCCCGGCGGCTATTTCGAACTCGCCACCGAGGAGGTCCTGGGTGAGCCGATGCAGGTCTTCGTCAACCGGCCCCGGTCGCTGCGCGACCTCCTGATCGGGGCCGCCGAGAAGGGCGACGAGGAATACGCCGTGTTCGACGACGACGGTGAACGACGGGTCCTAACGTTCGGCGGCCTCCAGCGACAGGTCGCCTCGGTGGCCGCAGCCCTCGCCGACCGGGGAATCGGCCACGGCGACCGGGTGGCGATCCTCGCCGCCAACTGTCCCGAGTACATCCTCACCTTCTGGGCCTGTGCGGCCATGGGCGCCGTGGCGGTCTGCTTCAACGGCTGGTGGACCCGGAGCGAGATCGAGTATGGGCTCGAGGCCACCAGCCCGGCCCTACTGGTCGCCGACCGTCGTCGCCTCGCCCGCCTCGAGGGCGACGTTGCGGAGGTCCCGACGATCGTGGTCGAGGACGACTTCGCCGACCTGCTCGCCTTCGCCCCTGATGCCGACCTGCCCGGGACGCCGATCGCCGAGGACGACCCCATCGTCCTGCAGTTCACTTCCGGCACCACCGGACGCCCCAAGGCAGCGATGGTGAGCCACCGCAGTTTCATCTCGTTCGTGCTGGCGGCATTCGTGATCGGCGCACGCGATTCGATGCTGTCCGACGCCCCTCCGTCGGCCGGTGGCGCCCGCCTGGCGGTGTTCCCGCTGTTCCACCTCTCCGGGATGCAGAGTTCGACGGTCACGTCGCTCATGGGCGGCGTCAAGACCGTCTGGCCGATGGGCCGCTTCGATCCCGCACGGGTCGTACAACTCACCATCGACGAGGGCATCACCGCCTGGAACGGCACCGCCACCCACGTCTACCGCCTGCTCGCCGAGCCGGACATCGAGGGCCTCGACCCCGGCCAACTCACCTCGGTGGCGATCGGCGGTTCGGCAAGCACGCCCGAGTTGATCCGGGCCACCGAGGAACGGTTCCCCCACCTGGTCGGCACCTTCGGCTCCGGTTACGGGCTCACCGAATCGGGCGGCCTCGTCAGCCACGCCCCCAACGACATGCTCCGGGATGCACCCGACTGCGTCGGCTGTCCGCTCCCCACGGTCGAGTTGAGGATCATCGACGAGGAGTGCAACGACCTGCCCGACGGGGAGAACGGCGAGATCTGCGTCCGGAGCCCGTTGGTCATGCTCGGCTACTGGGACGACCCGGCGGCGGACGAGGCGGCGTTCCTGCCGGGCCGCTGGCTACGCACCGGCGACTTCGGCCGCATGGCCGGCGGACGCCTCCACCTGGCCACCCGCCTGCGGGACCTCATCCTGCGGGGCGGGGAGAACGTGTACCCGGGCGAGGTCGAGCAACGCCTCGAGGAGCATCCTGCGGTCGCCGAGGTGGCGGTCCATGGTGTCGACCATCCGACCCTCGTCCAGGAGGTGAAGGCGGTCGTGGTCCTGCACCCGGGAGCCGAAGCCTCGGCCGATGAGCTCACGGTCTTCTGCGCCGAGACCCTCTCGTACTACAAGGTGCCGACGATCGTGGAGTTCCGGGACGAACCGTTGCCGCGTAACGCCACCGGCAAGGTCGTCAAGGCCGTCCTCACCGGCGACGCCGAGCACACGTTCGTGGAGGAATAGGAACCAGCGGTTCGGGGTGCTGTGCTTCGATGGTCAGACCCGGGATGCGGCTTCGGTGAGGACCCTCAGCTTCTGGACGGCCAGGTCGCGGCCCAGGTAGCCGAGGCCGCAGTCGGGTGCGGCCACCAGGCGCTCCCGGTCGATGTGGCGCAGCGCCTCGGTCAGGCGGGCGGCGACCTCGGTGGCCGCCCGGGCGAAGAGGGCCTTCGCCTCGTCGCCGGCGGCTTCCATCTCGTCCGCCCAACGGGCGGCGTAGTCCCGGTCGGACAGGTCGAACCAGTCGGACACCGGCACGTAGTCGGGCTTCGGAAAGGCGCCCATGACCGTGGCGAGCAGGCAGGGTTCCATGCGTCGCGCACCGTGGTCCCGACCGGGAGGCGCGAACGGGCCTGTGTAAGTTTGAAGCCATGAACTCCTATGTCGAAGGGTCGATGGCGCCGGTCGCCGACGAGGTGACGGCGTTCGACCTGCCGGTCACGGGCACGATCCCCGAAGAACTCGAGGGTCGATGGCTGCGCAACGGCCCGAACCCCCGGAGCGCCGTCGATCCCTCCACCCACCACTGGTTCCTCGGCGATGGCATGGTCCACGGCGTGCGGCTGCGGGGCGGGAAGGCCGAGTGGTACCGCAACCGGTGGGTGCGGGGAACCCGGATCGCCGCCGAACTGGGCGAGGACCCGCCGCAGGGCCACTCCTACGGCGACCGTGACTTCGGCCCGAACACGTCGGTGGGCGGCTTCGCCGGCAGGACCTGGGCGATGGTCGAGGCCGGTACCTCGCCCATGACCCTCACCTACGAACTCGACACCATCGGCTACAACGGCTTCGACGGCACGCTGCCCGGCGCCTTCACCGCCCACCCGAGGTACGACGCGGCGACCGGCGAACTGCACGCCGTCTGCTACGCCTACCCGGACCAGCTCGACCGCGTGCAGCACGTGGTCGTCGGCCGCGACGGCCGGGTGGCGAAGGTGACCGACGTGCCGCTCACCGGCATGCCGATGGTGCACGACATGTCGCTCACCTCCCGCTACGTCCTCGTCTACGACCTGCCGGTCTGCCTCGACATCGAGGCCGCCATGACCGGCAGCCCGTTCCCGTTTGCCTGGAATCCCGACCATCCGGCCCGGGTCGGGCTCCTGCCACGTGACGGAACCGCCGATGACATCGTCTGGTGCGTGGCGCCTCAGTGCTACGTGTTCCACTCCGTCAATGCCTACGACGCCGACGACGGCACGGTCGTGGTCGACCTCTGCCGCTACGACCGGATGTTCGACGGCGACCGCAACGGTCCGATCGGCGACAGCGCACCGACCATCGTCCGGTGGGTGGTCGATCCGGCCACGGCAACCGTTGCCGAGACGCCGATCGCCGACGGCCACCACGAGTTCCCGACCTGCGATCCCCGGGTGGGCGCCGGTCGGCACCGCTACGCCTACACGGCCGACGGGCTCGAGTTGGGTCCGACACACCGGGTAGACGTCGAGACCGGCGACACCGTCACCCACGACCACGGTGAGGGACGGTTCGGCGCCGAGCCGCTGTTGGTGCCCAAGGACGGGTCCACCGACGAGGGCGTCGGTTGGGTGCTGGTGTGCGTCAACGACCGTGGTGGTGGGCCGGCCGAACTGGTGGTGCTCGACGGTGAGGACCTGGCCGCCGAGCCCGTGGCGCGCATCCACCTGCCGCAGCGGGTGCCCGACGGTTTCCACGGCAACTGGGTTCCCGACTCGTCGGTGCCCCCGGAATGAGCGCCCGCGAGTGGGCGCAGTCCGAGCGGCACGCCCTCTGCGACCTGATGGACGAGGTCGGCCCCGATGCCCCGACCCTGTGTGGTGGGTGGACCGCCGCCCACCTGGCCGCCCATCTGGTGGTTCGTGAGCGCCGCCCCGACACCGGGCCGGGCCTGGTGATGTCGGGGGCTCCCGCACGCCACACGGCCCGGGTCACGAACCGCTTCGCAGAACGCGGGAACTTCACGCAGCAGGTCGACCGGGTCCGTCGGGGACCGCCGGTATACCTGCGGCCCTTCGACGGGCAGATGAACCTTGTCGAGTTCGTGGTGCACCATGAGGACGTGCGACGTGCGGGCGATGAGTGGACGCCGCGGTCCGGCCTGGATGACCTCGATGACCTGCTCTGGCAGCGGCTCGGGAAGGGCGCCCGGATGATGTGTCGGGGACTCGTCGACGTGGACCTCACGCTTGCCCGTCCGGGCGGCGACACGATTCACGTCGGGAAGGGCGGCCGCCCGGCGACGCTCACCGGTGAACCGGTCGAGTTGGTGAACTTTCTGTTCGGTCGACGCGACCGCGTCGAGGTCGAGGTGGCCGGCGACAAGGGCGCCGTCCATGAACTCCGTACAGGCCGCCTGGGAATCTGAACCTCAGTCCACGTAGCCGCCGTCCTGGAGTACCTGCTCGAATGTGGCTGGGCGCCCGGCGATGATGCCGTCGATGCCGAGGTCCAGCAGTTCGGCGTAGAAGCCACCCGCTTCCTGGTCGGTGCTGTCGGGCCACACCCAGACCTCGACCCCGGCCTCCTCGACGGCGGTGAAGAACGCCTCCATCAGGACCTCGATGCCGTCGTAGTTGGGTGGGACCTGGACGACGGGGTGGTCGCCCAGGGCCTCGCCGCCGAGGATCCAGGCGATCATCTCGTCGGTGCCGGGGCTGGTGGCGACATCCGGGGCGGCCTCCTTGAAGGCGGCGACCACGTCGCTTGAGAACGACACCACGACCACCGAGTCGCGTCTGTCGAGGGCGTCGAGGTCGGCCACCAGGGCGGCGATGGCGGCCTCTGCGTGGTCGTCCCGGTTCTTGATCTCGACGTCGAGGGCGAGCGTGGGGAACGCCTCGGCGACCGAGCGGAACGTCTCGATCCGGAAGTCGTCGGCGGTGAACCCCTCTGGTGGTTCGACGACTCCGGTACGGACTCCCCGGAACGGGTAGTCCCCGTCGGCCAGGTCCCGGCAGGGCCAACAGGTGGGCGACCACCACCAGGCATTGTCGAGGGCCTGGAGTTCGGCGACGGTCATCTCGGCGACCACGCCCTCACCGCCGGTCGTGCCGAACACGTCGGCGTCGTGGTGGACGACGAGGATCCCGTCGGCGGTGATCCGCACGTCCATCTCGAGGAGGTCGACGCCGGCCTCGGCGGCCCGCCGGAAGGCGTACATGGTCGAGTGCGGATGGTCCTGGTCGCCGCCGGCGTGGGCCAGGTTGAGGGGTTGGTCGAGTGCCAACAACTCGTCGATCGTCGGCGGCCGCGGCGGCAAGGTCGTGGTCGTGGTCGTGGTCGTGGTGGTGGTCGTGGTGGGCGGGAGAGTGGTCGTCGTGGTCGTCGTGGTTGTGGTCGTTGTGGTCGTCGTGGTGGACGTGGTGGTGGGCGGGAGAGTGGTCGTCGTCGTGGTCGTGGTGGTGGGCGGGAGAGTGGTCGTCGTCGTGGTCGTGGTGGTGGGCGGGAGAGTGGTCGTGGTGGGAGCGTCGGTCGTCGTCGGGGAGCGCGTCTCGC
>Ga0206679_10000962_pt1 | contig 24020 bp, 23 predicted proteins | sample M110012015metaG_FD_155464 | JGI IMG/M metagenome (GOLD analysis project Ga0206679, IMG submission 155464) | Ammonia-oxidizing marine archaeal communities from Monterey Bay, California, United States - M1 100m 12015 | ecosystem: Environmental > Aquatic > Marine > Intertidal zone | place: USA... | reverse complement strand
GGCATAATTTGTAGTCCGTATTGCTTATAACAAATTCGGCACTTTTAATTTTCATCAAGATTTAGTTTAAAGATTGTGTTCTTCTAGCCACCTTAATACAATTTCACTAAAAGCTTTTGGTTGTTCCCACATAGCGGCATGACCACAAAGAGGAACCCAGTTTAGTTCTGATTTTGGCAATAATTTATGAAATTCTTCTGCAACGTGGGGAGGTGTTACAATGTCTTTTTCTCCCCAAATTAAACAAGTATTCATTTTTAAATTTGGTAAGTCACTAGCCATATTATGTCTGATAGCGGATTTAGCATACCCTAGTAGTTTAAGTACTGATATTCTGCTATTTGCAATGTCATATACTCTATCTACTAATTCGTCAGTTGCAACTTTCGGATCAAAAAATACTTCTTCTGTTTTTCTTCTGATATATTCTTTGTCTCCTCTTCTTGGAAAAGAACTACCTAGGGAATTCTCAAATAATCCAGAACTGCCGGTTAAAATCATTGCATCAACCATTTCAGGATGTTCTTTAGCAAAAATTAATGCGATATGTCCCCCCATAGAATTTCCTATTAAAACAGCACTTTTTAATCCTATTTTTTTCATGAATTCATGAAGATAGTCACTTAGGTTTTTTACAGATACTTTTAAAATATTTCCTTCAAAAAGCTTTAAGTCTAATCCATAAACATGATATTTTTCAGATATGAAATCAACCATTTCTCCAAAGTTGTCTGCACCTCCCATTAATCCGTGCAATAAAATGATTGGCTGTCCGCCATCACCTTCTTCTATCCATTTAAATTTTCCTTCTTCTCTTATCATTAATATGATTTTTTAGAATTGCAAAAGTAAACAATTTTATTTTAATCACTATCTGACATGATTGTTCATTTCATTTAACCTAGAAACTAAGTTGAGGTGGTAAAAGTTATCAACAAAGTGGTAGAATGTGGTAAAATGTGGAGCAAATTTGTATCTTTACCCAAAATTATAAGAACACTAAAAATAATGAATCTAATCGGGACATATGAATGTAAGACAGACACGAAAGGTCGTTTTATGATGCCCTCATCATTGAAAAAACAACTTAACTCTGTTGTTAATGATGGTTTTGTATTGAAAAGAAGTGTTTTTAATAATTGTTTAGAATTATATCCAATGAAAGAGTGGGAGTCCATGGTAGGTCAGGTGAACAAGTTAAATAGGTTCGTTAAGAAAAACAATGATTTTATTAGATCTTACATGTCTGGATTAAAAATGCTAGAGTTAGATACAACAGGGAGAATTTTAATACCAAAAGATTTAATTTCATTTGCAGGAATATCAAAGAACTTAGTATTAGCTGCTTCAGTGAATATGATTGAAATTTGGGATAAGGACAATTATGAGGAAGTTGTAAGGGAGTCACTTGTTGATTTTGGGTCGTTAGCGGAAGAGGTTTATGGGTAACAATCTCATTCAGATGAGCTATCATAAACCAGTTTTATTAGAAGAATGTATGGAGGGTTTAAACATTAACCCTGATGGAATTTATGTGGATGTTACTTTTGGCGGAGGCGGTCATTCTAAGGAGATTTTAAAGCGTTTGAAAAATGGAAAGCTATATGCTTTTGATAGAGATTCAGATGTTTTAGAGAATTTACCAGAAAGTAAAAATTTTAAGTTGATACAAACTAATTATAAAAACATCAAGAGATTCTTAAGGTTAGAGGGAGTGAAAAAGGTAGATGGAATATTAGCGGATTTGGGTGTTTCTTCTCATCAGTTTGATGTTGCAGAAAGAGGATTTTCTTTTCGTTTTGAATCGGAGTTAGATATGAGAATGAATACTTCTTCCTCTTTAACAGCAAGACAGATAGTAAATGAATATTCTCAGGAAGATTTAGCAAATCTACTTTTTCAATATGGGGAAATAAGACAGTCGAGAAAAGTAGCAGGATTAATTGTTTCCGCAAGAGAGGAAAAGGAGATTGTAACAACGTCTGATTTAATGTCTGTTTTAGATGGTTTAGTTCCAGAAAAAAATAAAAATCAATTTTTATCTCAGGTTTTTCAGTCCATTAGAATTGAGGTGAATAATGAGATAGAATCTTTGAAGCAAATGTTAGAAGATAGTATCGACCTTTTGAAAGAAGAAGGAAGGTTTGTAGTTATGTCATACCATTCTTTAGAAGATAGATTAGTAAAGAATTTGTTTAAGAGAGGGAGATTTTCTGGGGAGGTAGAAAAAGATTTCTTTGGAAATGTATTAAAAGATTTGAAAGAAGTAAATAGAAAAGTGATTGTAGCTTCTGATGCAGAACAAAGAGAAAATAATAGATCAAGAAGTGCAAAGTTAAGGATAGCTGAAAAAGTAAAATGTTAAAAGATAAATCGAAAATACTAAAGGTTGATTTCTTTGATAAAGGAGGTATTTCTAACCATTCCCTTTTCATTTTGTTTTTTGTATTCCTGATGGTTATCCAGATAGGTGTTTCTTTTAAATGTGAAGACACGGTAGTGAAAATAAGGAAGTCAGACAAACAAATTTTTGATTTGGGAATGAAGTCTATGTCTTTGAGAACGGACATGATGGGATTGTATAAAAGATCGGTAATTGAGAAAAGAATTAAGGGTTCTGGATTAAAAACTTCAGATAAACTACCTTATATAATTGAAAAGAATTAATGGCAAAAACAAAGTCAAATAAAAATTGGGCATTAATAATTAGTTTCTTGCTGATGCTTGTATTATTTGTTTTTATAAGTTTTAAATTATTTGATATTCAATATTCGGATACTACTATAACAGTTACACATAATCCTACGGTTAGAATTGTAGATGCTCCAAGAGGTAATATATTATCAGCAGATGGGAGGATACTTTCCGTTACTATGCCAGTTTATGATGTAAAATTAGATTTATTTACAATAGATGAAAATTTATTTGAGAAAGAAGTTAAGAACCTCTCTGTAAAGTTAAGTGAGTTATTTAACGAGAATTCTGCTAATGTGTATGAAAAGGTTTTAAGGGAAAATAAAAGTAAAAGATATTTCCTTTTAAAACGAAATGTGACTTATGTTCAGTTACAAGATATGAAATCCTTCCCAATATTTAATCAGGGAAAAAATAGAGGTGGATTTATGCCCGAAATGAAAAGTACTAGGGATTACCCCTTCGGTTCACTTGGGAAGGTGACAGTAGGCAATGTAAAGGTTATCAGAACAGAAAACGGAAAAGACTCTATTGTACCAAAAAATGGAGTTGAGTTAGCTTTTAACGATTACCTTCAGGGAATACCTGGTAAAGAAATGACTCAAGAAATTTCCGGAAGAATTTTGATACCAAAAAAATCTGAACAAAACGTACTTCCTCATCCGGGTAAGGATGTTATAACTACTATAAATATTGAGTTTCAGGATGCAGCAGAATTAGCTTTAAAGAAAAAGCTAAACGAAATGAAGGCCTTATGGGGAAGTGTAATTTTGATGGAAGTAGAAACAGGAGACATTAAAGCGATTGCTAATTTACATAGAGGAAAAGATTCTACTTATTTTGATTCTAAAAATCATGCAATAGTTTCTGAAATTGCTCCAGGTTCCACCTTTAAATTAGCTTCTTTTATTTCTGTTTTGGAAGATGGTTATAAGGATGTAACAGATACAATACATACCGGTAATGGAAGAGTTGATTTTTATACTACAACAATTTCAGATACCAAAAGAGGAGGATATGGAGATATAACATTTGGGGAAGCTTTTATAGTTTCTTCTAATGTAGCTATTTCTAAAGTGATTAACGAAAGTTATAAATCTCAACCGGAAAAATTCATATCCAACCTTAAGAAATTTCATTTAACAGAGCCATTAAGTTTACAACTTCCTTATAGAAGTGATATGATTATGAGAACTCCTGAAGACAAGTTGTGGTCAGGAACTACCTTACCTTCTATGTCTATAGGTTATGAAATGAGTATCTCCCCATTACAAATGCTTACTTTTTATAACGCAATAGCAAATAAGGGGAAAATGGTGATTCCTAGGTTAGTTTCTTCAATTAAAAGTGATGGGAATGTTGTCGAAACTTTTCCTTCAGAATTTATAGAAGAAAGAATTTGTTCAGAAGAGACTATAAATAAACTTCTGCCTTATATGGAACAGGTGGTAAGTAATCAGAGGACCAATTGGACTACAGATATAATAAATGGTACCGCTAAAAATATTTATACAGATAAATATAAAATAGCAGGAAAAACAGGCACTTGTAAAAATGAGTACTGGAATTGGAGTGAAAAAACAAAATATAATAGATCGTATACTTCTTCATTTGCAGGATTCTTTCCTTCAGATAATCCTAAGTATTCCTGTATTGTAGTAATACATAACTTTATCGATACTACGGATCATAATCATTATGGAGGTGAGGTGGCTGCCCCTGTATTTAGAGAGATTTCGGACAAGGTCTTTGCATTTGACTCAGAAATGGAATACCTTTCTAATACTACTGATAAATCCGATAATGAGGTTGTACGAATTACACTTGAGAAACTTCAGATTAAGGAACAGGATATTATGGAAAGAAATAAAATAATTAGCATCCAACTTGAAAAGGGTTTTATGCCAGACCTGAAGGGACTAGAATTGATGGAAGTTTTATTTGTGTTAGAAAATTATGAGTTTCAAATTGAGTTTGAAGGAAACGGGAAGGTTCAGTATCAATCTGTAAAAGAAGGAGTAAAAATAAAATCAGAATCTATAATCAAAATTAAATTATCTTAATGAAATTAAGTGAATTACTATATGGCGTATCCATAAGATCTGTGATTGGGGATATTTCTTCTGTTGAGGTTTCAAAAGTAGAATTTGATTCAAGAGAAGTAAGTGATTCAGATTTATTTATTGCTGTGAAAGGTGTAACAGTTGACGGTCATGATTATATTTCTAAATCTATAGAATTAGGAGCAAAGTCTATTATTGTAGAGTCTATCCCTACTGATATAAAAGAAGGAGTTTGTTATATTGAAGTAGATAGTTCCTCCTATGCTATATCTGTTGTTTCCTCTAATTATTATGATAATCCTTCTGAGAAACTAAAATTAGTTGGAGTTACTGGTACTAATGGAAAAACAACAATTGTAACTCTTTTACATCAATTATTTTCAAACTTAGGATATCCTGCTGGGATGCTTTCCACAATTGAAAATAAAATTGGTAGTAGATCTGTAAAAAGCACACATACTACCGGAGATTCTTTACAAATAAATAAGATGCTCTCTCAGATGGTAGAGGAGGGTTGTGAATACTGCTTTATGGAGGTTAGTTCCCATTCTATTCATCAAGATAGAGTCTCTAATTTAAAATTTACAGGAGCAGTTTTTACGAATATTACACACGAACATCTTGACTATCATAAGGACTTTAAAGAATATATATCTATAAAGAAAAAGTTTTTTGATGATTTACCAAAGTCTGCTTTTGCAATTACAAATAAAGATGATAAAAATGGTAGAATAATGATTTCTAATACTCCCGCTATAAAAGTAACTTATAGTTTAAAGACTATGGCAAATTATAAGTGTAAAATGATAGAAAGCAGGCTAGATGGCATGTTACTTAATATTCAGAATTATGAAATTTGGGTAAAATTAATAGGAGGATTTAATGCTTATAATTTATTAGCTATTTATGCTACATCAGTAGAGTTAGGATTAAATGAATCAGATGTCCTGGAGATGATTAGTGACCTTAACTCTGCAGAAGGAAGGTTTTATACTCTTAGAAATAAAGAGAATATAACTGGAATAGTTGACTATGCTCATACTCCAGATGCTTATGAAAATGTACTTTCTACTATCAATAATATCCGGAATAATAATGAAAAATTAATTGTAGTTTTTGGTTGTGGTGGGGATAGAGATGCAGAAAAGAGACCAAAAATGACCGCTATTGCTTGTAACATGTCTGATCAGGTAATTATTACAGCTGATAATCCAAGAAATGAAAATTTGGATGGGATTATTAAGGACATGACCTCTAATTTGGACCCAGTACAAAAAAAGAGGGTATTAGTGATAACAGATAGAAGTCAAGCCATTAAAACAGCATGCACCCTAGCGAATGAGGGAGATATTATACTACTTGCTGGAAAAGGTCATGAAAAATATCAAGATATAAATGGAGTAAAACATCCTTTTGATGATGTAAAAGAATTAATAGAATCCCTAAATATAAATACAGAAAATGCTATATAACTTATTTGAATATCTGAATGAGACGTACAATTTGCCAGGAGCAGGTGTGTTTCAATATATCTCATTTCGTGCTGCTATGGCACTTATTACTTCTCTTGTTGTTTCCTTGCTTTTCGGAGGTAAAATAATAAATATAATTCGCAGAAAACAAATTGGAGAAGAAGTAAGAGAATTAGGGCTAGCAGGAGAAGAATCAAAAAAAGGAACACCTACAATGGGTGGTCTTATTATTATTTCTGCAATTATTATTCCTACTTTATTATTTGCTCAGTTGAATAATATATATATTATTATCTTATTGATTTCTACAATTTGGTTAGGTGCAATTGGTTTTCTAGATGACTATATTAAAGTATACAAGAAAGATAAAGAAGGTCTTGCAGGTAGATTTAAAATATTAGGACAAGTAGGTATTGGTATTATTGTTGCTTTAATTATGGTTTTTCATTCTGATATAGTAGTGAAAGAACAGGTGCAAATTACAACTGAAGATGGTATAGTTAACACGGTAGAAAAGATTAGTAAAAGTGCTAAAACTACGATTCCTTTTATGAAAGATAATGAGTTTGACTATCAGAACTTAACTAAATGGATGGGTTATTATGCTGGCGAGTATTGGTGGATGCTTTTTATTTTGATTGTAGTATTTATAATAGCGGCAGTATCTAATGGAGCAAACTTAACAGATGGGGTTGATGGATTAGCTACAGGTACCTCCGCTATTATTGGAGGAACATTGGCGGTTTTTGCTTATGTTTCAGGTAATGTTTTGGCTGCTGATTATCTGAACATTATGTATATCCCAAATGTTGGTGAAATTGTAATATTTATGTCTGCATTTGTAGGAGCTTGTGTTGGATTTTTGTGGTATAATTCTTACCCCGCTCAAGTTTTCATGGGTGATACTGGTAGTTTATCCTTGGGTGGCGTTATAGCAGTTGTAGCTATTCTTATTCGAAAAGAACTTCTTATACCAATTCTGTGTGGAATATTTTTAATAGAAAATTTATCAGTTGTATTACAGGTGGGATGGTTTAAATATACAAAAAAGAGATATGGAGAAGGAAGAAGAATTTTCAAGATGTCACCTCTTCATCATCATTATCAAAAATCAGGTTATCATGAAAGTAAAATTGTAACACGATTCTGGATTGTAGGAATCATGTTAGCGGTATTAACATTTGTAACACTTAAATTAAGGTAATGAAAAAGCTAGTAGTACTCGGTGGTGGTGAAAGTGGTGTTGGTGCAGCTCTACTAGCAAAGCAAAATAATTATGATGTTTTTGTTTCTGATAAAGGAACGATTTCAGATAAAGAAGTTCTTACAAATAATGATATAAAATGGGAAGAAGGAATACATTCTGTTGATGAGATTATGACCGCTTCAGAAGTAGTGAAAAGTCCAGGTATTCCAGATTCAATTCAATTGATCAAAGAAATAAAATCTAAAGGCATTCCCATTATATCAGAGGTGGAATTTGCATGCCGATACACTAATGCGAAAATAGTAGCTATCACTGGGAGTAATGGGAAAACTACTACTACTCTTTTAGTAGGCCATATCTTAGACAAAGCAGGATATGATGTTCTAGTTGCTGGAAATATAGGGATTGGTTTTGCAAAGTCAATAGTAGAGAGAGATTATGACTATATCGTACTAGAGTTAAGCAGTTTTCAGTTAGATGGAATTTCAAAGTTTAGAGCTGATATCGCTATTTTATTAAATATAACACCAGATCATTTAGATCGATATGATAATAACTTTGAAAACTATATAGAATCTAAATTAAGAATTACAAATAATCAAACTTCAGAAGATATTCTCATCTTTAATTATGATGATAAAAACATTAGAGATAAGATTGCTACAAGAGCAAAAAAACTTCCATTTAGCTTGGATAAAGAGTTGGAAGAAGATGGGTCATATTACAAAAACAAACAAATAAATATTAATATAAATAATAACAAAATGACAATTCAGGAATTAGCTTTACAAGGTAAACACAATGTTTACAATTCTATGGCAGCAGCTGTAGCATCTAGAGTTTTGGAAGTAAAAGATTTTATTATAAGACAAAGTCTATTAGATTTCAAAAATATAGAACACAGATTAGAACATGTTATAAATGTTCATGGAATTGAATTTATTAACGATTCGAAAGCTACAAATATTAATTCAGTATGGTTTGCATTAGAGAGTATGCATAAGGATACGGTTTGGATTGTTGGTGGCGTAGATAAAGGGAACGATTATACTGAATTATTAAACTTAGTAAAGAGTAAGGTGAAAGCTATTGTTTGTATTGGCCAGAACACAGAAAATATACATTCTATTTTTGATGGACATGTTGAAAATATTATTGATGCTTCTTCTATGAATGAAGCGGTTGGTTTTTCATATCAATTAGCGAATAAAGGAGATGTGGTATTACTTTCTCCAGCATGTGCTAGCTTTGATATGTTCTCTAATTTCGAACATAGAGGGTTAGAATTTAAAAAATCAGTTAGAAGCTTATAATTTATGTTTGGTCTTTCAAAATATATTAAACTAGAAGGAGATAAAACCATTTGGACTGTAGTCTTTTTGCTGCTTATTATTTCTGTTTTAGTTGTATATAGTGTTGAAGGATTATCTTCTACTAAATCTCATTTAAGAAATATTACAATAGGTCTCTTTGTTATGTATGGAATTCATAAGTTAAAGTTCAAATATTTTTCTAAATTGAGTGTAGTTGGAATTGTTATAAGTGTCTTTTTGTTATTATTTGTGTTGTTTTTAGGTCCTGAAATAAATGGAGCTAAAAGATGGGTTTCTATGGGGGGGCTTTCTTTTCAGCCGTCAGATTTTGCTAAAATTATGTTGTTGGTTTTCATGTCTCGACAGATTAGTAAGTATAGAGATTATTTAAAAGATTGGAGCAAGTTTGCATTTTATTTACTATCTCCTTTAATTATTGTTTCCCTATTAATTTTACCATCTAATTTTTCCACATCAGCTTTAGTTTTTGTGAATGGTTTTGTGTTAATGTTATTTGCTAAAATCCATTATCAATATTTATTATCAATTATTGCGATATCTATTTTTGGTGTTTCTGTTATTTACTTTGGAGGGAAATATGTTCCTATTGTTAAAGAAATTGTTCCCCGATCTGTAACTTGGGTCAGTAGAATAGATGGATTTTTATATCCTTCAGAAAATCATAATATGAAGGAGGGGTATCAATTAAATGAATCTAAAATTGCAATAAAAAATGGCGGCTTATTTGGAAAAGGTCCAGGGAAAGGAGTTCAAAGACATTTTCTTTATGCTGGTTCCTCTGATTTTATTTATGCTATAACTGTAGAGCAGTATGGTTTAATTTTTGGAGGGATATTTCCTATGTTATTATACTTAATACTTTTTTATCGTTCTATTATTATTTTTCAAAGAACTGAAAGTGTATTTGGTTCCTTAATGGTAGCTTCTTTATCGTTTGCTTTAATTTTGCAAGCAGCTGTAAATATGGCTGTAAATGTTGGATTGTTTCCTGTTACTGGGCAAACATTACCGTTAATAAGTAAAGGTGGTACCTCTATTATTTTCACATGTATTGCTATTGGTATAATATTGAGTGTTAGTAGAAACCCTAATGATAGAGACTATGAAAAAGCTTAAGGTAATTGTAAGTGGTGGTGGAACAGGAGGTCATATTTTTCCTGCAATTGCTGTTGCAAAATCTTTAGAGAAGAAAGTTAAAGATATTGAGTTCTTATTTGTAGGAGCTCAAGATAGAATGGAAATGCAAAAAGTACCAGAAGCTGGATATAATATTGAAGGTTTATGGATAAGTGGTTTTCAGAGAAGATTTAGTAGAAGAAATTTATTATTTCCTTTTAAGTTGATAAGTAGTGTATTGAAATCTAAAAGAATTGTAAGAAAATTTAAACCTGATTTAGTAATTGGTACAGGTGGTTTTGCTAGTGGACCTTTGTTATATGTAGCTTCTAAAAAGGAAATTCCTTCTGTTATTCAGGAGCAAAATTCTTATCCCGGTATTACAAATAAGTTACTTTCAAAATATGTAGATAAGGTATGTGTAGCTTACGATAAAATGGAACGATTTTTCCCTAATGATAAAATTGTATTTACTGGAAATCCAATAAGAGAGGCTATCTTAGATTTTCAAGATAAAAGAGAGGAGGGGAAGAAGCTATTTAAGGTGGATAATAATAAGACTACCATTCTGGTTATTGGAGGTAGTTTAGGGTCTAGAACTATAAATGAATCTATTGAGCAAAAGATAGAGGATTTCAAGAGTAATAATCTGAATTTAATTTGGCAAACAGGAGTCTCTTATGGGGATAGGGCGGCAGGTATAGTAAAGAGTTTAAATGTTGAGGGAATTAATTCTCATATATTTATTAAGGAGATGGACAAGGCTTATGCAGCGGCAGATATAATTGTTTCTAGAGCGGGAGCAATTGCAATTTCTGAACTTTGTTTTGTTGGAAAACCAACCTTATTAGTTCCGTCTCCTAATGTTGCAGAAGACCATCAGACACAAAATGCACAATCGTTAGTTAATAAGAATTCTGCACTCATGGTAAAAGACGTGGATAGTAGGCGTAAACTTGTAGAAGAGTTAATATCTCTTTCTAAAAACATCAGTTTACAGGAAGAATTAAGTAGTAATATACAGAAAATAGCAGTTACTGATGCTGCTGTGAGGATAGCAGAATTGTCCTTAAAATTAATTAAATAATGAATTTAAACCAGTATAAAAATATTTATTTTGTTGGAATTGGAGGCATTGGTATGAGTGCTTTGGCCCGATATTTCAATAGAAAAAATATAAAAGTACATGGTTATGATAAAGTAAAATCTCCTTTGTGTCTCCAATTAGAACAAGAAAATATTGAAATTCACTACACAGATTCTGTATCAAATATCCCACAGGAGACTAAAGAAAACATTCAAGATACTTTAGTTGTTTATACTCCTGCAATTCCTTCTGAAAATAAAGAATACACTTACTTTAAAGAGAATGGATTTAACCTATTAAAACGATCAGAGTTATTGGGAAAAATAACAGAGAATAATTTTACAATTGCGATTGCAGGTACACATGGGAAAACGACAACTTCTACTATGATAGCTCATATTTTACATGATTCTGATGTAGATTGTACAGCTTTCTTAGGGGGTATAAGCACAAATTATAACTCAAATCTTATTTTGGGTTCAGAAGAAAGTATTGTAGTAGTTGAAGCTGATGAGTTTGATAGGTCCTTTTTAACTTTAAGTCCTGATATTGCTATCATTACTTCAGTAGATGTAGATCATTTAGATATTTATAAAAATGAAGAAAGTTTAATTACAGCCTTTTCTGATTTCACTAATAAGATAAAGAGTGGAGGGACTCTCTTTTTAGAGGGCTCTATTGATACAGACTTAGTGACTAGAGAAGATATTTCAGTTTTAAAATATAGTACCTCTCAATTTTCTGATAGTAAGGCTTTAAATATAACTAGTTCTAACAATGTTATGAATTTTGATGTTTTATATAAGGAAGAACTAATTTCAGGTTTCAATTTAAAGATGGGTGGAGAGTATAATGTCTCAAATGCGTTAGTTTCTGTTTCTGTTTCTAAATTATTAGATGTAGAAAGCGATAAAATTATAGAGGCTTTAAATAATTTTAAGGGGGTTAAAAGAAGATTTGAAACTCATATTTCAACTGATAAAGCAGTGTTTATTGATGATTACGCACACCATCCGAAAGAAGTTACAGAGAGTATAAATGCAGTAAAACAAATGTATCCTAATAGAGATATTACTGTAGTCTTTCAGCCTCATTTATATAGTAGAACAAACGATTTTTCAGATGAATTCGCAACAGCTCTTTCTCTTTCAGATCAATTGATAATTTTGAATATTTATGCTGCCAGAGAACAGGAAATAGAGGGGGTAACTTCTGAGATGTTATTAGAAAAATGTACTCTTAAGAAAAAAGAATTAAGCTCCTTGAAGGATGTGGTTAAATGTATTGAAAGTAAAGATATTGACATTCTATTAACTTTAGGGGCAGGAGATATTAGTACTATCGTAGAACCTATAAAATCAATACTATCATGAAGAATGTTTTTAATTTTATAAGGTTTATTTTAGGACTGTCCTTGTTAGTTGCTATGGTTTATCTTTCATTAAGTAATATGGGAGAAAAATATTGTAGACTTTCAGAATTGACAGTAGAGATGGATGAGAATGCTTTTGTTACTAAAGAGGTAATTGTGGATTATTTAATTGCAAATACTCTTCATCCAGATTCTATAAAGTTAGATGAAGTATCTTTTAGATCTATTGAAGAGTTATTAATACATCATCCTTCAGTAAAAAAAGCTACTGTTTACTCGGATATGAATGGGAAGGTTTTTATTAATGTAGATCAAAGAAAACCTATTGTTAGAATTCAGAATGAAAAAAGTGGCTACTATTTAGATGAAGATGGGTTAAGAATGCCTCTTTCTACAGAATATACTGCTAGAATGTTATTGGTTACAGGAGAGGTGAATACTTTAGAAGAAACAGATTTATTTAATCTTATCGATATAATTCATAAGACTGAATTTTTGAAAAAACAAATAGCACAGATTGATGTTAAAGATTCTGAATTATTAATGTTAACCAGAATAGGGGAAGAATTAGAGTTTGGAGAGATAAAAAATGTAGAAGAAAAATTTGAGAAATTGATGTTGTATTATGAAAAAGGAAATTCTCAGAATAAAGAATACAGAACCCTAAATCTGAAATATAAAAACCAAATAGTTTGCACTAAAAAATAATAATATGGAAAACAAAGAACAAATAACTGAAGTTGCAGAAAAGAAATCAGAAATTGTAGTTGGGTTAGATATAGGGACAACTAAAATTACCGTATTAGTAGGTAAAAAGGATCAGTATGGAAAATTGGATATTTTAGGTACTGGTAAAGCAGTTTCTAATGGAGTCATGAGAGGAGTAGTTGCTAATATTGATAAAACGGTAGCTTCTATTAAGATTGCAGTAGAACAAGCGGAGTTAGAGTCTGGTATAAAAATAGAAGAGGTATATGTAGGTATTGCAGGTCAACATATAAAGAGTTTACAGCATAGAGGTGAGATGGTAAGAGATGAGATAAAGGAGGAGATTTCCAAAGAAGATTTGGATAAATTAAAAGCAAATATGTTTAAGTTGGTTACTATTCCTGGAGAGGAGGTGATTCATGTTATTCCTCAAGAGTATACAGTAGATGGGGAGGATTTTATTCAGGACCCTAAAGGGATGGCTGGAGTAAAGATTGAGGCTAATTTTCATATAATAACTGCAAAGGTAGCTTCAGTAAAAAACATCATGAGATGTGTTCAGAAGGCGGGTTTAATTCCTAAAAATTTAATATTAGAGCCATTTGCATCTGCAGTTGCCGTTCTAGATGAAGACGAGTTACATGAAGGAGTTTGTTTGGTTGATATAGGTGGGGGAACAACAGATGTTGCGATATTTTTAGATGGTATAATAAGGCATACAGCAGTAATTCCTTTTGGAGGTAATGTTATTACAAAAGATATAAAGCAAGGGATTCAGATCTTAGAAAAACAAGCCGAGATGTTGAAGGTTAAATTTGGATCTGCTATGTCATCTTCTACTAAAGAAAATGTAATAGTTTCAATTCCTGGTTTAAGAGGAAAAGATCCTAAAGAAGTATCAGTGAAAAATCTATCTGCAGTTATAGAGTCCAGAATGAAAGAAATAATAGATTTAGTAAATTACCAAATTAAATCTTCTGGTTTTCAAGATAAAATAATGACTGGTATAGTAATTACCGGAGGTGGGTCTCAATTGAGAAATTTACCTCAGTTGGTATCGTATATTACAGGTAAAGAAGTTAGAGTTGGACTTCCAAATGAACACCTTGGTAAAGATTCAAAATTAATAATAAAGAGTCCAATTTTTTCTACAGGAGTTGGTTTGGTTCAAAAAGGATTTGAAGAAGTAGTATGGAAAGATGTTAAAGTGGAAAAGGTAAAAGAGGATAAAGAACCTATAGATGAAGAACCTCCAACTGTAGGCATAGGTGGTAAATTAAAAGAATTGTTAGAGAATCTATTCTCAGACGATATAAATTAAAATAAATTAAATTAATAAATTATGAGCGAAAATGAAAACATAATTGATTTTAATCTCCCAAAAAATCAGTCGTCCGTTATAAAAGTTATCGGTATTGGTGGTGGTGGTGGAAATGCAATTAACTACATGTACGAAAATGGAATAGAAGGAGTAGATTTTGCAATTTGCAATACAGATACTCAGGCTTTGGAAGCGAGTCCTATTCCAGTAAAAATTCAACTTGGTGAAAACTTAACTAATGGTTTAGGAGCAGGTTCCAATCCAGAAGTAGGAAAGCAAGCTGCTATGGAAAGTATAGATAGGATAAATGAGCTTTTAGATTCTAACACAAAAATGCTTTTTATTACTGCAGGAATGGGTGGTGGTACTGGTACAGGAGCCGCCCCTGTAATTGCAAAAGCTGCTATGGAAAAAGACATACTTACAGTAGGAGTGGTAACTATGCCTTTTGAAACCGAAGGAGGGAGAAGACATGATCATGCGAAATTAGGATTGGAAGAGCTAAGAGCAAGTGTAGATACCTTATTGGTTATCAATAATCAGAAACTATTAGAGGTGCACGGTGACTTGAAATTAAGACAAGCATTTAGTAAAGCAAATCAGGTGTTGAATACGGCTACAAAAGGTATTGCAGAAGTAATTACACAACATCTTACAGTAAATATTGATTTAAGTGACGCTAAATTAGTTCTTCAGAAAAGCGGTACTGCAATTATGGGACAAGCAGAGGCGGAAGGTGATAATAGAGCGGTAGAGGCAGTGAAAGATGCTTTGGATTCTCCATTATTAAATGATAATGATATTTATGGGTCAAAACATGTGTTACTTAAAATTGTAACAGGAGATTCGGAGGAAGATGAGATTTCAATGAATGAATTGAAAATTATTACAGATACTATTCAGAAACAAGCCGGAAATAATGTAAATATTATTAATGGTGTTGGTACGGATCCTAATTTAGGTCCTAAACTATCTGTAACTGTAATTGCTACCGGATTTGACGCAAAAGAAGAAGAAGTGGATGTAGTGGTAGATATTGATGAGGATGAGACTTTGGATTCAATAAGCCGACCAAAGAAAAGAAAAGTTCAAACTCCTAAATCGATTACAGATGATTTTTCACAACAATCTATGTTTGAATTTGAGGATAATTATCAAGTAAATTTTTCTGAGGTAAATGAAAGTGTTGAAGAAGAAGTTGTAGAGTTAGAAGAAGATTTAACAGAGGATATACTGAACTTTACAGTTACTGAAAAAAACTCGGAAATTCACACTAAAGAGGAAAATGAAAATAGAGTTGTACTTACTTTAGATGATGAGATGGAAGATGAGGGTGAGGTAATGAAATTCACTACTGAAATAGAGGATAAAATAGAAGATGAATTACCTGAAGAGGTTTCATTTACTTTTAATTTAGATGAAGTAGAAGAAGATAAAGAAGAAGTTATTCTGAGAGATAGAGTGAAAATAAATCCACAAGAATTTGAAGAGAATGAAATTGTTTCTAGAAAAAGAGAAGAGAAATTAAAGAATATTTCAAATATTTTAAGAACTCCTTCTGGGTTAACTAATCTGATTGATGAACCTGCATTTAAAAGAAATGGAATTGATTTGGAGGATGTGCCACATTCTTCAGAATCAGAAATTTCAAACCAAACATTATCTTTGGGAGAGGATAATGTGGTACAATTGAAACAAAATAATTCGTTTTTACACGATAATGTGGATTAACTACTAAAAATCGCTCATATTAAAAAATCCTCAACTTTCGTTGGGGATTTTTTAATGCCCATTTTTATTTTCCAGGTTAATGCGTAGATACTATGCTAAGCATAGTATTTAAAATTAGATATATTAATTTTGCATTTATAATAAGTAATTATGAGTGAGAAATCGATATTATTTAAAAGAGATACTGATAAGATATTCTTGGGTAAAAGAAAAAGAAATAGGGTACTCTGGTAATTGGTCTTTAAATTATGGAGTGCAAATATTTCTTGTAAAATGGTATTATGGACAAACTCCATCTCTTCCAGGTGAACCAGTAATAGAAGATTATATTTGGCAATCTGAATCTTTCCTTTCTACAAAAGGTGATTTCCTTGTTCTAAAATATTTACCTATGCCGCTTATTAACTTAAAATATCAATTCTAATGAAAAAAATAATATTCTTATTAATCACGCTAACTACACTTACCAATGTGAGTTATGCTTCTTTTCCTGTAACCGAAAACACTCAAACTGAAGTTGTAGAAACTTTTGAATCTCCAAATTATGGGAATAGTCAACCTATTTGTGGTATTTTGTCCTTTAGTTTTATGTTGCTTGCTCTTATTCTATTACCCAATTTACTCCTTACATTATTGTTCTCATTATTAGGTGTTATATTTGGATCAATAGGATTTAATAAAAAGCTAAAAGGCTTAGCGATTACTGGTTTTCTTTTGTCATTAATTATTTTAATAATCTCCCTTGTTGCAGTACTCATTCTGTTTTTATTTGGTGGAATTGGAGCAGCATTTGGAGGTTAAATTTAAGTTTATATAAACTAAAAAATCCCCACCAAAATTGGCAGGGATTTTTTTTAATATTTATAGCAGTGCAATTACATCATTCCTGGCATTCCACCACCACCCATAGGAGGCATTGGAGGGGTTTCCTCAGGAATATCCGAAATAACACATTCAGTAGTAAGTAACATCCCCGCAACTGATGCGGCATGCTGTAAAGCTACTCTAACCACTTTAGCAGGATCAATAATTCCTGCTTTCATCATGTTTTCAAATTCTTCCGTTTTAGCATTAAACCCGAAATCATTTTTTCCTTCTTTTACTTTATTTACAATTACACTTCCTTCCATACCTGCATTTGCAACTATTTGTCTTAGTGGCTCTTCTATTGCTCTTTCAATAATGTTTATTCCAGTTTGCTCATCATCATTTTCACCGCTAAGTTTTTCTAGTTTTTTAGCTGCTCTTACAATAGCAACTCCACCACCGGCAACAATTCCTTCTTCTACAGCAGCTCTGGTAGCGGCTAGTGCATCATCTACTCTATCTTTCTTTTCTTTCATCTCCATTTCAGAAGCTGCTCCAACATACAATACCGCAACTCCACCAGCAAGTTTAGCTAATCTTTCTTGCAATTTTTCTCTATCATAATCGGAAGTAGTACTTTCAATTTGAGATTTAATTTGATTTACTCTTGCTTTAATACTCTCTGAATCTCCCTCACCATTTATAATAGTTGTATTGTCCTTATCGGTTACAATTTTTTCACAACTACCTAACATTTCTAAGGAAGCAGTTTCCAAAGCAAAACCTCTTTCTTCCGAAATAACTGTTCCGTTTGTTAAAATGGCAATATCTTCTAACATTGCTTTTCTTCTATCTCCAAATCCAGGAGCTTTTACTGCAGATACTTTTAGCGCTCCTCTTATTTTATTTACCACCAAAGTAGAAAGAGCTTCTCCGTCTACATCTTCTGCAATAATCATAAGTGGCCTTCCTGCTTTTGCAGTTTGTTCTAAAATAGGAAGTAAATCCTTCATTGTAGAAATTTTCTTGTCGAAAATAAGGATGTACGGATTTTCTAGTTCTGTTTCCATTTTATCTGCATCTGTAATAAAATAAGGAGATAAATATCCTCTATCAAATTGCATTCCTTCAACTACTTCAACAGTAGTATCTGTTCCTTTGGCTTCTTCTACGGTAATAACTCCTTCCGTTTTTACTTTTTTCATTGCAGTTGCAATTAAGCTACCAATTTCATTGTCGTTATTTGCAGAAATACTAGCAACTTGTTCTATCATCTCGTAGCTATTTCCAACTTTTTTGGATTGTTTATCAATGTCAGAAATAATAGTTTTAACCGCTTTGTCGATCCCTCTTTTTAAATCCATTGGGTTTGCACCAGCAGCAACATTTTTCAGTCCAGATGTAATAATCGCTTGTGCTAAAACGGTAGCGGTAGTCGTTCCATCTCCTGCCAAATCAGCAGTTTTGGATGCAACTTCTTTTACCATTTGAGCTCCCATATTTTCCAAAGCGTCTTCTAATTCAATTTCTTTTGCTACAGTTACACCATCTTTAGTAATGCTAGGTCCTCCAAATTTCTTTTCTATTACTACATTTCTACCTTTTGGTCCTAGTGTTACTTTTACTGCATTTGCAAGTGCATCTACACCTCTTTTTAATGCGTCTCTTGCGTCCGTATCAAACGTTATAATTTTTGCCATCTTAGTTTATTTATTGTTATGAAATAATTGCGAATATATCGACCTCTCTCATAATAGTGAACTCCTCACCATCATGTTTTAATTCCGTTCCTGCGTATTTACCGTAAAGTACAATATCTCCAATCTTAACTGTTACTGGATTGTCTTTTGTTCCTTTTCCTACAGCAACTACTGTTCCTTTTTGTGGTTTTTCTTGTGCGTTATCTGGTATAATTATTCCAGATGCAGTTTTAGTTTCTGCTTCAGATACTTTTATAAGTACTCTGTCTGCTAGTGGAGTGATATTTGTGCTCATTTATTTATTTTTAATTAACATTTGTATTCTGAACTTATATAGTTCAACTATTATGCCAAATTAAAAAACGAGATTATATCTGAAAAGATGTCAGATTATAAAGAATCTTCTGAAGAAGTTTTTTCCTCAAAATCGATTGGTGATTCCGTGTTTTCCCCCTGTGTTGTTTGTAAATCATCTTCTGGTCTTTCAATTGCAAAATTAGAAGCAAGTATTAAAACAATAAGTGATATTGCTAAAGTCCAAGTAGCTTTTTCTAAAAAGTCAGTAGTTTTTTTAACTCCCATCATTTGGCTTGCTCCACCTCCGAAAGAAGAAGATAATCCACCTCCTTTAGGGTTTTGTATAAGGATAATTAAAACTAGTAGTATGGAACAAATAATAATAAGGGTTGCGAAAATTGCGTACATTTTATTTCTTTTTTAAGTCGTTTATCAAATTAATTTGGTCGGCAAAGAAACTACTTTTTTTCGGATATTTCAAACTTAATTTTTTATAAGCTTCAATTGCTTTGTCAAAATGTTGTTGTTCTAGGTAAACTCTAGCTAAAGTTTCAGTTACTAATTCGTTATTTTCAATTAAGGATGTTTTAGCGGTTTCGGTAGGAGAGAAGAATTTATCTTTTTCTACTTTTATAGTAGGTTTACTCTCAATAAAGCTGTCAATCAAATCTGGTTTTATTGTTTTTTCTTCTAATCTTTCAATTTTCTTTACTTTAGTAAGAGCTAACCATTCAGAGAAGGAGTGTTCTTCATTTTCCTCAAATTCTAGTGGTTTCCCTATCTCTAATTTCTTTTCTATAAATACAGGACTTTCTTCTACTTTTATAATTTCAATCTCTTCTCCTTCTTCAATTCTCTTTTTTCTTTTTTGCTTTTCAGTTATAAGTTTAAATAGTTGTTTTCTATCTAAAGAGTAGAGAGCTGCTTTTTTTAATTTTCGGTTATACCTAACACTCTCAGTGTTTAATAATCCTTTTGCAAGCAGGATGTGAGAGATGCTAAAAAATGGAAATTGAATAGAAAGTTCTTCTAAGAAAGTGTTGTCTTCTCTATTTATTAATTGAGGACTTTTTATTAATGAAAGGATTTTTTCTGTTTGCATTACCAGTTGACTACCGATTTATTAAAAATATCTTCTACAATTTCGTTACAGATTTGTTCCATATAAATTTCTTCTACCGAATTTAAATCTTCTTCTGCAGGAAAATCTTTATATCGGCTAAAAGTAGTATTAAAATTAAGTTTTTCATCAAACTTATTTACAAATTTCACTTTCACTTTTATAGTTAGCCTGTTTTGTCGTGCCGTTTCGTTTGCTTTTATGGCAATCGGTTTTATGTTGTAAGATGTAATTTCGCCTTCAAAAGACAAATCCCCCTCTGTTTGATTCTGTTTTAGGTTAGTTTGTGTAGTAAAATAATCTTTTAGCTTTTCGGTAAAAACAGAACTTAAGGAAGCGTTTACTGTTGTAGCGTTATTAGAAAAGTGTTTTATGGAGAAGCTTTCTACTTCAGGAGAAATTGAGGATCCTGTAAAGGAATAAAACCCACAAGAGCTGAAGAAGAAAAGGATAGTTATGTAAATTATTGTTTTCATTCTATAGTCTAAATTCTTTAATTTTTCTGTACAAAGTTCGTTCTGAAATACCTAATTCTTCAGCAGCTAGTTTTCGTTTTCCTTTGTGTTTTTCTAACGATTTTTTTATTAGATTTTTTTCCTGACTAGCTAAGGTGAAAGGTTCTGTTTTTTCAGAATTTTTTTTAATTTCTGCTTTGGACAATAAAGTAATTTCATTTTCTGATTCATCATTGAAAACTTCATGAGATGTTGCTGTATTTTCTTCTTTGTTTATTAGTCCAAAAGTAATTTTTTTCAATTCCGTTAAATCTCTTTTCATATCGAACAGTACTTTGTACAGAATTTCCCTTTCTGATAAGTCTGCCTTTGATTTGTCTTCAAATAAAATTGGAGAGTTATTTTTATTTCTATTTTCTGGAAGAGCCTCTAGAATTGTTTGTGCAGAGATGTTTCGTTCTTTTTCAATCACAGAGAGTTGTGCTACAAAATTTTTCAACTGGCGAATATTTCCTGGCCAACTATAGTTTGTTATAACACTCATAGCCGACTCGTCTAACCGGATAGAAGGTGTGTTGTATTGGTCTGCAAAGTCAGAAGCAAATTTCCTAAAGAGTAGAGGTATATCTTCTTCTCTCTCTCTTAATGCGGGAATGAAAATGCTAATGGTGTTAAGTCGATAATATAAATCTTCTCTGAACTTTCCATCTTTTATCGCTTTTGGTATATTTACATTTGTTGCGGCAATAACTCTTACGTTTGTTTTTACACTCTTAGAAGATCCTACTTTCATAAACTCTCCACTTTCTAAAACTCTAAGTAATCTTACTTGTGTAGATAGAGGTAACTCAGCAACTTCATCTAAAAAAATAGTTCCCCCATCCGCAACTTCAAAATATCCTTTTCTACTATCATGAGCTCCTGTAAAAGCTCCTTTTTCATGTCCAAAAAGTTCACTATCTATTGTTCCTTCTGGTATCGCCCCACAGTTTACAGCTATGTAGTTGTTATGTTTTCTATTACTATTCTGATGTATTATTTTAGGGATATTCTCTTTACCTGTTCCGCTTTCTCCTGAAACAAAAACAGAAATATCAGTTGGAGCCACTTGCAACGAAATATCAAGAGCTCTCTCTAAAAGAGGGCTATTTCCAATAATTCCAAATCTTTGTTTTGCTTGTTGTTTATTCATATTAAATAGCTTTTCCTTTTAATGTTGCTGAAGTACAATCTTCTATATAAACCATTACAAAATCACCTGCTTGGTAGTGTTTTTTGTCAAAAACTACTGCACTGTTATGTGTTGTTCTTCCATATAATTTCTCGTCTGATTTTTTTGACTTTCCCTCTACTAATACTTCAAAAGTTTTCCCTACTTTTGATTTCATATGCATTAAGGCATGTTCTCTTTGTTTCTCAATTATTTCCGATAGCCTTCTTTGTTTTACTTCTTCCGGAATATCATCTTCTAATCTTGCGGCGGGTGTGTTGGGCCTTTCAGAATATTTAAACATATATCCGAATTCGTATTTTACATGATCCATTAAACTTAATGTTTCTTGATGATCTTCTTCAGTTTCGGTACAAAATCCAATAATCATATCCATTGAAACGGAACATTCTGGAATTATTTTTTTAATATTATCAATCAAGGAAATATATTTTTCTCTGTCGTATCCTCTATTCATTTCTTTCAGAACTCTACTACTTCCTGATTGTACTGGTAAATGAATGTGCTTGCAAATGTTTTCGTGTTTTGCCATGGTTTCAATGACTTCAAGAGTCATATCTTGTGGATTGGATGTAGAGAAACGAATTCGTAATTCCGGACAGGAAGTAGCAACTTTATCTAGTAAATTGGAGAAGTCAATACTTTCTTTTTGATCTTTTTTAGTTGCTTTTATAAAATCTTTTTTAGCTCCACCTCCATACCATAAATACGAATCCACATTTTGACCTAAAAGAGTTACTTCTTTGTATCCATCTTTCACCAATTGTAAACACTCATTTATGATACTTTCAGGATTTCTACTTCTTTCTCTGCCTCTAGTAAATGGAACTACACAAAAGGTACACATATTATCACAACCTCTGGTGATGGAAACAAAGGCAGTTACTCCATTTCCTCCTAATCTAACAGGGTTAATGTCCGCATAAGTTTCTTCTTTAGATAAAATAACATTTACAGCTTTTCTTCCATCATCTACTTGTTGTATTAAATTTGGTAAGTCTCTGTATGCATCTGGTCCGATTACCAAATCAACTAATTGTTCTTCTTCCAAAAATTTCCCTTTTAATCTTTCAGCCATACACCCTAAAACTCCTACAATCATTCCTGGATTTTCATCTCTTTTTATGGAGTTATAAAACTCTAATCTCTTTCTTATTGTTAGTTCTGCTTTCTCTCTGATAGAACAGGTATTTACAAAAACTAAATCCGCTTCATTTATACTTTTTGTTGTAGAAAACCCTTCTTTTGTTAGGATAGAGGCTACAATTTCAGAATCAGAAAAGTTCATCTGACAACCATAACTTTCAATATACATCTTTCTTCCACCTTTATTGTTGCTAGAAAGATTTAAGGTTTCACCTTGTTTGCTTTCATCAATATCTTTCTTTATTAATTTCTCTAAATTCATTTAAGTTTTCATTTTAAACTTCTGCAAAATTATAAAAATCCTGACAATTTATGACAATATGTCACTTGTATATTTGCTTATATTATTATATAATATAGTAAAACTGACAATTAAAAGAAGATTTGGCAGATTCAAAAATTCTTCATTTTCTTTGCAAAACAATTTAACAACAAACACAAAAATAATTATGGCAAAGAATTTAGTAATTGTAGAGTCACCAGCAAAAGCGAAAACAATTGAAGGGTATTTAGGGAAAGACTTTTTAGTGAAATCAAGTATTGGTCACATTAGAGACTTACCTAAGAAAGGAGGTATGGGAATTGATATAGAAAACGGATTCGCTCCTAATTATGAGGTTTCAGAAGATAAGAAACATGTAGTAGCGGAATTAAAAAAAAATGTAAAAGCAGCTGATACAGTGTGGCTTGCGACGGATGAGGATCGTGAGGGAGAAGCTATTGCATGGCATTTACAAGAGGTTTTAAACTTAGAAAAAAAAGACACAAAGAGAATTGTTTTTCATGAGATTACAAAGAAAGCAATTACAAATGCAGTTAAAGTCCCTAGAGAGATTGATATTAATTTAGTGAATGCTCAACAAGCTAGAAGGGTATTGGATAGATTGGTAGGTTTTGAGCTTTCTCCAGTTTTGTGGAGAAAAGTAAAACAAGGTCTGTCGGCAGGTAGAGTTCAGTCGGTTGCAGTAAGGTTAATTGTAGAAAGAGAAAAAGAAATTGAGGGATTTAATTCTGTTTCATCATTTAGAGTTTCGGCATTATTTGTAAATCCAGAAGGTAAAGTATTTAAAGCGGAAATTTCTAAAAGATTTGAGAATCAAGAAGGAGCGGAAGCCTTTTTGAATACTTGCATTCCGGCAAAGTATAGTATTTCTGATTT
>Ga0206679_10000961_pt1 | contig 24023 bp, 30 predicted proteins | sample M110012015metaG_FD_155464 | JGI IMG/M metagenome (GOLD analysis project Ga0206679, IMG submission 155464) | Ammonia-oxidizing marine archaeal communities from Monterey Bay, California, United States - M1 100m 12015 | ecosystem: Environmental > Aquatic > Marine > Intertidal zone | place: USA... | reverse complement strand
ACTGTGGCCGACAGGCTACCCGAGCTAACCAATGATGAGTTGGCGTTGGCTGGGACCAACGTCTCCTGGGCTGCAGGGTACATTGGCGAGGAGCAGGGCAAGGTGTACCACGAGGACCTGGGCATAAGCCTGCAGGTGGTCGCCAACCGCGTCGTGAGGTGCCTGTCTGTGGGTGACCACCCCTACTGCTACCAGGTCCTAGCTTGCATGACCCACTCGTTCAAGCTAGCGGGTGTGGATTTCCAACTGGACCCATACACAATACCCCGGCCTGCGCCACTCGAGGAGGAGGGCCGTGCCGACCCCCGGAAAAGCGCGGCGGAGCTGGCCTCGGACGCGCCGGGCATGGAGGTGGCCTAAGCGAGCGGGGGGCTTCGGCCCCCCCTCCAAGGAGGAATCAAGATGTGGATATTTACTACCAAGGGCTTTGTCAGTATAGCCCAACACAAAAGACTACCAGAGCACTTCCAAGTGAAGGCCAGAGTGTCTTCTCCCTTGCAGGAGCTATGGCCGGACAACGAGATCGAAGTCATCGACTGGGCTGACTATAGATTCAGAATCACCATCGAGAAGGAGGAGGTTTTTCCTGTAATGATGCAATTGTTGGAATCTTTAGACTATTCCAACTTCAAGCATGAGTGCCACGAGATGAAAGAGTACCAGAGCGCGTTGATAGGGGTCTGGACAGAGATGCACGCCTACCAAACAAGGATGGAGACTGATTGATATGAGTTCAGAGGGCGGTGATAACAAAATGAATGTGCTACTGGCTAATTGGATTCACTCTAGGGCCTGCCAGTCATGCCGCAACGGCAGAGAGGAGCATCAGAGCTGCAGCAACTGCATGGCCGTGGAAGATTGGCTGTTAGGAGGGCATGTTGACGACGAGGAGCTACTTAGGCTTCGGCTGTGGGTGAAGTCGCACGCCGCCAACGCCAAAGTGAGCAAAGGGGAGTGGAGAGTACTAGAGGAGAAAATGCAGAGAGAGGATGCTAGGAGGTCATCAATCCCCGAAATCGAATATCGAGAGATTGGACAGGACAACATAGACTACTGGGAGAGTTGGCAAGAGAATTTGGAGTGAGTCTTGAATCATCAGATTCTGACTTAAATCCAATCGATTAACAGACGAACTAGAGGGTTTCTGCTTAGACCCATGCGATCGGGGTAGACGAATCTGTGCAAGTAGTTATTCCCTGCACATAGGGTACCCTCTGTGTCCTATACGAGTCAATGGGTTAGAGGGGTCCCCCTTTGCAACTGTCACTTTATTCAGCAAGCAAATCGAAGCAGTCATCCCTACAACCATGGCAGTTGTCAACTGAACAACTTACTGGGTCTAAAACTCCTCCATAAACAGGTTCTTCACTAAATCTCTCTTTGTACAATCTACACATGTCTTTCCATGCCTTGCCATCATCGAATGAGATGCCATCCTTTTGATGAGGCCCAAAATTAGGAACATGATGCAAGAATCTTCCGAGTATCTCCTCACAATCTTCAGCATAACTCATTGTGTCGAGGATATGGGCATGCCAAAACAGATCCATTAGGGGAGTGGGGGTAAGTCTGACACCAGGATTTTCGGCCTTTAGAGTCAAAAATCTCCTATACTCCTTCTCAGAAATTTCGACCATCTCTTGAGAGATGCCTTCGATTCTATTCATACTATCGGCGTTCAGAATTTTCCACGCTATTCTATCCAAGTCAATTCCCGCTACGGCGGGGTCAATTTCTGCTCGCGTTCTGCTTAGCATGGTACTCCAGAAGGGTTTGTAGAATCAATATTTCCCCGAACATAGAGTACTTTCTGCTTAGCTCAAGCAGAAACTAGGCTATGCCCGAGTTCAGTTAGTAGTAAGACCCCTACTTAAATACCCAAATGTGGATGTTAATGTATGGTAGAAGTAACAACCAACCCAAACTGGAACGACAGATATGCCGACATGAATCAGACTGACGATGAGATAATGGCGACATTTATTGAGATTGGAGAGAGCTTGTGCCCCTACTTAGTGTGGAGCATAACCCACGATGACATCGAACGATTGAGACGCGCCGAGGTATGTTACGAGGAATTAGCTAAGGAGCACATTTTCGAGTGTGTTCGAATCCATCGCGAATCCGGTGACTTTCTAGGGGCCGTTGAGATACTATTGAGTTTGGTTAAATCAATTCAGATCATTGAGACTCGGGATCCGAGATAGCCCGTCTGCTGAACGAGATTGAGAGGGGCCTCCTAAGCAGAACATCTGCTTGAAATAGCCCCCGAACATTCCCTAGCGAATGAGTCACATTGAAGTTTGCGAGCCCTATCCAGATTCATGACACAATGGGAGTATAGAATTGTAGAAAATTCAGATGCAGCGTATAGCCAGATTGCTGAAATGTTGAATGATTTAGGCAGTCAGGGTTGGGAATTAGTTTCAGTGAGAGGCAAAAAGCCGGGAAAACTCAAGGTGTTCTACTTCAAGAGACCCCTTTGAAACCCCAGTGACTTATCACCGAGTCATAGGGTAGCCTGTGTTCGGGAATATGTCAGAACAAGAATGGCCCTACAACCAACCAAATCCCAAACACCAATCCGGCTATTACGTGTAACTTGAATACAAATTGATTTTCCTCTCTAGTTCCCCATGCATATTCCTTACTGAACAAACCTATGGGGCCCCTAAGCCATACCTTCTGCTTCAGTAAACAGTATCCAACGTAAGCCATTATTACCAGACCGACGGCGATACGTGCAACTTCAATTGTTGACATGTCCATATTCACCCGTAGGAACGGGACTTTATGATAAACACGTCATATTGCCTTCCTATGTTCGGTATTCACGCTCTTCCAAATCGTTGTGGTAGTGCCGGCCAAGTTCAGGGCCCTTCTCAGCAACCCATTCACTGAACGAAATCTCACCCAGTGGCTCTTCCTCGGAGGCGACCAGACCTTGCATCAGTCCACGAATCTCAGCACGAGTGATTATCATATCTTTGAGGAACAAACCCATCACCTTACCAGCCATCCAAGCCACAATTGCGGGCATCGGCACTAGCAGACGGCGTACACCCATGCTTCGGGCGATTAGTTTGATGAAATCCTTGTAGGTGAAGGTCTCTGGACCAGCGACGTCTCGAGTGACGTCATCGTTACGGGCACCCAGTTCGATTGCAATCCTCGCAACATCGCGCACATGGACCGGCTGTATGGAGTAGTTCCCCCATCCGAACAACCCGAAGACTGGGATGTATCGGAGCATCCATGAGATGTTGTTTACGAGTACATTCCTACCGCCTCCAAACAGGACGGTTGGACGAACAATAGCATGGGAAATGCCACAATCTCTGAGCGTCTTCTCGGCGATAACCTTGCCACGGAAGTAGGACCACTTTGGAGCCTGCTCGGGGTGCGCGACGCTGAAGAAAACGACTCTCCTTACACCAGCTTCGATTGCGGCCTCGAAGATTAATCTGCAGTTATCAGTAGCAATTTCATGGTCGAACTGCTTACTGTGGTGGTTGTATCGCACCCAGTACGTGTTATACAGCACGTCTGCTCCACGCAACGATTCCACCAGTGCTTGTCGATTCTGGAAATCTAGCGGATGAACCTCCACCCGCCCACCAAAGGGATCGTCCCTGCCAACGGCGTTGGTCAGAGTGCGGACCCTCTTGCCCTCATCGAGTAACTGATGCGCAATCCACCGTCCGGTGTAACCGAACGCACCTGTCACTACGTGCAGTTCATCCGCCACGACCCGGCCACTTTCAGGAGCATGAAAAAGTAACGGGCAGAACCTTCTGCCTTAGAACTCAGAGTAGTAATTGGAGACGGCATCCTCGAGACTAGATCCTGCTGCAGACTCATCAACGCTAAGGGTCACCCCGTCTCTACGGAGAGCCTGCCCTCCAACCACTACATCGAGGCAGCGTGCGCCGCTGTAAATCAGGTTGGCCAACAGCCTCCTACCGTCACGCCCCCACGGCCTCATCCTGACATCATCGAGGTCCCAGCTCACCCAGTCGACCGAGTCCTTTGTGGCCAGCTGCCAGGTCTCGACTGGATCCAGAATCCTGGCGCTCCAGTGGTCGTGGCGCTGGACCACGCTCGCGGCCTTGGCCTCCGCGCGCATGTTGAGGCTGTTGTTGCTGGCTGCGCCGTCCGTGCCTAGCCGCACGTCCACACCCGCCTCGCGCATCGCAGGGTATGACATCGTCCCGCCACAGGCGAGCTTCTGGTTCGAGGTCGGGCAGTGCACAGCGTGCGCCCCAAGACCGGCGAGTATTCTCATCTCCTTTTTGGTGACCCATCCGCAATGGGCGCACACAGTGCCCCCATCGTCTGCGCTTTGGAAATAGCCGATTGAGTCTAGATACTCCACAGGATACATGCCGTGCTCGGCATGGCAGTCGGCGACCTCCTTACGAGTCTCGCTGGTGTGAATGTGGAGTATGCAACTGTGCTCAGCAGCCATCTCGGAAGCCTTTCTCAATGTCTCTTCGCTACAAGCATATACCGAGTGAGTGCCGATGCCGTACTCGACCCTCTTGGAGGGCGCACTACCTCTGAGTAGTCCATCCATCTTCTGCAGAGCCTCGGCACCTCCAGAGGGATACGAGGGAGTGGGGAAGTCGGTGATCGGGCCGCATGAAATGCCCCTCACTCCTGTTTCGACTAGCACTCCTGCCACAACATCTGGATGGTAGTACATGTCGCATGCGAAAGTGCTCCCGGTGGCTATCATTTCGGCTACTGCAGCCCTAGTGCCCGCTTCGACGAACTCCGCAGTCAGCCCCTTCTCGACTGGGAAAACCGAGGTCTCGAGCCACTCCATCAGCGGCAACCCCTCGCCCATCGATCGATTGAGTATCATCGCGAGGTGGGTGTGCCAGTTCTGCAGCGATCGAGTGACCAGACGAGTCGAGCCATCAATGGTCTCGATGACATCCTCGTCACCCTTGCTTGCAGAATACGAGCCATCAGGGTGCAGGAGAAAGTCGCCGTCCTGAACCACACCGTCGTGGTCTATCAGACGTGTTCCCGTGACTCGCCGCACACCCTCGTCCATAGGCGAGCGAGCGGCCCGCCCGACTCAAGTGTTCTCCATCAGTAGTCTATCTCCATCTCTGAGAATTGCAGCAGGTTACCCTCTCTTTTGTTCTCCGACATGTACTGGATGAAGTAGCGCGCTCGCGCGCCCTGATCAAAAGATATCTCACTACGGTCACCATATCGGCTCATCAGATTCGCCCGTGAAGGGTTGTGCTGCTCCAAGGTGCAATTAGCGAACTCACTGGGCTCCTGATCCGGCCTGTCGCTCTCGTAGGCGTTGGCGGTGCAATTGATGATCTCCTCGCACCAGATGTAACAATCGTAAGGTGTCGAGCAGATGAAATCCCCAGTTCGATAGCACTGTTCAGTCGGGGTAATCCAGTCCTGCGTCCATGTGAAGGCTTGTGCGAGGTCCGAATCCGAGTTCGGATCGTCGTGGAACTGGTGGGTGTGGTAGAGTCCGAGGAAGTGCCCTAGTTCATGACTCGGAACGTAGCTGGTGGCGAATGTCGAAGCCCTCACCGTGCTGAAGTAGTACTCCCGGGTATACCAAGGAAACATGCTGTAGGCACCCCAGCCGGTACTCTGCATGACGATGTTGACATTGGATTGGTTGTAACCTTCAATGAAGCCGTCGCCGAGTTCGGATAACGAGATTTGGTCTCCGAAGCCGTCTTCTAGTTCAGGATAGGCTTCGTCTACCCAGATTATCTCATCTAGTACGAAGGCGATTCCATAGGGGCTGTAAACCGAATTAATCAATTCGATTCCGGTGTCAATCGAGGTCTCGTTGATTAGCCATTCGACACCGTCGTTGTCCCGATAGACGAAGATGGTCATGGAGAGCTGTCTGACTGGCCCAGACTCGCAATCTAGTCCTGGGTAGGGCGTGTCCTCCGATATGTCCACCCAGTACTCTTGGCTGTCACAATAATTGATTGGGTAATTGTGCTCGTTCCAGTTGAGACAGCCGGATAGAACGGGCGCGAACAGGACAATTACGAGCAAGGCGGCCGTTCCCCGCATGAATACCACGTAACATCCAAGCAGTTATGAAATTTGAGGACCAATTTCCAAATCTTTCAAACTACGCATTTCGCGTTGAGCATACTCACTGTTATTCCCTCTGAGTTCTTCATCCAACACTCTACGATATCTCCCTCGTTCATTGGACCGACGCCCTCCGGGGTGCCGGTCCAGACGAGGTCGCCAGGCGAAGGCTCGTACCAGTCATGCAGGTATCCGAGGATGGACTCCACAGAGTGCACCATCAACTCGGTGGAGGCCTGCTGTCTGACCTCGCCGTTGACCGACAGGCAGATCTCGACCGGCCGCGGGTCCCAAGCAGTCCAGGTCCCGAGCACCCCAGAACCGGCGAAGCCCTTACCCTCAAGCCAAGGCCAGCCCTTCTTCTTGGCCAGTGTCTGACGAGTCCTGTTGGTAGTGTCGTTACCTACACACATCTCCACCGGCTCTAGATCATCACCGAGCCGGATGACTAACTCTACCTCGTGGTCGATATGGTCCTCGGCTGAACTCAGAGCGACCACATTGTTTCCATCCTCATCAGCCTCGACGAGAGCGGTCGGTGGCATCAGGAAGAATCTCGGGTAGTCAGTGATGTCACCGTAGATCTCCTTGGCGTGCCCGACATAGTTTCGGAACACCGCCCATCCAACCGCCATGGCTCTTCCAACACCCGCAATCCCATTATCGCATCGCTGCCGAACTAAGCAGGTTGAAGACTCTCCCTCAGCCGAGTCGTACCGATGGCTGAGGGCCCTTACCGAGTCCTAGGCGTCTCCAACGACGCCAGTGATGCCGAGATTAAGCGAGCCTACCGCAAGCTCGCCCGGCAGTACCATCCAGATAGGAATCCGGACGACGCGGCTGCCGAGGAACGCTTCAAGGCGATACAGGCCGCCTACGAGAACGTCGGAACTGCCGAAGCCCGCAGAGAGTACGACCAGAGTCGTCGCATGGAGGACATGTTCGCTGGAGGGGGCTTTCAGGGAAATCCGTTCGGAGGGGGCTTTGGCAGCGCCGATCTGGGTGACATAATCTCACAGTTCATGGGAGGGAGAGGAGCACCGAGAGGCTTCGATAACAGGTCCTCAAGTGGTTTCGGCGGTCAGGCTCAATCTCCCTCCAACGAGCCCGCCCAACCAATAAGGGGGGCTGATATTGAGGCAGGACTCGACATCTCGCTCGAGCAGGCTTCGCAAGGGACTGAGGTGAAATTCAGCCACCGCAGGCTAAGGCGCTGTGAGAAGTGCAAAGGCTCGAGTTTCGGAAAGTCGCGGCGTTGCGCACCTTGTAGTGGCACGGGAGTTCAGACCAAGGGCAGCACACTCACCGTGAAAGTCCCTCCCAATGCTGAGCACGGTCAGTTGCTCCGCCTCAAGGGTATGGGGCACGAGCACCCCGAGGGAGATCCAGGAGACCTGCGGATTACTTTGAGGTTGGATGCTCAGGAGGGGCGGCGCTGGGAGGAAGGCAGATTGGTTCAGGAGGTCCCCATACCGGTCACGACACTGCTTCTCGGCGGGAAGGTGCGAATCTCTACACCAGCCGGAAAGAGGGTGCAAATCGACGTACCCGAAGGCACTCGTATAGGTGACCGCAGGAGGCTACAGGGTCACGGCCACTCCGGCGGACCACTTGACATCGAGTTTATCTTAGCCGAACCAAATACTCTGAGCAAATCCCAGCGCAGAGCGCTGGAGAGTCTCAAGGACAGCGGGTTGTGAACCGCACACAACCTGTCAAATACCCGTCTTTCGCGGCCCCCAACATGCGCGACTTCGCTCATGTAGCCGACTTCCTCGTACCGAGGCGCAGACAGGCACACATCGTAATCATCCTCATGTCCATGCTGATGCTCCCTGGAATCTCAGCCACGTTCAGTCCAATCGACATAGAATCCTACGACCTAGAGTCGCCGGAACTCGACGCAAACGAGGTTCTCATGGAGGAGTTCTCATCGGCTGGAGGGATAGAGGCATTTGGAATTTTTATTCGTGATCCGAGTTACTTCGGAGAGCCGGACTCTGATGTCACGATGATTGCCGACTACACTGATCATGGCCTAGGGTTGACCAACCCCGAGGGAGGGGTACTCAACCTCACCGTGCTAAGGGAGATTGACGCTAAGGCCGAGTACCTGAGGCAGCATGAGATTTCCGAGTTTTATCTCTCGTTTGCATCCCAGATTACCGGTGAATCCGTGGTCGGCATACTCGACCTCGCCACCGACTTCAGGGCCTTCATGTCGGGCCAATCAGCCTTGACTAGCCCCAGAATCGACCCCGAGACGATGACCATGGCCCCACCCTCTACCGACTGGATCGACTGCGGCGTCCTTGAGTGTCTGTCATTCGATGACGAAAACCTCACCCAGGCCCACATTGACTTAGCCGCACACAGGTTGGCCAATCATAGTTCAGGAGCCTTCCTCAGACTCCTGTCCAAGGATCGTGGATTCACTCCAGATCCATCAAGTCCGGTTTTCGGACCTTACAATTACCAACTCCTAGCCGACGGAACAATCATTGCAGCGGAATGGGGCCCTGGGCGTTGGTCAGCATCTTCTGCGTGGCTACTAATCAACTTCGACAGAGAGGCCATGCAGAGCAACGGCTGGTCATTCTCTTGGTTGAACTCCAGTTCGGATTCAAATTCCGGATACGAGCGGAACGGAGTCACATTCGAGACCAAACCAATTCACAACTCGGTCGAGCAATGCCGTGAGAGGGCGCTAGTGGGTGAGGAACTCTGCTCGATGGAATGGCTCTATCTGGCCCTCGAGGAAGATTTGAGATCCACTGATGAAATGGTTGTTACTCTGATGTTCGCGGAGGGCGTAAATGTCGAGATAAACCGAGAACTGTACTCTAGCGCCCATTTGATTTTGATTATGGCACTGGTGGTGACCATTCTGCTGTGGCTCAGTCTCAGGAGAGTATCGGATGTGGCCATAGTCGTAGTCGGTCTGGTACTATCACTGATGTGGATGCAGGGATTGATTGGATGGGCAATCATCTTGGGGCAGAGATATGGGATGGAAGTGATATTCCGCTCACAGTTCTCCAACCTTTTGCCAATCTTAGTACTCGCCTTGGGTATAGACGACAGTCTACACGCGCTGCATAGGTACAAGGAAGAGAGGAGGAAAAGAGCCAGTCCTGAAATGGCAGCTCACACCTCGTTAAGCAGAGTCGGTCGGGCCATTCTTCTGACCTCGACCACCACCATCGTCGCGTTCATGGCCAATATGACATCGAACATAGCCGCGCTCCGATCCTTCGGTATAGAGGCAGGTCTAGGAGTACTATCTGCATTCATCCTCACCGGTCTTTGGGTCCCTCTGGCCCGCTTCGACTTCGACCTGTGGATGGAATCGAAGGGGAAACTGCAGGATGAAGAGGAAGGCCTTGTTCACATGGTACCGGAGTCTTGGCTAGCCGCAGTCACCACTAATTCAGCTAGACATGCCCCGATTGTAGCCGCACTGGCCATCCTAATCACCGCGGTGGCCGTTCCGATGATGCTCTCACTAGAGGGCGATTTCCAGGTTGAAGACTTCATTGAGGGTGAATCCGACCTCGCAGTGGGAATCGGCCTAGTAAACGAGCGCTTCAGCGACGAGGGCGAGCCCGGTTTCATCCTAGTTGAGGGAGATTTGACGAATCCTAAGGTGATAGTCGCCATTGGGGAACTACGCAACAATGCGAATTCACACGGGCCGGATGATTCGAACCAACTCTCTCGTCTTCCCACGGGAGAGGTCGAGATGCTAGCCATCGACGGCATACTCGGATTTGCCAAAGCGGCGATGGCTTGGAACAACACCTCGTTCATCGCAGCAGGCTGGGATCCCTCGGCCGAAGATGGCGGAGTCGATTGTGACAAGGATTTCCTAGGCCTGCCTTCATTGGGTGACAGGGAGTGCCTAATCTTCCTCTACGGCTTCGTGTTGACTCGAGGGGTTCCTGAGAGCGGTGGCTACCCATCAATGCCGCCATCCATCGTCGCCGAGTATATCCAAGTAGCCGAGGAGATTGACTACGAACATCCTTGGCTTACCATTTCTGGTGAGACTCCGCACTATCCCCGAGCCTCAATCCGATTCGGAATATCCAGTCCCGAGCAGTTCGCATTGGTCGAGCCTGCTTTGGCTCAACTGGAGGATGACATGGCTCCGTTGCAAGAGCTCGCTCGAAACCCTCTCAGAGAACAAGGTGACCTTTCTTCCGCAGACGAACAGTATCCTGTCACCTGGGCGATTCCGACCGGCGAACCCGTCATCAGGTTCGTCGCCGCTGACTCGATGCAGGACGAGATGCAGGGCACCCTGCTTCTAGGCGTGGTACTCTGCACAATCACCCTGTGGTGGGGCTTCCGGGAGGAGACCTCGGCGAGGCAGCGATGGGAGGAAGGGATGCAGAACCGAGCTGACTTCGCTCGCAGAGTGGGATCGACAGTCGTAGTTACTGGAGTGATTACCTATCTCATGTTGGGAACAGGTTACGCAATCTTCTTCGCAGTCCTCGCGCTTGTTCTTTCTGTTCTCTGGGGTACCCTGCCCTTCTTCATCGCTACAGTGACCACCGGCCCCATCTTCGTTGTAATCGTCTGGCTGTACGCCATGGTTGAACTAGCCGGATACGGGCTTAACATGGTCACCGTGGCAATTGCAGCAATGTCTCTCGGGGTGGGTATAGACTACGTCATCCACCTCATTGAGAGATATCGTGAGGAGCGTGAGAAGGGGGCGACGCCACACCTCTCACTGGCTGCCGTTGGCAGCGCCTCAGGTCTCGCGCTCTTCGGTTCCGCGGTTTCGGATATCGCCGGGTTCATGGTAATCAACCAGTCTAAGATGGGGTTCTTCTCAACCTTCGGACTGTTCTGCGCTGTCATGATTGGACTGTCACTAATTGCAAGCATGATTTTGACACCGGCAGTATTGGGGCTGCTTCATCGCAAATCTCTGGTCTCTGAGTATTCTTGAGTTCCATTAGGTTCTTGACATAATGTAGGTTCGAATTTTTCATGATGGAACCCGGATACGCTGACAGAGGCCACATCATGGCCGTAGAATTCGATAGGAAGATTATCGTTTACTGGTGGATGATGGCGAATTTGGGTCTTCTTGTGACAGTGGTTGGAATCATAGCAATGGTTGTCTGGATTCCGTTTGGATGGATTGTGCATAAGAAGCAGTTCGAGCACATGAGCGGGGCCCTGACAGACCGCTCGATCAATATGCGCATGGGATGGCTATTCAAGAAACAGCAGAACATTCCCTTGGACAAACTCACAGATGTGTCTATTCACGAGGGCCCAATACTGAACGCATTCGGAGTTGTAAGGATGCAGTTTGAGACAGCTGGTGCTGCACCATTCATCCTCACCGGGGTGAAAAACTCCGATCAGTTCCGCGACCTCGTTCTTCAGCAAAGAGACTCATTGGTTTCCACCCCTCAACAGTCTGCACCTTCAGACGACTCCAACGACGTCCTAGTTGAGATTAGGGATATCCTTCAGCAAATCAATGCGAACATCTCCAACGAGGAGTAGAATGGTTTTCGAATGCAACATTGATGCTAGAGGCAAGACGTATCGCCTCAAGTTAGGATTCATGGGACTCGTAGCTGGCTTTGTATTGGCGATAGTCTGCTACTTTGCAGGAATCGATTGGGGAATTCCATGGCTAATTCCTCTGGGAATCATAGGCGGCGGAATGTTTGCTATTTTCGAAGCATGGACTGGATGGTGTGCTGTACGGGCTCTTGGATTCCGAACCCCTTTGTGAGTGAGACAGCATGACGAGCGACACTTTGACTGATTTGGAGCGCAGCGACGAGGACTGCGTCCTCCGATTTGCCGACGGAGCCGCATTCAAGGTCAGTTATCTGTCGATACGCAGTCGCTGTCAGTGTGCCAAGTGCAAGCCGAGGCAGGAGAACCAACAGAGGCTCATCGAGTTCGAGGAAGAGGTCGCTCGCCTCAGGGCCGAGAAGCCACGAGCCGAGCCGGTAGGTCGTTATGGAATCAGGTTTGATTGGCCGTCTGGCTGCTCGAGCGGAATCCACTCCTTCAGACATCTGAGGAGCGTTGCCGAGGACCTCGGTTCAGCGTTGTGAATCTCCGGATTACCTATCCGAAGGGGTCAAAGGCGACTCTCCGGTCGCGAATTTATCGAAGACACGGGTAGCCCCGTGATTTCGGTGGTGATACAATGCAGGGAAATGGTCCCGATGGAGGCGAGCAGAAGCTCGACGAGGAAGATGAGTGGCAACTCTACGCCAGCGCCGGGTATGCCTCGGCAGAAACCGTCGCTGAGGTCGAGGAGGCCGAGGAGATCGACAAGGAAGAGTGGTTTGACGGCGACGACCTCGAGGTCAATGGAGCCCCAATAGATTGGGACGCACCACCCTGCCCCGCTCCGCTAGGCATCGCTCACATCATCAAGATGGGGACCTGCGATTACTGCCTGCACAGAGTAGCTGGTCGCAGAACCAAGGCCCGTGGAGCCGAAGGTGGTCGGGAGATTCGAGAGGACGCCCACGCAAGGGACCCCGGGATAGCCAAATTCGGGGCACCTGAACTGTGTCCTCTGTGCGAAGATCTGTTCGACGATACAGGCAACATTGTCAGTAGGGTAATAGAGTCCACAAAAGGCATCGAGTACGGAACCATACAGTTCGGAATCCATCTGCCGAAGGATCTAGTACAGGATGAGGACAAGATTCGAAGTAGGCACGGAGCTCCTGCTTCGAGACCGCTGAAGGCTGCCTTCGCCGATGCGATACAAGAACAGTTGTCCAAGCACATGCCTGATATCGAGTTCGTCAAGGAGAAGCCCGACCTGATGATTCTGGTCGACGGCCTAACCCTCAGGATTGACATTGATGTCAGACCAGTCTTTCTCTATGGCAGGTACAGGAAGCTCAGCCGAGAGATTCCCCAGACCAGATGGCCTTGTCGTTCCTGTAGGGGAAGGGCGCAGAGCTGCGAGTCCTGCCAGGGCACCGGTCTGCAGTACCCCGACTCTGTACAGGATCTCGTCGGTGAGCCAATCAGAGCCGCCCTACAGGCTGAGGATACCTCGTTCCATGGCATGGGTAGGGAAGACATCGACGTCAGATGCCTTGGCTCAGGACGCCCCTTCGTTCTAGAAGTCAAGAATCCTCAACTCCGTAAGGCGAATCTCGTGGAACTCGTCGCAGCAGTCAACGATAGCTCCTCGGGAAGGGTGGAAATTGATCAGCTAGATTGGACAGACAGAAAACGAATCGGGAGAATCAAAGAGACTCGCTCAGATAAGTCCTATACAATTAGGTTCAGGGTTGACGACATCCCAGAAGAGGAGATGGTGAAGGAAGCCATATCAGGACTATCTGGTGTCGTATTGGAGCAAAATACTCCCAAGCGCGTCTCGCACCGCAGGGCTGCCAAGACCCGAAAGAGAAAAGTTGTCTCAATCAGCGACGTGATTGTTGATGGTGACGAGGTCCAGTCAACCCTACGTTGCGAAGCCGGGACTTACATCAAGGAACTCATCCATTCCGATGAGGGCAGAACGGTGCCCTCGGTCAGCGGCGTGCTGGATAGGAAATGTGAGGTGCTTTGGCTCGATGTCGAAGAAATTCACGCTGACTGAGCCCAATGCCTCATCCGAGCCCTTAAGAAGAATCGGCAGGTCGAACGCTCCCGCGACCTATGGTCGAAAGGTGATTCAATGGCCACAAGAACACACGGCGAACGTCAGGGTACTCGCAGCATCCTGAAGAAGAAGAAAGCCGAGCGAAGTCGTGTTTTCATCAATCGTGTGATGCATCCCTATGCAGAGGGGGACCGCGTCGCAATCGTGCTCGACGGAGCCCAACAGAAGGGCATGCCGCACCGCCGCTTCCAAGGTAAGACCGGCATAATCGCTGGAATTCAAGGGCGGGCATACGTCGTCTCGGTTTCGGACGGCGATATGCAGAAGACCGTGGTGGCTAGGCCTGAGCACCTCAGATTCATGGAGTGAGTGATTCTAATGTCTGAGAAAGAGTATGTCGACTTCGCCACCGTTCGCGACCTGCTGGAGCAGGCCAACGAGCGCCGTGGCGAACTCTCCTACGAACAGCTCATGGCACTCGGTCATGCTCAGTGGGCGGCCAGCGAGAATCGTGGAGGTAGGAAGACAGACCCAGAGGTCTTCAGAGGACTACGCGATGCGCTGATGGAGAACGAAAAGCTCGCACCACATCCTGAGATATGTGCCAAGTTGGCCGAACTCTGTCCAATGGTCGTGGCAGACGTCAGGGTAATCGTTGCTAGTAAGAGGATTGCGATGGACACTCCGGAGATCGAGGAACTCATCACAATAATCCGACAGCACGTTCTCTGATGCTACTTTTCGGCACTTTTCGCCAACAATTTCATTCAAGGGGGGGAACCGCTCTGAACAACCCGAGAGACATGCAGTTCGGCGGCCCTGACGAGTCCGATGAGGAAGATCCTAGCCCGTATGAATCAGAGACCCATATCAGGGTCCTAGATATGCAGGACAGACGTCCCATGGGGCATGAGATACACGGCATCACCGAACCATCGATGCATCTGATCCGCGCTCGATTGAACGATTCTGAAGAGTTGTCCGAAGACTCGAGGATGTCAGCCGACTCGGAATCAATTGGTCCCCTTTCTGAAATCAGACACCGAGACCTCTCTCCAGTATCTATCGGCAAACTGACAGAGGCCCTGTTGGCGACAATCTCTGAGACCCCCGAGAAGCACTTGGGATTCTATAACAGCGCCGGACCGATGTCACTGAAGTACCACGCCTTCCAGTTGCTCCCCGGTATCGGGAACGCAAAGGCACTGCAGATGGTCCAACTCCGGGGTAGTGTTGGATGGAGTGATTTTGCAGCGGTCGATGAGGCCTGTGCAATCGACTCTGCTAGACTGTTAGCGGAGCGCTATGTCAAGGAGATGGAAGACGATGCCCAGACTCCTAGATTACTTGACATCCTAGTTCGCTCCGAGATCTGACCGGAGTGGGGCCATGGACGACTTGGACACACGGCTCCTAGTAGACCTGCTTAGAGATCGAATTAGACCTAGCAAGGAGTTAGGCCAGCACTTCCTTATCGATGACTCGGTCATCTCCAGATCGGTCTTTCTCGCTTCTTCTAAGGTCCCGCTGGGAGAAGATTCGCACGTCATTGAGATTGGCCCCGGTCCCGGCTCACTGACTCTGGCTCTGCTGAGGGCTGGGACCTCGGTAACCGCCTTTGAGATTGACGAGGAGGCGGTGGCCCACCTGCAACGCGTTTTTGGAGATGCTGATGGGCGCCTCGAAGTAATTCTTGCTGATGCCTTGGATATCGACTGGCCTGTGGATGCGACCCACGTGGTAGCGAACCTGCCGTATCAGATATCCAGCCCCGCAATAGAACGAATCCAGAGACATCACGCCATCCATCCCCTCGCATCCATAGTCCTCCTAGTGCAGAACGAGTTCGCCGAGAGGATGGCCATCGGCAGGGATGCTTCAGCCCTCAGCCCATTGGCTCTGTCGCTTTGGCTGGATTTCGATGTCGAACTGGACGTCAAAGTGTCCCCTCACTCATTCAGTCCCTCTCCACGCGTGACTTCGCGATTAGTCTCTCTGAAGCCCGTAGATAGAGCCCAAGGAGTGGACCGCAGGATGTTCCGAATCATCACCCAGCACTGCTTTGCCAACAGGCGTCGCAAAATGCGCACTCTGCTATCCAGGGCACCTAGCCGTTTGAGCCGCATCCGGGGCTGGCACAAGAAGCGCTGGGCAGAGGCTGTCAAGAGCATTGGACATTCGACCCAAAAAACTCTACCTGAGGGTTGGATGGAACTCAGACCCGAGAATCTACAGACTTCCCACTGGGTTGCAATCGTAGAGGCAATTTCGTCTGAATGAGCCGATATGAGAGGGTTTTGACATCGCCTTGATAGAGGGCCCATGGTTCCGCAGGTCAGGGCAGCGGGTCACGCGACGGACCCGAGCCGGGATGAATACTCATGGCAAAGAAGGACACCTATCTTGCGCTGCTCAGACGCGGCATAGACGAGAATACCGCACACATCCTCTCTGACAGCGGGGTCAAGGTAGGCGATCTGAAGAAGTTCGACGTTACCACTCTAATCAATAACTACGGACTCAAGAAGAAAGTCGCTGAATCCGTCCTCGATGCTGTGCGCTCGGGTCCGCGCGACTCCAGCAAGCAGAGGTTTCTAGCCGATGTTCTGTCCGATCGAGGTAAGAAGAAGGTCGACAAGATAGAGGAACAACGCTTCAAGCGAGAGCAGAAGGATCTACACTCTGAACTGCTCGAAAAGAAGGAGCAACTCAGGATAGCAAAGGTTGAGGCATTCCGCAACAAGAAGTTGGTGATGAACAGGCTCGGCAAGACCATCGAACTGATTGTCAAGTTGGAGAACACCTTCGACGACGAATCCAAGGACGAGCAACGCTCCAAATTGCGCGATCAACTAGAGACCAGAGGGCTAGAGGCAGCAAGGGATCACGAGATGCTCGAACTAGTCGGGACTCCGCAGGACATCGTCGACTTCCGCAGGAAGATTGTACCAAAGATATGCCTGCACGCATGCCCCTTATGCGGCGAGGAAATCGACCCACTTGGAAGCAATGTGGTCGAAGATATGACCGATTATTCACTAGTCTGTTGGGAGTGTGAAGAGGAGTTCAGAGCTCCAATGGCTCAGATTGTCGAAGACCGCTTAGCCAATGGCTCAAGGATCAAGATCGACACGAAAAAGAAACACCGGCTGCCAGTCTCCCGGCAACCGAAGAAGAAGACCGCCCCCTCGGTTACTGAACAGATGATACGAGATCTCGAATCTACTGGCGCCTCTACTGAAGAACTTGAGGCGGCGGTCGAGTCAAGCAAACTCTCTGGAGTGCTGATGAGCATAGACGACTGGATTGACCAAACCATAGCCGCGAAGGGCTACATCCAGGCCCAAGAGCACCGCGAGGAATTCATCATAGCAACCGGTGCGGGTGCCACGAAGTTCAACAAGTGGATGAAAAAGGCTGGACTGGTCTTCAACAAGCAGACAGGCAGATGGACCCGCTGGGAAGACCGTTGAGGCAGGTCCATGTCCGAAGAGACTCCGGTTATCCGGTTCTTTCGTGGCTCGAAGCCCATGGGAACTGCCAGAGTGGTGCCAGATACTCCAATTGTAGAAATCGCTGAGTTGGCGGGAGTCGAGATTCCCACCAACTGCACCTCGGGCAATTGTGGGACCTGTCTTGTGAGACTGATCAGCGGACAGGTGAATCTACCCGACGAGCTTCCTCCCGGCCTTGACGAAGATCTGGTGGCCGCTGGAGGCACGCTCACATGCTGTATCCTCCCTATAGGCTCGTGCGAGATTGATCTGATACCCCCTCTGTAGGTGATTGAATGGTAGATTGGACGGATACCGAGTTTCTCGTCGTGTTGGTATTTGACATCGCTGCAATCGTAATCGCGGTCTGGTGGATTTCAGGGCGTTTCACCTCGAAGATGCGCGAAGTAGAGGAGAGGATGTCGCGAAAGGCCCCGGAAACGGCCGTTGAATCAGAGGAATGAAATCATTATTAATAATTATTAATAATTACAATCAAAATTATTCGTTCACTGCAGCAGTCCATCGTTCTGCATGAGGTATTCCTACCACTTCAATATGGCATCCAAGCACTCCTTTCTGAGATGATACCTCGTTCCTGAGGTTGATCAAGTCATCGAGGCAGCATGGGCAGTGAGGATGAGGGGGCCTCACCCATAATTCCACTATTCCGGAATCGTCAACCTCCACTCCTCTCAAAATCGTCTCGTCTGTAATCGGTTTTCCGTGTGGTTCGTTACGATCTCGCAGCACTCTGGCGAGCCTCGTCTGTGCGTTCCTTTTGGCTCTGCTCAAAGTCCAAGCACCTCCGAAATCCAAGTATTCGCAGCCCTCACGTCTTCCAGATCAATGACTTCCTGCCCTTCTCTACGATCCAGTTTGCTGCCGGCGAGTTTGGTGGCCCATCCCCCGGTACCTGACATAGTAGCGACTGGCTTGTTGAGCTGCCATGCGAAAGCAATCTCTGAGAGAGTTCCAGCACCGCCTCTTACAGCTATGCAGACATCCCCCGCGCGCGCCACCAGCATGTTCCTGAACAGCCCGAGACCTGTTGGAATGACCACATCGACATGCGGATTGGCTGCATCGGCATCTTCCATAGGCAGGATTCCGATGGTATCGCCACTCTGGTAGTTTTTACTGCTCCGCGCGCCTTTGCATACTGCGGCCATTGAACCTCCTAGACCGCCGCACGCCACTCTGCAACCAAGGTCTACTATAGTGCGACCAAGATCCTCGCAAAGCGCCTCGACCTCTGGTGCCTCATTGAGGTCGTGGGAGCCGAACACCGAGACGACAGGCTTCCTCATGCTACCACTCCGTCAGCATTGGAAAGGCCTCACCCATCGTCAGGCACTCCATCCCATCTGCACCGCGCACCCATGTGTCCTCGATTCCAATCGCCCCTTCGGAATAGATTACTTTAGGCTCGATGGCCATAGTACCGCCCTTTTGCAAGGGTCGGTCGAAACCCCTTGCTATTACGGGGGTCTCATCTAGTTCGAGTCCAACAGAATGACCAAGGAATCTAGCCTGATCAGGGGGCATCCCCATCAGGTGACCCGCATGGCCCATTTCCGTTACCATCGCACTCCCTTCATCCCAGACAGCCGAGCAATCTACGCCTTTTCCAAGACTGTCTACGACGAAGCCAGCGACTTCCTCCATGTCATTGAGCTTCTGTATCCACTCGTCAGAGAGTCGTCCAGCGCTAAACATTCTAGTGCAGTCCGAGACGTAGCCACGGTGGACGTGGACAATGTCCACGAGCACCGGCTCACCCTCGGTGACTCTGGCAAAACCAGCACCCAGCGAGGCTATCGGACTGCCCCCGAGTCCGGCTACGCCTGAGTCGAAGTACGAGGGCACCGCACCAGAGCGACCGGAGGCAATAACCACCCTATCGCAGTCCATCGGCCAGGTTCTCATTCTGATGCGTCCGCCAAATCCCGCGGACCTACTCACCTCATCAGCGGCTCCAGCCATCCCGATTTCGGTCTGTCCGATGCCTCCTTGATCGCGAATCACATTGAACATCATCTGATTAATTCGACCACTTTCGCGGTGCATCTCAAGCTCCCATTCTGACTTGGTCTCCCTGAGTGAGTACAGTATGCCCGTACAGTCCTCAATCGCTCCGTTTAATCCATCGATCTTTGATGACAGGAAGGACCACCTAGATTTCGGTACCTTGCCAGCCAGCATCCCTGGGGATCGGGTGCACCCTGCTTCACTGAGAGAACCCTCGAATTCGCCCATTTCGGGTCTGGCTGCTATGAAGTGGGGTGAATCACTGCCCCCAGCTTCGTGCCGAGCCCGCTGCAGAGAGCGCCTGACCCATTGGGTGTTCGATACCCCCGAGCCTTCAGCGCCGACCAGTAGCAGTGAGTTCTGCCGACCTCCAGTTAGCCAGTAGAGCTCGACTGGATCGTCGATTAGTACGGATTCATGGCCTGCCTGGGCAAGTGCCTCAGAAAGTCTGGATTGTCTCGTTTCCAACTCTGATACGGGAACCCTCCAGTCCTCGCCGTCCGGGCCTGAAATGCGCTCGGCATCCCAACTCATGCTAGCGCTTCTAGAGTCACCCACGAAAGGTATTGTGGGAGCACACAGAGCATGTTCTACACCCACAATGGCCATAGAGGGGACGCTAGTGCCGCCAAACGTGACTACCGTCCTGTCGCTGGACGACGTCCGCCTTACGGGACGGACAGTGCTGTACAGAACCGACGTCAATTCTCCTCTCCACCCATCGACTGGCGCATTCCTCGATGACAGTAGACTACGCTCGATACTCGAGACCCTCGGGGATCTGTCCGATGCACAGGTTGTCATCATGGGACACCAGTCGAGACCGGGCAAGGAAGACTTCACCGATATGTCGGGCCACTGTGACCGGCTGTCTCGTCTGCTCGGGCAACCAATTCAATTCGTTTCCGACGTCTGCGGCGATGAGGCGCTAACGGCCATAGAGGCGCTGCAGCCCGGAGAAAAATTATTCCTAGACAACGTCAGGATGCACCCCGAGGAATACGGTCCTGAGAAAGTAAGCGAGGATGAGGAGTCCAACTCTGAGATTGTCACCAAGCTTTCTGCTTTGGCCGATGTCTACGTTACTGATGCCTTCGGAGCATCACACCGCAATTCCCCAACTCTGACCGGATTCGCCGAGGAGATGCCATGCATCGCAGGCCGGCTGATGAATAATGAAATTAGAGCATTGAGTCTTGCAGTTAACGACCCACCGAGGCCCTATGTAGCGATTCTTGGTGGCGCGAAGTGTGACGATTCACTAAGAGTTGCACTCAATCTGATTGGCCGTGGAGTAGTCGACACCATTGTCATGGTAGGAGTCGTTGGAAACCTGATGCTGTGGGCAAGTGGTCATGACATCGGAAGTGGCAACAAGGAATTGATTCGTGGTACTATGGAGGATGAATTCGAGAAGACATGGCAGATGGCCGAGAGACTGGCCACAGATCACTCAGAATTGCTATTCCTGCCTCGCGACATCGCCATTGAGGTGGACGGCCAGCGCCAGCCGTTGGAACTCAGCGCCCTGCCGACACAACACCCCATCTACGACATTGGCTTCCAGACATTGATGGACATGCGCCCTCTAATCACGGGTGCCAACTGTGTGCTTTGGAATGGCCCAGCCTCATACTTCGAGCTACCTGAATTCGCCTTCGGAACCATCGAGATTCTCAACATGTGCGCGGAGGCCACAGGGGTGACCATCGTAGGAGGGGGCCACACTAGCGCGTTGGTGAATCAGCGTGGGATGGCCGGAGAGGTAAGTCACAACAGCACCGGGGGCGGCTCGGCACTGGGCATGCTCTCGGGCGATCCAATGCCCGTGATTGACGCGCTCGCGCGCTCGAACGACAAGTTCAGACCACTGCTAGGTGCACTGGGACTCGAACCGGCGGAGTGAGCCACTGGGGAGACTTGAACTCCCGGCCTCCTGATTACGAATCAGGTGCTCTACCAACTAAGCTACAGTGGCGTCAGCGCGGCCACCTGAGGCACTCGCATAAGAGAATCGGTGCAGTGAATTCGTGGCAGAGGACTGGCTAGCGACTCATTGAGGTAGACCTCCCTGAGGCACCTTCCCGAAAATGCCGCCCCAATCTATTTGAGTGTCGTTCGGCCGCTGAGGCACTATGGAAGTTGAGACCCCGTTTTCAGAACCGGATATAACCGGAAGACCAGCCAGCAAAATGTCCTTCATGGATTCAACAAAGACCTGCGTCCAGAAGTCATTCACCATAGAAGGACGAGCCTCTCGGTCCGAGTACTGGTTCTTCTACCTCTTCATAATAATCGCACAGATTGGATTGGGTGTCGTCGACGGGGTTGCCGGGACCCCACTCTCCCTACTCGTTCTCGCCCTTTTCCCCGCCATAATTTGCGTATCAATCCGCAGAATGCATGACGTAGGTAAGTCCGGATGGCTGTTGCTAATCAGCCTCATCCCCCTCGTCAATTTGATCCTTCTCTACTGGTTCATCTTTGACGGTGGTCAGCCACACGCCAACCACTTCGGCGCAGTTCCAACGAACACCCTAGAGTAAGGCCTGTTACTGATTGGGCCTATCTTGCCCGCTCGCTGCAGTGACTCTGTGGAATCAACGCAGTGCGCTGAGATCCGCCATGTGCCCGATGCGTGCATTCACGTCCGCGAGGATACTCTCTAGCGCAGCATTGGTTCGACCCTCCGCGCGCATCACTAGAATGGCCTCGGTATTGCTCGGTCGGCATAGATACCAACCGTCGTCGTAACGTACTCTGATGCCGTCCACCGTGGAGCACTCCATGTCCGAGAAGGCTTCCTGCACAGCCGTCATGACCTCCTCGCGCTCACCGGGTAGTGGGATTTTTGCTTCCCCCGTCGAGGGGTAGTCGGGCAGGAAGGAGAAACGCTCTGAGAAGGAAGGACCACCATCTGAGGGAGCGGGGTCGCGCCCGATAATCTCAAGCAAGCGCGCGGAGTTGTAGAGCGAGTCGTCAAAGCCCGGCCAGCGGTCGTGCAAGAAGAAGTGTCCAGACATCTCTCCTGCCATCGGGGCCTGAGGGTTGTCCCTCAGTTCTCGCTTCATGAACGAGTGTCCAGTCCTCACCATTATTGGCACACCACCAGCAGCCTCAATCGCCTCCTCTAGTGCCATGCTGCACTTGACATCGAAGTACACTGTTCTCTCGGCCTCGGTTGCATCCTCTGGCAGGTTGGACAGGATATCTGAGGCGAATATTGCCATCAGCCTGTCCGGGTGGATGAAGCGTCCGGCTTCGTCGACTACACCAATTCTATCTCCATCCCCATCCATCCCTATGCCAAACTCAGCGCCGTGTTCGACCACCGCAGTTGCTAGATCAGCCATGTTCTCGGGGCGAGTGGGGTCTGGGGGGTGGTTCGGAAAGTTGCTGTCCCACTCGCAGTGCAACGGCACCGCGTCGACCCCTAAGGCATCCATGAGCCTCACCGCCAGAGGTCCCGGGACCGCGTTGCCACAGTCCACTACGATACGAATCGACCTAGCAGGTTTACCAGCATTCTCAACTATCGTGCGAATGTAATGGTCCTCAAAGCCCCCCACCTCGACATGAGTGCCCTCGCCCTCGAGAAATTCACCTGATTCGAAGGTCGCTCGCAACTCCTGCAGATCATCTCCGGCCACTGGAAGCTTACCATGACAGATCTTGAATCCGTTGTACTCGGGAGGGTTATGGCTTGCTGTGATGGCCACAGCGGCCTGCACAGGGAGGTCGACCGTGGCACGATACAGTACTCCGGTAGTGGTCACACCCAAATCGAGGACATCCGCACCGGTTCCAACGAGTCCCTCAACGAAGGCAGCATGGAGGCTGGGTCCGGAATCCCTGATATCTCTCGCGATAGCAACCGCGGAAGCATCGAGGTGAGTGGCAACGGCTCTTCCAAGGGTGTTGGCGAATTCGGGCGTTAACTCGCTTCCTGCGATGCCCCTGATGTCGTACGCCTTGAACACACTCACGGCCCGGGTCAGATGCAGACACTCCTAAGCATTCCCGATTCGGGATAGCCACTCAATCAGCGTACTTTTCGGCTCCTTGGAAGTGCAATGAGACATATTTCTCGTCTCCGACAACCCAACTGTCGTGAGGTTCAGGGCCGATGTAGAACAGATCACCCGGACCTAGGGTGTACACATCGCCGTCCTTGAAAGCACAGGTTGCATGACCTTCGAGAACCATCCCGAGGTGTTCGACCTCGCAGAAATCCGTACCAGATAGTGGCGAGACATCGACCGACCACTTCCAACCCGGTTCGTAAGTTGCCCGTCCTATGGTCATACCATCGAAGTGGACTACTTCGAACTGACCCTTCTCAAACTCTCGTAACTCATCGGGTTTCTCAAAACGCTTCAGGATGATATCATGCATCAGGCTCCTCCACAACCGCGAAACGCCTCACAGACAATCTCAATCAACGCACCGCCAGGTAGGTCCGCAACTCCGTAAGTTGCTCTGGCAGGCGGCATAGAGTCTCCGAGCCACTCGGAGTAGATTTCGTTTATTGTAGAGAAGAATCCTATGTCGGCCAATAGGATAGTGACCTTGACGAGATCCGATTTGGAGCTGCCGGCTGCAGCTAGCAGACCATCCACCTTAGCCAAAGTGCCGTGCGTTTGTGCCTCTATATCGTCTACTGAAATATCCACTTGCCCGGACAACCAGATATGGTCCTTCACGGTGATTCCTGGGCTATATGGTCCGAAGACAGCTCCTCCAGTATCAATCTTCAGTTTGCGAGCCATACCTTTCGCACA
>Ga0206679_10000960_pt1 | contig 24026 bp, 19 predicted proteins | sample M110012015metaG_FD_155464 | JGI IMG/M metagenome (GOLD analysis project Ga0206679, IMG submission 155464) | Ammonia-oxidizing marine archaeal communities from Monterey Bay, California, United States - M1 100m 12015 | ecosystem: Environmental > Aquatic > Marine > Intertidal zone | place: USA... | reverse complement strand
ACAAAATGGCGAAGTCACTATTTTTAAAGAAATTTAATCTAGCATCCAACACGCATAATCACCTAATTCGCCAAGTAAGCCACTTTGAAGACATAAAGTTCCATAAAGAGCTCATTACTGATCCCAAAAAGCTAGCTAAAATCCAGAAAGGTACAAAACTATAAACCAAATTTGCAACAGCCACATTCGCAACAGCTCCCAAAGAACATACAAAGTAAAATGATAAAAGCCCAAATAATATATACTTTCCACTCAATGACTGATCTCGATAAGTCAAAATATTATTCAAAAAGAAATTTGAAGTCATGGCCACTATGACTGCCAAAATTTGCGAGTAGAAAAAACTTAAAGCCATCACATTCAGAAAAACTCCGACCATTATTAGCTGCACCAAAACACCTGTTAAACCAACAAATAAAAATAAGATAAATCTAATAGTTACTGCACCACCGGTTAAACGTGCCAAAATTAGACCAAAATATTCCAATGTGACTGCACTATCCATCTTACTTTGACCGTATTGGCGTTCTTTAAAAACAAAAGGTATTTCCTTAATTTTCCAACCGCCTCTCGACGCCGATAAAAGGTCCGTTAGAATTTTAAAACCCTGCCTTTGCAACTCCCCAACAACCTCTTTAAAACTTCCTAACCTTATCATAAAAAACCCACTCATTGGATCTTGAACCTGAATTTTTAACAATCTACGAGCAATCAGAGTGGCCATGTCACTGCCTAAACTGCGAATTTTAGACAAACCACCGCCTGAAGAGCCACCTTCAACATTTCGAGAACCTATAACTAAATTTAGATTAGCATCAGTGTTAAATGCTTCTAACATAGAAACTAAAACAGTCTCATCATGCTGCAAATCACCATCCATTACAGCTACGAAAGGCGCAGCACTAGATAATATACCTTCGATACAAGCTCCCGAAAGCCCACGCCTGCCCATTCGATGAATAATTCTCACATTTGAACGATTCCTCGCAATTCTTCTTACCTCATTAGCTGTTCCATCAGGACTATCATCATCAACAAAAACAACCTCCCATTTTATTTTAGTCAAGGCTTTATCTAGAAGAGCTATTAAAGGCTGTACGTTAGCTTTTTCATTATAGGTTGGCACGACTATAGTAAGGGCAAGCTGATTACTAATTTTAGATTTTATCGACAAAACATTGATCTCCAATCAGCTCGAGTTTTCTTAGCAGTTATCTTAACTAATTATTTAGACAGTTGTAATATCAAATATTCCAACAGAATCTATGCGCGGATAGGATCAAAATGAGATACAACTCTTCTCTCTTGAGTCGAGTTCGCTATTTAGTATCCCTTTTTTTAATACTCCTGCTTAGGATAGCTTAGGCCAGGATTAATAATATCTTTAAATAAAAAAGCACCATTCAGTTATCTAAAACAGCACGGCGCTAAAAAAGGTTACATTTATTTCTATTATTCTATTCTTTTCCACGTTTGCGCCTGACATAGTCCCCACACACATCCGCTAACATCTAATGTTTCACCTTTTAAGACCATTTTTGAACTATATGTTTTATCGTTCGCTGGATTCCAAATCTTACCTTTTTTATAGGTTCCATCACCCTTGATTTGCATACCCCAAATAATTGGTTTTCCTTTATGCTCATAATCCTCAACGATTTCACCGTCTGAAGAAAAAAGATTTTCAATATCACCACAAATAAGCCCATCACAGTCAAAAACCTTCACATGCAACCAACTACCAGTCTCTTCATTTGCTTCTGTTCTCCAAATACCATTAGATAAATCTCCAGCAAAGACCGGTGAAACAGTTAAGGCAATTAACCCCATGATTCCCAATATTTTTTTCATTTTATTCTCCCTTATCGCCTTATTTGTGATAAATTCAGCGATTCTATTCAAGTGTTTAGGCCCAATTATAATATCTGACGTACCGTCAATACGCTAATCTCAATTTTTTTTCAAGAATGTCAGTAAAGATAACAAATTTTGAAATAACCATTTAAAAACCTTCAAAGAGTTGATACCACGCTATAAAATTAATGGCGAACCTCCGAGGTGAAGAGACAGCTTTATGAGTAGTATTTTAAAAATTGGCATTGCAGGCTTAGGAACTGTTGGATTGGGTGTGCTCAAGATTTTATCTTCTCATTCCGAATTAATCACATCGCGTAGTGGTAGATCTATTGAGCTTAAAGCAATATCAGCCAGATCAAAGTCAAAAAATCGAGGTGTCAGTTTAGACGATCTTGCTTGGGAAAGTAATATAATTGACCTCGCGAAAAGAAGTGACATCGACGTTTTCATCGAACTTATTGGTGGAGATGACGATCCTGCCAAAGAAGCTGTTGAAACAGCGCTTAAATCAGGAAAACATGTAATCACAGCGAATAAGGCACTATTAGCAAAACACGGACAAGAATTGGCAGAATTAGCAGAAAAAAACAATGTTTCTTTAAAATTTGAAGCTGCCGTCGCTGGTGGGATACCTGCCATAAAGACCTTAACAGAGAGTTTAGCAGGCAATAAAATCAACAAAATAATGGGTGTTATGAATGGAACCTGCAATTATATTCTCACAAGGATGGAAAATTCGAATTTAGCTTATGAGACAGTATTTAATGAAGCGCAAAAACTGGGTTATCTAGAAGCAGATCCAACATTAGATGTTGGTGGAATAGACGCTGGCCATAAACTTGCCATTCTAACCTCAATTGCTTTTGGAACTCAAATCGATTTTGCGGCAGTTGACACACAAGGCATAGAATTAATTTCTGTGCAGGACATCGAACAAACAAGGGAAATGGGCTATCGAATTAAACTTTTAGGCGTAAGTCAAATTACAGATGAGGGGCTTGAGCAAAGGATGCAACCTTGTTTGGTCTCCGCAACTTCTCCTATTGGACAGCTTGAAAATGCGATGAACATGATAATTTTTGATGGGGACAACTCTGGGCAAGTAATTTTGCGTGGGGCGGGAGCTGGAGAAGGACCTACTTCTTCAGCTGTCATGTCTGATATTATCGATATTGCAAGAGGCAATAAAGTTCCAACATTTGGACAATCTGCCACCAGCTTGATAAAAATGAACCCAGTTTTTACGTCAACTCCAGCCGCCTACTACATAAGAACAAAACTCAAAGACTCTCCTGGGGTTTTAGCGAAGATGGCTAATGCACTAGGCAACAATGGAATTTCAATAGATCGAATGCGCCAAACACAACACGCAGACGTCGCAGCTCCTGTCGTGATAGTAACGCACAAAACTTTACCGGAAACGCTAAACAAAGCGTTAAAAGAAGTTTTAAAAACTGGTGTTACATTGGAGCCTCCAGTTGCCCTAAGAATTGAAGATGTCTAGTATTGCTATTATTAAATTCGTTAAATACACAATAAAAACTGATAATTAAGGTTAACAAATATGTCCGAAATAATAAAATTCCACGATAGAATGCTGTCATTAAGTTTGGCTAGAGTTACTGAAGCCGCGGCGTTAGCGTCAGCAAAATTAATTGGTAGAGGTGACGAAAAAGCAGCAGATCAGGCGGCAGTTGATGCGATGCGGGTGGAATTAAATAAATTAGAAATAAACGGCGTTGTCGTGATTGGTGAAGGCGAGAGAGATGAAGCGCCTATGCTGTACATTGGTGAAGAGGTTGGGAAAGGAAATGGACCCAATGTGGACATTGCATTAGATCCACTAGAAGGCACCACTCTAACCGCAAAAGACATGCCAAATGCTTTGGCAGTTATTGCCATTGGACCCAGAAATACGATGCTGCACGCTCCTGACGTATACATGGACAAATTAGCATTTGGGCCCGGCTTTGAAAATGGCTTGATACACTTGGACATGTCACCTACAGAGCGAATAAAAACTTTAGCCAAAACAAAAAAATGTGATATTAATGACATTACCGTTTGCATTTTGGAAAGGCCGCGACATGAGGACCTCATTGAAGAGGTTAGGATAGCCGGAGCTTCAATCAGATTAATCACTGATGGTGATGTTGCAGGTGTTATGCATTGTGCAGAATCTGAAAAAACAGGAATTGATATTTATATGGGATCTGGAGGAGCACCAGAAGGTGTTCTGGCAGCGGCAGCCTTAAAATGTATGGGTGGACAAATACAAGGCCGTTTGATTTTTAGAAATGACGATGAAAAAAAACGGGCTTATAATGCTGGAATAAAAGACTTAAATAGAGTTTACTCCAGAGATGAAATGGTTATGTCCGATGTTATCTTTGCAGCGACAGGTGTCACTGATGGCTCTTTATTGAATGGGGTAAGAAGATCCTCAAACTTTATTGAAACAGACACTATGCTTATGAGATCTAGAACTGGCTCCGTCCGTCGTTTGAATTACCGACAAAAAATAAATAGGTAAGAAGAGAATGGCATCAGCTTTTGCCAATGTAGAGAGTTCTTTAACTGGACGACGATGGATTGGCTTATCAAACGAAATTCTTCGTCAAGGCTTGGCGATATCACAGGAGCTACAGCTTCCAGAAATTGTAAGTCGCGCAATAGCTGCACAAGGCATACAAACCGAACACGCCCAATCTTTTCTAGATGCAAAAATTAAAACTCTAATGCCCGATCCAAAAACTTTCAAAGATGTTGAAAAGGCAGCTAAGCGTTTAATTAATGCAATTGAGAAAAAGCAAAATATCGCTATATTTTCTGATTATGATGTAGATGGTGCCGCCTCAGGAGCACTTTTGCATAACTGGCTCAGGGAGCTTGGTGTTGCTTGCACCATATACATCCCAGACAGAATAAAAGAAGGATTTGGGCCAAATATAACTGCCATGAGAAGTCTGTCCAAAACTCATGATTTAATTATCTGTTTGGATAGTGGCACAGTTGCTTTTGAGAGTATTTTAGCAGCAAAACCTACTGATGTGATTGTGGTAGACCACCACTTAGCTGAAGAAAATCTGCCTGATGCTTACGCTATTGTTAACCCAAATCGTCAAGATGAAATGGGGGAGTTTAAATACCTATGCGCTGCTGGAATGGTCTTTATTTTATTGGTTGAAGCTAATACTCAATTAAAAAATAATAATGTAAAATCACCAAATTTATTGAAATTTCTAGATCTAGTTGCGTTAGCTACCATTGCAGACGTAGCACCTTTAGTTGGATTAAATCGAGCCTTTGTGAAACAAGGATTGATTGTAATGGCAAGTAGAACAAATCCTAGTTTAAATTCATTATGCGATGTGTGTAAACTTACTTCTCCACCCAGTGCATATGATCTAGGTTTCCTGCTGGGTCCTAGGATCAATGCTGGTGGAAGAATTGGAAGTTCCAAATTAGGCATTGAATTATTAGTGGCTCAAACAGATTATGAAGCCCAGGCAATAGCCAATAAGCTGAATAAATTAAACATTGAGAGACGTGAAATAGAAAAGAAAGTTCTAGACGAAGCATGTAATCAAGTAAGTACCCGCAACCTCAACAGCCCTTTGCTTTGGGCAGCTAAAGAAGGTTGGCATCCCGGCGTTGTTGGAATCGTTGCCGCCAGAATAAAAGAACAAAACAACAGACCAGCAATAGTGATCGGTCTAGAAAATGGATTAGGCTCTGGATCAGCAAGATCTATAAAAGGAATCGATATTGGGTCTGCCGTAACGAGACTAGCCCGAGAAAACCTAATTATCAAAGGAGGTGGCCATAGCATGGCGGCAGGCCTCTCTTTAACCAGCGACCAAATACCAGAAGCTATCGAGAGATTAACAAATTTATTAGTAAAAAACGGTGCTGACAACATCCCTCCTGCTAACTTGATCATTACAGGGCCTTTGATGTGCAGAGCAATCACGGAGGAATTGGTTTTAAATTTTGAAAAATCTGGACCATTTGGTGCAAGCGCACCTGCACCTAAAATAGCACTGTTGAATCAGAAAATCTTATTTTCTAAACGTGCTGGGGAAAACCATCTTAGACTAACAGTTTCAGATGATAGTGGTGGAAAAATTGATGTTATCGCATTCAAAGCATTTGACACCCCAATAGGCGAAGCACTTGAAAATCATAACGGCCTCAGATTCCATTTAGTAGGGCAATTGCAAATTGATGATTGGAGAGGGCAAAAACGCGTAAAATTGAATCTCAAAGATGCGGCACGTGCAAAATAATAGATATGATATCATAAATTAATTTGAATATTTCGCTTGCAACACTGTTTCGCTCAAACTACAACGCGGTCACGAAATAGTGGTCCCTTCGTCTATCGGTTAGGACGCCAGGTTTTCAACCTGGAAAGAGGGGTTCAATTCCCCTAGGGACTACCATTTCTAATCTTAATATACTGAAAATTTAATGCCCCCTAAATCTATTTTTAAAAAAAGCTTTAGATTATCTAACCTATTTCAATTTTTTTAAATATTTTTCTTTTAATATTATTCCAATATTGCAATAATTTGATGTAGGTGCCAAACTTTTTGCGAATCGTCAATCAATTTGGGTCAAAGTAACGCTTTTGCTCAAATGAGTTAATTTTTAAAAGGAATTATAATTATGAAAACCCGTGCTGCAGTAGCTTTAGAGGCTGGTAAACCACTTGAGATAATGGAAGTTAACCTTGAAGGGCCAAAAGCCGGTGAAGTATTAATGGAAGTGAAAGCAACTGGACTGTGTCATACGGATGAATTCACTCGATCAGGCGCAGATCCTGAAGGCGCATTTCCTGCAATTCTGGGTCACGAAGGCGCTGGTATTGTTTTAGAAGTTGGAAAGGGTGTGACATCAGTAAAACCAGGAGACCACGTAATACCTTTATATACCCCAGAATGTCGTGAATGCGATTACTGCTTAAATCCAAAAACGAATTTATGCCAAGCAATACGAACTACCCAAGGTCAAGGCGTAATGCCCGATGGAACTTCACGATTTTCAATGTTAGATGGTACACCAATTTTGCATTATATGGGATGTTCAACATTTGCAAACCATACAGTTTTACCTGAAATTGCCTTAGCAAAAGTAAGGCCTGATGCCCCTTTTGATAAAATTTGTTATATTGGGTGTGGCGTCACTACTGGAATAGGCGCAGTTATTAACACAGCAAAAGTCGAAATTGGTTCACGAGCAATAGTATTTGGACTTGGAGGCATCGGATTGAATGTTATTCAAGGGTTACGACTTGCTGGTGCAGATCAAATTGTTGGAGTTGATCTAAACGCCGGAAAAATTGAAATGGCTAAACGATTTGGAATGACAGATTTTGTTAACCCAACGGACGTTTCGGGAGATATGGTTGAGTATTTAGTTGAATTAACAAAAGGTGGTGCTGATTATACATTTGATGCCACTGGGAATGTATCTGTAATGCGCACTGCATTAGAGGCAGCTCATAAAGGTTGGGGGGAAAGTATCATAATTGGTGTTGCTCCCGCCGGTGCCGAAATATCGACTAGACCTTTCCAATTGGTAACTGGTAGAAGCTGGAAAGGCACTGCTTTTGGAGGTGCAAGAGGAAGGACTGAAGTTCCAAAAATAGTTGATTGGTACATGGATGGTAAGATTGAAATTGATCCTATGATTACACACACAATGCCATTGGAAGATATTAATAAAGGTTTTGATTTAATGCATGAAGGAAAATCCATAAGGGCTGTAGTGGAATTTTAAATGACAACAACCTTTAAACCAGAAGTTCATAGTTTTTTTGATGAAAATACCAATGCAGCTTGTTATATTGTTAAAGATCCAAGCTCTAAGGCCTGCGCAGTTATAGACTCAATACTTGATTTTGACTTAGCTTCTGGTCGAACACATACCAACCATGCCGATATGCTTATCAATGAAATAAAATTAAACGATTGGAAGTTAGAATGGGTGATCGAAACTCATGTTCACGCTGATCATTTATCTGCGGCGCCTTACTTGGCGAAACAGCTGGGCGGTAAGATAGCGATTGGTTCTAATATTGAATCTGTTCAGAAGGTATTTGGAAAAATTTTTAATGCTGGGACTGAATTTCAAATGGATGGAAGCCAATTTGATCAACTTTTTGAAGATGGTGATGAATTTGAAATTGGCAATTTAAACGTGAAGGTAATACATACCCCTGGTCATACTCCAGCGTGCGTAACGTACGTATTTGATGATGCAGCTTTTATTGGGGACACTCTTTTTATGCCTGATTTTGGCACAGCTCGTACAGACTTTCCGGGCGGCTCAGCCAAAGATTTGTATAATTCTATTCAAAAAATACTGTCTTTACCTTCTGAAACAAGATTATTTTTATGTCATGATTATAAGGCACCAGGACGGAATGAATTTTGCTGGGAAACGACCGTAGCAAAGCAACAGGAATTAAACATACACGTAGGTGGCGGAAAATCTGAATTAGAGTTTGTAAACTTTCGAACCACACGTGATGCGCAACTTTCAATGCCAAAACTTATAATTCCTTCGATACAAGTAAATATGCGCGCAGGTAAATTGCCTCCTGCTGAAGATGATGGTGAACATTACTTAAAAGTGCCTATTAACAAGTTATAAGAATTCCTTGTCTACCAGTTTGGATCCACACAGTTTGGCGTTAAACCAGAATTTTCTAGATCCTTTCCAGCCGCAATTAATATATCTTCCCGGAATCTGGCTCCAATCAATTGTACTCCTAAGGGTATATTTTTAGAAAAACCTGTAAAAACTGCAAGCGCTGGCAATCCTAAAGCAGGAACCGCAAGTTGGGTCAGTTGTGCCTGCATAACGTTTTCAAAGTCACCTTCAGATTTAACATCAAGTTGCTGTGGAAAAGGCAACTCACCAGAAACCGGGGTAATCAATACTGGGTATTTAGCCAGAAAGAGTTGCCATTCTCTAAGTAATAATGCTCTTTCTTGAAGAGCATCCAACAGTTCATTTTTGTTTATTTCAGGAGATCTTTTAGTCATTTGCTCAAAAACAAACAGAGAATCTGATTCATCCTCTTTTTCAATCATACCTTTTGCAGCATAACGTGTTTCAACCATCCATAGTTTAGCATTTATCTCAGCCGCCGCTTTCATTGGTGGGCATTTGACTTCCTCTATATCCCAACCACAACTTGCAAGGAGATTTGCTGCTTCTCTAATAGCATTTACCACACTTTCACAAACAGGCATTCCATCAGGAGCGATAGTGAATGCAGCCCGTTTTGAAAACTCTGGTCCATTTATGGGTGCCGGAACATACCAAGGATCTCGATCATCTTGTTTGGACATCGCCTCAAAAGATATTCTTATATCTTCAATTGTTCTTGCTATTGGCCCCCCTACTGCCATTATTTGCCCACCTATATGACGTTCTGCTCCAGAGGAGTTATATGCTGGAATTCGCCCAAATGTGGGGCGAAGACCGTGCAAACCGCAGGCATAAGCAGGATATCTAATCGACCCTCCAATATCGGTGCCATGTGCAATTGGACATATTCCACTAGCAACAGCTGAGGAGGCTCCACCAGAAGAGCCACCTGGTGTTATAGATTTATTATGGGGGTTAAGTGTTTGCCCATGAAGATCGTTATTGGTAAACCATCGCAACGAGAAAGCTGGAGTATTTGTTCTTCCAATAATCACACCACCTGCTTTTTTAATATTTGAGACTATAGGACTATCAGCTTCAGCAATCAGATTTTTCTGAAGTTTTAATCCATTCGTAGTCGCATAGCCTTTTTGGTCAGCCAGCACTTTAATAGTTACTGGCACACCACACAAAACACCAGGATCGTTACCTGATTTAACTAGTCGATCTATCTCTTCCGCGTCTTTGATTGCTGCATCCGGCATTTCTTGAACGACTGCATTTAATTTGGAATTTACTGTGTCCATGCGGGAAAGATGCGCTTTTGTTACCTCTACAGCAGATAATTTTTTCGAACGCACTAAATCAGCAATTTCATGTCCAGATAACTGCCAGAGTTCCGACATTATAATAACTCCTATAAATTTTAATTACGATCGATACTCACATTTAAACTTTCTTTTGGTCAATATATTTTTGACCTATTATATTGAAAGAATGTTACTTCACGACACCGGGGTTTTAACCGCATGTATTAACACGTCCACAAATACAACTGATTTTTCGTAAACAAACATTGGGTTAACTTCAATTTCAGCTATAGTATTAATATTTTTCTCCGCAAAAATGGCAAGATTTAGAATTTCTTGGGCAATTATATTTATGTCAACTTTCGGTTTCCCACGAAAACCTTCAAATAACTTTGCTAACTTGAGGCTTTTTAAAGATTTTTCAATATCCATCAATTTAGTGGGAAGTAAAAGAGTAGACGAGTCTCTTATCAATTCAACAAAAATACCTCCACTTCCAATTGTAAGCGCTAACCCAAACTGGGGATCGGCTCTAATCCCGATAATCAGTTCTGCAATTGGTGGTTTAACCATTTGTTCGACAAGATAACTTTCAGATACTCCTTCTGAAAAATTAGCGTAAACCCTTTGATCCATTTCCTTCAATGCTTTTGAAACTTCTGATGTGCTATTCAAATTTAAGGTAACTGCACCCATTTCTGTTTTATGTATAATTTTTGTACTAACCATCTTTAAAACAACAGGAAAGCCAAGCTCAGCAGCATGTTTTGAAGCTGAAGTTTTTGATGTTAATTTTCCCTTGGGTACGTTAAAACCCATTTTTTTTAAAACACTTTTCCCTTCAAATTCATCTACTACACGTAAATGATCTAAATTGGATCTAACATTTATAATCTCTAAAGGTTTGTTTCTAAGAATATCACTTTTATTTTTTTTCCATGTCACTGCTTGACTTATAGCATTTAATGCCTCGTGGATCCCTTGCATCGGAGCCACGCCTTGGGCAATTAACAACTCTCTAGTTTCTTTATCAAAGTTTTCTGGAATAGTAGAACATATTGCCGCAGGAATATTATTATTTGTAGCTGCTTTTGCGAAGGCCAACGCATCATTGCGATAGAATACCAAAGACTCATCTAAACCTTTTGCAGGATAATCTTGAATTAGTATAGTAGATTGTCCAGAAATTTCAGACATTGCTTCTTGAAAAACAGGCTCTGTTTTTTCAGGCTGACCCCATATGGGTGTAGTATAGTCAAGAGGATTAGAGACTGTCGCTATGGCTGGTAATAGCTCAACAATTTTGTCAGATCCACTCAACCCAAAATTAGGGAACTTTAATCCAATTTTTTCTGCATGATCTGCAAGCATTGTCGCGCCACCCCCAGAACAGGTAAAACCAACAACATTTGTATCGTCTGGGCAACCAGCAACACATAAATACTTTAACGTTTCCAACAATTGAGAAGGGTTATCTACACTTATTATACCTGTTCTCTCAAATAACGCATCATAAAGCTCATTGGACCCAGACAAAGAACCAGTATGACTTAATGTCAGTGTCGATCCAATTTTTGATGTCCCAGTTTTCAAAGCAACTATTGGTTTATTTAAACTTAAAGCTTTAAGAGCCGCTTTTTCAAAAAGCGCAATATCACTTAGACCTTCTATATGTAATCCTATCGCTCGGACTTCTGGCTTTTCAGATAGTATATCGACGAAATCTTCCAAACCCATCACTGTTTGATTGCCAGCTGAGATCATATAGGTCAAAGGCAAAGATCGTTGGCTCATAGTGATATCGGAGGAAAACATCCCACTTTGTGTAATAATTGCTGCACCGTAACCAGGACAATCACCACCATGCGCGAATGGCCATAATGCCACCTTATCAAAATAATTAATCATCCCATAGCAATTGGGACCGATAACGGCCATATCTCCAGCATACTTCAAAAGTAATTTCTCAGCTTCTAAACCATTTTTATCAGCCTCTCCAAATCCTGCGGTATAACAGACAACACCGCCAGCACCCAAATCTGCTAATTTTCTGATTGCCCGAAGGGCGTCATCCCTCGGTATTGCCAAGAATACTGCATCAGGTATTGATGGAAGTTCGTCAAAAGAATGAAAGCAGACGTGGCCACCCAATGTTTCTCTATTTGGATTAACTGGCCATATCGAACCAGCATACCCTGCACGCTCAGCCTCTCCAATTGCAATTTTAGCATCCGTCCCGCCAACAAAAGCAATGTGTCGTGGTTTAATTAACCGTTCAAAATTATTTTTTTGTGCTGGCGTCATGCACCAAGCGGCCGCAAAATAGACCGTGTTATTATATGTCTCTGAATTTCAGAAGTACCGTCCCATATTCTTTCCAAGCGACTATCACGCCAAAGTCTTTGAATTGGTAATTCTTCCATAAGCCCCATCCCACCGTAAATTTGAACAGTATCATCAGCTACTTTATTTAACATTTCAGAACAAAAAACTTTTACCATGGCAGCGTCACTATCCTGCATGACTCCTAGCTCTGCACGCTTTACTGCATCATCCACCATTAAATCTGCTGCCCTTAAACCAATTGACATATCTGCTAATTTAAAACCTGTGGCCTGAAATGCTCCTATTGGCTTTCCAAATTGTTTTCTATTAGCAGCCCAGTCTACTGCTAAACTCATGATGCGCTCCGCTTTACCACAACAAGTCGCTCCAACCCAGATTCTTCCCATCCCAAGCCACTTACCAGATAATTCCAAACCACGCCCCTCTTCACCAAGTATTTGATCTGGACCCAATCGAACATTATCAAAGCTGAGTTGAAAGTTTTTATACCCTCTGTAACTTACACATTTATTTCCTTCTCTACATTCAAAACCAGGAAGTCCAACGTCAACTAGAAAAGCAGTAACTCTCTTTCTAACCCCACGTGGTGTTTCATCTTCACCAGTTGCAGCAAATACAATAGCAAAATCCGGCATTATAGGCCCAGATATAAAATGCTTGCTTCCATTTAAAATCCAATCATCACCGTCTCTTGTTGCATTGGATTTCATACCCATAATATCTGATCCAGCCTCTGGCTCTGTAAGTGCAAATAATTCTCTTTTTTCTCCACTAACGCATGGTAACAAATAACGAGCGATTTGATCACCTTCGCATGCAAGTAAAATCTCTGTTGGCCGGGCAACCCAAGATTGTAAAGCATGAGTAGTTTTACCATATTCTCTTTCCATAAGTGCCATTGATTTATAGCCCAAACCTCCTCCACCTATTTCTTCTGGTAAATTGGCAGCAAAAAGACCCAACTCTTTAGAGCGCTTCTCAATTTGACGTCCCAATTCTATAGGGACTTCTCCGGTGGAATCTACCTCGTCCTCATGCGGGAATATCTCTTCCTCCATAAAACCTTGTAACGTATTTATTAATAGATTATTTTCATGGTCTAATTGTTCATTCATACAAACCTCAATTATTAATAGATTTTTTTCTCTCAAAAACTATATTTACATTGCTAATAGAACACATTTCGCTTTTTTATTATTTAAGTACCACGCAGGTTTAACTTTTTTCGTGCTTCAGCGGGTGTGATAGCGCGCGCGCCCATTCTTTCAATTATTTCAATAGCACGATTAACAAGTTGGCCATTCGTAGCCAACACGCCTCTATCTAAATAAATATTATCTTCCAAACCAACACGAACATTTCCCCCTAATGCAACCGCAGTAGCAGCCATTGGCATTTGCATTCTAGAAATTCCAAATCCTGCCCAGTTTGCACCAATTGGCAAATGATCTTTCATTGTCTTCATTATATCCACACTTTGATCCGCACCCCATGGAATACCTAAACAGATTTGAAACATTGGGGGATCAGCTACAAGCCCTTCAGATATCATCTGTTTAGCAAAACGAATATGTCCTAATTCAAACACTTCTAACTCAGGTTTAACGTCCCATTCTTTGGTAAGTTCTGCCATTTTTCGCAACATTGGGGGAGTTGATATATATATCTCGTCTCCGTCTCCAAAATTTAAGGTTCCGCAATCAAGAGAACATATATCAGGCTGACATTCTTTGACGTGTGCCAATCTCTCTTCTGGACCTATCATGTCGGTCCCGGCTCCCGGCATTGAAGGGTCGCTTTTATCAGGAACCCAATCACCTCCCATTCCAGCAGTTAGGTTTATTACAACGTCAGTATTGCTATCTCGAACTCTGTCCACGACTTCTTTAAATAGTTTTGGATCTCTAGATCCTTTTCCCGTTTCGGGGTCGCGAACATGAATATGAGCAATTGCTGCTCCAGCTTTAGCTGCTTCGATTGCGGCGTCAGCAATTTCTTTAGGGGTTACTGGAACATGAGGACTTTTACCAGTTGTATCTCCTGCACCAGTAACCGCACAACTTACTACGACTTCATAATTCATTTTAAAATTCTCCCAATTTTATTTTAAAATTTCCAAATACTTCTAACTTGATTTAATAGCATTCAAAACTGCTACTATTTTTTTATCCCGATCTTCAGCCATTTTTTCAAAGTGTTGATCACCTGCCATTTCAGCACACCCGTCTACCATTTTATCGCGCAAATCTTTTGTTAATTCTGGAGCTTTTAATCTTGTCCATGGTAGTTTTAAAGCAGGACCAAATTGATCTAAATTTGTAGCCATACCTCCTTCACCACAGGCAACATGAAAAGCCATACATTGCCCTTGCACAGCCATCCTTGCTGCCGGTCCATTTATTAATGCATTATCAATATCAGCTGGTGTCGCTTCTCCATTTGACACCATATGAAGAGCTTCGCGCCACAATGCTTCTTGTAATCTTGTAGCAACAAAACCTGGAATTTCTTTCTTCATCACAAGTGGTGATTTCCCTGCAGATTTGTAAAACTCTGCAGCCCAACTAACAGCTTCTGGATTAGTTTTCTTTCCTCCTACTATTTCAACTAATGGAAGTAAATATGGTGGATTGAATGGGTGCCCAATAACGGTTCTGTCAGGTGTACCACATTGTTTCTGAATCTCAGTCATAGTTAGTCCAGATGTTGATGAACTTATAATCACATCAGTGGCTACAAGCTCTCCCAATTCTTGATACAAACTTTGTTTGATTTCTAAACGTTCTGGAGCACTCTCTTGGACAAAATTAGTTCCCTTTAAACTCTCTTCCAAATTGGTTGTAATATTCAAATTATCCATACTAGCACCTTCGGCTAAACCCAGTTCTGAGAGACTGACCCATGCTGTCTGTAGAATACTTTTGAATGCTCTTATTTCATTTTCTGAGTGTAGATAGGCATTAACATTATAACCCTGAGCTAAGAAATGAGCAGTCCATCCACCCCCAATTGGCCCTGCACCTATACTCGTTATTGTCTTAACATTATTAACATCAATAAACACGATTATTCACCCTTAAAATTAGGTTCACGTTTTTCCACAAAAGCTGCCACACCTTCTACAGCATCTTTAGATTTCAACATTTTACGATAAATAGGTAGATTTTCTGTTCTCATCTTATGAAAAGCTTTCTCCAACGGAACACATTCTATCTCTCTTTGGACTTCCTTGACACTTTGCATTGCCAATGGTGCTGACCAAGCAATAGATTCTGCCCATTCTCTGGCTTGATCAAGTAACTTTTCCTTTGGAACTACTTTATTAACTAGACCATAATGAGCTGCTTCATTAGCAGTCATTCGTCTTCCTAATAAAAACATTTCCATCGCAATATTATGTGGCACTCTTCGTGGTAATCTTTGAAGAGCTCCAGCGTCTGGTACCATACCAAGTGGCAATTCAGGCAAACCAAATTCCACATGCTCTGATGCGATTAAAAGATCACATCCCATCGCTAATTCAAAACCTCCACCAATCACAAGCCCATTCAGAGCAGCAATAACCGGCTTATTTAAATTCCAATTTTCTGTTAAACCCGCGAAACCTCCATCGCCATAATCAGCTGTTTCCCACCAATTATCCAATTCTACTTCACCGGAATTTAGAGCCTTCAAATCCCAACCCGCTGAAAATATCTTTTCACCTTCCGCTGTTAAAATTCCAACCCACAAGTCTGGATTCTCTCGTAATTCTGCAAACGCCGCCCCTAACGCTTGACTCATTGGAATGTCAATTGCATTTACCTTCGGCTTATTTAACTTTACCTCAAGAATTCGACCATTATGTTTAACCTCTACACCATCAGGCATAATTTTCTCCTTACTTATTTTTTAAGTGAATTCAGGGATAACCTCTTTACAGAAAAGTTCCATTGATCTTTTCTGAGCTTCCAAATCCAAACCCATTGAAGCGTAATATATATATTCGTCCACGCCCAATTCTTGATACCTCTTTAATTTTTCTATGACAGTATCAGGTGATCCAAACATCAGATTCTCTTCCAACATATTAGCATCATATTCTTTTCTGCCTCGCAATTCGTCTAGGGGTATTTGCTTGGGAAAACCCTCACTTACATCACCTAGGTTTCTAAACAAATTTTCAAATTGACCTAAACATGTTTGGATCGCTTTTATAGCTTGGTCTCTTCCCTTTTCCGTTTCATATAGTGCTGTATGACGCATCATTGCAAATATTGGATTAAAATTATTACCATTCTTATTGATAGCTTGATCGAGTTGTCGTTTGTATAACTCTGCTTCCGAAAAACTACGTGTTAGGGGCCAACTCATAACATTACAGTTATTCTTTACTGCATAATCAAATGTTATTGGAGACCTAGCAGCCACCCAAAGTGGTGGATGCGGCTTTTGAATTGGTTTAGGAACAGATGTTGATGTTGGAAATTGCCAAAATTTTCCATTATGTTCATAATCTCCAGCCCATAATTCTAGAACAGCCGGTAATATCTCTTGCATGTATTGCCAAGCGTCAGATTGCTTCAAGCCCGGTTTCATCCGATCAAATTCTCTCTGATAAGCACCTGAACCAATTCCAAATTCTAGTCTACCTCCACTTATCAAATCAAGAAAGGCTGCTTCTCCCGCTAAATTAATAGGATGCCAATAAGCAGCGGCGGCAACAGCTGTACCTAATCTTATACTTTCTGTCTCAGCAACCCACCAAGTTAATATTTGAAATGGATTAGGTGCAATAGTCATTTCTAAAGCATGATGCTCCGCTGCCCAAACAGTATTGAACCCACCGTTTTCTGCCATTTGCACCATATCAACCGTATGACGCATAACATCATTCATATTCCAACTCGAATCCATTCTTTCCATATTTATAGCTAATTGAAACTTCATTATTTTACCTCTTATTATTCATCGCATAACAAACGGATTTCCAAACGGCTCATCTGATGTATTCATCCAAATCGTCTTTGGCCTTGTATAATCATACATGGCTTGAAATCCACTTTCTCGTCCATAACCTGATCCTTTAATTCCCCCAAACTCTGCTATTGGAGATACAACTCTGTAGGTATTCACCCATACGATTCCAGCTTTAACTGCCTTTGCCATTCTTAATGATCGAGCACTATCCCTCGTAAAAATACCAGCCGCTAATCCATGAACTGTATCATTAGCCAAATTTATGACTTCTTCTTCCGTTCTGAACTTCAAGACACTAAGAACTGGTCCAAAAAGTTCTGTATCAACAATCTTCATATTCTGATTATTACAACTTATGATAGTAGGCTCATAAAATAAACCGTCCATGTTTTTAGGACGTTTTCCACCATGCAATATACGACCCCCTTCATTAATGGCTAAAGATACCTCATTTTCAATATTTTCTAGTTGTCCAATCGTACACAAAGGTCCCATTTGGGTTTCTTCTAATAATGGATCACCAATTTTAATCTGTTTTGCAATTTCTATCATCTGTTCTAAAAATTCATCTGCAATATCCTCGTGCAGATACAATCGTGAACCCGCAACACAACTCTGCCCCGCTGCGCCAAAGATCCCAGCAACCGACCCGTTAACAGCACTCTCAATATTGGCATCATCAAACACGATAAATGGCGATTTACCACCTAATTCTAAACTAACTTCTGCAAAGTTTTCCGCCGAATTGTACAAAACATGGCGGGCCGCATTTGGTCCTCCTGTAAAAGAAATACGCGCCACTAATGGATGACTAGTCAATACTTTCCCACATGGCTCTCCATGGCCGGTAACTATGTTCACCACTCCAGGTGGAAATCCAGCCTCTTCAATCAATTTACCAAACTCTAAAAGAGCAGCAGAAGCATGTTCCGAAGCCTTCAACACAATAGTGTTACCCGCCGCTAATGCAGGACCAAGTTTTACTGCAACTAAAAATAATTGTGAATTCCAAGGAACAATTGCAGCAACAACCCCCAAGGGTTCACGATTTGTAAAAACAAATAAATCAGGTTTATCTATTGGGAGTGTTTTACCACTAATCTTATCTGCGCATCCAGCGTAGAAATGAAAAAACTCTGCGATATATTTAGCTTGCCAACGAGTTTCTTTTAGCATCTTTCCTGTATCAACACTTTCTGTGCGACCCAATGGTTCAGAGTGTTCTGCCAAAAGATCTCCCAAGTTTCTCAAGCATTTCCCTCTTTCTGTTGGAGTCATGCTAGCCCACGGCCCAGAACTAAAGGCTTTATGAGCTGCTTTAACTGCGTCATCTACATCATCAGCAGTCGCCTCAGGAACTCTGCTCCATATATCACCAGTAGCTGGATTAATACTTTCAAACATAGCTCCATCTGAAGCATCTACCCATTTGCCATCTATAAGCATTTGGTAGGAATGGATGTCTGTCATATTTTTTCCTCTCAAAATATTTGATTCTTAGTGTTATCTAATATTAAACATCATTATACAATTTAGTGTTACAAAATAAAAAATATTATTTTATTTTTAATCTTAATTATAGTTTTGGAAAGGGACGATTAATGGCTAACAAAAAGAAAGTAATTGGTGATCCTGTTGTTATTGGGGGAAGAATTTTATCGCTGTCAAGGGCAATCAGAGCGGGTGATTTTATATTTTTGACAGGGCAGATTCCAATGCAAAACGGAGAACCAATGGTTGATGGAACTATTGAAGAACAAACTAAGGTCATACTAGAGGACATCAAATCCACTTTAAAGATTGCTGAATGTGAGATGGTTGATGTCGTTAAATCCATGGTTTGGTTAAGAGAGACATCGGATTTTCCTGGTTTTAACAAGATATATGGGAAATATTTTCCCGTAGAGCCACCAGCAAGATCAGCCGTTGTAAACCAATTACTAGTTGATGTACGTGTGGAAATAGAAGTTATTGCATATAAGCCCGTTTAGAAAGGTAACAAATGCCGCATATAGCCAATAATGGAACAACCTTTGAAATTCATGGAAACAATGAAAATCCATGCATAATTTTAATTCATGGGTTGGGACTTAATAAAGAAATTTGGCAGTGGCTCGTTCCAACACTAAAGAAAACGTATCAAATAATAACGTTCGATTTGTATGGTCACGGCGATTCAGCCAACCCGCCCGAAACTCCATCTCTATCTCTATTTTCCAAACAAATTAATGAACTTCTAAAAAGAGTAAATAAAACTAAGGCAAGTTTAATTGGATTTTCTTTGGGAGGTATGATCTGTAGGCGTTTTGCACAGGACTATCCAGAAAAGACCGAAGCATTGATCATATTAAATTCGCCTTATAAACGATCACAAAAAGCTCAAAATGCAATACTAAACCGATTAACCCAATTAAAATCAGATGGTCCTGAATCTACTATTGAAGACGCTTTAGTGAGATGGTTTTCTGATAAGTATAGAAGTGAAAATCCAAAACTTTTAAATGTTGTACGAAATTGGGTAATGAAAAATGATCCAAAAATTTATCCTAAAATTTATGAGGTACTAGCAACAGGTATCTTAGAAATCACATCCCCTATTCCCAAAATTTCCTGTCCAACATTAGTAATCACTGGGGATGAAGATTTTGGAAACGGTCCTGAAATGGCATACGCCATAGCTGCGGAAATTCCAAAATCAAAAGTTTTAATCTTAAAAGGGTTGCGCCATATGGCATTGGCTGAAGCACCTGATACAGTTAATAAACCAATTAAAGAGTTCTTAAATGAAGTCGCCAGAGTTGTAAAATCATGACCAATAAAAATAACAACGGCATATTAAGCGGTGTTAAAATACTGGATCTAACTCGTATGCTATCAGGACCATACTGTACGATGATGTTAGCTGATCATGGAGCTGAGGTAATAAAAATAGAGAGTGAAGAAGGCGATAGCAGCAGGGCAAACGGACCGTTCCGAAAGGACGATCCCAAGCGTGAATGGGCGGGCTACTTCGTAAGTTTAAACAGATCAAAAAAAAGTATAAAGTTGGATTTAAAAACTGAAATTGGAAAAGAAAACTTCAAAAAATTAGTAAAACAAGCGGATGTTATCGTAGAAAATTTCAGGCCAAAAGTTATGGAGCGCCTTGGACTTCAGTATGAAGAATTAGCCAAAATAAATCCTAGGTTAGTTTATGGTGCTATAAGAGGCTTTGGAGATCCAAGATCGGGAGAAAGCCCATATGCAAAATGGCCATCATATGATGTTGTAGCCCAGGCAATGGGTGGAATCATTGGAATAACAGGTGCCAATACCAATTCCCCGACCAAAGTTGGACCAGGGGTAGGCGATATTTTTACCGGGTTGATGATGTCATTTGGAGTAATTGCAGCACTAAGGCATGCTGAAGCAACAGGATATGGTCAATTCATAGATATCGGAATGTATGATGCCGTGCTAAGTCTATGTGAAAGAGCAGTATATCAACACGATTTTGATGGAACCATTCCAGGGCCAGAAGGAAATGGACATCCACTACTAGCACCATTTGGTATATTTCCTGCACGTAATGGCCAGGTGGCTATTGGCATAGTTGATGACGTATTTTGGAATGAACTCGCAAAATGCATGGGGAATAAAGCCTTAGCTAAGGACAATAGGTTTTCAACACGAGCTGCCAGGAAAGAAAATTCACAAACTGTCAATGAATTAGTTTCTAATTGGACTATACAAAGAACTAAAAATGAACTGTCACATATTTTGGGTGGCAAACTCCCTTTTGGGCCAGTAAACACCATAAAAGATATATTTAATGACGAGCATATAAGTGTGCGTAAAATGATCATGACAGTGCCTCATCATGACAACACTAAAAAAGGCTGGAAGGTAGCAGCAAATCCAATTAAATTTAGTTTAAATCCAACTCCAGACACCAATACTCCACCTAAAATTGGCGAACATAACGAAAAATATTTAGGTAAACGCAAAAATTCTAATAAATACGGGAACTCAGACAAAAATCGCTCCCTAAGAGATGCATTTGGAAATTTTGCAACGGGTGTGACTATCATAACAACTACTGATACCGATGGTTCACCACGCGGGTTTACAGCGAACTCATTTACTTCAGTCTCCTTAGAACCGCCATTATTATTAGTTTGCATAGCGAAAACTGCTCATAGCGCGCCCATTTTTAGTGATGCAAAGCACTTTGCGATTAATATTCTATCAGAGCGTCAAAAAGATCTCTCCGGCTTATTTGCCTCTCAAGAGGTAAATAAATTTGAACAATCTAACTGGTGCCATGGTTCAAAAAATCTACCAATATTAAAAGGTAATATAGCGCATTTTATTTGTGAAAATGATAGATTAGTCGATGCGGGTGATCATCTCATACTGATTGGAAAAGTTTTAGATCACGAGGTATCAGAAGGCACACCATTGGGCTATTTCAAAGGTAATTATTTTTCAGTAAGCCATGAGCAAACTTTGGTAGAAGCCGCAAATATAACTGGGAACATTATGATTGGTGGCGTTTTATCAAAAGATAATAAAATTTTACTAAAGAAGGAAAAGAATAATAAGTTTTCCATCCCAAAGGCTCCAAAAAAACAAATGTCTAAAAATGGTTTTTTTCGACACTTAGAAAAATTAAAACTAAGTCCCCAGTTAAATTTCATCTACGCAATATATCGCGATTCAGAAACATCAAACCATCATATTTTCTATAATGGAATAGTTAAAGGAAAGGCTCCTGCTAATTTTGAATTTTTTAATCTAGATAAAATACCATTTGACAATATCTTACTACCGGCTGAAAAAAGTATGCTTGAGCGATATTCCCGAGAATTCAAACATGGTACCTTTGGTTTTTATGAAGGTAACGAACAAGCTGGCACAGTAAGAGAAATATCATCAGTTCCCAGTAAATATGAAATAAAAGGTACATAAAATGCAGATAATTCCAGAATTAAGAAAAATAGTAACCTACGATGAAGATACACATCGAGAGGGTGAAAAAGAGGCTAAACCTATTTTACGGATGATTGGAGTTGCAGCCGTTGTTAAAAATCCTTGGGCTGGAAGAGACTTCGTAGAAAATTTGTCTCCTGAAATACAAAGAATTGCACCCGTTCTAGGTAAAATTCTAACTAACCGATTAATCAAATTAGCTGGCTCTGGGGATGCTATCGAGGCGTATGGTAAAGCCTGTATTGCTGGTACGGCTTGCGAACTGGAACACGCCTCTGGCTTAATACATACGCTTCAATATGGAAATTTTTATCGTGAAGCTGTGGGTGCCAAATCTTATTTAGGATTTACTAACACAAGGGGTCCAGCAAACACTCAAATTCAAATTCCATTAATGGACAAACACGATACCGGTAGAAGATCACATTATCTAACTGTTCAATTTTCAATTCATGATGCACCCGCATATGATGAGGTTGTTGTAGCATTAGGAGCCGCAACTAGTGGTAGACCACATCATCGGATTGGTGATAGGTATTCAGATCTTGCAGCGTTAGGAAGGGCAATCGAAAACCCAGCTGATGTTTAGGCTGTTTATTCTTGAAACAAGTGAGTGAAAGTAGGATTAACTTATTTTGAATAAAACCAAAGACTAAAATTCTTGATGCGTCAATCGGCAGAAGCAAGAAGCCAAAATTGGACTATCCGCTCTCGCATTAGCCAAGTCCAACCTTTGCTTAATAAATCGGGCTTCCGTATCAGCACCACGACGTCTTAAACATTCATGAAGACCATGAAGAGACCAGACATTATCAGGGTTTTGACATGGACGACCTAATTTTCCATCAATTCCCAAATCAGCTCTATAAACATCTTCTGCTTCCTCAATTTTGCCTTGTTCAAGCAAAAGAGCGCCCAGTGCATGTCTTACCGGTTGCATCCAACCCCAAGGCTCTTCATAGGGAAGACCATCATCCAAATACACTGCTTTCCTTAAGTGATCAAAGGATTTGCTATACTCTTTTTTTCTATAGGCCACTTCTCCCTCAAGCATGTCAGCAGCAATTGCAAGTATATCAGTACATAAATTGTTAAAAAGAACCCGAGTTTCTGGCACAGTTTTTATTGCTTTAAAAAATAGTTCCTTCTGCTTTTCGGCTTCATCTATTAGATTGGTTGCCGCATATGCAATTGTTTTAGCATAATAGGTTAAAGCGGTTGTGAAACAATACAGTTCCCCATCCCTTGGGAGCTCTTGGCCTATTATTTCATCCCACATTCCAAATCGTACCAAGACATGAAACTTCATAGGGTAATAGCTTTCCAGCCAATCTGCACTAGGCCTTACTACTTCTTCACTTAACAAATTTTGTAATTCGTTAGCAGCTTCTAACGCAGGTTTAATTTGCCCTAAAAACATTGCTCCATAAATCTTGAAATGCAAGTTATGACAAACATAAGTTGTATAAAAAGTATTTGATCCCCGATAATTTAAATATTTCTTATCTGCCTTAGACGCTATATGATTACGTCGGACAACATTTTCGTAGTGACCACACAAAACATCAATATGAGTTGCCATATGTTGCAAGTGACCAGCGTCAGGCACCAAATTGGTTAAAGCATCACCAGCTTTTAACGCTTTTTCTGGATAAGGAGACATTTCCATTAGGTGAATATACATATGAAGTAATCCAGGATGATTGTTTGCACCCTTATAGTCCAAATTTGAAAACGCTGTTTCAAGTACAGATATAGCCTCTTGGGTGCTAGCACCTACCTTTACTTGACCTGTTTCCACTTCCCAGAGTTGCCAAGGTGTTCTGTTCATTAATGCTTCTGCAAATAATGCACAAACTTCTAAATTAGCACTATGATTTTGGTACGTTTCTCGCATTTTATTAGCATACGCATCATTAT
>Ga0206679_10000959_pt1 | contig 24031 bp, 16 predicted proteins | sample M110012015metaG_FD_155464 | JGI IMG/M metagenome (GOLD analysis project Ga0206679, IMG submission 155464) | Ammonia-oxidizing marine archaeal communities from Monterey Bay, California, United States - M1 100m 12015 | ecosystem: Environmental > Aquatic > Marine > Intertidal zone | place: USA... | reverse complement strand
CTGCTTCACGCGCTAGATGGATGAGTGCTGGGACATCGACCAATGGAAGTGCTTCTTTCGCCACTGAGGCGCTGGTTGGCAGCATTCGAGTACCAAGGCCCCCAGCAACTAGTAAGGCATCTTGAACCGCCGCCATGAGACCTGCTGGATGGCGTAGGCTTTCAAGCGTCGCCCCTCTGCCTAGGGATATGGGGAGAACTCTTGAGTGGCGTGGATTTGCCGTCATGGGCATTCTTTTGATTGGTCAATCCTTTGTCGATATTACTCCTGAAGGACCTTGGGACTCTCGTTCGTTCTCGAGAGGTATGCTTGGCCTAGTTGGATTGTTATGCCTTTATTTGGCTTGGTTTCGATGGGCTTTTGACCGAAAAGGAGTCGCGCCAACAATAGAATTGTGGGCATCTCCTAAAGAAACATGGAGAGATGTATTGGTATTTGGACTGGGGTGTTTGCTCTTTGTCAAAGTTACAACATGGTTCGAAATTACAGGATGGATGCCTGAGCCTTCGGGAATGATTATCACATTAATTGGAAGTTTGGTTATATTGAATGCCTTCTATGTAGGGCTCGTTACAGTAGGCCCATTGGCACCTTTATCTGAAGAAGAGTGATGTTAATCATCAATAAAACCGAGTTCTTGGTCTAAGAGTTCATACGCATCTTTCACAGATGGCAAATCTCCTGAATCATCCATGTCGCTTTGAAGAACTGGGCGGATTTTGGGGGCTGTCGGCTGTTCCCCTTCGCCAGCAAACCAAGATTGCCATTGTTGACTTCGTTCTGGGCGGCGGTGATTGAATGAGGCCCATAGCGGTTCAAGCGAGCAATCTTGTTGTTTGAAATCTTGGAGACGGGCAGCAAAATGGTCCGGGGAAACTTCTTCCATTCGCATCAATAATTCACGCATTCGAGAGCGGACCACCTCATCACCATCTTGCCATAGAAGAGGAAGAAGGTGGCGTTCATCTTCGGGGTATTGCTCGATATAATCACGCAAAAAAGGAACTAGATTACGACGAACAATAGGGAGTGGGTGGTGCGCTAATTTGGCCATTGTATCGGCCCATAATTCCGAGTCAAGGAATCTTAAGTCGCCAACAGTTGAACTTGCTGCGGCGAGAACGCCTTCGTCTTGGTCACCAAGCATATCATCCAAAAACGGAACAGCATCCCACTCAAGGCGACGGAACATTCGTGTTAGCACATCCGCCATTCCTCGTTTGACAAGAGTTTCATCACGCTGGTGGAGTCGTTTTGCTAATTCAAGGCCCGAGTCACGATTATGTTCAATCGCTTTTGCAAGGCAAAGAGTCACCCTGACTGCCACTTCTGCTTCAGGGTCTGCTGCTCGACGAAGAAGAAGTGTTTCGAGCCCAAGGGGTTCGACTAAGTTAGGTCGTTGAATAAGTAGTCGTGCCCATTCCATAACCAAAAGGCGGCGTTCAAGGATATCATTTTCCAATTTTTCAATTAACCATCGGGCTGCTTCAACTCCCGCGTCGTGTGCTACTACTCCTGAATTACGAGGAATAACCGCATGAGGATTCCACTCCAATTGATGAGGGCCGGTATCTGGTTGTGTATGCCATGTTCCTGGGCGCTCTGCTAGAGCAATAGATTCGACAAGATGGTATCCTTGGTGCACTGCTTGACCGTAAGGGGTTGTGGATAATCCGTTAATCAATGATATGGCAAGCCACCAACGGTCTGTGTTTGGAGCGGATTGGTCAAAAGCTTGAGCCAACCAATCGGTTGCAATAGTAAAGAGAAGTCGTTCAGCTACTTTGTCAACACGTCGGTGAAGCCATTTTTGATGAACAGCAAATGGATCATCACTTAGATTCATTCGGTGGGGTACAATCAAATCGACAACCGTATTGAGGTTTGATTCAAACATTGCCCGGTCCATTTGTAAGATTCCAAGGCCTTGTTCGATAACTGAGTTTGGAGAAATAGGCTGTATCGGTGGGAAATCGGGATCCATCATGGGAGGTTGTGGCAAGGGCCATGCAAGTGTGCCGCGTTCCAAGGCTTCAACCATTCCTGTCGCAACTGCCTCAAAGATGCTTTCAGACAACTTAGTACGCTCTTTACCCATGATGAGACCTCAAGGTTTCAACAGGTCCTCAAATCAAATATCAAGTTCGATGTTGAGGTTTTGAATCAATTCCTTGTAGCGGTTACGAATAGTGACTTCAGTGACACCTGCAACTTCAGCAACTTCACGTTGAGTTCTACGCTTTCCGCACAAAACCGAAGCGATGTAAATGATAGAGGCGGCAATTCCGGTAGGTCCACGACCACTGGTCAATTCCTTCTCTTGAGCTGCTTTGATCAGTTCGTATGCTTTTGCTTCTACTTCAGCATCCAATCCAAGTCCAGAACAGAATCGAGAAATGTAATCTTCTGGACCTGTTGGCATGATCTTCATTTTAAGTTCACGGACCATAAAACGGTAAGTTCTACCAATTTCTTTTCGTCCTGTACGCGATGCTTGACCAATTTCATCAAGAGTTCGGGGCACACCACATTGGCGACAAGCCGCGTAAAGGGACGCTGCTGCGACCCCTTCGATAGAACGGCCACGAATAAGTCTCTTATCGACTGCTTTCTTGTAATTGACTGCTGCTGCTTCACGAACAGATTTAGGCAATTCTAAGCGGCTAGCCATACGGTCAAGTTCGGCCAAAGCCATAGCCAAATTTCTTTCTGTAGCGTTGGAAACTCTGCTTCTCTTTTGCCACTTACGCATACGGTAGAATTGTGATCTATAACGTGAATTAATAGTTTTACCAGAGTAATCTTTGTTTTGCCAATCGATATCTGTCGAGAGACCTTTGTCGTGGAGCATGACAGTCATTGGAGCACCGGTTCGAGCGCGTTGGTCGCCTTGTTCTGGCGAGAATACACGCCATTCAGCACCTTGGTCGATTACGTTGTCTTCCAACACCAATCCACAGTCATCACAGATGACTTCACCACGAGTTTCGTCACGGGTTAAATTTCGACTTCCACAGTCACTGCATTTTACGATATCTTCTACTTGTTGTTCGTCCATATATATTCCTCATTTCTCACCCTTGCCGAGCATCATCGCTCAACTCATTAGGGAACCTTATTATATTCCGACATCCAACCATATTTAAATCTAATTAACTTTAGTCTTAAACTTGTGGCTTGTAAAATATATGTTTTTCCCATAATTATTGATTTTTTGTCCAAGGGATTTTCCCGAACCGGTTATGAACACTGAACGCTTGAAAGGGTTGGGGGGGGAACATGAGAGAGGACTGGCCGCCGGCAAAAATCACCCTCGATCCTGAAAAAAGGGTTCTCTTCCTTACCAAGGATCTTGATCTTATCAAACAACAATTGTACCATGGCCTCAATTTGAAAATGGAGGATTTGGCCATTGATGACTTACTTGATGACATTAACACCGATGTTATGACTCCTGCATGGGTTTGTTTTGATCACGACCCTGTTGAGATTGCAAAAAATGCTTATGCTGGTTTGATGCATGATGGCATTCGAGTATTCAATGAAAACGCATTGAAAAACGGCAATTTTGAAGTAATTGTTTCCGGACAACGAAAAGGTACTGGGTCGTCTCGAGAAACTGCACCCCAATGTGAACGATGGGCTGGAATCAATATTGTGATTGCTGCTTCCTTTGCTCCTATTCATCAGCAAAATAACATCAATCTCGGCCAACTAATGGGCGACCATGCGATGCTTGAACGGTTGCAAAATGGCGAAAGTATCGCTCTTGAAGAATTCACAACGCGTTATGATGAAGTAACACAAATTATTCTTGAAAAAGGTGGTTTGTTTGCATTTGCGAAAGCACTCAAATCAAAAGAGATTGTACTTCCTTCGATTGACACCCCTTCACGTCCAATGACTATGGCTGAGAAAATCATTGCCCGAAATCTTGTTGGACAAGATGAGAGGCAGTGTGTAAAACCGGGCGACCCCGTTATCGCCGAAGTTCAAGGTGGATACTCTCATGAATTCACAACTGCTCAAGTCCACACTTTCCTTCAAAATGAATATGGTGAAGACTATTTCTTACCAAACCCGAGTAAATTTGCTGTTTTTGAGGACCATTTGCTGTATGCCCATCACAATCCAAAGTTTGTCCAATATATGGATAAAGTCCAAACATTACGAGATTTACAAATTGAATTCCAAAAGCATACCTCGGTTCGAGACTATTCTGCCAAAGATGGCGTCTCGCCTGGAATCTGTCATCAAGTCGCTCGTGAAGAATTCATCGAAGTTGGCGACTTCATCCAAGCCACCGATTCGCATACTTGCATGGGTGGCGCTTCAAATGCCCTTACATGGGGCGTTGGTGCAACCGAATACGCAAATTTGGTAAGCTCTGGATTTACCTTCGTCAAAGTTCCAGAATCAATTCGATTTGAATTAAAGGGCAGGCTCGCACCTGGATGTACTGCTAAAGACGTCATCCTTTACATCCTTGCCGGCCATGCACGTGAGGAATTGACTTTGAATCGGAGCATGGAATTTGGAGGTGACGGTTTAGCAAGTCTCTCTATCGATGAACGGGCGACTTTGTGCAACATGGCTACAGAATGTTCGGGTCGAACTGGAATCTGTGAAGCCGATGACTTGCTGTTTGAATGGATGATTCAATCACAACCTCACCTAGATAGAGATACGCAAAGAAGCCTCTCGGTCCAAGCCGATGAAGGGGCCGAATACCATGGTGGCGTACATATCATTGATATGTCTCAAATTCAACCCATGGTCGCTCATCCTGGAGACCCTGACAAAGGGATTCCAAGTGACCCAACAAATGGCGCAAATATTGCTGATATCGGAGAGGTTGCTATCAATATTGCATATGGCGGGTCATGCACTGCTGGAAAAGCCGACGATGTGGCCTATTATGCACTAGTGTGCCAAGCCGCTGAAGATGCTGGTTTGGTCGTCAAAGAAGGAGTGGATTTCTACATTCAATACGGCTCTGGTATTGTCAAAGACTTGGCAGTAAAGCAGGGTTGGCATAATTTGTTTTCGAGGGTTGGTGTCAAACTCATCGACCCTGGGTGTGGTGCTTGTATTGGTGCAGGACCGGGCGTATCGATTACTCCAGAACAAGTTACTGTTTCGGCAATAAATCGGAATTTCCAAGGACGTTCTGGGCCGGGTAAACTATACCTAGCAAGCCCATTAACCGTTGCTGCTTCAGCATTCATGGGAACCATAGTCTCATGGAATGATTCATTGTTCAATTAATTTGAACGTGTGTGAATCATTCTGAAAAGAAGGTCGTTGATAATGTTCGGTATTAGACATTAAAAACCGTCGGCCGACAAGGTTGCTTACCACATAGGCCCGATGTCATTCGGACAGAGGAGGACCTTTGTCGGAGGAATACCCATGGCTGGCATCGCACAAAAACTCGCATCAAATCAAAAACAAGTTGCAATATCTGAGTTTTTTGAGAAAAACAAGCATTTTCTAGGTTTTGATTCCCTTGCACGTTCGCTCATTACAGCAGTAAAAGAAGCAGTTGATAATGCACTGGATGCTTGTGAAGAGGCCCGAATACTCCCCACAATTCGTATTCATATTACTAAACTCGATACCAAGAAAGATATCGTCAAATTGGTCGTTGAAGATAACGGCCCAGGAATACCACAGAAGAGCATCGAGAAGGTCTTTGGACAACTTCTCTTTGGTTCGCGTTTCCACGCGATTCGTCAATCTCGTGGCCAGCAAGGAATCGGAATTACCGGGGTTGTGATGTATTGCCAATTAACCACCGGTAAAACGACACATGTTCGCTCAAAAATTGCCACTGAACCTACGGCTGCCTTTGTGGATATAGGACTGGACACTCGTAAAAACAAAGCAACAAAATCGAATGCAGGGCGCGAGATTTGGTACAATGAAGATGGCACTGGCAAGGAACACGGTACAGAAGTTACTGCTCAAATGAAAGCAAAGTATCAGAAAGGCCGACAAAGTGTTTGGCAATATCTTCGTATGACGAGCATCGTTAACCCGCATGCCGAGATTATTTTTATTGACCCTGAAGGGGAAAAACATCACTGGACTCGTGTAACCGAACGATTACCAACAAAGGTCGAAAGCATCAAACCACATCCCCACGGCATAGAATTGGGTCAATTACAACGCATGGTATCTGAATCAAAAGATCTGAATTTGAATCATTTTTTACTCAATAATTTCTCTGGCGTGACCAATCGTGCTCGCAAAGAATTGTGTCAAGCATCTGAAATCGAAGGTACTAGGAAAATGAAGAGCATCAAGGGCGATGATATTCGTGCGCTTCTAGAAGCCTTCCAAGGAGAACGGTTATTCAATGCATTACCTGTGAAGTTACTCAAGCCTCCAACAAATTGTCTGTCTCCAATCGAAGAATTACTGATAAAAAAAGGTCTATCAAAAACCATTGATTCTCGCTTTATTACAACACTTACTCGTGTTCCCAGTGTTACACAAGGTAATCCATTCCAAGTTGAAGTTGGTCTGATTTTTGGCGGCGGTATGCCCGGTGATAAACCGGTTGAAATCTTGCGTTTTGCAAACCGAGTGCCGCTAATGTATCAACAAGGTGGCTGTTTACTCACCAAAGCCATTGAAAGTGTTGATTGGCGACAATACGGATTAGATCAGGCCGGCGGGAAAGGTGTTCCAAAAGGCCCTGCGGCAATCTTAGTTCATCTTGCGAGTACTAATGTTCAATTTACTTCTGAAGCAAAAGAAGCCTTGGCCGATAATGCAGAAGTGATGGAAGAGGCGAGAAAGGCAATGCTTGAGATGGGGCGTGGCTTACGAAAGCATTTGGAAAAGAAGAAGAAAATGGCAAAGACCAAGGAAAAATTCGAACTTATCAATGATATCTTACCCGCTATTGCTGAAAAATCAGCACAAATTCTTGAACGCCCAGTGCCGGAGCTCTCAGGCTCAATTACCAAAATCATGTCTGCTGTTATTTCAGAATCAACGACTGAATGGAATAAAGAAACCAAGAATATCGATGTCGAAATTGTTTTGTTCAATTATACAAGCCGGGTTCGAGCCTACACACTTCTTGCCACATGGCCTGAAAAGTCTGGGGCGACGATGGAAAACAATGATACTGGAGGGCGGAAGGAAGCACTTGGTGTATGGGCCTGGAAACTCGATTCGTTACAACCTGGTGAAAAGATAACTATCTCATACAGTTTAAGCGGATTAGAACGCGGTGATTGGACGGAAACTGAGGTATTATTCCGTGGCTCTCAAGATGTTATCGGGGCTACAAAAATGGATGAGAAATTCCTTGAAGAAATTCGCCGCCAAGAACAATTATTGAAGGAAAGTGGTATCGCATCCCCCGAGGATTATTCAGAAGTGGTCGAAACTTCTACCGAACCTGCAGAACAAAAGTCTGAGGCTATTGAAGAAAAGGTTGAACCTTCTGTTAGCCCTCCAGATGGCCAACGAACCTTGTTTGGAGGTGATGTTTGATGTCTCGTATGCGCACACCAGAAGAAACTAAGGCAGCCATGCATGAAGTAGTTGCAGAAATGTATGACCGAATCGTCAAGGGCGAGCCTCCTACAATGACGCTTCCAGTTAGGACCAAAAACAACATTGGTTTTGATAAAAAACTCGGTGTTTACAAATATGGAAAAAAACAATCTGTTCGTGATGCAACCAGCCTTGGCTCAGCCAAACAATTGCTTCGGGCATTACACGTTGTTGAATTCATTGAAGAAATGCTGGATGCTGGAAAGTCTTCCACCCTGAGAGAAATGTACTATATTTCCGAGGGATGGGGAATGGGCAAATTTGGAAGTCAAAATGATTCAAATAATCTTGCTGAAGATTTAGAAATTGTAACAAAATGTTTGCGTGAAGATTTCAAATTACGTCCTGAAGAAGACGGCGCTAGGATGATTGGAAACTTGACATTGCGCGAACGTAATCGTCGCGGCGAGTGGATGCGAATCAATGCGCGAGACGACGTTGGAGATTCGGGATACGGTGTACCCTACAATGTCGAACTCGAAAAAATAGAATTGCTTGAGCACGATATTGACTTCATTATGGCGATTGAAACTGGTGGTATGTTCGACCGTTTGATTGAAAATGGATTTGATGAAGAATATCGATGTGGGCTATTGCATCTCAAAGGGCAACCTGCCCGTTCAACTCGACGTATTATGAAACGGATGAGTGAGGAATGGGATTTGCCTGTTGTTGTGTTCCTCGACGGTGACCCGTGGTCGTTCCGTATTTTTGCTTCAATTGCTTATGGTGCGATTAAAACGGCCCATATTTCTGAATATCTTGCCACTCCATCTGCCACCTATCTCGGCATTACTGCAGATGATATTGTCGCATATGATTTACCTAATGATGATTTGTCGAAGAAAGATATTGAAGCATTGAATGCCGAACTTTCAGACCCTCGGTTTGCCGACAGTTGGTGGCAAGAACAAATCAATATGATGTTGGAACTTGGAAAGAAAGCGGAACAACAATCCTTGGCAAAGTACGGTTTGGACTTCGTTACTGAAACCTACTTGCCCGAAAAATTAGCTGAATTAGGACTAGCTTAAGGCTCGCAAGGATTCATTGAGGATGATGGATGAGGCAAGACCATGGCCGAGGGAATGAAAAAGCGCTCCCCCTGGGTCGCAAGATTAGCAATATTGGGAGTCCTGTTCCTTGTTACTGGAATGATTCTTCTAAACTCCCAAAGTGAAACAATCGATTCCATATTTGATCCAAGAGAAATTTCAATCGCAGAAATAAAAGGAGAAGGTTCGGCTACTTTTGATGTTGAAGAAAAAAATTGCTATATGGCTGTAGTTTTGGAAAGCGGGACTGACCTCGAAGTCACGTTAACACCAATTGTTGGGTCTGCTGCTGCAAGCGAAGACCTCGCTCCAAAATCATGCTTTTCAGATTGGAATCCTATGGCATCCGATGGTGAGGCATTCACTATTCAAGAGCAATGGGTTGCAGAAGAAAGTGGTGAAATGATGGCTTCAAGTTCATGTGTTAAAGATACATGTGAAGGGCAAACGGTTTGGTTGATACACACTGATTCGACTTGGGCGCTAAAGATTTTTGAATCGAGTGGAATGATATTTGGATTCGGTATCTGTTGTCTTGGATTTCTCTTTCTCCCTATTGCAGGGATTCTCGCCTACTCGGCACGGAGCAAAGCGATTCATGGTACCTTCAGAGTTGTTGATAACGATGGAGTGTTGCTTCAATCATTTGACAACCAAGATGATTTAATGGCTGCGTTAAAAGACTCTAACAGCACCCTTCACCAAAATGCCGATACTCAATTACCCGAAGAGGACATAGAACGTGACGATGGCTTTGTCGATGGCTCAAAAGATGTCATGCAAGGAACTCTCTTGACTACCGAACAAGTTTATGCCTTTATGCGAGGTGATACCCCTGAAAGAATACAAGAGGTTGAAGACCCCTTTGCCGATACTCCAAAAGTGGTACGACAAGTAGGGAAGAAAACCGTCGTAAATACTGAAGAAATTTCAGATTGGGATAGTGGAGACAATGGAACGAGTGTGACACCAAATCGGCCAGTGCAGCGAAAATCGGTTCAGTCAAAGGAGCCAAAATCCGAATCTGGAGACTGGGCTGTTTGGGACGATATGTGAGATTATGCATGTTCGATTATCAATCTCAGCCTTCATGACTTGGTCTTCAAGTGTTGTTTAGTGAGTTTGATTGAAGCGACGCCTTCAAAGAGTGCCTATGTCTAGGTAACTCCGAGTTGAGCAGTGTGGAAGATATTGATACCGCCCTAACCTTGCTTCAAAACAAGTTACGCCGTCAGATTCTCGAACGATTGGTTCGTGAACCGCACTACCCCATGCAGCTCGCCGATTTACTCGATGTGAGTCAGCAAGCAATTGTCAAACATTTACGCGAATTAGAGCGAGGTAATTTCGTAACAAAAATGAAGGTGGCAAGTGAAAAGGGCGGCCCGCCACGCACGATATACAGTGTTCAACAATCGATTTCACTCCGAATCGATTTGGGGCCAGATTTGTTTCTTTGTGAGCAACGTAGTCTACCTGCTGGAGGGCCCATGCGTCTTTCTAAGAGATTACCTAATGCAACTGAAACTGTGGTTCAATCCGTGAGTGGACGAAAGAAAATATCTGTTGGAGAAGGTATGGCCCATATTCAACATCTCAATGGAATTCTTGAAGATATTGATGCCCAAAGGGACGCAGTCATTGCCTTGCATCAGCATATTAGAAATCGTATCTCTGCCGGGGTTGATTCTGATTTTGAACACTATGAACAACGGACAATGGTTCACAGTCTTATCGAGGCTCCGGAGCGAAAATTAGATCTCACCGATTTGCGCAGAGAGTTACAATTGGGACAAACTGAAATGGCAACCTTACTCGATGAAGTTCGAAATAGGCTCGAACGTCAACTGTCGGAACGAGCAGGACAAATTGTCGCTGTTCCAAACAACTCAAACCTTAGGTTCTGGCTCGGCTCACTACCCCGTAAGAAGTTGTGAGTGTTCACTGAATCAAAGGTCGTTTCCAGCCAAGACGGATACCAAAGACGATTGCTCAGCCTTACGGTCTAAGACATCTTGGCGTCGTCCACGTCCAACGAGGTAAACAACTCCAAACAGAGCAAAGGTCAACAGAATTACAGCGAATGGAAGAGCGGTCTTACCAATCACTTCTCCGGCAACATCCAGCATACCACCGCTTGATTTCAATTCCTTTTCAACAGGTTTGATATTGTCACTTTCTTGTGTTTCAACGATTTCATTTGACGGGTCGACGACAACATAGATGCCGTGACTACCTGCAGAGACAGGGTAAAGGAGAACCAATTCAATTTCCTTGTAATCTTCAGAATCATCTGGTGCAAGAAGTGCGCCGATAACTTGGCGCATGACTATACTTTCATCGTCACAACCGTTTGATTTGATTTCGTTAATCGTGTCTGTATCAGAAGCATCTGGATATTCACACAAAACGATTTCAATGTCGGTTGCATGTGTATTTCCATCGTTTCGAAGAATGACACGAATTGGGATGGTTGTATCAACATCGCCTGTATCGTCAGAAACACTCACATCTGCAATGATCAAGTTTGGAGCACGCAAGCGTAGTGTAACAATGAATTCATTGCTGTCAAGGAATTCATCAGCCCATGATGGTGAATCATCATGGTCGCCACCTTCGAGCATGTTACCCATCTTAGATACGACCTTCAGACCAATACTTCGGGTATCGAGTTTAGCAGATGGTGCAACCTTAACAATAGCAACAACTGGATAGGTGGAATAAGGTTCCATCTTCGGCATAAAATACCTGTCATCGGATTCAAGATAGACACAGCGGTCGCTCAAATCAGCAAAGACAACTGCAGGATCAATTGCAGCGTCTTCTTCTCCTGTAACGGTTTCAAGTGAGGCAACGGTTTCACATTGCTCTTCGGTTGTCAAATCAGTTCCAATTTGTTTCACCAATCGCCATTCAACAGACCAGCCGTCGAGTGTGCCCATTCCAGGCAACTCAGTCCAAATCAATGATTCACCATCTCGGTTCGCAGTGTGATTGTTGAGGGTTGGCCAATCAGGGACGTTTCCATTGTTGGTAATGTTCAATTCAAACCGGACAATACGTCCTGGTGCTGAAGTTTTGATTGCATTGTCCACCGTTGAATCCATGCTGATTTGCATATCATAGAATTCCTGCACATAGACTGGAATTAATTGTGTAAATCGCAGACGTGTAAGACGGCCGCTTGCATCAGGGTATGATTCTTCAGAGAAAGTTTGGAAGACAACCATGTAAACTCCTGCTTCAACTTGATCTGGAATATTCATAGTAATATCGAAAATTTGGTTAGTATCTCTAGATAATTCCTTGAGTGTTTCACGAGGTATTTCAATATCCCAAAGAACATCGACGCCCGATGGGTCAGTGACTCGTGCGAGTCGATAATCAAAGCGATCAGGGCCATTTCCATGATTGGTTACCGTTGTCGGCAAAATGATTTGCTGACCTGGGTTAACAGGCAGAACTTCTTGACCGTTGAGCGTCATTTTATCATCGTCATCAATGTCTGCATCTGCATGCAAAGAGAACACGTGATTCACATTGGTCGAAAGAATCTTTGAAGCTGAAATACGAGGGTATCCTTCAAGATATGCTTTCACAATAACTGCTGGGCCAAGTCCTGCGGATGCTCCTGTTGGGGCACATACTTGTACACCGACTTTGTATTTGATGTATTCAGCACCGGGCGGAATCGTCCAATCTCTTGGCTTACTGATATCCTCCAATCGCTCAAAATCCTGGTTGTTCCAGTTGCCTCCTGGGGCATTGGAAAAGTCTAGGTTCATTACCCAATTGTCAGTGCGCCATGCATCCATTGAAATGTTGTCTGGTTTGGCTTCTGGGGCGCCGGGTGTGACGAAAACCAAACTTCCAGAATCGAAATTCTTGGTAACGTTGATTTCGTAGATTACACAGTCTCCGGGGTCAACCATTTCGCTAAGGTCCCAGATATCCATTACAATATTTCCTGTAGAACGTATTGACACAAATACTCCAAGTTCGAGAACATCATAAGTACCCTTCTCTATGGACTTGATTGGTTCACCTTCCGACCAACCTTTGAGATAAATCACGAAGGCACCGGGGTCTTCAGATGTTGGAACGAGAACTTCAAGGTTCTTCGTCACTGATTGCCCTGGGTCTAGCTCAACACTGGTTGGGAAGTTAACAGCCCAATTAAACGGTAGTAGCCACTCTTGCTGCCCTTCCAAAGTATAAGGGTCCCAGAAGATGAAGCGGTCATTAACGTTGCCTGTATTGGTTATCGTAATCGAGAAAATTGCAGTTTGCCCTTGTTCAACATCTGCCATGCTGTGAGATGTGTCGAGATTTATTCCATGTACAACGTCCATGAGAGTACGGGTGACCAAGTCGGATTGAATTGCTGGGTCTTTGTACGATTTTGCCGTCACCGAAATATCAGCGATTTGATCTGCTTCCGCCTGATAGACCGATGGAGCACGGACACGCATGTAGAAGCGAATATCTTCGCCACCTTCGAGGAAGATTGGTGTATCTGGCATAATAGTCGTGTGATTATCTGCAAAGAATAGTGTTGCAGTCCAGTTTTGAGGAACTCCTGAAATGTTGAGGCCAAATGTATCTGCAACGAGGTCTTTAGGACCTGGTGTCGAGTTGTTCATCGACATATTGTAGATGGTTTGCTGGCCTGGTTCAATCACGTGATAGAATGTTTCTCCGTCTTGGAATTCAACATCAACTTGACCTGTAAGAACGTGTGAATAACAGATAGTGAACCTATTATTGTTGGCTTCTTCACTACACTTATTGGTATCTGACCAAGCAATATGCGCACCGCTACCCAAATCATTGGAGAACGCTGGAGGCATACCTATGCTTGGTTGACTACCAGAATTTGGACCAAGTTTGTTACTTGCCCAAGATGTTACAGGTACTGCTTCCCAAGGGTCCAATGCAGTAAGGCCTGGTCCTGTGAGGTCAGTTGAATTCAAGCGAGTGTAGAGAATCTCTTCATCCGCTGTTGCATTTGCTGAATCAACCCAAGCAATGTGGATGTTGTTTTGGTCATCGGTAAGTAGTGCTGGGAAGACTGAGTTGCCACCGTATGGGCGATTACCCGGAAGTCCGGAGTTTCCTTCAACAGTAGAAATTGGTGTGTCTTGGATTTTCTTAATTGCATAAGTGGAAAGTCCTTGGTCTGCACCATCCCAAGCACCTGCTCCTTGCAAGCGCAGTTTAGTGTAGAAAACTTCGTAGTTGACGCCCTTTTCGAAACCATAGTTTCGGCCATCCATCCAAGCGATGTGTGTGTTTCCTTGCATATCGACGCCAATAGATGGGTGGAATGAGTAAGCGTCGTCGATAGTTACGCGTGTGTCATTGACAACAACAAGATGCCCGTCTGCGCCAGCACCTGTATCCTCGGCATATGCCCCGCCAATGATGGAGTGTCCAGTAGCACCAGGCACCCATCCAGGATCGTTATTCATCTTACCATAGGGGTCAAGAACCGACATGTAAATTTCACGAGAATTGTTAGTTGAGATGTAAACCATTGCTTCGACCAATAGGGCCATTGCATTGGTACCGCCGGAGCCGGATGGGAATTCATATGCTTGACCGCCAGCATCGGAACTGCGTAGTGTATTGCCTGGACAGTTTCGGGTTGAGGTCGAAACAACGCTGTTAGGGCATTGAACGAGATCCATAAAGTGGGATTGGATGTTTCCAGCGCCACCGTATCCTTGTCCGTAAAGACCGACCGGGATAACACCTGCATTGATACAGTTGTCGTGAGCCTCTTCAATTGATGTCAAATCATCTGATTGTTGAGATGGGTCACCATCTTTTGGCCCTTCATCGGAAACAGGAATAACAATCTTTGTTGCATTTGGGTTCCAACGGTGGTCGTCTTGAGTTGGAGGGTTGCCTGGGACGTTGCCAGTTGCGTCTTTCCAAGACAAGCAAGCCCAGTTACTACCCGGGCCCCAGTCTTCACCAGAGTATCCAGAATATGTGTTGCCATTGTAAACAGTACCCGGCAACTTACGAATTCCACCCGAATCATCTCCCGGGAATTGTCCGAGAGGTGTGGTTCGAGGACCAGAATTCTGATTGTATCCGGCACAGTTTCCTGAGCTTGCCGCACCAGGAAGTGTGTTTCCTAGTCCGTAAATTGTTTCGTAAACGGTCATGTTTGCAGTTTCAAGCATTGGCTTAATACCTTGGAAATAACCACCTGAAGCAAAGTTTCCGCCGTAAACAACAGTGCAGATATCTGCCCATTCAGAATACATCGAACCCGATGTATCGACGATGAAGTTTAATTCAACCTTACCGCCACGTGTATCGTCCCAAGCGATTTGAACGTAATCGTTCGCATCGACGACGATGTCGGGGTGGCCCTTGTGACCAATAATTGGGGTGAGCAATGTATCATCGAAGTTGGTGATAACTGAACCTGTGCTAACATCTGGTACAAGCATGGTGTAATAGATTTGAGGTTGGTTAAAGAAACGGCCCAATTCGTCATAGGAATCTTCCCAAGCAATGTGGACTCCACCTTGGCTATCAATATCGATTGCTGGCCAATCTCGGTTTTGAGCACGGCTTGAAACAACGTGGTCGTTTATTGCAGAAAGAGTTCCGTCGTCGGAAGCCGAACCATCCATTGCAGCCGCCCATGGGTTGAGAACGGTATAGACGATTTTGTGTTGAGCGGATTTATCGGCCCAAACAATGTGGATTTTGTCGTTTTCATCAACAACCATGTCAGGGTGCCAAATCTTGTGAAGTCCTGGGTTAGTGATTTGGGTGGTATCAATCAATGTTTCACCACGTGGTGAAAGCATGGAATAGTAGAGGTGGAGGTTATTTCGGGCCCAAACAACGTGAACATTTCCTTCACTGTCGGAGCCGACTGCTGTTTGCGTATCGGAGGAGGTTCCACCATCAACAATCTGTATCGCTTCGGTAATAACAACGGTATTTGCTGTGGCAGTTAGAGTTGCTAAAAACAACGTCGAGAGGACGGAAAGCAACATAATTGATACAAGGCTGACTGATTTAATTTTTTGACTCATAAATACACATCCAAGGTTAGACTGAAAAAAAGCAGACTTTCATGCTACTTAACCGCGACCCATTCAAGTCATTTTTTTTAGTGGGCCTTCAAAAGCCTGACTTGGCCGCTTATGCCCATTCAGAAGGGTCGAATCCGGAGCCAAAAGACATTTTTTCATCGAATTCGATTTCATGATGGGTTGATTGGTCTGAATCTTCATTTGAACTTGAAGGAGGCTGCTTTCCCTCTCGTTTTGCCTTCACCCAATCATCAACAGGACCCGGCTTTCCAATTCCTGGCCCGTGTGTGAATTTAATTTCGTGAATTATTCCAAGTTTTGCAAGCCATAGTTTTCGAAGCGTATGCATGAATTCATTCTTTGTGAGGCCGTCAAACCAAAGTGGGAGGCTCACATTGAACGCTTGAAGGGGGCCCACTTTTTGGTCTCCTTCATGGCCCATGTGTATGCCCCAATCAACACTTGTTCGAATCAATTGAAGGCGTACGTCATGAATCCATTCCAACCATGCTTCTTTGTCTTCTTTCATGTGGGTGGACATCTCCTTTTGTTGTCCTTCATCAACACGAGTCATGCTCGAAACGGCGACTAAGTCGCGCCCTTTCGGTATTACGACTGCAAACATATGGCCTTGCGGCCCTTGCGGATAGCGTATGAGTAAGTGCATTTCTGCTCGAGGATCTTTTTGCTCTTTCACTACAAGGCGTTCTTGTTCAATCCATTGACGGACTTTAAGCATCGCATCTTTACCCGACATGGTAATCGTAAACACTCCTCTCGTTTGAATAGCACCCTCAAGGATACTTCACAATTTGTCCATTTCTTCGTTAAGGATTTTTAGTGCCCCACGAAGGTTTTGACGATTTGTAGCATTGAACCTCAAACGACGTATTGTTTGTTTGAAATCGCACCAATCGTCCCAAAACAAAGCCGAGGTCCGGCCACTGAACCAAAAGCAAGGGAAAAGAGAGAGGTAAAAGACCACCATGGCCAAAATCTGGTGTAGAGAGGTTGTACCGAACAACAGGTACCAATCAAATCCAAGTATGGATTCTACTGAACTATGGTACATGCTTTCAATCCCCATTATCCCGAGGGCCATAAATGGCCAAAACATTAGAGAGCCAAACATCGCGGCAAGGAAATGATACGAGGTCCGGGCATCTACGCCTTCATCGGTTGAATCTCCAAGCAATCGTCCTACAGCAAGTTGTGGCAGGAAGCAAAACAAAAACAATGGTAACATAGCCACCAGTAGAGGTAGTCGAATCAATTTTGTCAATCCACGAACCGGATTAAATCTGCGTAAATCTGTTCCTGAATTATTCAAATCCCGTCCATCGAGATGATTGTTTTGAAGCAATCCTGCTACTGCTTTGGCTGGCATGAAAACGGGATGCGTAATCTCCGGAAGTTCTGAATTTTCAACTATTTTTTCATCTGGAAGTTTTGGTTGAAGTAAAGTACGAAATACACGTGCAGCCTCGACTTCTTTTCTCCATGAAAGTAGTGGTTGGCTGGCTCTACGAGCCTCAACATGCCCCAACAGGTGAAGGGCATGGTATTCATCCCAATCTCGCGTATTTGGTGTGAGTGGGCCCATTTTGATACGCAAAGCATCACGAAGAGCGAAGACATTTTCTGCCGCAGGCTCAACCCAATTGCCTTTCGCAACAGCTTGAACAAGTTCATTTGGAATTTCATCTTCTTGGATGTAATGAGGTGCATCATATTCAACCCACACATCAGTTCGGAAATGATCGCGCCTTCTGAAATGCAAACCGAGTGGGATGACGGCAGGAATGGGTTGATCGTTGGCTTTGGCAATCGCTGCAGCGGCAAAAGCAGTTCGGAATGGTCCTGTTCTGAACCGGAGCAATGAGGATTCGTTATGGCTTGTGCCCTCAGGGAAAAGAACGCATCCAAAACCTGCTGAAATTCCTGTCGCCAGCATCATAAGCGAACGGCCATTCAAATGTATAGCCTCTTCCTCTGTACAACCGCCTCTCAAGAGTTCGGCTTTACGAACCACAGGTTGCACTGCTAATTTCCGTGTCCACCAACCGAGCAATGGGCGTGTAACCAAATCATGGCGGCCACCCATGAGAAAATTGTTGGGGTGTTTAAGGACTATCTGTAGCGGGTCGATGAGACCGTTAGTGTGCCATGCACAGCAAAGATTTCCACGTTCTAGGGGGAGAGTATCAACGCCTGTAACTTCACTTGTTCGGAACTGAACTGCAAGAATGCGCCGTGCAATCCAAAAAGCAACATGGGACCAGAAAAAGGAGCCCGGGGTATCGCCTTCGAATGAGGGAACTGGAGTCGATAATAATTTATCCATCCGCATGTTTTTTGCTGACTTTGAAAGTGTGGGAAGGTCTTCGCCGCGATGGTCGGTATTAGGTGGATTTGAAGAATTGCTCATTGTTTCACCTCTTGAAGTTGAGTAGAAAGAGAACCCAAGGATTCGTGATCTACATCGCCGCCTAATGGAGGGGCGTGTGGCCACATTGCTTGCAATGTTGAGCCGCCATCTTCAGCGTTACGAGGAATGACATGCACATGTACATGAGGTACTTCTTGGCCGGCAAGCGGTCCATCATGAATGCAAACGGTAAAATCTTCAGTTTCAAAATGGGTGGAGAGAATTTGTTGTACTTCTACTACGCCGTTAAACAACGCCTCCCTCATTGATTGTGAAAGTTCTGAAAGACGGCGAACACTTTGCTTTGGGATGACCAATGTATGGCCTTCTCGACGCGGGAAAATATCCAAGAAAGCGTACCAATATTCGCCTTCAGCAACCTTATGTGATGGAATGGTTTTATCCAAAATTCGGTCGAACAATGTTGGCTCGGCCATAACCTCGCCACATGGTTTCCCTTTTCAGTAGTTCACCGGATTTTCGATGATTTCTAATTATTGCGGGGGCAAAATCCAATTTCCAGTCTTACTCTTACGAAGGGCCAAAGTCTTGACTTCACCTTTCTGATTCACAGTGTAGTGATGGAGGTGCTCATCGTTTGAATCTGTGAAATCGCTGCGATGATGACATCCACGAGATTCATTTCGGGCAAGTGCTGCTTGTGCAGAAGCACGAGCAAGACGAGCGGATGCTTGCACGCGAGCGATTTCGACGAGATTTGTATTAGCAATCAAAGACGATTGATCGACGTGTATTGATTCAGCAAGAATACTGGCAGATTCCAATGATTCGATTGCTGATTCGAGACCTGCTGCATTACGATTGAACCCGAGGGCATTTTGAACTGCGTCTCGGACTTTTGAAACAACATTACCGACACGGACAACGCCTTCTTCAGAATGTTCGGAAACTGCGGCGTGGTCTGCCTGTGCGGCTTGCTCAGCCTCATGTGCTGCTTGTGCATTTGAGAATTGACGGTGCTTAACCCATTTACCCGCTTCAGCACCAGCAGCTGCACCGCCAAGTATGGCGTCGAGCATGTGGTTACCTGGTAAAATATCGGCACCATGGAATCCGGAACAGGCCGCATCGCCAGCGGCATACAATCCTGTAAACCATCGGGACCATGTCGAAAGAATCGCTCGTCCCTTTTCATCAACCGTTATTCCCCCAAGTGTCGAATAAGGACGGATTTCAATGGCAACGGTTTGTCGAGTCATATCGATGCCTGTTCGTTGTTGGACGCTTCGGAAAAGTGCATTCCACCATGTGGAAGAGGCATCCATATTTCGAGCGTCAAGAACAGGTTGTGATGCGTTTGCCACAGATTGGCAAATAGCATCTAGGCCCCCCTCGCCGAATTCTAAATCTGCTCCGCTTGCTTCATGCAATGTTGCGCCATCATGGAGAAGACCGACTGGCAAAACCATGTTGGTATCTTTGAGACCAAGAGGGCTGTTAGCAATAAATTCCATGTCTCTCAATGGAACTCCTGCGCGGAACGCTAGGTCAAGACCGAGCCCTACTGCACCGTGGCTGAATGCACCTTCAAACCCTCCATCTGCAAGAATGATGGCCTTTGCTTGCAAAGCCACTATTCGGCCATTTACCAAATCTACCACCGTAATTCCGCTGACAGATTGATTGGTATGTATGAGAGAAAGTGGGAGGTGGTCGCCTCGGCGAATAACACCATGGCGCATGCATTGTTCTTCGAGTACCTGTTGTATTTCACGGCCGGTAGCATCTCCTGCATCTGCATTTCGTGCCATTCCATGACCAGGGGCTTTTCGAACCAAAGGAATTCCATGAGCATCTCGGCGAAAATTAACTCCCCATCGCTCGAGTAGGTCGACTTGGCGACTTGCATCTGCAGAACGTGAAGCGACGATGTCCTGATCGTTTAGGAACACACCTGCTCGAATCGTGTCTTCACGGTGATTGCGATTATTTGATTCTTGTAGAGGTGCTGCAAGACCGTCTTGAGCGAAATGTGTAGTACTGCCAAGGGCATTAACAGAAAGCACTAGGGTTGTAGCGCCTTGCTTTGCAGCCTCTGATGCTGAACGGAGGGCTGCTGGCCCATCGCCTAGTATGATGACATCCCATGCTTCCAAGGTCTCACATCCGGTAATTTGTCCCAAGTGCCCCCCATCCATAAGCAACGCGCTTGAGCGACCTCCAAATTTACATGGAACGCCGTAGGCGGCAAACAACCCAAACGGCGTTTTTTATCTAATAACTAGAGGTTCGGTAATGCTAACTCTCCATGTTTACGAGCCGCTTCTAATTTTCTAATTCTTTGGGATATTTGATTCCCTGTCGCCCGTTGAATCATTGTTCTAATCACTTGAGATTCAAGTACGATACCATCATCGTCACGGAGTATAACTTGAACATCCGCAGGGCCGTTGAAATTTCTTGGCCATGCCACTCCTATCCAGAGGACAACACCGCGTTCAAGGTAACGTGGCATCCAATCCAAAGCATCTTCGTCTGTCGGATGTGAAAGGAGCACTGCGCTTTGAGGTGGCGGACATGCGCTCAATTCAAATCTGTGGTCACGGGTTTCAGGTTCACCATTCGGCGTTAACACTTCAACTCGCACATGCCGGGATTCAAATGTTTGATTATTCAAGACAATAAACAGATTGCCCGCACCTTCATAACAATTTTCAGCCAAAGCCACATCCATTCTCCATTCAGCCCGAAGCATAGGTGGTGTTCCAGCAAGAAGGTCGTTTTGTAAACGGTCAAGGAGAAGAAACCCTTCGGGTTGCCAGCCTCTTGAATGAGCGATTAGACGTTGAATTGTACGCCAGTTGAATCTAGCTTCTTCATCGAGGAGAAGGGCTTCGAATCGATTTTCGTTGATGAATGATTTCAATTCAGTAAACGCCATTTTCGTATCTACTTCTTGCTCCGAATGGAGGTGTAAAATGTAGAGGAGTCGTTCAAGTGCCTGTTTTGTAATGTGGCCTGGAATCAGCGCTTTCTTGAACTGTTTCTGCCAGACTTCCCATTCTAAAAATAAATCCGGGTCAAGGTGGGCGACCAGTAAATCACCCAAGACGCTGCCGAGTTGTGTTGGATGATGAGTCGGTGCATGAAATACGATAGAAGGAAGTGGGTCTCCAAGTTGACGGATGAATCCATATGAGAAAATTCCATGGAATGATTGGGCAATGCCAAGCGTCATGGCAACCAAAAGAGCGAGGTTCCATGCCAAGGAATTGGATGTGACTGCTGATGCAAGGATGATTAGCGTAACTGTTAATGTCGAGAGTAACAAAAGTACAACGTTGTTCCGGCGTTGGTCGCTGAGACTTTCGATGATGCGGTCCATGCCCGGTTTGGCTCGCAAAGCATGTTTCTTCCCGCCATGGACTCCTCCTTGTTCCCTCAAAGAAATTCGTGCTTGCATGGCTTGCCATGCTGATTCTCCCGCGATAATAGTTGGACCAGCTGCAATAATGGCGAAGGGGATAAGCATGAAAATGAGTCCATCGGCAGACTCAATAATTGGTGAATATATGACGCTTGCAAATGCAAAGGTTGCAAGGAAAAAACCACTTAAGGTTCGCAAAATCATCAGGAAAGGGGTGCGGGCAATTCGTCCTGCCCTAAGACGGCGGCGTTCAAGCGTGAACCATTGTTTACGTGTGTTTTCAATCGGGTCTTCTGAGTATTCAAAACCTTCACCATATGGGTCTGGGAGAGGTATATACGCGTCTGAACCTCCCGCTCCGCTCCCGTCGACAACCATGATGCTCGTGCCAAGACAAAGCGTCTCTTACTTTGGCTCTTGCCTTTGAATTCTCTCAAAAACTGATGATTCTACGGGCGCACCAGGATTTGAACCCGGGATCTTCGGCTTAGGAGGCCAATGCATTATCCAGCTATGCTACACGCCCAACCGGTCCTGTCGAAGGGGTTTCATGACGCTTTCGCAATGTCCATCCTTTGCCCGATTTCTGCAACTTGGAACAGAAATCTCTCTAATTCAATCCGGCCTTGCATCGATCTATGCAACGCAACATCACAAACAGATAGGGAGAGAAGGATTTCTGAAAGAACTTCTTCACTAAGATGCAACCTTCCCTCGGTCAAGACATGATGGAAATGAGTCACAATGTCTTCGGCTTCAAGACTATTTTCTGCCATGACCTGGTCTAAAACACCCATTGCACCTTTGAGAACTCGTTTGTTCTTGTTCCCTTCTTTTTCCCATCTCCAATCATGCACTCGGTTGCGCAATGCTTCTTCAAGAACATGTTGGACTTCTCTCAAGGATGTTGCCGCCAAGAGGTTTTGCAAGTTTTTACGGTCATCAAGAAGCATGCGAAGTGCAAGGATTTCGGTGATGAAAATTGCTTTCCGAAGATTTCCTGCCGAAACATGGGAGATGTCGCCAAGAATGCCCCGCACGGGCGTGATGTTTTCTTCTTCGACAATTTCATGGAGGCGGCGTTCTATTTCAGAACGGGGGATTATTGGGAGACGGACGTGCTGTGTTCTGCTCCGTAATGCCTCAATGATACGAGACGGTGTATGAGCGGTGAAAATGAAACGTGCACTACCACTGCTGACTTCCATCATTCTTCGCAAATAGGATTGGCGTATCGTACCGAGGTAATCCGCATCCTCTATGACGATTAATCGTGAAACAGGGGCCCTTTCATTAGAATCATAGTTGCATTCTTGACCTGCGGGCGGCGGAGTATTGGCGGTGGATGAAGAAAATGTGTGGTCAAATGCATCGAGACTTGTGCGGCCGGCGAGCGTGTCATCTGAACCGCTTCCTTCGGGACGGAGGAATTCTTCGAATTTTGCCATAGCTCCTGATGTTCGCGACAAATCACGTGCTTGAAGGATATGTGTTCGTGCCTCCCATGTGGGGCCAAGCACTTGGCGCGCCAAGAGCCGCCATACTGCAGTTTTTCCCGTTCCTGCGGGGCCTGAAAGGAGAAGATGAGGTGGATTTGCTTGAAGTGAAGTGTGCTGGAGGTTGGCCCGTACTGCTTTTGGAAGCAATAAATCCTCAAACATAAGAGGTGCTTTCTCTGCGAGCCAAGATGACATACAATCACTCTTATTGCCAGAGGTCTTTCAACCCTGCGCGGGAGTCAATTGAGTGAAATCACTCGGCTTTGATCGTTTTGTTGCCTTGTCGGCGCAACTTCATGAATATTCGAGAACCACACGCTTTGCAACTGATTCCGTTGCGTTCACGGTGGAACGATTCAAGGTTTCCGCAGATGGCGCATTTGTAATCAACGAGTTCAACCATAGTATTCGACTCCATTCCACGCGACCCGCCACCCTTTCTTGAAGGTGTCCCTTGAGGGCGGTGGCGTTCAGACGTTGAAAACGGGTTACTGGCCAGCAAGTAGTGCTGGAACCATACGGATGTGTTGGGCTTGGCTCAAATCGGTGTTTGCAAGAGCATCTGTGGCAGCCATGCAGTTGTCGACAAATACCCAAGAACCTGATTGTTGCTTGGCTTGTTCTACGATTTCGTTCTTTGTCATCTCGACAACGCTGTGTCCAGTGGCATCTGCGATTTCAACGGTATAGGTTGTTTCTTCGCTCGGTCCTTTGCCTGCTTGAAGGGCTGGAACCATGCGGATGTGCTGTGCGGCATCGAAGTCTGTGTTCGCAAGTTCGTCTGCTGCAACCATGCGGTTGTCAACAAAAATCCAACTGCCTTGGCTCTTTGAGGCCTGGTCAATTAGGTCGGTCTTGGTCATCTCGACAACGCTGTGTCCAGTGGCATCTGCTATTTCTACGGTGTATGTTTTTTCACTCATAATATCACTTCAGCAAATTGGTTAATTCAACTCCATATAAAGAACCCAAGAACTATGAATTGGATGAAAAGTAAAGACGCTACCCAAAAACATGGGAAT
>Ga0206679_10000958_pt1 | contig 24073 bp, 27 predicted proteins | sample M110012015metaG_FD_155464 | JGI IMG/M metagenome (GOLD analysis project Ga0206679, IMG submission 155464) | Ammonia-oxidizing marine archaeal communities from Monterey Bay, California, United States - M1 100m 12015 | ecosystem: Environmental > Aquatic > Marine > Intertidal zone | place: USA... | reverse complement strand
TCGTCAGCCAGAGCAAGCTCTGCTGTTACCGTTCGACTTGCATGTATAAGGCCTGCCGCCAACGTTCAATCTGAGCCATGATCAAACTCTTCAATTTTAATTGAAGTATTCCTGATCCCCTCGTTACATCCTTTTGAGACTCCCTCAGTTCACAGTTGCGATTATAGATCGCAAATCTTGTAACAGTGTATTTCCACTCTACAGTCGTTGTTCGCAAGCGAACGACTGTCGTAAAGTGTGTTTGTCCTTGCGGACAAAACCACACACTGGCTCAACGCAAAATTACCGTTCTTAGTAAGTATTCACTCAATAAATTATCGGTAACTTGTTGTTGAAAAATAATTACATCCAACAAACAAGCACCCACACCTATTGTATGTTTCCAGTTTTTTAAATAGCTTTATCAGAACCTTTCCGCGACGAAACCCGCGTCAACGACTTAATTGACGAGGCTCTATGCTGGTAAACTTTCTGAACGGTCCCGATCCATTGGGTCGGCAACCAGTCTTTTCTTAATGCTCAGTGTTTAGATACTGAGGAAGCGCCATTATACGTGTCGACACCTCCAATACAACCCTTATCGCAAATAAATATTTTCTTATGCGCTGTTTTTAAAGGGGCTCAGAGTTTAACGTATTAAAATCTGGAAGCACACTCTATTTTCAACCTTTGCCAGATTGCCCTTGCCAACCTCAGCAAGCTCGCGCCAGGTCTGCTAAAGCCCTTTCTGAAGCTGTTTCAGCGACCTTTGAATACGCTCAGAAGTCTTCGGCTACGCCCGGCAAAGCACAACAGGACGAACAGTAAATACAGCAATGGCTCTAACAAATCACTGCGCGCAATCCAGATGATGTGAACAATAACAAGCAGGATGGCCGGATAGATCAGGCCATGCAGTCGTTTCCAGTTGCGACCCAAACGTCTTGTACTGAAGTTATTGGATGTCAATGCAAGAGGCATTAACAAAGTTGCTGCCATCATGCCCATGGTGATGTAGGGCCTTTCCAGAACATCCTCAATGATTTCGCTGAAGTGCAATTCCAGCAGAAATACGACGTAAGCAGTAATATGCAGAGCAAAATAGAAAAATACCGCCAGACCGAAAACACGTCGCTGAATAACCAGCCAGCGCCAGCCAAACCAAAGTCGCACGGGAGAAGCAGAGAAGACCAGCAACAGCAACCAAAGCGCCCATTGCCCTAATTCGACTACGATCTGCTGGCCCGGGTCCGGACCCAGGCTGTGGAGTTGTCCCTGCAGGGCCTGTGACACCTGCCACAGGAGATTAATGGCTGGAAGGGCTAACAAGACCACCAGACCCATTTTAACCTGAACAGGCTTCATTAACCTGCTAACACGTTAATAGTTCATGCGTAAGTTCATGCCCTGGTAGAGGTGGGCGACTTCATCTGCGTAGCCGTTGAACATCAGCGTCTCGATCCGATTTGAGCTGAAAAGACTACTTGGTAATCGCCTTTCAGTCGCCTGACTCCAGCGAGGGTGGCTGACCTTCGGATTGACGTTGGAGAAAAAGCCATACTCTTTCGAATTAGCCTTCTGCCAGCTCGATTGCGGCCGGTGTTTCTGGAAAGTTATCCTGGCAATGGACTTAATACTCTTGAAGCCATATTTCCACGGCACCACCAACCTTAGAGGAGCCCCATTCTGGGCCAGTAAAGGTTCGCCATAGAGACCAACAGCAATAAAGGCAAGATCATGCAGGGCTTCATCCATACGCAGCCCCTCAACATAAGGGTAGTCCAGCGTGGCGAAAAAGGCATTCTGCCCGGGCATCTCGGCCGGTCTGTAAATCGTTTCGAATTTAACGTATCTGGCTCGCGAAGTCGGCTTGAATCGACTGAGTAATTTATGCAATGGGAATCCGATCCAAGGTATCACCATGGACCAGGCTTCAACACACCTCAGGCGATAAATACGCTCTTCTATATCCTGGCCCTTGAGCAAATCTTCAAGCTGAAATCGACCGGTGACTTCGCACTCGCCTCCTACCTCAACACTCCAGGGGTCAGATTTGAATTTGGAGGAATTCTCTGCGGGGTCGGATTTGTCCGTACCAAACTCATAAAAATTATTGTACCCGGTAACATATTCATAAGGGGTCAGTGCCTCAGAGGTACTTCCGTTGCTGATACTGGCATTGGACACCCGCTGCCGCAGCCACTGGGGGCCCTGACCACCCATCGTCTCGGCGCGTTTTAGTTCAGCAGAGCCGGCGGGACTGGCAGCGAATCCGCCAGCAATCGCCGACAACCCGGCCGCCTTAATGATTTGACGACGATTCAGATAGACCGCCTTATCTGTTACCTCATGCTCTTTTATGGTACGCAATATCCTACCCGCCCTTTTTATTAACACAGCCACACCAGTACGTTAATCCAGGCCACTGTTAAATTTAACTTACTTCCTCCTACTATTACGAAGCAAGGCCTGAATTGGACCAGAAACAGCGTAAACCAGCCCTATGAGCAAGAGCATACCAGGCGGGTACATGGCAACAATGACGAACAACAACACGATGACAAACATATAAACGAATGGCACTCTCGCGGCCCCATCCATATTCTTTGGGCTGTAATAACGAATATTACTCACCATCAGTAGCGCTAGAACCGCCGTGATGCAAGCGACGGGCACGCCGATCTCTACACCAATCTTCCCTGACGTGTTATCCAGGACTGTCCAGACCAGCGTGGCCAGGATTCCCGCAGAGCCAGGACTGGCAAGACCAAAGAAAATTTTACTTTCAGGCGCTGTGTTAAATCGCGCCAAGCGCAGCGCAGCGCAGGCCATATAGAGAAATGCAACCAGCCATCCGGCTTTGCCAAGATCGGATAACACCCAACTGAACATCAGCAGCGCAGGTGCAACGCCAAATGCTACCAGATCTGAAAGACTGTCATATTGAACACCGAATTCACTCTGGGTATGGGTCAATCTGGCAATCCTGCCATCGAGAGAATCAAGAAACCCGGCGATAACAATAGCGATGGCGGCATGCTCCAGATGCCCTGTCATAGCAGAGATAATAGAATAGAATCCAGAAAACAGAGCACCGGTAGTGATCAAATTAGGTAACAGGTAGATGCCCCGACGCAAACCGACTCGCTTGGGGAACGCACTTACGGTCGATGCTTCCTGATTTTCCTTCAGTTCCTCATCTTGCATTTAAAGAGATCCTTACTTTAATTGAGTTGGCACCTACAGACTGAGAATTTTATCTCCCCGAGCAAGCCCTGTAACCCCGGACCGTACTGTTTCCAAAATGGCCCCTTCAGCAATAGCCCCCAGGAAAGCATCCAGCTTTTCGCTGGTTCCTATTAACTGCACCAGATACGAATTTGGCATCACATCTACTATCTGGCCGCGAAATATATCCACCGTTCTCTTTACCTCGGCACGCTGGGCACCTGAGGCTTTGATCTTAATCAGCATGAGCTCACGTTCAACATGATCACCTTCAGTAAGGTCCACCAGCTTAACAACCTCAATCAGCTTATTTAACTGTTTGGTAATCTGCTCTATCTGGGAATCGCTGGCATTGGTTGTAAGCGTCAACCTGGACAGAGTCGGATCCTCTGTCACTGCCACTGTAAGAGACTCAATATTATAATTTCTCTGGGCAAAAAGGCCGACTACTCGAGACAGCGAGCCGGCTTCATTTTCCAGTATCAGGGAGACAATCCGGCGCATCAGGTCCGCACTCCTTTAGCAAGCCACATATCACGCATTGCCCCGTTAGGTGCAACATGCATGGGATAAACATGCTCTTCCGGGTCGACCAGAATGTCAACAAACACAAGCCTGTCCTTTAGCGAAAACGCCTCTGCCAGGACATCCTCTAATTGCTCAACTTTGGAAACTGAAAATCCAACATGACCATAAGACTCTACCAATTGCTTGAAGTCGGGCAGGGAATCCATATAGCTATGTGAATGGCGACCTTCATACTGCATATCCTGCCATTGCTTGACCATCCCCAGAGAGCCATTATTCAAGTTAATTATTTTTACCGGCAGACCATATTGACTACAGGTAGATAGCTCCTGGATATTCATCTGGATACTACCTTCACCAGTAACACAGGCAACGGTGGCTTCCGGATGAGCCACCTGAACCCCCATTGCTGCGGGAAAACCGAATCCCATCGTTCCCAGCCCGCCAGAGTTTATCCAGCGCCTCGGTAAATCAAACGGATAATATAGTGCTGCAAACATCTGATGCTGTCCTACATCAGAGGTCACGAATGCGTCTCCTTTGGTCACCTTGAATAAAGCCTGAACGACTTCTTGAGGCTTGATAATGGAACTATCCGCCGGCCTGTTGACCTTCAGGCAATTTTGCTTGCGCCAGTTCTCGATCTGGACCCACCAGTCGCTCACGGCTTCTTTCTGTTGCGGCGTCCTTTGCGCCTCTGAATTCTCCAGCATCCTGGAAAATTCTTCCAGCACCGTGTCCACCGGACCGACAATAGGGATATCCACGGCAACATTTTTCGCAATTGAAGTAGGATCAATATCAATCTGTATGATTTTTGCATACGGGCAGAACTTAGCCACTGTATTGGTAACCCGATCGTCAAACCGGGCTCCTGCTGCAATCAACACGTCACAATTGTGCATAGCACTATTAGCCTCAAGCGTACCATGCATCCCCAGCATGCCGAGAAATTGCGGATCTGTACCAGGATAACCACCTAGACCCATAAGGGTGCTAGTGACGGGATAGCCCAGTTTCCTAGCCACCTCGATGAGCCCTTCAGTGGCATTACCCTGGATGACGCCTCCGCCAAAATAAATCATTGGCCGCTCGGCTTTTAACAGTAACTGAACCGCTTTCTTAATTTGTCCTGTGTGACCTCGAGAAGATGGGCTATATGATCGAATAGCAACTTGCTCCGGATATTCAAACGGGAACAGTTCGAGGGGATTGGTTATATCTTTGGGAATATCAACGACAACCGGACCAGGCCTACCTGACGAGGCCAGAAAAAACGCCTTCCTTATTACAGTTGGAATCTCACTTGCTTGTCTCACTAGAAAGCTGTGTTTGACGATGGGTCGAGATATTCCAACCATGTCAGTTTCCTGGAAAGAATCAGTACCGATCAAATGCGACTGAACCTGCCCGGAAATAACCACCATGGGAATGGAATCCATATAAGCCGTGGCAATACCAGTAATAGCATTGGTGGCGCCGGGCCCAGAGGTCACTAAAACCGTACCCGTAAGGCCAGTCGATCGCGCATAGCCATCTGCCATGTGCGTTGCTGCCTGCTCGTGACGCACGAGAAAGTGCTTGATCTGATTCTGTTTGAACAAGGCATCATAGATGTGCAGCACAGCACCACCAGGGTAACCGAACAGATACTCCACACCTTCTTCCTGGAGCGAGCGTATCAATAACTCTGCCCCTGACATCTGTTCCAATTCGGGATCTTGGTTCTCACCCACCTGTTCTGTCACAAAGCTATACCTCAGTAATTTCTGGGATTACCCACAAGAGGGGCGGCATTTTTTACTATTCAAGGCCTCGAGTCAACGCTACGAGCAGTAAAGTTTCTCCTGAGGGTCGAAAAGTGCTGCCACCTCGATTAGACTGAATCATACCCCAAAACTACTTGCAATATTGAACGCCAAGATCCTCCTAATCTCAGTGCTAGTATTTATGACCTCGGCCATGGCCACAGACGAGGTCTACTATCGCTGGGTAGACAGGGATGGGGTTAGCCAATTCTCCAGCACCAAACCTAAATCAATCGAGTCAGAAAAGGTGGGACCCTCCCGGCACTTTGGCTACCCACCATTAGAAAGGGACAAAAATCAAGACACAGCTTTGGCCGATAAAAATACCATTGCTGCGGAAAACCCCTCTACGGCGCCAGTTTCGGCCCTGCCCCCAGACGATGATCAGTTGCGGCGAGCCGCCGCTGTAAAGAGAACAAACTGCAGAAAAGGCCAAAGTAACCTGCGCCAGTTAAATGCCTACCAGAGAATCAACATTAAAACCGCTGAGGGGAAGATACGTACTTTGAGTCAAGCTGAAAAGCAAGCCGCGATCAACCGCGCCACCAGCCTGATTCAAGCTAGCTGCTAGACGCCCAGAAACCGAGTCTGGGGTCTGCCTCTCAACTGGCCTTCCAGAGCAGCGCAGCAAAACGACCAGTGGGGCCCTCACGTCGATGAGAAAAGTAGGCATCATTACAACATACCGTACAGACCTGAGTATCAATAATATCAGTGACACCGCCTTTACGAAGCAGATCTGCTGCATATCCGGCCAAATCTAGATTGAGATGCTGATCATCGTCACCCGGGCAGAAATAAGTCCCATCAAAGACCTTTTGAAGCTCCAGACCAACCTCGAAATGGCACTGCCTGATACCGGGACCGATCCACGCTCTCAAGTCATTACTTCCGAGCCTGCTTAGACCACGTTGAATAATGCCCGCCTGTAGACTGCGCCAACCTGCATGCAGAGCCATAATTTCAGAACCGTTAACAGCGCTGATCAATATTGGCAGACAATCCGCCACTTGAATGGCCAGCACCTCATTGACCATCCTGGTATAACTGCCATCAGCCGCGGGAATCGCTCCCATCCCTGCTTTTGTTATCTCAATGACCTCACTGCCATGAACCTGGTTTAACCAGTGGGGTTCTGCCGGCAGCGCCAATTGCGTCTTTATCTGAAGCCGATTGAGCCTGACACTTTCAGTCTCATCTCCGACGTGATAGCCCAGGTTGAGCTCAGCGTAAGGTAACTTGCTGTACCCCTGAATTCTAGTGGTACAGGCAGCAAATACATTTTCAGCGAATTCCCAGGACTGAAGGTGCTCAGGCATTGCTCGAACCATCCATATCAGCCAAATCATTAAGTATCTGCCGCATATCTTCGGGCAGAGGCACAACAATATTTAAATCAGATTTAGTAATCGGATGCGAAAAGGCCAGTTTCCTGGCATGCAGCGCCTGCCTGGACAGCGCTTGCAATGACTCGGGATAGATCCTGTCCCTGGGTATTTTCCGGGTGCCATAGAGGATGTCGCCAACGAGAGGACAGCCAAGGTGCTGCATGTGCACCCTGATCTGATGAGTCCGTCCAGTCACCAGAGCATACTTCATATGCGCGTAAGCTCCATACTGGCGCAGCAGCCAATAGTGGGTTACGGCTTCTTTGCCACCGGGCTGTACGGCCATTTTCGTGCGCCGAGTCGGATGCCGGCCAATCGGTAGCTGCACCTCTCCGCTGGACTTGGGAGAACCCAGCGCAATAGCTTCATATTCTCTTTTAACGGTCCTGCGCTGCAACTGCTGGACCAGGCTGGTCATGGCAGGCAACCTTTTTGCGACAACAAGCAAACCGGACGTGTCCTTATCGAGGCGATGGATTATGCCCGCCCGGGGAAGTTCGCGGCATTCAGGGGCATGGTACAACAGCGCATTTAATAGGGTCCCATTCGGATTGCCGGCGCCTGGATGGACCACGAGGCCTGCCGGCTTATTTACCACCAGCAAATCATCATCTTCAAATTCGATCGCCAGGGGGATCGGTTCGGGCCCATCGACAAGATCCTTTAGTTCAACATTGATCTCCAGCACGGCGTCTGGTGGTACCTTATCCTTTGGTCTGGCAGCGTGCCCATTTAAGGTCAACACCCCGCCGCGAATCCACTGTTGCAGTTTTGAGCGTGAATACTGCGGGAACAGTTGCGCAGCAACCATGTCTAATCGCTTTAAGCTATCTGACTCGCTGATCTTTATCCTGTGTTTGATTTGCGACGACATGACCACCTAACTGAAAAACTCTGTTGGGAGAATTGGCAAGGCTATGGTTAAATGAGCGTCTTTTCAAGACAATAACACTGGATTGGTACTAACCATGCTGGAAACTAAGCTGACTAAACAATCAATAATTACGATGTTATTGATACTGGTACTCGGGTCAGTCGGCTGCTCTAAAGATGACGAAATCACAGAAGAGGAATCTGAGCTGGCGCTCTACCAATCCGCGCAAAGTGGCATGAACTCAGGCAACTACAAAGCGGCTGTAGCCAGACTTCAGGCGCTGGAGGCACGGTATCCATTTGGCCGGTATGCCGAACAGGCACAGTTAGAGATTATTTTCGCCTACTATAGAAGCGCCCAGGCTGAAGCCGCCCGCGCTGCCGCTGACCGCTTCATCAGGCTGCATCCAAACCATCCAAATGTGGATTATGCCTATTACCTGAAAGGTCTGGCATCATTCGACGAAGATGAAAATTTTCTCAGCAAAATCTTCCCTCTCGACCCTGCAACCCGAGACCCAGGAGCCGCCCGTGATTCATTTGACGACTTTTCACTGCTAATTCGCAGATACCCGGAAAGTGAATATGCCCCGGATGCCCAGAAACGTATGCGCTACCTTAAAAATCTGCTGGCATCAGCGGAAATTCACGTCGCCCGTTATTACATTTATCGCGAGGCTTATATGGCTGCCGCGAACAGAGGTCGATACGTATTTGAGAATTTCCAGGGCACTGCCTCGGTACCAGATGCGCTGGCAATCATGGTTGAGGCATACCAGCTACTTGATCAGAAAGAACTCGCTGATAACGCACTGATGGTGTTATCAACCAATTACCCCGAACATCGGAGCCTCGACAAATCCGGGCAATTCAACCCTAACAGAACCGTTAAAAAATCCCAGCGATCCTGGCTCAACTTAGTATCCTTTGGACTACTTGGCTGATCAGTACCAAATCAGAATCCAGCCATGGCCGGGCTATATCAACGCCCCAATAGCATCACCTCTATCAGCAAAAACGCACCATAAAACCAGAAAACCCCCCATCCCTCATGGGCGCGCCTCTGTATTCCAAGCGTTCGAACCAGCGCTAACATTTAACAATGAAGAACGTCAGCAGAGCATTCACGGCAGTTGCCTTCAACGGTAATGCCAAGCAACCAAGCCGATCTATCAATAGTGGTTTAACCTTGATCGAATTACTAATCGTTATCGCCATTGTCGGTATCGTGTTAGCCAGCGGATTACCCCATTACCGACAATTGGTTGCACGCAACCAGGCAACGACAGTTGTTAACTGGTTGATTAGCTCTGTTCATTTTGCCCGCTATAGCGCTGCCAGCCACGGCATCACCGTAACCCTGTGCGCCCTGGAAGGCAAAACTTGTACTAAAAACTGGCATACCGGCTTAACGCTTTTCGTCGACAGCAATCAGAATGGCAGACTGGACAGCAAAGAGAAAACACTGGCAAACCTAAAACCGGTTACGGAGGTTGGCTCCATTGCCTGGCGTTCGTTCGGAAGAAAGCCCTACCTGCAATTTACTGCGATGGGCCATACCAACTTCCAAAACGGCAATATTACCTATTGCCCAAAAGACAAGAATATTCTTTACCGAAGACAAATCGTCATTTCAGTACAAGGAAGGCCCAGACAGGTGCATACGCGCAACCTGGCTGGTCATCCCATTGATCGACACGGCCGCGTGCTGAAATGCTAACCAAACCAAGAGCATCGGTAACCATCGCTTCTGGTTGTTTGCACCCACCGGGCGAGGCCCTGTAATTTACCGCCATGGGTCATATCAACATCCAAAACGAAAAAATTTCTAAGGGCCCAACCTTCTCCCGTAGGTGCTCTGCAATAATATGCGGGCGTTGCCCGATGCTCCCAGGCCCATGCTGGTAGTCCTGAACATCTGCGTTGTTCCCGATCCAGTATCTTGGCCAATACTATCGATATTCAATCTATCTTCATCGGAAACAACCGTTCTTACCCATTCAATGACATACCTTGCTGACAACGGCGTTCTTGCATCAGGCGTCACCACTTCAATGAATCCACGATCATTATTTGCAGCGACTAGCCAGTCAAACGTACTGAAATCAATCGGCGCGTTATTGACTGAATCATAAAAGCCATTATTGTTGGCAACCTGAAATTGGGTCAGAGCTGTCAGGCTAGTAATAAACGCGTCTGATTCTCTCAGCCCCGTTTCAGCACTGTGAAAAGCAAGATCTCTATCTCGTTCATTCCTGGACATGATTTCCTGCATGCTTGTGTTCTGTACCGAAGACAGTGCCAGCATCGTTAAAATCAATAGGATGATCATACTGGTGACCAAAACTGCGCCCTGCTGAGCGAAATTCCTGCTATTCATCTCAGTTCCTCAGTTGCACTGTGCTTGTAAACGTTCTTCGGAGAAGGCCATCATAAGCCTGGCCCGAAATACAATCCTGTAACCCGCCTGACCCTGAACACCCCAGTGAGGGCGCCGAAGTAGCACCAACGGTATCGATACTGTTTACGGTAAGGCTGATTCTGACTGTAATCACATCGTCGAAATCTGCCACCAGGTTAGCGGTTGTATACTGATTAGGGATCGCATCCGAATCCGTATCCACGCCAAACAATAATTGCATGTCCTCCACCCCTTCAACCATCTCCACTGGGGCGGATGTGCGCATTTTACGCCACAGGGCCAATGGGGTATTACCCTCGTTATTGGTTCCTGCACCCGGTGCTATGAAATAAGTGACTGTGTCAATAGCGGATACACTGGCATCAGTATTAAATGAATTATTCACTGCTAGCGCTGCGAAACTATTCCTTGGCTGCCCTTCAAGATCTGCTTCTACAATATGCCCTATGGTGGCCTGACCACCAGCCTCAGCGATTGAGGTAACCTCAAACATTGTTGATTTTTCGCAATCATGAATGACTGCCAAATCATCTGTGATGTCACTGAACTCCAATCCATCCTGCGGGATTGTTACTACTATAGGATCGCTGGAAAGCGCCATGGGCGCACTCAGTATAGCCTCAACCTCACTTGCCGCTCGGACTGTGAGGATATCAGTGGTCGCTACTATCGAGGCTGTCTCAATACCTCGCCCGACAACATAGGTCGTTTGAAGCGGTGTAATAGCAGGTAACCATCCGACTGCCTGACCATCAAAGGCTTGTATACCCGTCCTTAGATCATACTCGTAAGGAATATCATCACCCCTGTACATGGTGAACAGGAATTCGTCGTTTGTCGTATAGCAACCCTTGAAGCCAGCTTTTTGAATATCTTTGGATAAATAACCCAGCGCAAACCGCGCAGATTCCTGCATACGAGATTGACCCTGAACCAAGCTGTAGGTCTCTGAATTTGCTGAAAACAGATTTATCACACCAATAAGAATGATAGTCCCCATGGTCAGGGAAATCATCACCTCAACCAGACTCATACCCGCTATTCTGAGAGTAAGTTTTTTCACAATGACGATTGCACCACGATACTCTGGCAGGCCGGCTCAGCACCGGTCCGGGAACCACAGATGGTAGCATTTGAGTCAGCCGACCACTGCACCTCCACCTCATACAGACTGGTCGTTGCGGACGCTAGCAATGGCGTTACTCTGCCCGAGCCAAGGGGCAAGGCCCCGATTACACCTAATTGGCTGCAGACCGAATAGGTGGCTCCGGCTTCATTAACTGACCGAATTGAGCACTGCCATTCCGCCAGGTCATAGCTGGCCATCTCTGCGCTAGCGCAGTTAATCGACACACAACTCGACGCAGATACTGGCGCTTGATCAATAGGCAGAGAATAAACCTGCAGCGGATTAGCTCTGATTCGATCGATCAGGCCATTTGCCAGGTAAGTCGCTTCTGCTCTGAAGAACGCCTCTCTATTCTGCTGCAAACTTTGTATTTGTAGGCTTGCAACTCCGAGCACGCCAACGGAAACAATCACCAGCGTCACCAGTAATTCAATCAATGAAAATCCAAAACTATCGGTTTTAATCGTCATCGTTCAGCAGCTAAATTCGACAATTTTGCCTCGACCAATCAGAGTAATCTGAATCTGTCTACCGACAAAGCCTGTCCTACAAATATTAATCAATCGAATTTCTCCGTTAGTATTGGCCAGCCCGCCAAGGTCATCAAACTGAAGGGTATTTTGAATCTGCCCCGAAGGGTTAACAATATCTACCGTCAGATTCATATCCGAACCGGAAAAATTCTGAATTGCGCCGGTACAGTTACCAGGAGATCCCGCTCCAGAAATAACACAATAGCCGCTACCTAGCTTATTACTGATCGCCATAGTCGAGCCATATAAGGAAACCACGCCGCCACGTTTGAGCGCCTCACTTCTTGCAAAAGCCGCTCCAGCCAGGAGGTCGTTAGCCACCGCAGTAATTTCAAACCGGTTGATCATATTCTGGTAGGAAGGCAGCGCCACGGACAGGCTCAGTCCGATGATCACCAGCACAATCATGAGTTCAAGCAGAGAAAATCCCTTTCTGGATCTGGCCCATCCTGACATCTGAAACTCCCAACAACAGGCTCAGCGAAAGCCTAAATAAATCACATTGGCTCAAGTGTACCGCTAAGTCACCAGGCATCAAGCAACTAACCGTTCGGCCCACTTTATGCTATCCCTGCCTAGTGACCTGGCATCTCCGTTCCGTCAAGGCGTCGACAGCGTTCCATCACGGGTTAAATCAAAGCAGTCTCCCGTACCGCAGGCACCCCCCACCGGTGTTGCCCTTATCGTATAATTTGTTGCTGTTAAGGACGGGTATGAGAGCGTGTATTTAGACGTGCCTTGTGACGGGGACTGAAGCGTGCAGGTCGTTGCAGTGTCGGCACCCACGTAGGTGTACCCATTTGAATAGTATCGCTCCAATGCAAGCGCACACACCTTCATATCTACTACAGCCTGATTAGCATAGGAGTCACTTACATAGTTTTGATAAACTGGCACTGCGATGGACGATATAATAGCAATTAGAGCTACTACGATCATTAATTCTACTAATGTATAACCGCTTGATTTCAAAATATAATCCTCACCATATAAAGATTATGTCTAGAGCTATTTCGGTTTGCAAGGCTCAGCGAAGTTCTCTGGGAAGAGAAAACTCCATGGATTCAACCGCAGCAGCCTGACTCTCTTCAAAAACACCACCAGAATTCTTTAAAAAGGCCAGGACTCCATCAACCAGAGACTCTGGCGCTGAGGCGCCCGAGGTAACACCTACTGTTAACCCACCTGCCAGCCACTCTGGCTGTATTTTAGATGCATCCTCGATTAAATAAGCTTTCGCGCCAAGCCTTTCAGCCAGCTCTCTGAGACGATTAGAGTTAGAGCTATTTTCTGAGCCAACAACCAAAACTATCTGGCAATCCTTTGCCAGCAATTTCACTGCATCCTGTCTATTCTGGGTCGCGTAGCAAATATCATCTTTCCTGGGACCGCTAATCTCGGGAAAACGCTGTTTGAGTCGGGCAATAATCGTCTTGGTATCATCCACTGACAAGGTGGTCTGCGTTACGTAACTCAGTCGTCTTGGGTCTTGTACCTCGACGCTTGCAGCCTGCTCCAGGTCCTCCACTAGAAAAGTACCTCCTCCACCAGTAGACGGTTCATATTGCCCTAATGTACCTTCTACTTCCGGATGCCCGGCATGACCAATCAGGATAGTCTCTCGCTCCAGATCTGCTGCTTTACTTATTTCTATATGGACCTTAGTCACCAGCGGGCAGGTCGCATCAAAGACTTTCAGACCTCGTTCCTCTGCATCCCTGCGCACCTGCTGGGCAACACCATGAGCGCTGAATATGCACAGAGACCCCTCAGGGATCTCTTCGATCTCATCAACAAATATTGCACCTTTTGCTGCCAGTTGCTGTACTACAGTTTTATTATGAACGACTTCATGACGAACATAGACGGGTGCCCCAAACTGCTTAAGTGCTCGATTCACTATCTCTATGGCACGGTCTACTCCCGCACAAAAACCTCGCGGATTAGCCAACAACACTCTAAATTTAATCGCCGTCATCAAACTCTCACAATTTCATTTGAGATCTGCGTTACAGCAAGTATTTCAACTTCAAACAGCAAGTCCTTGCCAGCCAGTGGATGATTGAAATCAACCTCCACAACGTCTTCCAGAACACGCCGGACTACCCCAGGTAGCTCTGCCTTGGACTGGTCAGCAAAGGAAATCACCAGACCTTCTTCAAGCAGCAAATCACGGGCAAAAGCGCTTTTCTTTAGCATCTGAAGATTATCCGGATTGACCTGCCCGAAGCCTTGATCAGGCGAAATCTCCAGCAATTTTTTTGCCCCCGGCCTTAACCCAAACAAGGCTTGTTCAAACCCGGGCAACAGCTTGCCATCACCTACCCGCAGCGTAGCAGGTTTTTCGCCAGTGGAATCTATCAACTCCCCGGACGACAACATTAATGCAAACTTCAATGTTATTTCTGTTCCCGGACCAATGGGTGTATCAGCGCTCATCCGCCCTGCTCTTCGTATTGATAAAAATATCAATCAGCACCATCACCGCGCCAACTGAAATTGCCGCATCGGCAACATTAAATGCAGGAAAGTAATAATGCTGATAATGGACAATAAAAAAATCAATCACATAACCCCACCCTACTCGATCAACCAGGTTTCCAACTGCACCACCCAGTATCAAGGCCAGAGCCCAACTCAACCAGATATCTTTTTTCCTGACCTGAAAGATCCAGAAGCAAATAAACACACTTGCTACCAGCGACACCGAGGCAAGAAACCAGCGCTGCCAGCCGCCAGCTTCACTGAGAAAGCTGAAAGCAGCGCCTTCATTATGAACCAGTGCCAGTTCAAATACCGGCAGCAGAACGATCGACTGGCAATGCCCAGGGACACACAGATCAAGCAGGCGTTCCATTAGTTGCTTACTGATCTGATCAACCACCACAATGGTAAAACTCAACAGATAGTGCATCAGGCATCCAACAAGAAAAACTGCCTTGCCTCGTTGATATCTTTGTTAATCGCCTGCTTTAATGCTTCGAGGCCATCAAATTTTTTCTCTTCGCGCAGCTTTTTCCGGAATAGTATCTCGACATACTGACCGTAAATATCAGCATCGAAATCAAAAATATGAACTTCTAATATAGGTTTGATGGTTTCTCCATCAATGGTTGGCCTCACACCCACATTGGCAACACCAAAATAATCATCGGACAAGCCATTAATCTCAACAGCATAAACGCCACTGAGAGGTGCCTTATATCGATGTAATTGAATATTGGCAGTCGGGACACCTATGGTCCTGCCAACCTGACGTCCCTGAGCAACTCTGCCAGCAATACTGTAGGGGTGGCCAAGCATCGTCTCCGCCTCGCTGAACTGGCCGGCCTCAAGACAGGCCCTGATTCGGGTGCTACTTACACGTTCGCGCTCGAAAGTAAACGTATAGAAATTACTGACCTCGAATCCAAATTCCTGCCCTGCTCGCTGCAGCATGGAAAAATCACCGCTTCGATCAGAACCAAACCGAAAATCATCACCCACATAAAGCGCTTTAACAGAAAGATTATCCACCAACTGCGAAACGAACTCATCAACCTTCATGCCCCGAGTGATTTCATTAAATTTCAAGCACAATAGACGTTCAATTCCGCACTGCCTGAGCAGGTTAACTTTTTCCCTGAAACGGGTTAGACGAGCCGGGGCCTGGTATTCATCAAAAAATTCTTTTGGCTGCGGTTCAAAACAAATCAGTAAAGAAGGACAGCCAAGCCTCTGGGAGGCTTTCTTTACCTCGGCCAGGATCGCCTGGTGGCCTAAATGCACCCCATCGAAATTTCCAATGGTGACCACACAGTTGCGATCATCGCGCCTGAGATTACTAATTCCTCTTATAATTCTCATGTTGACTACCGACGAAAATCCCTGAACCGCATTCCCAATGCAGCCATACTAAGAAAGTAAACCAGTGCTCCTAAAATGCAGATCACCAGCAACGCTGTTACCCGATCGAAACTACTCAGAGGCAACCATTGCGCCAAGTCCGGTGTAACCCAAATGAGAAACATCGCCATGGCCGCAACCGAGAGTAACAATCTACAGACAAAGTATACCCAACCTTCAGCTGCTTGGTAGATCCCTTTTAATCGCAATCCACGCCACAACAAAAATGCATTTAAAAAGGCTGACGCCGACGTCGCCAAGGCGAGGCCAACATGACCCAGGAAGACGATCAACATCAGATTCATGGCCATGTTAAAAAATAGCGCTATTAAGCCAATTTTAACCGGTGTTGCCGTATCCTGACGCGCAAAATAACCTGGCGCAAGCACCTTCACCAACATATGGCCCGTCAACCCTGCTCCATAGGCCTGCAGGCTCAAACTTGCCATTTCGATATCCAGGGTTGTCATAGCACCGTGAAAAAACAGGGTCGCAATTAATAGATCGGATAAATAGATCAAGGCAACACTGGCTGGGACCCCTAAAAGCACGACTGTCTTGACCGCCCAGTCAAGCGTCTCTGAAAAAGCCTCACTGGACTGCTCGACAAACTTCTTGGATAGAGCAGGCAGTATGACCGTGGCGATGGTGATACCAAACAAGGCTAAGGGCAGTTCCAGAAGCCGATCCGAATAATAGAGCCAGGAAAGACTCCCTGTTATCAGGAAAGTGGCCAGCACGGTGTCCAAAAGCAGGTTAATCTGGCCGACAGAAACACCAAACATAGCGGGCACCATCAATCGCAGAATGCGTCTCACCCCAGTATGCTTGAAATCAACCTTCAGCCTGGGCAACAACCCCAGCCGGGCAAGAAAGGGAAGTTGGAAGGCTAACTGCACGAAACCGGCAATCAATACACCCCATGCCAAAGCCAGAACAGGGAAATCAAAATAGGGGCGAAGCCAAATCGCGCTGCCAATCAGAGATAAATTCAGTAGTACTGGTGTAAATGCGGGTACCGCAAAGCGTCCGAAGGTATTTAGAATTGCCCCGGCGAAGGCCGTTAACGAAATCAAAAGCAGGTATGGGAAGGTAATCCTCAGCATCTGAGTAGCCAGATAAATTTTTTCAGTTTCCTCCTGGTAAACATAACCAGCGGCGAAAACGGTAATCACCCCTGCGGCACAGAGCATCCCAAGGCCTGTGAAAATGAATAATGCCAGACCCAGTGTTCCTGCTGTGTGGTCGAGCAGGCTGCGCAGCGCAGAACGATCGCCACCCTGCTTATACTCCGAGAGCACGGGAATAAAGGCCTGGGAAAAAGCACCTTCCGCAAAAAGCCGGCGGAAGAAATTTGGGATACGAAAAGCCAGGAAAAAAGTATCAGCAGCGGCACTTGAACCAAAAAAGTAAGCGATCACTATATCCCGGGCCAAACCCAGCACGCGGGAAAGCATCGTCATAATCGAGACCACCAGACTCGACTTCAAAAGCGGATCAGAAGTCCGAGATTCTACGGCTTCATTTCCTGAATCTGACATTCTCAGGACCTCGTCTATCCATGAACTTTCTCGTTTATAATATACATCCTATCAAACACTGATTGACAAAAACGGAGCAAATCGTCATAGTACCGCGCTCGAAATTCCAGTCCAACTCAGGAAACACATAGTGGCCAATACAGCACAATCTAAAAAACGCGCCAAACAGTCAGAAAAACGCAGAAAGCATAATGCCAGCCAGCGCTCATCAATGAGAACCGCCCTTAAAAAGGCGATCACTGCAATCGACTCTGGCGACTATACCGCTGCCAGCGAAGCGTACAAGGCTGCCGTGCCTATACTCGACCGCGCTGTGACTCACGGTATTATCCACAAGAATAAAGCATCGCGTCATAAATCAAGGCTTAACTCGCGACTTAAGGCTCTGCAGGCTTAAGCGGTAAGCTTAAGTTTCTAAAGGCTTAAGCGGTAAGCTTGAGCTTCTAAAGGCTTAAACGACAAAAAGATTATTCCGATGGATGACTTCTTCATCCACAAAATAACCTAGTATTGTGTCGATATCCTTGCTTGCTGCGCCTGCGATGCGAGTAAGCTCATCGCTACTGTAATTCGTCAAGCCCCTGGCTATTTCCCGGCCCTGCCGATTGACGCAGGAAACGAGTTCTCCACGGGTAAAATCGCCTGTAGCCGAGATGATACCAACTGCGAGCAGACTGCGACCTTGCTTTTTCAGGACAGCAACCGCACCATCGTCTAAAATCAACGATCCTTCCAGCGGCAATGTCGCCAGCCATTGCTTGCGCGCGGCCAGCACTGGCTTATCTGCTTTTAATAACGTACCTATAAATGAGCCGGTGGCGATGGATTGTAACACCCGGGTTTCCCGACCAGAGCAGATTAGTGTATGTGCTCCGCTTCGTGCTGCGATTCTTGAAGCCTGAACTTTCGTGGTCATACCGCCACGGCCCAGCATGCCTCCTTCTCCAGCCATCTCATCAAGCCCTTCGTCGCTGGCAAGCGCTTCATTTACCATTTTGGCTTCTGGGTTAATCCGCGGATTACTGTCGAACAGGCCTGGTTGATCAGTCAAAATGACCAGGGCTGTGGCTTCTATAAGATTAGTCACCAGCGCAGCCAGAGTATCATTATCACCAAACCGGATTTCATCTGTGGCGACGGTATCATTTTCATTGACAATGGGGACGACGCCTAAATCCATCAATGTGGTCAGGGTAATCCGCGCATTTAGATAACGGTTTCTTGACCGCAGGTCATCATGGGTTAACAGAATCTGAGCGGTGCGCACGCCGTGAGCTGTAAAATTTGATTGGTAGGACTGGATCAGTTCCATCTGGCCTACTGCCGCTGCTGCCTGCAGAGAGTGGATGACTCTGGGCCTGGTTTGAAAACCAAGCAGGTGCATGCCTTGTGCCACGGCACCGGACGAAACCAGGACAACTTTTTTTCCTTGCGATCTTAACTCCGCGATATCATTTACCAGGTCTTTAACCAGTTGCTCGTCAAGCCCCTGACCATCATAAGTCAAAAGAGCACTACCGACTTTAACTACCCAGATATCCCCTGCATCAACCGTTGTTTCTTTCATGATTCGTAATGAACTGCCACAGCATCATCATCCTCATCACGCGGGCTATTACCCTCTTGTCTTTTTAATTTTCTATTTTGCCTGAGCTGCAACGAATGACGGTGGGCGTCTTTCCCTGCCACCTCCTCTAAAGCCCTGGCATCTTCAAGAGCTTGCTCGGTTAAGCTGGAGAAGTAGTCTGAGATCGAATTCATCAAATCTTTCAATCCGGTGCCAGCCGCTGAAGATACCGCAAATAGGGGCGCATTTTCAGGTAAAACAGCCGTCAATTGTTGCTGGAGCGCTCGCTGCTGCTCCTCTGGCAGCAGATCAATCTTACTCAATACCAGCCATCTTTCCTTTGTGGCAATCGCTGGGCTGTATTTAGCGAGTTCTTCTTCTATCACCTTGAAGTTGTTCACCGGATCACTGCCATCTACCGGCATTACGTCCAGTAAATGCAATAAAACCCGCGTTCTCGACAGATGCTTGAGAAACTGTACTCCCAAGCCCGCCCCTTCGGCAGCACCCTCTATGAGACCCGGCACATCAGCAATCACAAAGCTTCGCTGATCATCTATGCGCACAACCCCTAAATTAGGGATCAAAGTGGTGAAAGGGTAATCCGCTATTTTAGGCCTGGCTTCCGAGACTGAACTGATCAAGGTAGATTTGCCAGCATTAGGCAGTCCAAGCAAACCAACATCAGCAATCAACTTGAGCTCTAACCTCAGGTTAAAGCACTCACCAGCATCCCCCTGGGTGGTTTTCCTTGGCGCTCTATTGGTGCTGCTCTTAAATCGAGTGTTACCCAAACCTCGCTTTCCACCCTCGGCTACACGCATGACCTGTTCCGCCTCTGAGATATCGCCTAGATATTCATCGGTTTCATCATCAAAGACACTACTACCCAAAGGAACTTTAATGTAAAGATCTTCTCCGCCGGCTCCTGTCTGGTCTCTTCCCCGGCCTGACTCACCCTTCATTGCCCGGTATTGAGGCTGGAATCGAAAATCAACCAGGGTGTTGAGGGCACCGTCGCCAATGAGGAAAACACTGCCGCCGTGACCACCGTCGCCACCATCGGGCCCACCCATTTCTATATATTTTTCGCGACGAAAACTCAGGCAGCCATTACCACCTTTACCTGCTTCTACTCTGATCGTTGCCTCATCTACGAATTTCATTTAATTTCCCGAAAATATCATCACCAGGCAAACAAACAGGCCTGACAAAAAAAAGCCCTGTCAGTGACAGGGCTTTTTAATCAAATTCTGATCTCAGCTTGGTGTCACAACATTGACATATTTTCTTTGGTTAGGACCTTTAGTCAAAAACTCCACTACCCCTTCCGCCTTCGCAAAAAGAGTGTGATCCCGGCCACATCCAACATTAACACCTGGATGGAATTTAGTCCCCCTCTGGCGAACGATTATATTGCCTGGCAATACGACCTGGCCACCATACAATTTGACACCCAGTCGTTTGCTTTCCGAATCGCGACCATTGCGAGTACTACCACCTGCTTTCTTATGCGCCACCTGTGTTATCCCCCAACAATTTCTGTGATTTTGATTTCGGTATAAGACTGTCTATGGCCAGCTTGACGACGGTAGTGCTTTCTACGCTTCATCTTAATCACGGTAATTTTATCGCCACGACCATGACTCATAATCTCAGCTGATACCTTACCGCCATCGACATAGGGCTCACCAATTTTCACCTGTTCGCCTTCACCGATCATCATCACTCGATCAAAATCGATGATAGCACCGGTCTCGGCGTCCAGCTTCTCTAGGCGCAGAACCTCCCCTGGTTCTACTCTGTGTTGTTTGCCACCACTCTTAATCACCGCATACATGCTACTTAGACCTTTTGTAAACCTTGTATTTATGTAACTTGAATCCTGTATATAATTACCTTAACAGGGCATCAAGCCGGATAAACTATTCAATTTCAGCGCCAACATCAGAAAATGCCACTAGAAACGTATCCGACGCCATTGCTCAATTTCAGGACGCGTGATTCTAAGCGAAGCGGGGCTTTTTAGCAACATAGAATTATACTTTACGACTTGACATAGCAACGCTGTGAACCCTAGGATCATCGCTTTACCTACCCTGGTTACACAACCTCAGGATTTTGATGTCTTATCCATTTTACCAAGCAGTGAAAGCAGAATTCATTGCAGTAAATAAGCTTATCGAAGAGAGCCTGAGCTCCCATGTCCCACTGGTTGAGGAAATCGCGTCCTACTTGATTAATGCCGGCGGCAAAAGACTCCGTCCCCTCCTGGTCCTACTCAGTGCCAAGGCCTGCGATTACCAGGGCAATGACCATATCAAACTAGCGGTAATCATAGAATTTCTGCATACCGCTATGCTACTGCATGACGACGTGGTCGATACCTCTGAACTTCGTCGTGGCAGGAAAACAGCCAATGCTCAATGGGGCAATGCAGCCAGCGTACTGGTGGGCGACTTTTTACACTCCCGGGCATTTGAAATGATGGTGGAAATCGGTGATATGAAGATCATGTCTCTGTTATCAAAGGCCACCAATGGCATAGCCGAGGGAGAAGTACAGCAGCTAAGTAACCTGAAGAATTCAGCGATCACTGAAGCTGCCTATCGGGAAGTGATCTATCGCAAAACCGCCATGCTGTTTGAAGTTGCTGCGCATACTGGCGCTGTACTCGCTGCCGCGGATAGCAAAAAGCAGCTGGCGTTATGCCAGTTAGGCAGCGATCTAGGTATCGCCTTTCAGCTAATGGATGATCTGCTCGATTACGAAGGGTCAACCTCCGACCTTGGCAAAAATGTCGGCGATGACCTTGCCGAAGGTAAAGTGACCCTGCCATTGATCGTGGCACTGAGGAATGGCAGCGAGCCTCAACGAGCATTGATCAAAAAAGCGATTGCCAGCGGAGATTTGACTGAAATGGCGGCCATTCTCGAGGCAGTAAGAGATGCTGGGGGCATTCGCTATACGCTGGAACAGGCCGAACTGGCCAAAGATCGCGCCCTGCATAATCTTGAACAAATTAAGCCTTCAAGCTATCGCCAGGCCATCAACGACCTGGTTCAATTCTCAATCAATCGCCAGAATTAATTTTTACGGTCAGCAAACCTGTTAGGTATAATGATCATCAGTCGGGGTGTAGCTCAGCCTGGTAGAGCACTGTCTTCGGGAGGCAGGGGTCGTGAGTTCAAATCTCGCCATCCCGACCAATTAAGTCAATGGGTTGTAACCATAACCACCTACACATAAATAAAACAAGAATTAAAGGGTGCACGTAGGGCGCGAAATAACTGCAAAATACTTCACCACTGATGCTAATAAGACACCAACACCGGACATTAGTAGTATCAGCTTGCGAGTCACGTTGATTTACATGCAGGTAAAGCGCTATCTATGCAACACTGCGTGGCAAGCCGTCAGTCGTCTAATAGACAAACATAAACAAAGTGTCTAGCATCTGTGGTTAACAAAAAGCCATCTTACTGTTGTGACATCAATGATTGCCGAACCTGAAACTCGCCAGAAGATACTTGTAGCCGCCGCAGAACAGTTCCGCAGGGTCGGACCCAAAAAAACGTCGATGCAACAGATTGCTCGTCATGCCGGACTGGCGCGAGCAACGCTCTATCTGCACTTTTCCGGGAAAAAGGCGTTGTATGGGGCGCTGCTTGAAGAAATCACCGAGTCGTTTGTTGACGAAGTAAAAGGCTTAGTCAAGTCTGAAAAATCAGCACCTCGGAAATTTAGAGACATGGTTCAACTCACCGCCGCCACTTATGCCTCTAATCCAGTACTTCTAGCCGCTCTTAGCGGTGATAGCGAATTTTCAATAGAACAGGTTGCAACACCGATCATGACTGCCTACGGCGAAGCCATACTGGAGCCGATGCGCGAAATATTAACGCAGGGCATTGAAGAGTCATCTATCCGAAAAATAGACGTTGATCGAACCGTCTATCTGATCTATGAGTTGGGCAATCATTTGTTGGTAAAAGAACTGTCCGGGCAAGGCGCTTTTCGATTAGAGGAGATCTTGTACACCATGGACGACATGGTATTCAACGGCATCAAGCATACCTGACTTTCAACCTGGCCAGAATACTCAACCACATCTTACTAGAACGGGAATACTAACATGAGCCTTCATTTTGGTTTCAGTGAATCGCAGCAACTCTATCGAGAACAGATTCGACGCTTTGCAAAACAAGAACTTGTCCCGCGAAGACAGCATTGGGATCAACAACATGAGCGACCGGTAGAAATGGTGCGCAAAGCGCTCGATGCCGGGTTACTCGATATTGAGATGACTCACGTAATGCGTGGCATCATGATGGAAGAAGTCGGCGCCGCAGATTTCAACTGCGCCCTACCATTTCTAGTCACGACGGAACCTTTTGAACTGAATCGCCTCGACGGCGTTCCCGACGAGGTACGTAATCCAATACGCCAGCTTGTGCGAGAAGGTCGTACGATTATTGCGGTTGGTTTTACGGAGCCAAGTAGCGGAACAGATGTAGCCAATTTTCAGAGTACTGCGACACTCGATGGCGACGAATGGGTGATTAACGCGGTCAAGAATTCCATTTCTTGGGCTGATGCAGAATATTTTACGATTACCTGTCGCACAGAGGCCCGCGATCAGAAAATCTGGTCCTTGAGTAACTTTTTGGTACCGCGTGATACCGAGGGTGTACATGCCCCGAGGATCTGGGATGATTTGGGTTCTCATGGCGCTGAACGCGGCGAGGTTCGCTTTGAAGATGTGAGGGTGCCCAAGAATTATTTGGTCGGTGAACGTGGCAAGGCCTATGCTCAGATGGCTCAGCTGTTTGATACCAATCGCGCCTATATTGGCTTGAAATGCATCGGAGCAGCGCAAGCTTCAGTCGATGAAACCTGTGAGTTCGCCCGGAACCGCAAGGTAATGGGTAATTCGATTTCGGCCTACCAGGGTGTTAGTTTTCCTATGGTTGAGGCTGAAACCCAGTTGGAAGCGGCCCGCCTGCTATGTTACAAAACACTGTGGTTAGCCGACCAGAATTTACCTAATTCAAAAGAAGGCGGCATGTGCAAATGGTGGGTGCCTGAGCTGACTTTCGAGATCGTCAGACAATGCCTGACCTTGCATGGTCACTACGGTTATTCCAGTGAGTTACCGTTTGAACAGCGGCTGCGTGACATTCTGGGTTGGC
>Ga0206679_10000955_pt1 | contig 24092 bp, 25 predicted proteins | sample M110012015metaG_FD_155464 | JGI IMG/M metagenome (GOLD analysis project Ga0206679, IMG submission 155464) | Ammonia-oxidizing marine archaeal communities from Monterey Bay, California, United States - M1 100m 12015 | ecosystem: Environmental > Aquatic > Marine > Intertidal zone | place: USA... | reverse complement strand
AAGAGTCATATTTTTGACATTAGAACAAGGACCTTATTAACAGCGTAATTGCAGCCGTACCGGATAAGAGGTAAATGCCAGGAGTTATCCACCTATGGTTAAGTGTTTTTCTGAGAGGGCCTGATATAGCCATTCCAATAATCACTGCAGGAAGAAGATACATGCTTACTAGTAAATCTCCTGAGTCGAAATTTCCTGTTGCAGCAAGAGCGCCTACAGATATCACAGTTCCAATCAAAAAGTAAGGAGAAAGAGTAGCTCTAAGAACAGACCCGGAAACATCATGGTATAGCAAGGCAATTGGAGGCCCCCCAACGCCTACAGCGGTGCCCATAAAACCACTCACACATCCAGCAAGCATTAGATTCTTCTGCGATCGTTCGAATTTCAAACCACTTAATTTAAGGGCAATGGCAAAAAGTAGAAGAGAGCCAAAAAGCACTCCGATTCTCTCTTCTGCTACGACGCTGAGCGCAAATACGGCTAAAGCAATTCCTGGTAGTCGTCCTAGGACAGTCCAAGTCAAACCATGCTTATCTGTGTTGCCCCTTTCTCGAAAAGTGAAAAACCCTGAAAGTAAAGGATTTATTAAAAGAACGGGTCCGGGAACAAAATCTGGATTTATTAAAGCGAGAATTGGTACTGCTAAAAGATTTGCGCCAAACCCTAAAACGCCTTGAAGAGTACAACCAACCGCATAAACAAAACAGCCAGCGAGTACTTCAAAAACACTCATAGTTGGCTTGACTCCATTCCACCTTGCTCAGTCCAAGTCTTGTACATAGTTGCGTATTTTCCTTTTAATTCCACTAGTTCTTGATGAGTTCCTGCCTCAAGTATTGAACCATTATGAACTACCGCTATGCGATCAGCTTTCATAGCAGTAGCAATTCGATGAGCAACTATTATGGCTGTACGTCCTTCAAGTAAATTGTCTAAAGCTGCTTCTATCAAAGACTCGGAAAGTAAATCTAGATTTGAGGTTGCCTCATCCAAAATCAAAAGTTGAGGTTGGCAAAGGAAGGCACGAGCAAGCGCAAGAAGTTGACGCTCTCCCGCTGAGAGAGAAGCACCCCTTTCATGAACAGCGCTATCTATTCCATTTGGAAGACGATTAATCAAATCAGTTAATCCTGCTGCTTCGCAAGCTTTCTGAATATCATTTTCATTAGAATCAGGTCGAGCGAAAATCACGTTCTCTTTGATACTTCCATTAAAAAGAAATGGTTCTTGCGGAACTACAGCAACCTGTCTCCTGAGAGACTCAAGTTGAACATCACGTAAGTCATATCCATCAATTAACACCTTTCCACTATCAGGATCATAAAAACGTGAAATGAGCTTCGCTAAAGTTGATTTACCTGCTCCAGTTGACCCCACTAAAGCTAGAACCTCTCCGGATTCAACTTTTAGATCAACATCTCTTAGAACTGGTTTGTCTATTTCATAACTGAAATCAACCGATTTTAATTCAACGCAACCAACAAGTTTCGGCATCTCGATAGCGTTTTCTTTTTCACAAACGCTAGGAACAGTAGAAAGAAGATTCCGGAGTTTCACAATTGATGCATTACCTTGCTGGTACTGATTGTATAACTGAACGAGACTTTGGATTGGAGCAAAAAAAGAAGTGAGAAATAATATAAAAGCGGTCAATTCTCCAATGCTTAGTTCATTTTTTAAGACCATGTTTCCACCGATAAATAAAATTGTTGCTTGCGTAATGAGTCCTATTGCCTCTGTGCCAGGCCCGAAGAGTGCTTGCGCTCTGCCTGTATAAAGGTTTGCTTCAAAATGAGAGATTGTTATTTCGTCATGTACTTCTGAACGATATTTGCGTTGATTGAAAGCAGTTATTACTCGCATACCCGCAAGACTTTCGGAAAGATTCGAGAGGATATCGGCAATCTTGTCCCGAACATTTAGATATCCGAAAATGGAAACCTTTCTGAACCATAAAGTCAGAAGTATATTTATCGGTATTACCAATAGAAGAGATATCAGTGCCAGATGTGGATTAAGAACTATCAGATAAGTAGTAATTACAAGCAGAGCTATTATTTGAACTGCAAAATTTACCAGACCCTCCTGGAAAAGAACAGTTAAAGATTCGATATCGCTTGTCATGCGTGTCATAAGAACACCTGCTTTTTCATTTGTGAAAAAGCTAAATGATTGTCTTTGCAGGTGAGTGAAAACTCGTATTCTTAATTTGTAGACAAGTTTTTCCCCTAATCTCCCAGTAAAAGAAGTCCGTACGAAAGAAACCGCTGCAGATATTGCTATGGAAACTACATAACAAATACAAGTGACAATAAGTACTTGAGTGTTTTTACTAGCAACACCCTCATCGATAGCAATTTGTGTAAGAAGAGGTCCAAGATGCTGAAGTCCGGATTCTAGGAGGACTAAAAGAAGAGCAAGACAAAGTAAAAGAACGTGGGATGAAAGAAATGTTTTAAGCGTAAAAGGCGAACGTTCCCACTTGCTGTGTGAAAAAGATATTTTTGGATCAGGATGATCGGGTTCTTTTTCTAGGACCTTGTCGATTCTTTCAAGGAAATCATCAGGTAACTCCGCAAAAGGTAACCCTGCCTCAGCGTTAGATTGGACTGAAGAAGGTCCAATTGAAAAACCTCCGAGTCCACCACCAAAACCCATCTGTTACTCCGTTACGCTCATCGCACCAGAAGCCAATATCGACTCATATTCTGGTGAGTTAGCTAATAAATATTCATGAGTTCCTTGAGCTTTTACCTTGCCTGAGTCCATCAGTATTACCCGATCTGCCAAAGTAATGCTTGAGAGCCTGTGAGCAATGATCACAGTCGTCCGGTCTCGTAAAAGCTTCTTCAAGGAAGAGTGGATATCAGACTCTGTTTCCACATCTATAGAGCTGGTGGAGTCGTCTAATATAAGGATTTTAGGGCTTGCTAGAAGCGTTCGTGCTATAACAATTCTTTGACGTTGTCCTCCAGAAAGCGTGTAGCCTCTTTCGCCCACAACTTCTTCATAACCGTGGTTTAGATCTTTAATAAAATCATCTGCTTGAGCGGCTTTAGCGGCAGCGATTATTTCCTCCTCTCCCGCACTCGGGCGGGCGAAAGCAATGTTGTTTCTTATTGACTCCGAAAACAAGAATGGTTCGTCAGGGATCACATTTATATGAGTTCGTAAGTCTTCAACTAGTAAATCTCGTATATCTGTGCCATCTAGAAGAATAGATCCACCAGTTACGTCATAAAACCGAGGTAAGAGTCTTGCTACGGTCGACTTCCCACACCCTGTTCGTCCAACCAAAGCAACAGTTTCCCCAGCTGTAATTTCTAGGTTAAAGTCATCCAGAATTACTGGATTCTCACCATTTGGATAGGAAAAAGAGACGTTACGGAAACTTAAATTACCTGAGGGTGAAATAATTTTACTTGCTGATGCTTTGTTCGTTATGGCAGGTTCCTCGTCGAGAATTTCGAAAATACGTAAAGAAGAAGCAGCAGCTCTTTGTGCTTGCAGGAGAACAAATCCCAGCATTCTAAAAGGGACAGAGATCATGATCACGTAACTGCTGAAAGCGATAAGTGCACCGATACTGATTTTTTCGTTTATCGAAAGCCAGCCTCCATACATTAGAACACTGGCCATACCTAAACGAGGTAAAGCCTCTATCAGGGGATTAAAACGCGCTCGTGTATCAATCAGAGCCGTTGAAGACCATCGTAAGCGTTGAGCCATTTTTGCTAACAAATTGATTTGCTTTCCCTCTGCAGCAAAAGACTTTACGATTCTCGATCCATTAATATTTTCGTCAACGACCATTGCTACGTCTGCCATGCGTCCTTGTGTAACCCAGGAAAGTGGAAAAACTTTGTCTCTCATTTTCTGGGCAAGAACGTATACAAACGGCATACAAGAAATAGTTACGAAAGTAAGAGGTGGATGGATAGAAAGCATGAAGATTAGAGCCAAAAAGAAGCTGAGCGTTGAAAGCATTGCTAAAGGCCCAAAAGCTAAAAGCAACTGGATGGAACGAATATCAGAGTTGGCCCTAGAGATAACTTCTCCACTAGCTATTCGATCAAAAAAAGAAAATGAGAGTTTAGTCAGATGTTTATAAATTAAAGACCTCAGTTGAGTCTCGATTCGATAAGCAGTTCTAAAAAGCAGAAAACGGTATGTGTATCGAAGAATAAAGGCACAAACAGCCATTACCACTAACGTCCAAGCGTAAGAACTAATTTTTCCATGACCGCCTATGAGAGGGTTATCTATGGCTTCACGGATAACCATAGGTACTGATACCTGAATAATGAGACCTGTGATTCCACAGAAAGAAGTAATTAAAAAAGAAGTTCTCTGCTCTCGTAAAAGCGGATACAAACGCTTAAACCAGCGTTTGTTTACATCGGGATCTATAGAAATATCAGAAATAGTATGATCTTTTCGTTTGAGGTTCAGACAGCCTGAATAATCCATTGATTTACAGTATCGGATTGATATTCAAATGATTTGGGTGTTACGAGGTATGAGTAGTTTTTGACTTCGTTAGGATATAAGGACGATGTCCATATGGTCTGGCTTGTTTATTGCTGCCGCTCTTTTGTTGTTAAACGCTTTTTTTGTTGCGGCGGAGTTTTCTCTTGTTGCAGTTAATCGAGCTAGCGTAGAAGCAGAAGCAGAAAGTGGAAATCTACGTGCTCGTAGGGTTCGCAAACTTTTAGAAAACCTGACTGTCTACCTTTCCGGAGCTCAATTCGGGATCACAGTTTCTGCACTGTTACTGGGTTTTGTAGCTGAACCTACAGTTGCGAAGATTCTTACCGGTGAAACTAGTCACTCAGGATTAAGTGTTTTTTTGGCGGTTGTATTCGCTACTTCGTTGCATCTTGTGTTCGGTGAACAGATTCCCAAATACTTAGCCTTAGCAGTTCCTAGAAGAATTACTTTTCTTTTAGCTCCTCTAATCCAAATTTACGGAAAGGTTTTTTATCCAATAGTTGCTTTTCTGAATTATTGCGCCAATCGTATAGTTAACAGATTAGGACTCGAACCAAAGAATGAAATATCTGCTTCTCATACCCTCGGAGAACTTGAACATCTGATTGAGACATCTGGTGATGAAGGCGTTCTTGACTCTGAGGAGGTTAACTTACTTAGAAGATCAATAAGATTTACTGGTAAGACAGTTGCGGATGTTTTAGTTCCACGTCTGGAAGTGCAGGCTCTTCAAAAACAAGATTCGGTACGCAAACTAATTGATCTCTCAGTAAAGACTGGGTTTTCAAGGTTTCCAGTTTTTGGTATTGATTTGGATGACATCCAAGGAGTTGTGCATATCAAGTCCTTATACAACTTCCCTGTAAAGAAAAGATTCTCTCTGTTCGTAGAAGATTTAATGAATGAAGTTTCAATAGTTCCAGAAACACGAGATCTAGATGACGTTTTGACAGACATGCGCGAAAGTCACAATCAGTTACTAGTTGTTGCAGATGAACATGGAGGGACGGCTGGGATAGTCAGCATGGAAGATGTTATCGAAGAGATAGTGGGTGAAATAGGAGACGAATACGACCAGATGGAAGTAAAGACACGGGCAGAAGGTTCAGGAAGCACAATAATTTCCGGAAGACTGAATTTATATGAAGTTGAAGAATCAACAGGCTTAAAAATTCCAGAAGGTCCTTATGAAACAGTCGCTGGTTATGTTCTTTTCAGATTTGGGCACCTTCCCGAACCAAGTGAAATTCTAGAAGTGGAAGGCTGGAAAATAGAAGTCTTAGCAGTAGAAGGACTGAGAGTAGCCAATCTTCGGATTGTTTCACCGATTGACTTGAAAGCAAAGGGTGTTTAGGTGCCCGTTGTAATATTTTTAGTCGCTGTTTTGTTGATTCTTATAAATTCTGTTTTCGTAGCAACAGAATTTGCTTTAGTAGCAAGTCGCACGTCACGACTAGAAGAACTAGCAGAAGAAGGATCTCGGGCGGCTAAATACTCAATAGAAGCAAGAAAAGACTTGCGAAAACAAATTTCCGGATCACAGTTAGGAATAACTTTGAGTAGTGTCCTCCTTGGAATTATAGCTGAACCTTCAGTAGGTGAATTAATAAGAATTCTTTTGGAGAATCTCGGTGCTCCAAGTGGAACTACAAAAACAGTCTCGTGGATTTCAGCGATAGCGATTGCTGCGATGTTGCAGATGATGTTTGGAGAGATAGTCCCGAAGAATCTAGCGATAGCGGCCCCGGAAAGAGTACTTACTTGGGTTATGCCCATACAAAAATTTTTCATCCAAGTAACGATGCCCATAATTTGGCTCTTGGACGCCATAGTGGGCGTCGCTGTTAGACCACTGAGACATCAAGTAAAAGTCGGAAGTGATGAGGCCTTAGGAATAACTGAACTTTCAGCAGTTGTAAAAGTTTCAAAAGATGAGGGACTTATAGAAAGTTTTGAGCATGAGCTTCTGACCAGTGCTTTGGATTTAGGGCGGAGACCTGTTTCATCAATTATGATAAACCGCTCTCAGATAGTCACAATCAATAGAAAAATGAATCTGTCTGCTATTGAAGAAGTTGTGGTAGCTAGTGGTCATTCAAGGCTCCCTGTAGTTGGAACCAATGAGAATGACCTTCTTGGATTTCTACATGTTAAGGATTTTTTGCGACTACCAGAACAATCACATAGTGAACCAGTGCCTTTGGAAATGATACGTAGAATGTTGATTGTGCAACCTGATTTACTATTGGACGATTTGCTTTTACAGATGCGCAGATCAAGGAGTCACTTGGCCGGAGTTAAAAATTCTGAAGGAGTGCTTCTCGGTCTAGTGGCACTCGAAGATGTAATAGAGGAACTTGTAGGAGAGATTGAAGATGAATCTGATCTCACGAATGAATAAATTTGATTTTCTAACTCCGATTGCTAAGACACCAGTAACGCATAAATGTACTGTTAGATGATGCCTAGAATTTTTTGCGTTCTCATTGTTTTTGCGGTGCTTGTAGTACTGCCTGCTAGTCACTCGACTGCACAAGAGAATCGGCCCACAGTGCTTGAGATGGGAGGAAATGATTCACCATTTCTGTTGGAGCGCGAGTTAACACTTCCATTTTTCACTAATAAGGCCTCGGTAGTTGTTTCAATAATTGAAAATCGTATTAAAAAAACCTCGACTGCTCTAACAGACTTGATGACAACTTTAGAGTCGATACGTTTACGTCAAGAAATGATCGAACAATCTTTAGGTAATGTTGCAGAAATTTTAGTTGAGCGAATTGAAGAGGCCGAAAAGATAATGACTGATCGTGCTGAAAAATTAGAAAATATCGAAGAAACTGATAAAGAGTATCTTCAAGAAAATAAGAGAAAATCAGAAAATATAGAAACGATAATGAAACTAGCCAATTCTAAAGACTGGGTTTGCCCTGTTTCTAATACTGTTAAATTTTATGATTCCTGGAACGAACAGAGACCCAGAGGAATTCACAGAGGAGTAGACATAGTTGGTTTCCACGGGGCAGATCTTTATGCACCTGTAGATGGGGAAGTAATTTTTTTCTGGGACACCGTGGGAGGGAGATCTTTCAGGCTTACTGCTGAAAATGGTGATTACTATTTTGGAACCCATTTACATCGATTTGGTAAAGAATCAGGGAAAGTTTCAGCCGGTGATGTGATTGGCCAATTAGGCGCTGATGGGAATGCCACGGGTCCTCATTTGCATTTTGAATTTCATGCTGGTCCTTCAGGTAGAGGCAATGAGGTTAATCCATATCAAATAGTAAATCGTAAGTGCAAGAATCGAATTCCTATTGAGATGCCGCTAAACCATACTGATGGAGAAGAAACAGAGAAGTATCTATTTTCTTATGGAAATTTTGAGTGGAACTAAGCGCCAATAGAGTGATAGCCACCATCCACATGAAGCAATTCTCCCGTTGTCGCAGGTAGCCAATCAGAAAATAATGCTACGCAAGAACGTGCTACAGGGTCCGGATCTTCAACATTCCAACCAAGAGGGGAGCGCCCATTCCATGCATCTTCAAATTCGGAGAAACCTGGGATACTTTTTGCTGCCATAGTTCTTATGGGACCTGCTGCAACAAGATTTACCCTTATACCAGCTGGGCCAAGTGATTTAGCTAGATAACGAGAAGTCGACTCAAGTGCCGCTTTTGCAACCCCCATCCAGTTGTAAGCGGGCCAAGCAAAACGAGCGTCAAAATCCAGACCCACTATTGAACCCCCTTCGGGCATTAATGGGGAAACTACTTCAGCGAGAGTTTTCAAAGAATAAGCAGAAATTTCCATTGCGACTTTCACGTCGTCCCATGTAGCTGCCATGAAATCTTCCCCTAGGCAAGCTTCGGGTGCGAAACCAATTGCATGAAGTGCTCCATCCACCTCGCCCCAGTTGCTCTTAAGCCATGCATTTAAGTCTTTTGCTTGTTCAACAGATGTGACGTCGAATTCTAAAACTTCTGGCTGACTTTCCAATTTTCTTGCAGTTCTACGAGTGAGACTCAATCCACGACCCGCTCCTGTGAGAACTACTTCTGCACCTTCTGATATTGAACGTTCTGCAACAGCAAACGCGATCGAAGCGTCTGTCAATACACCCGTAATGAGAAGTTTCTTACCACTTAATAAACCCAAAGTAAAAGCTCCTTTCTCCACAAAAGACTACGTAGCTACAACTATAATTCGTGAATTCTTCGATAGATGTGCATAAAAAACATTCCATCAGTGTTTCGAGGCGTAATTTTGCCTATGATCAGCACCATGAAAATAGGGATATTAGGAGCAACAGGACCTGCCGGAAAAGCTTTAGCGGCAAGACTTGCATCAGTGGGTTATGAGATTACGGTAGGTTCTCGAAGTAAATATCGTGCGTTGGAAATTCGAGATGAGATAATTTCCGAATGGCCAGAAAAAGAACTACAAATCACAGCAGCAGAAAATATTGATGCTGCAAAAGCAGATCTAATTGTTATAGCAACTCCGTGGGACGCTGCTGCGACAACTGCCCGCTCGGTCGCAGAGCATCTTCATGGAAAGGTCGTTATTTGCATGTCGAATGCGATAGCTAGAGTAGCGGGAGAATTCCAGCCTTTAGTTCCACCTCGCGGATCAGTGGCCGCGACAGTTCAATCTGTAATACAAAACTCATATGTTGCAGCTGCCATGCATCATGTACCAGCTAATGAATTAGGTAATTTAAATGAAGATGTTGAAAGCGACGTACTGGTCTGTTCAGACCATAAGAAGGCAACAGAGGAAACTTCAGAGCTTTTAACCAAAATTCCTGGGATACGACCTTTAGATGCTGGAGGTTTGTCTAATGCGACAGCTATTGAAGCTTTTAGCGCTGTGATCCTTCAATTGAATAGTCGATATAAAACAAGAGCCGCTTTGCGATTTATAGGCATTGAAGAAAAATAGGCATTTAGTGCTTCTAGTTATTAAAACACTGAATGTTTACCCTCTAATTAGCTAACCTCGTTGTATGGCTGAAATAAAAGTTACCCTCCCAGATGAGTCAACTCGTGCTTTGCCTGAAGGTTCTACAGGTACAGATTTAGCAGCTGATGTAAGCAGAAGTTTAGCTAAGGCGGCTATAGCTTTAAATGTCAATGGCGAAACAAAAGACTTGGGCAAATCACTTTCTGACGGAGATGCTGTATCGGTGATCACTCCAGACACTGAAGATGGTTTATACGTTTTGAGACACTCAACTGCACATGTTCTAGCTCAAGCTGTTCTTAGTATCTGGGACGGGGCCACTTACGCTATAGGTCCCCCGATCAAAGATGGATTTTATTATGATTTCGAACTTCCAGATGGAGCTACTTTCACAGAGGACGATTTGATAAATATCGAAAAACGTATGCGCGAGATAATTAAAGAAGATCAGCATTTCGAAAGATATGAAATCCCATCTGAAGAAGCCTTAGAGCTTTTTGCAAATCACAAATTTAAAAAAGAAATCATAGAAAGAGTCTCAACTGGCGAGATAGATAGTGAAATTTCCAATGAAGCTTCTACAGATGGGACGATTAGTTATTACAAAAATGGTCGAGACTTCGTTGACCTATGTACAGGTCCCCACGTCCCATCAACTGGAAGGCTGGGCCATTTCGCTTTACAAAAAGTTGCTGGAGCGTATTGGAGGGGCGATGAAAAGCAGCCGATGCTACAGCGTATATATGGGACTGCCTGGGCCAGTAAGAAGGATTTAGAGGATTATCTGGAGAGATTGATTGAAGCAGAGAAGCGAGATCATCGTCGATTGGCGGCAGAACTTGACCTTGTTTCATGGCCAGAAGATTTAGGACCGGGATTAGCTGTATGGCACCCAAAAGGGTCATTGATCCGCAAAGTAATTGAAGATTACAGTCGGAATAGACATGAAAATGGTGGTTATAACTTTGTGTTCAGCCCTCATATAGCTAAATCAGTTCTTTGGGAAACTAGTGGACACTTAGATTTTTATGCTGAAGGGATGTATCCACCTATGGAAATGGATGGAACTACCTACTATCCGAAACCAATGAATTGTCCTTTTCACGTAATGGTTTATAAAAGTTCACAACGCAGTTACCGGGACCTACCAACACGTTATTTTGAACTTGGAACTGTTTACAGATATGAGCTTTCGGGTGCTGTGCATGGACTTCTTCGTAGTAGAGGATTCACTCAAGATGATTCCCACATTTTTTGTACCCGTGAGCAGGTTCCAGAAGAATTATCTTCTCTTTTAGCTTTTTGTCTTTCTTTACTGAGAGATTTTGGATTTACAGAGTTTCAAGCAAAACTTTCAACAAAACCTGTAGAGAAATCTGTGGGTGATGATGAACTATGGAATCTCGCTACGGAAGGTCTAAGACAAGCTCTTGAAAAAGAAGAACTTCCATACATTATTGATGAAGGAGGGGGTGCTTTTTACGGTCCTAAAATTGACATGGATGTAAATGATGCGATTGGTCGACCTTGGCAATTAACTACCCTTCAACTGGATTTCAATCTGCCTGAACGTTTTGGTCTTGAGTACATAGGAACTGATGGAGCAAAACATCAGCCGGTGATGATACACAGGGCTTTATTGGGTTCAATTGAGAGATTTATCGGAGTTTTAATTGAACATTATGCCGGTGCTTTCCCCACATGGCTTTCACCTGAACAAGTTCGAATATTGCCCGTGGCGGCAGAACACCAAAATTATGCAGAGTCACTTTTGGCCAAAATAGAAACTGAAGGCTTTCGAGCCAGTATAGATATTGCTGATGAGCCTCTTGGGAAAAGAGTTAGAGCAGGCAAAGTTGAAAAAATTCCGCATTTATTGGTAGTGGGGGATGAAGATCTAAGAAATAATACTGTTGCCGACAACACCCGAAATAACAGTGAACCTGAACGAGGTTTATTGGTGCAAGATTTTCTACTTCGTTTAAATGAAGAAGTGGAGAAGCGGATTTGAATAAATTAGAAAATTTGTGGGCCGGATGGCGAAAGGAATATTTATCCTTCACAAATAGTGAAAATAATAAAGACGATTTAGAAAAAACTTTGTTTGAAAGTATTGATCAAAGTCAGCTGCCAGATAAGGAAACTTTTGTTATAGAAAAAAGAGCACACACTATGCTTTTACTTAATGCTTATCCGTATACCAGTGGACATCTTCTGGTTGTTCCAAGAAGACCAGTTAAAACTCTTGCCGAATTGAGCAGCGAAGAGCATGACTCTTTGTGGAAAATGGTTACAGATGCAACCACTACACTGCAGGCAGTATTTTCTCCTCAAGGTATAAATATAGGTTTAAATCAGGGAGAGGCTGCTGGTGCAGGAGTGCCGAATCATTTGCATGTGCATGTAGTTCCTCGCTGGAGTGGAGACACAAACTTCACCACTGTTACAGCTAATACAAGAGTAATACCAGAAACTCTTATCGATACTTGGACTCGCATGAGTGAAGCATGGCCGAAAGAAAAATAACACTCCTCAATCCTTGTGTTGCTCAGAAGGAGAGTCGAGCTATCTCTCCAAATTGTGTGTTTCTTTATTATAAATTTTCTTAAAAATTATGAAAACTTCCCATCTTTTAACTTTTTTAGCATTAATTTGTTTAATCATTCTGGGTATCACGGGACTTATCGCAATAAGAACTGCGGTTTTTCTTGTTGCGCTTTTTGTATTCACATCCGTGATAGCTGTTTTTTCCGACCGTTATAGAAACAAATGAGTTCTTATCGCATTTTCTGCACTAAGCAAGCTACCTTGATAAACATCTATGAAGTTTCCGAATCGACCAAGTTGGGTTGCGAGAAGAAAGCCAAAAACTGTTTTTGTTCTTTCAGGTGGCGCCGTTAGAGGAGCTGCACAAATCGGCATGCTGAAGGTTTTGTGTGAAGCAGAAATAAAACCCGATGAGATAGTAGGTGTTTCGATAGGAGCTCTTAACGGTTTCTGGTTTGCATGTGACCCAACTCTGAATCGAGCAAATGAACTCGAGAAACTCTGGCTTGAAATTGTTGAAGACCCACCAATAAGTGGAAATGTTCTCCGACGGATCACATCGATACTTAGAGGTAAACCAAGCTTCGACACAGGAGAAAAATTAAAAAAGTTCCTTGAAAACAATGTTCCGACGGGAGATTTAAGTCAGACAAAAATACCGTTTTACTTAGGAACTACGAACGCCTCGACAGGTCTAATCAACTGGTGGGACAAGGGTCCTAGTGTCGATTTGCTTCGTGCTTCGGCAGCTCTTCCAGGGCTTTTACCTGCGGTTCAGTTAAATGACAGCGATTATCATCTAGATGGTGGTGTGGTTTCAAATATTCCTTTAAGAAAAGCGGTTTCCTTAAAGCCAACAAGAATCGTTGTTTTAGATGTTGCAACAGGATTTTTGCCACCCGAAAAACAGACTGCTGTTTCGTTAATGATGGTTGGATTTCGTGCAGCTTCAGCTGAATTATCACGCCAAGAATGGGCTGATGTACCAAAAAATGTCAAAGTTATACATATTGGTCTCCAAGATCCAGATGGTGATTTAGATATTGATTTTGAAAATGTTCCAAATTTAATTAAAGAAGGAGAAAAGGTGGCTCGAAAAGTTCTATCAGAAAGTTTGTCTGATGTTGCCAACTGATCAGGAAGGCTACGAAAACGCCTTAAAGGGGTATCTTGCCGGAGAAAAACCTGATGCTAAAAACCTTGAAATCGTTGAACTGGATATTCCTGTAGCAACTGGATTTTCTAACGAAACTATTATTTTCACAGCTGAATGGGATCTGGAAGGAAAAAAGCATAGTGAAAAATTTGTAGGTCGCATTGAACCAAAGGATGGCGGCATGTTTCCCGTGCAACAGAGAGGTCTAGAGAAATCTTGTTATTTGCAGCACCGAATCATGCAAACTGTAGCGGAACAAAAAGTTGCACCGATACCAGAATTACTGAGGTTCGAAGAGAATCTTGAACCACTTGGAAGATCTTTTTTCGCTATGAGTTTCATCGAAGGCAAAATACCAAGCGACAACCCTCGTTATACCGTCGAAGGTTTTTTGGTGAATTCATCCACCCCAGAAGAAAGGCGACTTTTAGTTGAAGATGGGCTACGGACAATGGCAGGAATCCATTCAATTAACTGGCAGGATGCCGACCTTCAGTGGCTTGATCCAAGTGGAATAGGAAATCCGAGTACACAGAATCAGATCGATATTTGGCGAGACTATTCCGAATCGGAGCTTAAAGGTCGAGAACATCCGGTTTTAAGTCAAGCATTTGAATGGCTGGAAGTGAATGACCCAAAAGATGAAAGAGTGGGTCTTTCATGGGGTGATTCCAGAATAGGCAATATTATTTGGCAAAATTATGAGGTAGCAGCGGTTTTGGATTGGGAAGCGTGTTCCTTGTTGCCCAACGAGGCCGATCTAGGATGGTGGTTAATGTTCGATCGTATGAGCTTTGATGATATGGGTGTGCCAAGAATGGAGGGTTACCCCGATCGGGAAGAAATGATCTCTCTCTATGAAAGATTCAGGGGAGAGAAAACTAGAGACATTCATTATTGGGAAGTCTTTGCCACAATGAGATTTTGTTCAATTTTTATAAGACTTGGTGACCGTCTTGTGGATGCAGGGTTTATGAAAGAAGATTCGAATCCCGCAATACCCAATATGGTTACTGCATCTTTGGCTCGATATTTAGGGGTAGAAAACCCAACCCCATCAATTCTTTAAGCATGTTTCAGATTTTTATTTGAGATGAACCCAGATTCGTAGGTAAATCGAGTGGATGGATGATCCCCGAATCAGCTTCACAAACTGGGATTATTGCATTAACTATTCGATTTGCCGCTGTGGAATTACCACCTGATGCAGCACCAGGATCAATTGAGTCTTCTCCGTGAACAGAAACTGTCAAAGAAGGTTCTCCTGTAATAATCACATTGTGATAGCCGCCATCCGGATCGTTCTTTGTCCACTCTGGTGCACAGTCGTCGTCAATTCTTGTGATGTGTTCTATAACTAATAATGGTTCGCCTTTTACAATTCCTTTGACTTCAAAACGAAGAGCTCCTTGAGTTCCATTTTCGAAATCTCCCATTCCATCAACAAAAACACTTTTTTCGAGCGGGCGTTTATCCACTTCAGTTGTGATTTCATCTAGTTCAACTTGTAACCCGTCGGCTAAAACTCTGATCATGGGTGCCCAAACCTGCATGAGAGCCCAATCAGTAAGAATAGGAACGTCATAGTTCATTGATTGCCCGAAACCACATAAAAATCTAACAGCGTCAGGTTGATCGTAACCAGCATAGTTAGCGATTTCTTGAGCACGAATTTCGGTGATGTTGGAGCTCATACCTGTCAAAAGCAGAGGAAGAATGTCAATTATCCATCCAGGGTCTATGCCAGAAACAAAAATAGAAGAATTACCTTCTCTGCAAGCTTCGAGAACCTGTGAATGCATAGGTTCAGGAGTGGAGGGCGGATGAAGTAGAGAGTGGAAGCTTGTTGAAACAACGTTCTTTCCGGCTTTGAGTAGTGGAATAATTTCGGAGAGTGACTCTTCTGGACGAAAGTCTGCATTTACTGTGTAAACAACAGCATCAACATCAGATGCTTCTGCGATTTTAATATCACTGGTTGCTTGCACTCCTAGATTTCCGACACCTGCTATTTCGCCGGCATCAGTTCCGACTTTGGAGTCATTATGAACTATGACTCCGGCAAGATTCAATTCTTGATGGGTGGTGACCGCTCTTATGGCGGGTTTGCCAACATTTCCAGTTCCCCAAACAACTACATTTTTAACCATTTTTTCAATCTTGCTGTTGGCGTGGAATTCCATGATAAGGAGATCCAGCAGTTTGGTATTTTTCGTAAAGTTCAAAAAATTCTTCTCCGAAAGGATTACCACCACGAAGAGGCATTGCCGCCCGCACAATTGTGAAATCTAAAGGTGCTAGTTCTTCGGCTTTTTCGAAGTGGTGTTCGGAAGCTTCGTCAAGTCCAGCTCTAAGTGAATTAGCGGCAATTCTGAAATGGAGACGAGCCGCAATTTCATTTTGATCAAAGTCTTCAACTGCATGTTGTGCGTCTTCAGGAACGACACCTTCTTGTACCCAGGCTTTAACTTGGTTCATGTGGTCTGCACAAGAAATGCCAGTAAATTCAGTAAAAGTATCACTGCCAACTTCTACAGCATTTGGCCGAATAATAGTGTCGTTTTCATCAATCCAAATAACAGTTGGAACGTTACTGACCGCATAAAGGTCACTGAAAAGATGGTCGGCATCAATTAGAACGGGGTAAGTGGCTTCTTTAGCTAGTTCTTTGATCGCATCAATGTTTTCATCTATAGCGATTGCTATCACAATAAAATTTTGATCTTCTAGATCCTCGAATAGTGTCTGCCAACCTGGCAGATCGAAAGCGCATCCTCACCAGCTTGAAAAAGCAACGAGTAACTTTTTCTTGTCACTCCATTCGGAAAGAAAACGTTTATCTCCATTTAGATCCGGGAGTTCTATATCAGGAGCTTTCCGTTCTGAAAGAGCAGAGTGGCGGAGTGAAGAGAAGTTATCTATAGCGAGGAATCCTGATTCAATATCTGTAACAGTTGAAAATCCGAGTGCTTCTGTGAGTATTAACAAGTCGACAAATTCAGATGAGTTAGAAGTTAAATCTGAAGGCAAAGGAACACAGGTGGTTTCTTTGCAGAGTCCTTCAGTTTTAAGTTCCCAACCTAAAACTTCCTGAACGTCATCTCTTTTAATGTAAGGTTTACTGTTTTCCCAGAAAACTTCAATCACAGAAGTGTGGTCAGATAGAACAGTTAAAGTTTTATTATTTGTTTTGCTCATTTCTTACTTTCTTTAGTTGAACGTTTATTCAGTTACTCTTACATCTTCGAATCTATCCACAGAACGCAGTGCAGGGAAAAGTCGCCACCATAAGACAACAACTAAAAGAGTTCCAGCACCCCCGAATAGTATCGCCCCAACTAACCCAAATAATGCAGCTGTGATACCAGATTCTGCAGCTCCGAGTTCGTTTGATGCTCCGATGAAAACACTTTCCACGGCGAGCACGCGTCCTCTCATTTGCTCAGGTGTGGCTAAAGGTACGAGACTGGCGCGTATAAACATTGAGACAGCATCAGCTGATGCAGCTATGAAAATTAGAATGAAAGCAATAGTGAAACTTCGTGTCATGGCGAGAGCTATAGTTGCTATTCCAAAAATTCCAACCATTTGAATAAGCCTTCTGCCCACATTGCGTTTCAGTGGTTTAAATAAAAGGGAAAGCATTGTTATTCCAGCGCCAATTCCTACTGAGGAGCGCAACCATCCAAGTCCAACAGCTCCAACTCCGAGACGGTCTTCAGCTATCGCAGGCAACAAAGCAATTATTCCACCGAATAAGACTGCGAAAAGATCAAGGCTTACAGCTCCAAAGAGAATTGGAGTTCTTCGAATAAAACGCAAACCTTCAAAAGCATCTTTTATTACTTGTTTTGTTCCAGTTGGTTTGTATTGAACGATTGGAGGTTTTGGAACTAAGGAAAGAAGTACTATTCCAGTTGAGAGTGCGATTGCAGCTACCAGATAGGGAAGAGCGATATCGGCTACAAATAGAAAACTGAAAATAATTGGACCGGCAACGGTACCACCCATAAAAGATACAGATTTTAACGCGACCACTCTCTCTACAGTTCCGGGTGGAGCTAGATCAATAGGAAGAGCGCGATTGGCGGGCATCGCGAAAGATCTGAAAACGCCAAACAATAAAACCAAAGAAAAAATTGGTTTTAAAGAAGTGGGATCAGTACGGATGTAGGAAAACAGGAGAATTGAAACAATTACCTCACCTGAAAGAGCGATCGCAAGTACTCGTCTTCTGTCGAAACGGTCAGCTATAGATCCAGTTATTGGTGCCAGAAGAGCAACTGGTAAAAATTCAGCTACACCAATTAAACCTAAATCAAGTTCATTTCCAGTCATATCCCACACTTGCTTGCCGATAATCGTAATTTGACCGATTTGAGACAGCGATGCAAAAAAACCCGAAACCATCAATACATAAATACCAAAAGGTATTTTCGGGGTAGGTGGATGGTTCATTTATGTAGATGAATTACTTTGAAGATATTCCAGCATGAGTAGCCATAAGGAGACGGCCTGCTCTCATGTCATGTTGAAGACTTGGAGCCATACGGTTCATTACATAAGCAAACGACATGTTTGTATCAACGTCTATTACTGCCAGAGAACCTCCCCAGCCTCCCCAGAAACAAGCTTTCTCGTTTGGGCTGATAGGCATCAGATCACTCCTTAAACCGAAACCCATACCGTGCCGGACAGGAACACCAAGGATATGGTCTGTTCCATCAGTTTGAATTTCAAAAATTGTGTCAACTACATCAGAAGAAAGAAGTTTAAAACTGTCTGAACTTCCATTTTGTGCAATCAAGCTGTGTACAAGAGCAACTGATCTGGCATTCCCATGCCCGTTAGCAGCTGGGAATTCAGACTTTCTCCAACGATCAGTATTAGCTATCTTTGCGCCCATACTTCCATGTTTTCCAACACGCTCGACGAAAGAGTGAGGTGTCTGGTCGGTTAAAATTGCAGGTCTGTCAATAGAATCAGTATCCAAGTAGGCGACTCGGTCGAAATGCTCGTCGGATAATCCGATATGAAAATCTGCGCCAAGCTTGTCAGCAACTTCTTCTTTAAAAAAAGTTCCCAAAGTGCGACCATCTACTTGTCGAAGAAGCTCTCCTAGTAGCCACCCTTGAGTCATCGCGTGATAGCCCGACATGCTTCCTGGCTCCCACCAAGTGGACTGTCCAGCAAGTCGATTACATGTGTAATCCCAGTCAAAGAGTTGATCTTCAGTTATAGGAGCGTCAAATCCCGGTAATCCAGCAGAATGAGATAATAGGTGACTGACGAGCACTCCTTCTTTTCCATTTTGTGCGAAGTTTTTCCAATATTTACAAACAGGAGAATCGAGTTCTATCAATCCGCGATCAAAAAGCATCAAGATGCAAATTGCTGCCATAGTCTTTGTGGTCGACCACACATTTACTATTGTGTCTCTTTCCCACAAAGTTCCTTTTTCAGAGGCGGCTACTCCGCCCCAAAGATCAACAACAATTTTGCCATCTACAAAAACAGCACAACAAGCACCAAGATCTCCTTCTTCAAAGTTTTTCTCAAAAGCTTCTGCAACAGGCGCAAAAGAAGGTTCAAAAGTTCCGTTAATTTCAGTCATAAAAATAAAATTCAAATAATAGTGTCATAAGTTTTTCTTAATTAGAAAAAGATTCGATATAGAAGTCTAATTTCAACGATTTTAAATGTCTTCATTTGGCTTAATAAGTTTTTGAAGAACTGAATCTATATTCACTTGATCGGCAGGCATATTCTTGAAATCTTTCAAACGACCGTAAACTTCTGCAGCAGCATCCCAAAAATCGTTAGGAAGGCCGTTCGAAGCAAATGTTTCAGAGATCTCATTCATCTCTGAAACAAATCTCCAAGCTTTGGGAGAGTTTAAAGTTGCTGACAATAAAGTCATTGCTTCAGCGTTTGGTTGAGACAATTTCCATTCATTAAGGAGTTCTTTTTCGACACCAGTATTTCTAGCCATAGCCCTAACAGCAAGAATTAATGCGCTCGAACCTTTGGTCCAGGAACCGTAAGCAATTTTTAAAGCAGCGGCCTTGCCTATCTCATTCCCAAGTGAATGGACGCCTAAAAAACTATCCGTAAAAAGAGCTTCAATTTCACTGCACCTTTTACCAGAAACGTAAAGGCGGGTTGATCCTTCTGAGTTGGCGGGAGGTCCAATAATTCCACCATCTACAAAGTCGATATTTTTGCTTTCTAATAATTCAGATATCAAAATTTTCTTTTCGGGAGATCCGGCATTTGCATCGACAAACAAACCTTTAAATTCGGTTTCTGCAACAGATTTTGCTACTTTAATAGCTGCTTGCGGCGGACAGATAGAGAAAACTATGTCGCTTTCATGAATATTAGAAAGTGTTTTAATATCTTCAAGTTGTTGAGATAAAGCCCTATGTTTGGTTGCTTCCGATCTGCCTTCAGAGACCCATAAAACCCTATGACCTGAATGGACTGCAGCAGTAGCCACCGAAATACCCATTTCTCCCGGGTGAAGAATTGTCAATATCACTTTTTAATCCCATCGAACATTGGATAACAGTAGCTAAAAAACTTGTGTCACGACGACAATGAGCAAGAAGTAGTGTGAAGGTATGAAAGCTCCAGAAACGATTGTTTGCGTTGATTGCGGTGGTAAATGCAAGCTTTTGATACACCCAGAAAAAGAAGTTGAATCTGGGGATGTAGTTGCATACAGATGTCTTGAATGTATGGATCGTTGGGACGTAGTGATGGAAGAAGAGGGAATTGATTATGAGTGACTCCAGAGAAACATCATCAACCTATTATGGTTGATCTCTTATGAACATTGACGACCGTCCGGTCATAGACGTGGAGGTTTGGCACTCTGACATCGAGGGATCTGGAGTCTTCGCCAGCCGAAGTTTCGCTGCCGGGGAAACCATCCGGGTGGTCAACATCGTTCGTGAGATCACCGCTGACGCCCCATTGCGACCCGACCGAGATGAACACGTCGAGCACTGCAACTGGCATCTACAACCACAGTTACGATCCCAACGCATGGGAACGATTCGTCGATGATCGACCGGAGATCGTCGCCCGTCGCCGAATCAGCCAGAGCGAATAGATCACGATCGACTACATGATCAACAACGGTGGTGGCGCCTCTTGGCCCTGCAACTGTGGCGCAAGCCGATGCAGAGGGATGACCTCAGTGAGTTTCTTTGCCCTGCCTTCGGATATACAAAGCGAATACATGCCGTTGTTGGCCGACTGGTTCGTGGATCGATATAGCCAAGAACTCTCGGATCTGGAGAAATGACCGACAGGGGAGATCCCCACACCCACGCGCATAAGCGAAGTGATCGGTGGGGGCACGCGCTTCTAACCGAACAACCAGAAATTGTTCAGAAGGCTATTTTGGAGTGGTTAAGAGAACGAAATTAAGATTTAATAATCAGATTTTGTTTACGTTCAAGGCTTCTGCGCCTTTTTTACCTTCACCAATTTCAAACTCTACGGCTTGTCCTTCATCGAGACTTTTGTATCCATCACCCTCGATATTGGAGTAATGGACGAATATGTCTTCTCCGTCGTCTACGGAAATGAATCCGAATCCTTTTTCATTTAGAAAAAATTTTACAGTACCTGTAGGCATAACTTTTATTTCCTTACTTAATTCATTCATGTCTGGTGACATTACTTAATTCATGTCTGGTGACATGATGTTTTCAGTCTACGAGGGATTAGGGAATTGTGGTTAAAGTCTTGAATCATTAAGTTATTAACTTTTGGTAATTAGCCTATTTAGATAGTGTAAATAGTAGAGGTGAAGTGATGGTTGAAGAAAATTTTTTGAATAAGACGTATCGGCTAGAAACTCAAGAAGAAACTCTTGCACACTATGAAGCTTGGGCCGACACATATGACGAAGAGATAAAGGAAAATGATTACGCGCAACCTAAGAGATGTGCTTCCGCTCTTGCACAATATTCACCCAGTGATGAAATTCATATATTAGATATTGGTTGTGGCAGCGGACTTTCGGGATTGGCTTTAAGTGATTCTGGATTTAAAAATATTGATGGGTGCGATTTTTCTCCTGCGATGCTCGAAAAAGCTAAGAGTACAAATGTTTATCGAAAACTATTTTCAGCTGACATAAATGAAGAATTGGATATACAAGCAGAAACTTATGATGCAGTTTCCGCTGTCGGTGTCCTAGCATTTGCGCACATCAGAACCGAGGCGTTACGTCAGATGCTTAGAATCATAAAAACTGAAGGCTTGCTAGTAATCGGTTTGAATGAACATTATTGGAAAGATGGCTCTGTCGGTGAAAAGATTAGAAAACTTTCCGAAGAAGGTGACGCTGAGTTGCTTTTTGAAGAGTACGGCGACCATCTTCCAGGGGCTGACATAGGTGGCTGGGTAGCGGTCCTTAAGAAAAAATAAGTTTTAATTATATTGTGGCCGTGAACGAAATAGTTTGTCCGAATTGTGGTGAAGACGAAAACCTTAAAGGTGACTCAAAAGAATCTGGCAACACAGAAAAGGTCACTGTAATTTGTGAGACATGTGAAATGAAATGGGAACGAAACCTCACCCCTAAGTGTCCTTCGTGCGCATCAGAGGACCTACGCACAGCAGTGCGTTCAATAGTTGATAAATCTCGCGGTACACAACTTTCAATCCAATCACTTAGTGTCGTCTATCTTTGCCCTGAGTGTGACGTAGAAGAATTAATTGCATGGAATCAATCAAACACACCTCTTCCACCTTATGAATTGCCGTATGACATTGAATAGTTCTAAGTAGGGTCATTTGATGTCTACACTTTTTGGTTTCATTCGACCGATGATCGGCGGAGTTATAAGAACAACTTCAGAGATGTTCACTCGCTTGGCTGTAATCGGTCCAAGAGATATACGTTCCAAACGGTTTGGAAAATTTGGTATAGGTTCAAGTATCTCATGGCCAACTGGTTCAGGCTTTGGAGAGAAGTGGATATGGATAGGTGAAAATGTCCTCATCGCAGCAGATGTAACTTTGTCAGCTGGTATGGGACCTGGACAGGAAATGATTACGAACCCTGTTGTGCGAATTGGTAATCGCTGTCTCATAGGTAGAGGCACATCAATAATTGGACATCTAGCCATAGACATAGGTGATGATGTGTATACCGGAATGAACGTTTACATAACCGATCAGAACCATGGTTACGAAAATCTTGAAGTACCAATCGGAAAGCAACTACCTAATGAGAAGTCTGTTTCAATAGGCGAAAGCAGTTGGATCGGATCCGGAGCCATAATCCTACCTGGATCAAAAATAGGAGATCACGTTGTGATCGGTGCTAATTCAGTGGTAACAGGTGAAATTCCTTCGCACTCGGTTGCTGTTGGAAGCCCAGCAAGAGTAGTGCGTAAATATGACGGCAAATCATGGGAACGTCAAGACTCTAAAGGTTCTTAGATTTAAAGAACTGGTTTGACAAATTTATGTTCATTGTCTCTTAATCCAAAAGTCAACAGCAGACTAATAAGTGAGACAATAACTATAAATCCGACACCTCTTTGGTATAAAGCAACAGTCGGTTGACCTGATTCGCTAAATGTAAGAGTGGCGGCTAGAGCGATTCCAAAAGCGGAACCGACACGTTGTACTGAATTAACAAAAGCTAATGCGGACCCTATGCGATCAGGTTGAACATTTAGAGAAGCTGAAGCGGAAAGCAATTGCCAAATAGTACCCATACCGAACCCGGCGCATGCAACTGTTATCAGAAGACATGTGATTGATTCTTTCTCGTCAGCAAAAATCCAAAATTGTAAGAATCCAAGCGTGTAAACAATGATTCCAGAAAGAATGACTGGGAAATGACCGTATTTGTCTGCTATTCGACCAGCAGGTATGGATGTAATACTAACCATTCCTGGCATGACGGTTAGAAAGATACTTGCCTTTATTAAACCAAAATTCCAAATATCGGTTAAGAAAAGTAGAAGAACTAGCCAATGGGAGAAAAAAGTACAAGCGATAGTAAATGCTAAAAAGGAAGTGAATCTGTATTTACGCCTTTTTAAAAGAGGTAATGGTATTTGAGGGTCGTTGCTAATTTTGGATCGCTGTAAAACTATGCATATCAACAAAAGTGAGAGAACTATTGTTCCTAAAAATTTGACGGAAAGCCAACCCCATTCATCGGCCTTAGAAAGCGAGAAAACTAAGAAACCGACTGCAAAAACAACAAGTGTGGAATCGATAACGTTGATTTTTCGTTGAGCGTTTCTTCCTGGCACTTCAGCGTCTTTCCATGAAAGAAAAGCCGCTAAAAGTGCAAACGGTATTTGTGAAAAATATCCGATCCGCCATGAGAAAGAATCAATCAGCAAGGTTATGACAATAGGTCCAGCTGTACCAGAAATTCCTACAAAAACTCCGACACGGGCTAGAGCCATGTTTTCAGAACCGGGTGCAGCTTTTGCTAGGAGGATGGCAGCTGCTAAAGGTGAAATAATAGCTAGAGATACTGCAGTCAAACCGCGAAAGGCTATTAGGAACCATAAGTTTGGTGAAAGAGCACAGCAGAGGTTACTGAAAGCGAAGAACAGTATTCCCCATTTGTAAAGATTTTGATATCCATATTTTTCACCTAGACGGCCGCCTTGGAGTAGAAGTGCAGAGCTGATGACTCCTGTGATTGTAAGTATCCAGGCGGCATCTGTAGCATCGCCGGAAGCTAGAACATCTCGAATTTCAGGAAATAGAAAAAACATAGTCGTTGCTTCCCAACCTGAAACAAAACCGCAAAGACTCGCACCTATAGTTATACGTTTATGTGTTTTCAAGAGAGTACTGTCAGGTAGAGAAAAAACTTCAAGACCAAAGCTTATTGTAAATATCGCGTTAGATGCTCAGTGCGCTTCTAGGTTGATGA
>Ga0206679_10000948_pt1 | contig 24171 bp, 24 predicted proteins | sample M110012015metaG_FD_155464 | JGI IMG/M metagenome (GOLD analysis project Ga0206679, IMG submission 155464) | Ammonia-oxidizing marine archaeal communities from Monterey Bay, California, United States - M1 100m 12015 | ecosystem: Environmental > Aquatic > Marine > Intertidal zone | place: USA... | reverse complement strand
TAAAATGAGTGCATTTCTCATTTTCAATTGTAATTTCTTGTGATTCATGTAGTGGTTGACTCTTTAAGTATCTTGCAGCCACTGGCTTTGCTTTAATATGAATATTGCTGGATTTGCCTTTGTAGCTGGTAATTCCCATAGCATCCTGAAAATACAGCTCTGGATTGAATTCTCCAGAGAAATTTGCATCTTCGTCCAAGAGCTTTGGGGTATCCATTCTTTCTAAGGCGAAGGTTCTTGTTCCTTTTTGCTTTGCATCATAAGAGATAAGATACCATCGGTTCCTGTATTCTTTTAAAAACAATGGAGTGACTTTTCGAGGCTTTTCAATATTGTCTTTATGAGGAGTGTACAGAAACCAAACTTGCTTTTTTCTTTGAATAGCCTCCAATAAAAGAGGCAAATGTTCATTCCCGCCCACCGACGTGACAGACTCAAACTGAACGTAATGAGCTGTTTCGTTCTGATCCGTTCCAATGGAAATTCGATCCACAATTTTATCTATCGCATTGCCAAACTCTTTAAAAAAAGGAGCATCTTTAAACTGATGTAGTGTATCTACGGCATATTTTATTGAGGTCAGCTCATCTTCAGTTAAAGGAATGTCGTTAATACTGTAATTTTCATCTTCATAATAATATCCGCGTTCTCTCTTACTGTATTTAATGGGAGCATCGTGCTCCATTTTCATATTAAACAGATCTTTTTCGATAGTACTGTCGCAGATATGATTACCATCGGTTGAGCCATAGAGAGATTCTTCGCACATTTCTCTCATATTTTTTTTTGAAGGGAATGGATTATACTTATTTCGCAACATTTTATCAATGATGCGGAACCTTATCAACGCATTTTTGATGTGTGGCATTTAAATCTTTACTTCTTTTTTTTGATATCCAAATAACTCATAGAATTTAATCGCTTTTCCAACGGATTCAGGTACGTCATCTTCCCAGCTTGATGCACCAGCTTTAATCTTTGCCAATACTTCATCTGACATGATATGAAGTAACTTATGATTAAATTTTTTAATTGCTTTTACTTTGTCATTTTCACGCATGTATTGCAACAAACCAACGAGATTAGGTGCAACTTCAATATTGTCGAGATCATAGATTTCACCATCTTCTACATTAAATGCGGGATAAACGTATATTTTCATGTTATGCCCGAATCCTCGTCCAAATGCTTCAAGTAGCCCTCCAGGTAAATTTTCGTAATACTTTTCATCAAAAATGGTATTCAGATTATAGACCCCAAGAAGAACTCCAAGAAGCCTTCCTCGGGCAATAGGAGCGAGGTATTCAACCATCTTGTAATGCTTTAAATAATTTGAAATCATTACGGTATACCCCAATGAGCTTAATAAATCTGCACGATCGATAAAATCTTGAACAGATATTTTTCCGTCGGCCGTTAAATCTTTTAGGGTAAGTTCGAATACAACAGATACATTTTCTTCCTCAACATCCTTTTCTTCGAGAAATTGATTTATCCCATTCTCTATCATGTCAATATGGACCTTTGTCACTGGGCGAAAGCGGCCTCTTGTCAATAAAATGTTCTTCTTGTAAAGAGCTGTTGCTGGTTGTAAGACATTTTTTGAAAGGTCAAACATAGTAGCATCTGTTATACCACGCTTGACGAGATTCAAAGCAATGACTCTATTATCCACATTCTCAAAATCAGGGCCTGTAATACTCAACATATCAATTTCAATGCGATCTCTGGGAATTCTATGAACCAGATTTGTAAGAAATTCATCGATATCAGAATTTTGGTGGTAACAAGAATAGATTAAGTTTACTCCAAGTATACCCAATGCTTCCTGCTGCCCTCTATGGCTGTTGTCGTGCATTTTTACGTGAAGAATGATATTGTTTGGTTCACTTTCCGGTTTAAGCTGAAAGCGTAAACCAACCCATCCTTTGCCTTGATTTGTTTTGTGATAATTCAATGATTCAACAGTATTACAAAAAGCAAAGAATTTGGATTTTTTATATTTTTTCGGAAGCGTAGTTTTTAGGTTGTTATATTCTTTGTCCAGCATTGTAATCAAGCGCTCTTCACATACGTATCTCGCAGCCTCGCCATACATGGAATCAGAAACCTTCATGTCATATGCTGAATGCGTGAATGCAATTGTTCCTGAGCTACCTCCTGCCTTGAAAAAATTTGCAGCAACTTCCTGTCCTGCACCAATCTCGGCAAAACAGCCATAAATGTCGGTTTGAAGATTGATCTTTAAGGCTTTCTCTTCTGTAGTTAAATGTCTCTTTGTATTTTCCATAATTAATTGAAGGGGTCCTTAAATTTAGGATTATTAATGAAAACTGTATCTGTTAAGGTAAGTAAGAATTTTTTAATTAAAAATTTTTCCTGTGCATCTAATTGTACGCCACCTTGGCTGGCAAATTCAATTAAGGGGTCAATTGTAGGGGAGATGTGTATTCCCGAAGAGTATTGTTCAATTACTTCTTCGAGTGTATTAAACCTTCCATCGTGCATGTAAGGGGCAGTCAGCTCAATATTTCTCAGACTGGGAACTTTAAATTTTCCTTCGTCATTGGGGTCATTGGTAACCAATGCTCTTCCAAGGTCGGAAAAAGAAGCATCTAAGCCATTGTTGCTAAACTTATTGACACGCATCAAAGGTCCATTATGGCAATGAAAACAATCCGCTCCATTGAGACTTTTAAACAGGTCATAACCGGCCCATTCTTCCGCTTCAACAGTCAGTAGCATGTCACTTTCTGACGGTGAAAGAGGCAGGTTATATTCATATTTATACATGACATCATATTTTGAATTTGAAGAAATAATGGTTCTAAGAAACTGAGCGATGGCTTTGGATACCTTTATGGAGTCAATTCCTTCCTCTCCAAAAGCTCTATAGAACATATTTCTGTAATTGACATCTGCGTTCAATTTATATGTGGTTACCGTCCATTCTTGGTGCATTTCAATGGGGTTTGGAACCGGCTCAAGTATTTGTTCTTCAAGCGAATTCCTGCGGCCGTCCCAAAAGAAAAATTCTTCCCAACCTAAATTAAATAGAGGCATGGCATTTCTGTTTCCAGAAACTCCATCAATACCTGTAGAAAATGATGTATTTTCGGCAAATCCATTTTCAGGCATGTGGCAGCTGGAGCAGCTCATGGTATTATCCCCACTTAATTTTACTTCATAAAAAAGATGCCTGCCCAATTCGATTCCTTCTTCTGTCATTGGATTATCTGCTGGAATTTCCATATCCGGAAAATGCGACGGAATATCAAGAGTATAAGGTATTGGGGTATAGGTAGTTTTATCTTTATTACATGATAAAAACATCAGGGATATTGCAAAAAAACAGAAAAGATTTCTCATTTCTACGGTGTTAGGGCAATAAAGAAATTGTTTTTCACCTTTTCAGCTAATAGTAGTTGGCCGCTTCCTGAATGCGTAAGGAATTCATTTTTCAGATTAATAGCAGACTGACTATTGTCTAAAAAAGTTTGTAAGTCCAAGGTCCAATCTAATTTGTGCCCGTCACTCGTTGGTGTCCATGTAAGATTATCAAAGTCAAAGGAATCTAAAAGTTGATCTGTTCCTACATGAAAACTAAAGCTGTGGTCAAAGTTATTTCCTGCCGAGAGTGTATCCACTTTCCCTTCAATACTAATGAAAATATATCCCGTATTCCATCCCCAATGCATTATTCCTGCATTGCTAATATTTAGAGGGCTATCATTAGGGAAAGCTGAGGGGTCATTGTGGTTTATAGCTGAATCAATGCCAACATTTCCTACAAGGGAACTGTATTTAGAAAAATCACCGGATTTACTGATTAAGCTATGTTGAGTCTCTCTCAAATCGTATAATGCGGCATCACAGAGTACATCATTGCCATTTTTCAAATCAGAAATATAAAACCTAAGATCTGTAAATTTCACAAAATAGCCCTCAGAAGTCACAAATGCGGAATCTAAATAAAAATTTTGAGCTCCAAATTTTGGATTAACGTTAATTTGTAATAAATCACTTGGGTAGGTACAGCTTCCATCATCTTCATTTGCATTAGGATTGAAGTTTTCCGCCTGCGAATCCATACAGCCTTCTTTTTTACAAGAAACAATAAAAAATGAACATGAAAGCAATATGACTATTAACCGAATCATTCTTAACAAAATTAAGCTAAAATTCTCGTATTTTCCTATTTTTATGGGTAGAGATTTGGTCCTGTCATGTTGTCATCAATTAATAGAGAAAAGTATCCCTTATTCGTTCTAAGCGCATCAGCTGGAAGTGGAAAGACGTATCAATTGGTATTGCAGTATTTATCTATCCTTCTGGACACAAACTCACCTAACAAATACAAGGGAATAGTAGCTATTACTTTTACAAATAAAGCGTCTCTGGAAATGAAATCAAGAATTATTGATGCATTGTTTGACCTTGCGGAATATAATCAAGGGCTGAATAAGGAGAAAACAGAATCCATAATTAATGAACTTGGCAATATTTTACAAATTAATCATGAAGAAATAAGAAGACGAAGTGCTCAGGCATTAAAAGCGATTTTACATGGATATGAAAATTTTAATGTATCGACTATAGATAAGTTTAATCTGAGACTTATAAAATCGTTTTCTAGTGACCTTGAATTGCCTAATGACTTTGAGATTTCTCTCAATGAAGATGAGGTGTTAGAAGAAGTCCTTGAGTTGCTATTGAGTAGCATTGGAGACAATGGCAATAAAGACCTGACGGTACTGGTTAAAGAGTATGCTAAATCCAATTTTCGCGAGGGCAATCAGTGGAATTTTAAAAGGCAGCTCATGTCATTCGCTTCTTCCTTGAATAAAGAGAAAAACAGACCGTTCATTAATTCACTAAAGAATATTTCATTCGATAGGTCTGAGTATAAAGCAATTAATAAGAAAATTCAGAAGTTAAATGCGGAGTTCTGCGCAAAGATCAAAGAATTTTCAGATTACTTTATTCCTCTTTCGGTTAAACCAGAGGAGTTGCCACACAAGGGAACTACGTATAATACAATGGTGAAAATTTCCGAGATTATTGAGTGTCCAATCAAGAAGAGGGATGAACATCTATTGACGAAAACATTATATAATTACTGCTCTGAACCTGGAGATACAAAGGCATTGACAAGACAATTGAAAGATAAGCTGCTGGCAATAGATGACTGTTACCTTCGGATTTCACAAGAAATAGCCCTGTTAATTAAATACAGGTCTAATTTTTTTAATATGGCTCTCTTGAAATATGTGTTGGATTCCTTAATTGAGCATAAGGAAAAGAACAAAATCATTAGAATTTCAGAGTTTAATGAGCTGATTTCAAATCTTGTTAAAAAAGAGGAAGCACCCTATATTTATGAGAGGTTTGGAGTGAAATTCGAACATTTTCTTTTGGATGAATTCCAGGACACTTCTCGTTTACAGTGGTTGAATCTACTCCCTTTGATGCGGGAATCGTTGAGCTATAAAAAGGAAAACCTGATTGTTGGCGATCCGAAACAATCCATTTATCGATTTAATAATGGTCTGGCTGAACAATTTGTTAGCTTGCCTGAGGTATATAATCCTGAACAGGATGAATATATTTCCGAAGTGTCATCTTTTTTTAATGAGCTGGGGATTAAAAAACCACTTCAGGAAAATTATCGTTCCTGTCCGGAAATTGTAGCATTCAATAATGCAGTATTTGAGAATCTGAGCTTAAAGCTGTCTCCCAGGTTTAAAGAATTTTACGAGTCTGTTCACCAGGTTCCAGTTTCAAAAAACAAGGGGTTTGTACGAATTATATCGGAGAAGAGTAAAAGAAATGTATCTCTTATGGTTTCTGAAATATGTGAGATTATTGAGCAGATTAAAGATGACGATTTCGACTTGGGAGATGTATGTATTCTTACAGCTAAGAATGCCTTGGGAGTGCAAATTGCCAATGAATTGACCCAAAAAAACATTCCTGTATTCACTCAGCAGTCTTTGTTGATTTCCAAAAACATTCAGGTTCGCTTGCTATTGGCATATATGAAGTGGAGGATGCGACCAACGATGGATATGATGAAAAAACAATTTTCAGAGCTTTTTTTCCGTATGCTTGGTGAAGGCGAGGATGGTTATTTTGGCTATATCCAGGAAAAGACATCCAAGTCGGGCAAGTCATACAGGGTTTTTGATGATGAACGATTTTTGAATGAATATTTTAATGGAAGGGAGCACTTTTTTCGACCATTTGAAAATATTTATGAGGTGGTCATTCAATTTATAACTATGATGAACTGGAAGGAAACAGAAAACCCATTCTTACATCAGTTTGTCGATTTGGTATTTCAGTTTCAAAATACCAAACAGTCCGACCTTTCTAAATTCATTGAATATTATGAGGAGCATAAAAAGACATTTGCTTTAAAAATGCCAGATTCTAAAAATGCCGTACAAATAATGACTCTTCATAAAGCAAAAGGGCTTGAATTTCCAATAGTCATTATACCTGAAATGGATTTTGGCTTATCCATTAGAAATGACTCTAAATTTTTTGTGGAATCAGAAGAAAAAATTCTTTATACGACTTTATCTAAAAATAGTGTGGTTGAGGAAATTTATGGAAAAGCCGAAGAAGAAAAGGATTTGATATTACTGGATAAGGTGAATTTGCTGTATGTTGGTTTTACAAGAGCAGAAAGACGACTATATGTTTTTAATCGTTTTGATAAAAACTCGAATTTAGGAGCCTCTTTTCATGAATGCCTTACTGATGGTTTTAGGCTAAAAGAACAAGATGGACTAATTGAATATGTTTCTGGAGAAATAAGAAGTAAATCTGACGATTCTTCTCTTGAAATTGAACCTGAAGGCATCTATTATACACCAGATGACGTGTCTATAGACTTATCTCATGTCAAGCTGGTATTGAATGATCGTGATGATGAAAGCTATGAATCCAGAGAAGAAAGGCTTTTTGGCAACTATTTTCATCAATTCATGAGTGAAGTCTATACGGCCGATGACATACCAATTGTTTCGAAAAAAATGCAATCGGATGATCAAATGGATGGGGAATTACTGCAAAGCGTACTGAAATCAGCTGAAAATTTTTTTAATACTGCCCATAGAAATGAATTTTTTGAAAATGTCACTAAAATATTAAATGAACAGTCGATTTTGATTCCTCCATCTAAAGTCTTACGTCCGGATAAAGTAATAGAAAGGAAGGATGATGTTATAGTAGTAGACTTTAAAACAGGTAAATCGACACCTGACCATCATGAGCAAATATGGAACTACAAATCTGCACTTGAAGAGATATACGACAAACCCGTAAAAGCTGTTTTATATTATACGAGTCAAGATCAGCTAATTGAGCTTTGACTTTTTTGAGTTGTCGGACATTTTTAAAAAGGTGTAAATGATGGGATGTGGGATGTCTCTTGTTGAAGATATTTGCGGACAAAATGCACAGCTGACAAAAAAGTCGTGTTTTCTTAAGCTTATTATTTCTGGATCTTCAAAGTGGTTTACCGCTTCAATATCTACAAGTCCCAGTTCTAACTGTTCCACAAGTTGTGGGTACAGACTAAATCTGGATGAAGTGAGTTCTACAGTATTGAAATTTTCGTATAATTTTTGAAATTCCTTGCTTTTGGGTTCAATAGTTATGCGTTCGAAACTGCTACCAGAAACCAAATTTTCACTAATAAGTTTTTCCTGTTGTGAAAGTAGCTGATTTTGTGTGATTAAGTATTCCAAGAAAATCTTGAACCCCTCTCCGGTAATAAGTACGGGAATTTTCTTATTGACAATTTTTTTGAAAACACCATTCAAATAAAATGCATTTTGAATTGGGCCTGGAGCAATCCATATTCCATCGAATTGATCAAAATAGACTTCTCTGTGTCTTAATGCTTCGCTTATTTTGATCCAATAGTAATTTACTTCGAAATCTAAAAATTCTGAAGAATGTTCCAGGGATAAATTCGTGGCATGGTGCGAATTAAAGGTGAAATTATAGTCTCCAATAATTGCTATTTTGAGTGCCTCACTCATATATGGTTGGTTTTATCTATCTCTTAAACCAAGAAGTTATTTTGGCATTAGAAATTTCAAGAAATTCGTCTAAGCTTGTTTGCGGGTTAATTCTCCACACCTTGCAGGTAGCAATATCACATTGAAAAATGGAATAATCACCAGTATTATCAGACGATTGACTTAAAATTGAAAACACAGCATCTTGATTTAGATCAGTTTCTCTCGAAAGCCAAGACACCCCGTTATTGTCAACATATTCAATTTCCACACCATTTTCCCCTAAATCTGAGAAATTAATAGGAATAGCGGAATTTGATGAATGATAATCATTGAACATAGCTACTGTCGGTTGTGAATTTGCTGAGGCATCCCATTCCAAGGTCCCGAATTTTAATCTGATGGCCTGTGGATTATAAAATGATTTTATTTTAGTTCCGTATGTTTTTTTAGAAAGAGCAGGGGAAGGGTTAATATCTTCCACGTTTACGACTTGAGCTCCGTAACCATTCACATTTTGGGTAAATTCTACCTGAGTTCCGTTTACATATCCAACAAAATAACAGTTTAAGTCAACTGTATTTACAGGAGGAGGAATCACTTCATGTTCAATACAAGAAGAGGTGAATAACGTCACTATTAAAAAAAGCGAATAAAATTTTAGAGTTTTCATTTGTAGAAATTTGTTCAATTACAGTGTATAAATATAAGTTATAAACGAAAATTATCCTAAAAAGATGCTTATTTTGATGTCTTTTTACTGAATTCTTCAAAGATATCCCACGTTTCATGTGAAGAAATAAGACATCCCTGAACCGATAATTTGTGTATTTCATCCAGTAGTTTTCCCTTTACTTCCTTGGAAGATGTGTATAATTCATAATGGTTTGCTCCTTTTTTCAAAGTATTATATACGTCATCTACATGCTTAAATTCATCCTCATCTTTCGTTTTTTTAATTAAAATGAGATGCATTGTGGCTTCTTCAATTTTAAATAGAGAAAAAACATCCTTGGAAAGGAAGCTTAAATATTTGATTTTAGAGTAGACTTTAGTCAGTACCGTATCACTAAATATTTCCACGATTTGTACTGCTTTTTCCTTATCCTCAGTATTTATTTTTCGCCACAATTCGTCATCTATACCTTGAACTACAAGAAATTTCGTAAAGTCATCGGATAGCTCATGGAGCTCCGCATCAGTGAGCATTCTAAATCTCATTCAGGGTTTTTCGGTTTAACCTCAATAGTAATGTCAGAAATTTCAGGCATGACATCCATTGTCACGCCCTGTTCAATCTTGAAGGTGTACTCTCCTTTACAAAATTTTCTTTCCCTGAATAATAGCTGAGTTTCTACATATGTCCCCGATTTTTCCCCTATCCATTCACCATTGGGTTTGGCAATTTTAATTTCTACAGGAACTTTTCCTAAAATGGATTTTTTATTTTTGTCTTTATTGCATTCTGGACCAGTGGTTGTAATATATAGCCATATATTTTCGTAATTATAATTCGTGGTGCTTCGCAATGTAAAAATGACGTCATAAATTAATTCATCTCCTGGGAATTTCACCTTGAATACGGGTTTTTCACTTTTATTCCATTGATTGTTTTCAAAAGTGTGGGTTTTCATATAGAGAACATCATCAGTGCAAGAACAGAAAATGCCAGTGGTGAGAATCAGAATGAAAAGAAATTTATGGTGAACAAAATGACGCATTAATTCGACTAAGATTTTTTATTGTTTTTCTTTTTTCTATTGTAATTCTTTCTTTTTTTCTTCTTTTTAAATTTACTTTCAAACCGATTGACACTGTCCTGTCCAACTACGTTTGAATATCCAACTTCTTCAACTTCAACTTCCGATTTTATTTCATAATCGTTTAAATCACTGGCTTTCTTCCCAGATTTATTTAATGCAATGATTTCTTTTACCCTTTCAGGAGTCATTGAAAACAAGCCGCTTTCTCCAGGATAAGAGTACCACATTATTTTCCTAAATACATCAGTTTTCACATAAAAAGCCTCTCCTTTCAATGTTTTAAGTCGAATGTCCGTTTTTGGAAAGTCCTTTAAGCCCTCCAGATACATGTCAAGTTCGTAATTCAAACAGCATTTTAGTTTACCGCACTGTCCGGCTAATTTTTGAGGATTAAGAGAAAGCTGCTGATATCTTGCAGCAGAAGTGGATACACTTCTAAAGTCTGTAAGCCAGGTAGCACAGCACAGCTCTCTGCCACAAGATCCAATTCCACCAAGTCGACCTGATTCCTGTCGAGCTCCAATTTGTTTCATCTCAATGCGAATACGGAATTCTCCAGCCATATCTTTAATAAGCTGTCTGAAATCAACCCGTCCCTCTGCCGTGTAATAAAAAATTGCTTTTGTTCCGTCTCCCTGAAATTCAACATCAGAAATTTTCATTTCAAGTGCTAAATTAAGAGCCAGAGTTCTTGATTTGTACATCAGGTCCTTCTCCTTGGATCTCCCTTTAATCCATAAATCAATGTCTTTTTGATTTGCGATTCTAATAATTTTTCTTGTTTCAAGAGGCTTGAGCTTATTCTTTTTTCTAGAAACCTGAATTTTGGCAAGCTCTCCCAGAACTGAAACCACGCCTACATCATATCCGCTGGAAGACTCGACCACCACAATATCACCTACCTGAAGAGTTAATGCTGAAGCATTTCTGAAAAAATCTTTTCGAGAATTTTTAAATCGGACTTCCAGAATATCATATGGCTTTTGTCCTGAAGGAAGGTCAATATTAGACAACCAGTCAAAAACCTCCAATTTGTTGCAGCCACTTGTATTACAGGTCCCGTTCATATTGCAACCTTTCGGTTTACCATCAGCGCTATTACAAGATTTACAACTCATTTTTTTCTAAAATTAGGAATATTTAAGGAATTAAGATTTGTGAAGAAGCCTCATAGACTGAAAGCACATTAAAGTAAAAAGGATTTTTGGATTGGCATTTCTTTCCAGCTGATAATAGGCCTCATCAATTGACTTCATAAATTGCCGAATATTATTTCCATGAACAAATGGAGAGAATTTCTCAAGGAAATTTAGTTCATCTTCAGAAGACTGCAATGAATCCATTCCTGAATAGTTTTTTAGAATACATTGTCTAAGCATGTGGGAGGTATATTTTAAAAAGATTTTTTGCCGTTCCTTTCCTTGTTGAGCCATTTGATCTGCCCAGGCCATCATGTCAATAACATTTTTCTTATAACTGGACCTCATCAATCCAATAAAATCGTCCTTAAAAGACAGCTCATCGTTATTTACATTGACGATTTCGTTTGCACGAATAATATTGCCTTCTGAGAAAGACGCAATCGACTGAGCGTGTTCCAAGGAGAACTCGAAATTTTCCTGAAGATATGCACTGACTTCCGAGTCTTGCAACCTGTTAATTGGCAGAATTTGACATCTTGACTTAATAGTCTCCAGCAGGTAGTCTTCTTCCTTACATACAAGTAGAAATAAGGTTTTTTCTGGAGGCTCTTCTAATATTTTCAGTATTTTATTTGAACAGTCCTTATTCATTTCTTCAACCATCCAGATAATCATGATTTTATATCCTCCTTCGTAGGCTTTTAATCGAAGCTTCTTCTGTATTTCTATACTTTCGTCAACGGAAATTATAGGTTTTCGTTCTTTCACATCGATGCGCTTAGTCCAATCAAAAGAAGAAAAATAAGCCTGCGTCTTTATCTGCTCTCTCCATTCCCCATAAAGGGCATTAGACGTTTTGCTTATACTCTGAACAGAAGGGAAACTAAAATGAAGGTCTGGGTGCTGAAGGTCAAGGACCTTTGTACATGCTGAACATTCACCACAACTGTCGCTTTTCTTTTTGTTTTCGCACAGCACATACTGTGAAAATGCCAAAGCCAAAACTAAAGTACCGTATCCATGATCGCCGTTAAACAAATGGGCATGACTAATCATGTTTTGTTGAACGCTCTGAATGAGCTTTTTCTTTACATTTGATTGACCAATAACATTCTTGAATAGCATGAATCAAATTTACTAATGATTTCTAGTATTGAAATGAAAAAGAAGATTTAAATTAGCACAAAAAAGACCATGAAAACACTTTCCTTTATCCTAATAATTTTTATATCCTTTTCCTTGAGATGTCAGAGCATAAGAGTTCAGGAAGAATCATTTGATTTTTTAAATGCTCCAAATTCCAACTCACTTACTGTGGACATCCCGTATGCAAATCAGGATTTCGTAGATGCTAAGATCAAAAGATTGTTTAAAGGATGGGGTAAACACAAAGTGAGTAAAGGAGAGCATAGCTCAATGCTGGTCGAGATGAAGTCGATGGGAAAGATCCCGTTTAACGCATATGCTAAAACAATTAAGGGGAGTAATGACAATGTCAAAGTGTATTTTGGTTTTGACCTGGGAGGAGCCTTTATGTCTAAAAGGGACCATGAAGAAAAATATGCAATAATGGAGAGTATTCTTTTCAATTTTGCCAATGATGCAGTCAAAGATTGGATTTCTGAAGAATTAAAAAAGGAAGAAAAAGTTATGAGCCAGCTTGAAAAGGAACAGAAGGAATTAGTGAAGAGAAAAGAGCATCTTGAAAAAGAGATAAAGGATTTTGAGAAAAAAATCTCAGAAAATGAAAAGGAGATTGCGAATAATATAGATGCTCAGTCCAATAAGAAAACAGAGCTTGACACACAAAAAAAACAGGTGGAAAAAGTTTCTCGAAAATTAAAGGAATTAAATTAAGACCTGCCCGAAACAATTAATACAATTTCTCCTTTTGGTTTGTTCTCTGTGAAATGCTGCATAAGGGCTGAAAGAGTTCCTCTATGATAGGTTTCATACATTTTCGATATCTCACGTACTACACAGGCATTTCGGTCCTCATCGAATATTTTGAGCATCTGCTGCAGCGTTTTGACTATTCTATGCGGGGATTCATAATAAACGATGGTACAATCAAGCTGGGCGACATTTTTTAATCTGGATTCTCGACCTTTTTTGTGTGGAAGAAATCCTTCGAAGTGGAATCGCTCACATGCAAACCCTGATGCAACCAGAGCTGGAATAATAGCTGTAGGGCCCGGAAGACACTCGATATCGATACCTTCTTTAATGCATTCTCGAATCAATAGATAGCCTGGATCTGATATTCCTGGTGTTCCCGCATCTGAAACAAGCCCTGACAAGTCATTCTCCTTAATGGACTCGATGCATTTTGAGATTAATCGATGTTCATTGTGTGCGTGAAAGGCAATAAGCTTATTTTGAATTTCCAAATGACTCAGGAGTTTTTTTGTGACTCGCGTGTCCTCAGCATAAATTACCTGACAAGTTTTTAGCATGCGGATAGCTCTTAGGGTAATATCCTCAAGATTCCCGATAGGAGTAGGTATAATTACGAGTTTCCCCATAGCTCACATTTAGCAGTTATTTTCATGAAAACACACATTTTACTACTTCATCAATTTTAGCACATTGCACAATTTCAATATGGTACTTTTTTGAATCAAACCCTTTGATATTTTTTGAAATAATGATTTTTTTGTACCCTAATTTTTCTACTTCTGCTATCCTTTGATCAATCCTGTTTACGGGGCGTATTTCTCCTGAAAGCCCTACCTCTGCTGAGAAAGCTATGCCCTGAGGGATTGGAAGGTTTGCATTGGAAGACAAAACAGCCATGGTTACAGCAAGATCTACGCCGGGATCATCAACCTTAATTCCTCCTGCAATATTCAGAAATACGTCTTTTGTTCCGAGCTTAAACCCACACCTCTTTTCCAATACGGCAAGCAACATGTTTAGCCTCTTTGCATCAAATCCTGTTGAAGATCTTTGTGGTGTTCCATATGCAGCTGTACTTACCAGAGCTTGAATTTCAATTAAAAAAGGTCTTATTCCTTCTAGAGTGGATGAAATAGATATACCACTCAATTCAGGGTCACTATTCGTTACTAATATCTCTGATGGATTGTCCACAATTCTCAGGCCACTATTTTGCATTTCATAAATTCCAATTTCATGGGTTGATCCGAATCGATTTTTACTCGTTCTTAATAATCGATAAATGTGATTTCTGTCTCCTTCAAATTGAAGCACAGTATCTACCATATGTTCGAGAACCTTAGGACCAGCAATGTTTCCGTCTTTAGTAATATGTCCAATCAGAAAAAAGGTAATTCCAGATTCTTTTGCTTTTCGCAGCAGCTGTGCTGTACATTCTCTGACCTGAGAAACACTTCCTGGTGCACTTTCAAGATGATTACTGTGTACAGTTTGAATTGAATCTATAATAACAACAGCTGGTTCCACCGAAGCGGTATGATTTAATATGGCTTCGAGATTGGTTTCTGTGAGTATAAAACAATCTTGATTTTTGATACCGATTCGTTCAGCTCGCATTTTTATTTGCTGGTCGCTTTCTTCTCCAGATATATAAAGGATTTTCACGTTTTCATTTACAGCCAATTGAAGCATAAGAGTGGATTTTCCTATTCCTGGATCTCCGCCCACAAGAATCATAGAACCCTGTACAATACCACCTCCCAATACCCGATTCAATTCGGTATCCTCTAGTTTATATTTTTGATTTTCATTTTGTTCAATTTTTATAATGGATATTGGTGCTGAATTAGATGGTTTGCTTGAAAATGAGCTGGATCCGCTTTTTTTTACTTTAATTTCTTCAATCAGCGTATTCCACGAAGAGCATCCCGGACATTTTCCGAGCCATTTAGGCGTTTCATGCCCGCAGTTTTGACAAAAAAATGCTGATTTTGTTTTAGACATCTACGAATTTAACAAAACGAATTAAAATGCGTAAGCAAATTTGATTCCTATACCAAAGTGGAGACCAGATTTTTTTACAGGTTCACTGAATCCAATTTGAAACCTCTTGTCAAATGTCAAACCAATGTACGAGGAAAAGTCTACTAAAAAATGATCGTCCATATAAAGGTGGTAGCCTATTCCAATACGTGGAATCACCCTTTGTTGATATTCATCGATTTCCGTAATACCTCCTGAGCTTCCTATTTCTTGGTAAACCTCTTTGTAATTCCTGTATCGAATTTCTCCAGTACAATAAATAATTTCCCCTTTTTTATAGGGGTAATATCTTGCAGCAACAAAAAAACTGGGACCGAACTTTATTTGTCTTGTTTGACTTGCATTGGATTGTTCAATAAACTGCTGGAGGTAGTTTTCTGTCATAAATCCAATTCCTGCTTCCATGGCAATTTTGTCGTTAATAATGTATTCATACGAAGGCATTATTTCACCAATAAATATGGGTGCGAGATTTATTTTTACAATGTGTTTTGGGCTATGATGTTTTGCATCCTGTGCATAGGTATTACTCACCATTAATACACAAAAAAACACAGAAATTGAAAAACACCGCATAAACCTGGCTTTTAGGGCCTATTCAAAAATAAAGAGATTTAATTTGATTTTCCCGTATATAGCTGGATTTGTTTCCACTTCATTCGGTGTATAAAACTTTTTGTATTTGACTCACATTGCCTTTATTAATTAGAAAAACAGTTCTTTTTCAGTATATTTGAGGGTATTAAATGCTGCATGAAAAATCAAAATAATTTTAGTGCTTTACCCATTTCACCTACTGTTGATAAAGTAGGGGTGGAGGAACGAGTTTCTCGTTTTCAAAAAAGAAGTATTAAAACTGATGCCAAATCTCATGGTTTAAGAATGGTGCTGAATATGATTGATCTTACGACACTTGAAGGGAAAGACACTCCCGGTAAAGTAAGGCAAATGTGTTACAAAGCGCATCATCTTCATGATAGTCTTCCTGGTTTACCTACTGTAGCCGCTGTTTGTGTTTACCCATCAATGGTAGGCTTAGCAAAAAGCTTGGTTAAAAATTCAGGGGTTAAGGTAGCTTCAGTTTCCACTGCTTTTCCTTCAGGACAGGCTCCTATGGATGTGAAGATTTCAGATACGAAATTTGCTGTGAATGAAGGTGCTGATGAGATTGATATGGTGATATCAAGGGGAAAATTCCTGGCAGGAGAATACAATTTTGTATTCGATGAAATTGCTGCGATTAAGGAAGTTTGTGGTAAAGCAAGGCTGAAAGTTATTTTGGAAACTGGAGAGCTTGCAACTCTGGACAAGGTAAGAAAGGCCAGTGATATTGCCATTTATGCGGGTGCTGACTTTATTAAAACCTCCACGGGAAAAATACAGCCTGCCGCAACCATGCAGGTTACGTATACCATGTTAATGGCAATAAAAGATTATTTTGATGAAACAGGAGTTATGATTGGAATGAAACCCGCAGGGGGAATTTCTAACTCGAAACTCGCTTTACATAACCTTGTGATGGTAAAAGAGCTTTTAGGTGATAAGTGGTTGACAAATGAGTGGTTTCGTTTTGGGGCTAGTAGCCTCGCGAATGACGTACTCATGCAGATTTTAAAAACTGAAACAGGGAATTATCAATCCTCTGATTATTTTACAATTGATTAATATGGCTTCAAAAAATAAAAAAACAAACTGGGAATATGCTCCTTCTATAGAAAGCACAGACCATATTAACCTGAAAAAGAGATATGGCCTATTCATCAATGGCAAATGGGTAACCCCTTCCTCAAAGAAATACTTTAAGACGATCAACCCTAACGATGAAAAAGTTATAGCAGAAATTTCTCATGCAAATCAAAATGATGTAAATAATGCGGTCAAAGCTGCGCGAATGGCCTATGACAAGGTATGGTCTAAGATGCCGGCTGCCGAACGCGGAAAATATATTTACAGAATTGCAAGGTTAATGCAGGAAAGAGCAAGAGAGTTTGCAGTTGTGGAATCCTTGGATGCGGGAAAGCCAATACGTGAGGCTAGAGACATTGACATCCCCTTAGCTTGTAATCACTTTTTTTATTATGCCGGGTGGTCTGATAAATTAGACTATGCTTTTCCTAACAGAAAAATCAGCCCATTGGGAGTTGCAGGTCAAATTATACCATGGAATTTCCCATTACTTATGGCCGCATGGAAAATCGCTCCTGCATTAGCCGCAGGAAATACTGTGGTACTAAAACCAGCTGAAACCACTTCATTAACAGCTCTGAAATTAGCTGAGGTTATTGAAGAATCGGGATTACCAGCTGGAGTTGTGAATATAATTACAGGGTTTGGAGATACTGGAGCAGCTATAGTTAATCACCCCGATGTAAATAAGATTGCCTTTACCGGCTCTACAGGTGTAGGTAAAATCATTCAGAAAGCGATATCAGGGACCGATAAGAAAGCTACGCTTGAGCTGGGAGGTAAATCAGCGAATATCATTTTTGATGATGCCCCATTGGATCAGGCCATAGAGGGAATTGTGAATGGAATTTTCTTTAATCAAGGGCATGTATGCTGTGCCGGGTCAAGACTTTTTGTTCAGGAAAGTATTGCTGATAAGGTGGTTCGAAAGCTAAAGCATCGAATGCAGTCCTTGGTGATTGGAAACCCGTTAGATAAGAATACTGATGTTGGGGCTATTAACTCAAAGGAACAATTACAAATTATTAAGAAATACATAAAAATAGGGATTGATGAGGGGGCAGAGATGCATCAAAGCAGTTGCGATATTCCGAAAAAAGGCTTCTTCTGTGCTCCGACTATATTTACAAATGTTGCACAATCCAGCGTAATTGCCCAGGAAGAAATATTTGGACCTGTACTCACCATTCAAACGTTTAGAACTGTTGATGAGGTTATTCAAAAAGCGAATAACTCTCCTTATGGCTTAGCAGCTGGGGTATGGACAGACAAAGGATCTCGGATTTTTAATTTGACAACGAAGCTAAAAGCTGGGGTTATTTGGGCAAATACGTATAATAAATTCGATCCGTCTTCACCTTTTGGCGGATATAAAGAAAGTGGTTTTGGACGAGAGGGTGGCATGCAGGGATTATCGGCATATCTTAAATTAAGCTGAATATGAAAAGAATTGAAATATTGAAAACGTATAAAATATACTCTGGAGGGGCATTTCCCAGAACGGAATCAGGGAGATATTATATAGCGGAGAATCAAGAGGGAGAGCCCATAGCAAACATGTGTAGAAGCTCTAGAAAAGATGTGCGAAATGCGGTGGTTTCAGCCCGAAAGGCACTTGGAAAATGGTCCGGTAAAACGGCATTTAACAGAAGCCAGGTATTGTACAGAATTGCAGAAGTTCTGGAAGGCAGAAAGAACCAGTTTGTGGAAGAGTTGGTCTTACAGGGAACACCAAATCATCAGCACTTAAAGAGGTGGAAGCTTCTATAGATCGTATAGTATATTATGCCGGATGGTGCGATAAATTCACTCAGATTGGAAGCTCTGTTAATCCGGTAAGCTCTTCACATTTTAACTTTTCGACCTATGAACCTGTTGGAGTAGTAGGATTAATATCTCCACAGGAAACTTCGCTTATTGGATTGACCTCATTGTTAATGCCCATAATTGCCGGAGGAAACTCGTGCGTAGTACTTGCATCAGAAAAGCTTCCTTTATGCGCCATTACGTTTTCAGAGGTATTGCACGCTTCGGATGTGCCTGGTGGGGTAGTCAATATCCTGACTGGTCACATGTCAGAGCTTATCACTCCGCTTACAAGTCATATGGATGTAAATGCCATAGCCTATTCCGGATTATCGGAGCTAAAGAAAGAAATTTCGTTAAATGGGGTTGAGAATTTGAAAAGAGTATTTGGGTATGATGCGAATTGGAACGAAAAGACTACTCAGGGGCATCATTTTATTACGGATTTCCAGGAACTCAAAACAACCTGGCATCCCATTGAAAATATTGGAGGAGCGACTAGCTCTTATTAAATAAACAGCGTTTCTTTTAGTGGAACCAACCAGTTTTCTCGAAGGTCTTTTAGTTTATCAATACTCGGATTGAATATTTTATGCTGCTCGTATGATTCGAGTTCGTGATAATGGACCATCTTAACCTCACCATGGATTAATACCAGCATATTTAATCGATTAAAAAAATCGACATTATATTTCTGTCCAAGAGATTTGATTAAATGCACAGAGCTGTCAATTGAGCAGCCTGATGCGGCTTCTACATCCTCATCTAACGCCAGAATAATACACTGAGAAAATAATAGGGTGCCAGCGGCTTTTACTCTATTCTGATGAGAAGTCCACGATTCGACGAAGGCCTCTATGGCATGCTCTATTTCTGAAGATTCTGCTTCAGTAAATTTACGATCTGACAAATAAATCCATATTCTGGAATGATCAGGTAGCTCGGGAAATATATTTTTATAATTCTGCTGCACTGGCGATTAATTCTGCAATATCCATAACTTTTACGCTTTCTTCTTTTTCGAAATTCTTCACACCATCTGTCATCATGGTGTTGCAAAAGGGACAACCAGTGGCAATATAATTTGCCTGTGTATCTAATGCCTCTTCTGTTCGTTCCACATTGATCTCTTTATTCCCTTTTTCAGCTTCCTTAAACATTTGAGCGCCCCCTGCTCCACAACATAAGCCTTTCGATTTACATCGCTTCATTTCAACAAGTTCAGAATCTAATTTTTCTATGAGCGCTCGAGGAGCTTCATACACGTCATTTGCTCTACCCAGATAACACGGATCATGGAATGTGATTTTTTTTCCTTTAAAGACTTCTTTGTTCTGAAGCGATAGTTTCCCCTGGTTAATTAAATCCTGAATTAACTGCGTATGGTGAATGACCTCATAATTGCCACCTAATTCAGGGTATTCATTTTTTAAGGTGTTGAAACAATGGGGACAAGCTGTTACTATTTTTTTTATCTCATAGGCATTCAGAACTTCAATATTCATCATGGCCTGCATCTGAAAAGTGAATTCATTACCCGCTCTTTTTGCAGGATCCCCGGTACAGCTCTCTTCAGCACCCAAAACTGCAAATGAAACATTGCATTGGTTTAAAATTTTCACAACAGCCTTTGTTATTTTTTTTGCTCTGTCATCAAAACTACCTGAACATCCCACCCAGAAAAGAACCTCTGGTGTTTCTCCTTTTGCCATCATGTCAGCCATAGTTGGAACCTGCAAACTCATATCTTATTTTTTAAAAACCTGAATACTTGCACTTTTTTCAATCAGTTTTGTGAATTTCCCTTCATATCTTGTGGCTCGCACAATATGATTATCAATCCAATGGTAATTCCCGCCTCTTGGTTTCCCCATGAGTAATCCGTGATATTTAAATCCGTTTTTATTAAGCCACTCTTCAGTTACTTCGCGATGTGATTCCAGTCTTGAGGTAAAAAAGGTTATAATATGACCTTCATCATACCATTGATTAATGGTTTCAAGGGCATCATTAAATAATTTTGCCGTTGCCATTCTTTCGGGTTGCTCATTAGGAATATCATCACAAATGGTGCCGTCAATGTCAATTAAGTAGTTTTTGACCTCATCGGGAAGAACTGGCGATATATGCTGTCCATCTTCAACAATATTAATTAGATTGATGTCTTTCTTTTTATTCTTCATTTGCCCAGTTTAATCTATCGTTTTGTGAAAATTGCCATGGAGCCCCATTGTTTTCAATATTGGTAAGCATTCCCGTTAATTCATTTGGTATTTTTGATTCTTCCATTACTAAGAACCGCCTGAGGTCAATAATAATTGACAAAGGGTCAATGTTTACGGGACATTCATCCACGCAGGCATTACATGATGTACAGGCCCATAGCTCTTCCTCGGAGATATAATCTCTAAGAAGCGATTTCCCATCATCGAACTCTTTGCCATTTTTTCTTTTGAGCTCTCCAAGCTCTACTAATCGATCCCGGGTATCCATCATAATCTTTCGTGGAGAAAGAAGTTTCCCAGTTAAGTTTGCGGGACATGAAGAAGTACAACGGCCACATTCCGTACAGGTATAGGCATCCATTAAGTTCTTCCATGTCAAATCCGTCACATCCTTCGCTCCAAACCTGGAAGGTGGAGGAACATTGGGGTCTACTGAATAAGGGTCCGCATTAGGATCGAGCATTAATTTTACTTCATTTGTTACGCTTTCCATATTGGTAAACTTTCCTTTCTTTTCAAGATTTGAAAAGTAGGTGTTTGGAAATGCCAGAAGAATATGAAAATGTTTTGAATAGGGGAGGTAATTGAGGAATCCAATCACCATGACTAAATGGCCCCACCATCCAATGCGCTCAAGCGTATGTAGTGATGAGGTACTAAATGAGTCAAAAAAAACTGGGCCAATTATGGAAGACACACTAAATCCAAAGGAACCAGAACCGGCCACATGAGAAGCCCCACGGCTATATAAGACTTCGTCTGTGCCGTTCATAGTGAAAATACATACGAGTAAAATGAGCTCAAAAATGAGAATCAAATTGGCGTCTTTTGTGGGCCAGCCAATCATTTCTTTCATTGTAAATCTAGGTAGTTTTAATAGGTTTCTTCTTGCAAGAAATACAATAGTAGCCACAAAAGCGGCTACCGACAAAATCTCTATGAAACTAATCGTAAACGTATAAAACCCACCTAAACTGTCTGAAAATACCCGATGATTTCCAGATAGTCCATCGGCAAAAATTTCAAATAGCTCTACCTGAGTAATCATAAAGGCAATATATAGGCACAAATGAAGTAAGGCCGGAATCGGTCGACTAAACATTTTCTGCTGACCAAAAGCGACAAGCAGCATTGTTTTTATTCGTTCCTTTCTATTGTTTGAACGATTTATTTCTCCACCCAGCTTGATGTTGTATCTGATTTTCCAGACGTTGTAAGAAAAGAAGCCTATACCTCCAATGCTAATGATTAAAAATATAATTAGGCTAACTAACATCTCACTTTAATCTTGAATCGTATCCAGTATCATTCTTAATTTTTTCTCTTCTCTCGGTGTGAGTGTAGCTCCTTTGGATTTCGAGCCCATTAAAGAAAAATGTATATATCGTTCCGGATGAAGTTTGAGATCATCCACGAGATCCTGAAGTTTTTTATTGCTCTCTACAAGGCTATTGTATAGGGCTTCATCATGGAGTAATTTACTCATTGATCCTGTGCCATTCTGAACTTCATCGAGTACATCATTTAATTTCTGGATTGATGCATTGGCATCCATAATCACCGATTTAAAATCAGCAGAAACCAAATCATCCGATATTTTTTTCGCATTTCCGATGATTTCCGCAACCTGTTCATTGCTCTTCTTCAGATTAGCAGTAATGCTCTCAACATTTGACATTATCCTTGAAAATTGAAGCTTTTCTTGGGCTACGAATAATTCAATTTCCTCCGCAGCATCTCCAAGTTTATTAATAGTCATTTTAACTTTACTAAAACTTCCTTCAATTTCGGATGTAGCAGTGGAATCCCAAAATGCAGATAAAGAATTCACCATATTATCCACAGAAATCATCATGCTTTGTAATTTTTGCGTAATTGGATCGGCGTATTCTTTCACCTGATAGGCAATATCCTGGCTTGATTTTATTCCCGGGATTTCAGCTCCGATGGCATAGTAGTTTTTACTTTGCGCGTTTGTTTTTAATATGAGTCCTTTCGTGAAAAAATCGGGAGAACCTATCTCTACGGTACTTCCTTTGGATATTTTAATATTTTCATTTTGAATATTAAAGGTCACCTTTACTCTTCGATTTGGTGTGTTTTCGGGTAAAATCTCAATATTTACCACTTTACCTACCACAACACCATTTAGGCTCACATCACTGGACACCATTAGCTGGTTGGAATTCTCAAAATAGGCATAATACACGTCATCACTTCCGAAAAAACTATAGCCTTTAAGGAAATTAACTCCGTAGACCAAAACCACTATCGAAATGATAGCAATAATGCCAGCTTTGATTTCTTTTTGAAACTTCAAATCTTAATTTTCTACTAATTTAATAGCTTTTTCGATACCAATTCGTTCTCCGTTTAAGAAAGCGACTACAAAGGCTCCATTAAAGCCCTTTTGTCTCATTTTTATTTTGTGATTTTTGGCTGAGTTTAAATCATTCACAAAATGTCCAGAGCAATATTTATATAAACCACCTTGATAATAGTTAAAAGTATTCTGTTCATTTTTTAATCTGGGCGAACCAGAGGCAAGTTCTTTTGTTGAGGTCACTATTTGAACACGAAAAATTAATCCCTGGTTATTTTTAATCTCCTCTTCAACTTTTTCTACAAAACTTGTATCCTTTTTTGTTTCTTCAGGTGTCTCAACTGGAGTCTTTTCAGGCGTTTCTTCAGGTGTCTCTTCAGGTGCTTCAACAGTGCCTATAATCACATCGGAATCTGTGCCTTCAAGTTGGTTTTTATATTTTATAAATGCTTTCAGCATAGCATTTGCCATTTTATTCTGACCTGCTTCTTTACCAATAAAAAGCTCCTCGTTTGGGTTTGTTAAGAATCCCGTTTCAACGAGGACACTGGGCATTGTTGTACGATATAAAACGACAAACCCCGCTTGTTTAACACCTCTGCTTTTTCTTCCTATATTTTTAAATTCTTTCTGGACATTTTGTGCAAATAATATGGCTTGATCAAGAAATACTGCAAGCTGAAGCCTTTTCGCAATAATGGCATCAGCTGTCATGTTGAAATCTTTATACTTGGCTCCTCCATCTTTTTCCAATTCGATAATTGAATTTTCTCTGGATGCTACCTTTTGTTGTGCATCAGTTCTGTGTAACCCTAATACATACGTTTCCGTGCCATAAGCAGCAGGCGATGCTGCATTTGCGTGAATACAGATGAAAAGATCTGCTTTTGCTTTGTTTGCAATATTTGCCCGTTCAGCTAATTCTACAAAAACATCCGTATCCCGTGTATAAATCACCTGAATATCTGGATATTTCGCTTTTATTAGTTTTCCCAGCTTCATGGCCATGGAAAGACAAACATGCTTTTCTTTTGAGAATTTTCCGTGGCATCCGGGATCCTTTCCACCATGCCCGGCATCAATAACGACAGTTTTAACCGAGTTTTGAGCGAATAAAGAGGGTGACATAAATGAGAATAGAAGAACCAGAACAATTAAAATACTTGTTTTTACGTTAACATAATGCATTGTGAAAATTGGTAGCTTTGTTCTATCGACTTGCATATAAACAAATTTAGTGCACTCCTATTG
>Ga0206679_10000946_pt1 | contig 24196 bp, 22 predicted proteins | sample M110012015metaG_FD_155464 | JGI IMG/M metagenome (GOLD analysis project Ga0206679, IMG submission 155464) | Ammonia-oxidizing marine archaeal communities from Monterey Bay, California, United States - M1 100m 12015 | ecosystem: Environmental > Aquatic > Marine > Intertidal zone | place: USA... | reverse complement strand
TTTTCTAATTTCAATGATCTTTACTTTAGCGCCACGTTTTAAAACTTCGAATGCAATAGATAGTCCAAAAATTCCTGCTCCATAAATAATAATATCAGGCGTTGCCATTTTAACTTCTGTCTTTCATTAATAAATAGATTTTCTTTTAGGTAATGTAATGAAAAAAATCCAGCATAAAGCAGCGTCAATTAGTTGGAAAAGTGATTTGATACCCTTTTCCAATCAATTTCAGGATCCATATTTTTCTGTGGAAGGTGGATTGGCGGAATCTCAATATGTCTTTATAAAGGGAAATGATTTACACAGTAGATTAATTGATGGTTTTAAAATAGCAGAATTAGGATTTGGCACTGGTTTAAATTTACTTTCGGTTATCAGGCTGTGGGCTTCTTTAGGACGTCCAGGTAAATTGGATTTTATTAGTTTTGAGGCTTTTCCTATAAAACCGACTGATATGCGTCGAGCATTAAAAATTTTTCCAGAGTTATCCAATTTTTCCAATTATTTATGTGCGATTCTGGAAAGAGGTTGCACTCATTTTGAAATTGAAAATATAAATGTGCAATTGATTTATGGAGATGCAAGGGAAACTATATTAACTTGGAATGATAAAGTCGACGCATGGTTTTTAGATGGCTTTGCGCCTATCAAAAATCCAGAGTTGTGGGAAAATGAATTATTAACTTCTGTTGCAAATAAAACAATTGTAGGGGGAACTTTTGCCACATACACAGCAGTAGGTGCTGTGCGAAGGAACCTTATTAATTTAGGGTTTGAAGTGACCAAAACAAAAGGCTTTGGGAATAAAAGACATATGCTTTTAGGGAAAAAAATTGGTCAAAAATAAAAATGCAAAATTAGGTATAATTATGATGATCCTCGCAACATTTATTTTTGCCCTTCAGGATGGTCTATCGAGGCATTTAGCAAGTACTTATAATGTTTATATGATTGTTATGATACGTTATTGGTTTTTGTTTATTTTAGTTATTTTTTTAGCGTTAAAGTCAAAACAGGGAATAGTAGCAAGAGCCAGTACAAATTTTTTATTAATTCAAATAATTAGAGGGTTTCTATTAGCATTTGAAATTATAGTTGCCGTTCAGGCTTTCGTTTATATAGGTCTGATAAATACTTCTTCTATCTTTTCAAGTTATCCATTGATAGCAACGTTATTGTCTATACCAATTTTAAAAGAAGTTATTGGATGGCGAAGGTTTGCCGCAATTTTTCTTGGATTTATGGGAGTTTTATTAATATTAAGACCAGGCAGCAGTGTTTTTTCTATTTATATGTTTTTACCAATTTTGTCTGCTATAGCATTTGCTATTTATGGTGTTCTCACAAGATACGTTTCCCAGGAAGACACTCCGGAGACAAGCTTATTTTGGACTGGTATTGTTGGTGCTTTCTCTACGACCCTAATAGGAGTTTGGTTTTGGCAACAACCTGATGGAAATGATTGGGGATGGATATTGCTCTTATGTATTTTTTCAACCTTAGGGCACTTTTTATTAATTAAGTCGTATGATTTTGCTGCTGTTTCAATTGTACAACCATTTGCATATTTTCATCTTATTTTCATATCGATAGTCGGTTTTTATATCTTTGGAGAATCCTTAACTTTAAATATCATCATAGGATCAATAATTGTAATTTTCGCGGGTATTTTTACAATTAGAAGAAAGCGAGTTGCTGATTAATTTAGCCTATTTATCTTTATGTAATTTTGGCCCTTAGGCCTAAAATGTTTGAAACTGTAAGGACTAGCAGGACTATGACTCCGCCCATAATTGCGGTTGGTCCCGGATTTTCTCCTAATACATACCATACCAAAACTGGTGCAAAGATACTTTCCAAAACAAGAAATAAACCAACTTCTGCTGAAGTAATATATCTTGGCCCAATAGCCATGAAGCAGGTTGCAAGTGGTAGTAGTGCTCCACCTAAAATTAACATCTTTGGCCAATCTTCAGCTTCTAAGGAATATGAATTTACGAAGGGAGTTACAGCGATGGCGGCAACTAAATAAGAAAGTGCTGTTGCAGGTATCATTGAAATATTTGGTGAAGCCCTAGCTACAGTGAAGGCAATGGCTAGAGATATTGCGACCCCTAACGCTGCTAGATTTCCCAAAATTGCACCAAAGCCTACACTGGAGCCAAGTGCGATTGTTCCGATGCCTACTAATGTGAAAAAAACAGTTATTGTCATCCTGATAGTAAAAGGTTCTTTCAAAAATATGCGGCTTATAATTAACGCCCAGATAGGAGCTGTCGCGAGTAAGAATACTGTTGCAGCAACTGTGGTTAGACTGAGTGCTACAACATAAAGAATGGTATTTACTGCATAACAGCCAGCAAAAAATAATGCTGGCAATGAAAAGCTCAACATTGATTTTGGGCCTCTTGTAATTAAGAGGAAGGCGGTTATCGCAATCCCTGACAATGCTGCTCGCCAGAATGCAATAGTCATAGTGGCTTCATCTACCAATCTAATAATTAAACTATCGGGAATTAGCGCTAAAACCCCAATTCCTGTTATTAAAAGACCTTTTGTTTGATTGTTCATTTCCATGCAACGATATTTTGAGTGTAAGTTATGTACAAGGGATGTTTGGGGTGCCCATTTTTCGTTAATCCAAGATGGTACAATTTAGCACCATTATTTGATAACAAATTTTTGACTTCTGCTTCTCTGTTAAAGTACGTACCGTGCGTTCCCCATGCGCAAATAATAACATCTGACCACAGTACGGATTTCGATATATGGAAATCATTATCTTTACCGACTGGCTCGTCGGTTTTCATTAATTGAAGGGGGTTTGTTTCTCTCCAAGCAAAAATATTGCATATTCTGAAACTTCCAAAATTTAATTTTTTTGCACGTCGTTCACACCTCTCAACTGTCGGGTCATTTTTAGTTTCGTCAGCTGTTGAAGGATTTAACATAATAAATAATACTTTTTTCTTATTTTCGTCCCAGACTCTGGTTAAAGTATATCGATAGTTTTCACATTTTGAATATACAGCCTCACTTTTAATGTTGGCCTGATTATGTGCTTTAATAATCATTTTGCGAAAATACTCTTGATGGATAAAGAGTGCCCCCTTTGTGATTTACCGTTGCGATAGCCTTATTTTTTGATGATACCCACGCGATTGAATCGTCAGTAAGTTTACAATTTGGCATTTTTAAAGGCTGGCCTTGCCTCAATTGTATTGCACCTTCTGCATTGGTATTTAGTTCTGTTAAACTCTTTAATCCTAATTCTAACGGCAGTAATAGGCGATCTAAACTTAGATTTTTCCCAATACACTTAAATAAATCATATGGATTAGCTTCATTGATGTTGAATGGGCCAGAGCTTATTCTTCTAAGAGATTGCACGTGGGCAAGACAGCCCAACTCTATTCCTAAATCTCTAGCGATAGATCTAACGTACCCTCCTTTGCCACATTCCATTTGAAGCGAGATTGAATCATTATTAAGAGTTTCGATCATTTTTAAAGAGTTGATCCATAATGGTCTAGATTTTAACTCTAATAGCTCACCTTTTCGTGCTTTTAGATAAGCACGCTCTCCATTAATTTTTATAGCCGAAAATTGTGGTGGAACTTGCATAATATGTCCACGGAATTTTTTCAGTGCTTTTGTAATGTTTTGCTTAGATGGTCTAAAAGTGGAGGTTTCAATAACCTGTCCTTCCATGTCATCTGTATTTGTTTGACTGCCCAAATTAATTGTAAAGGTATATGTTTTCAATGATTCAGTTATAAAGGGAATTGTTTTGGTGGCTTCACCTAATGCAATTGCTAATAAACCGGTGGCGGCTGGATCTAGTGTGCCAGCATGACCAGCTTTTTTAGCATCAAAACACCATTTTATTTTATTAACAACAGCAGTTGATGACAGGCCTTCTGGCTTATCTACTAAAAGCCAACCATTTATATTTCGGCCTTTTTTTTTGCGGTTACTCATTTTGAATATCGCGCTTGATTTCATCTTTGTTAAAAAGTTCACGCATCGCATCCATATTGTCAAAAGTAGTGTCTAGAAAAAATTTCAATTCAGGGGAGAATTTTAATTTTACATTTCTTGTAATTATCTTTCTGATTTCAATTTTATTATTGTTTAAAGCCTCAACTACTTCCTTGGATTTATTTCCGCCTAATGGTGAAACAAAAACATGAGCAATCTTTAAATCTGCAGACATACTGACTTCGCCAACAGTTATAGAAACCCCCGAGAGTATTTCATCATAGATTTGATCGCGTACAAATACTTCTGCAAGTGTTCGGCGTACTAACTCACCCACCCTTAATTGACGCTGAGTGGGTCCTACGCTCTGTCCAAACTGGTTTGACATTGTAATCTCCTTTAAAGATGTTTTCATTATTGCAGATCTATTGTCGGCGCAACAGATCCTTTGCGTTAACTGATTAGATTGTTTATCAAGAAGGAAATACTCAAGGAGATTAGTATGTCAGAAACATTAAGTATTGCTATTACTGGAGCTTCTGGTCGGATGGGACAAATGCTTATCAGAAATATACTAAAGGATAGAAGATTTGAGCTTTGTGGAGTTACAGAGCATCCTGGTCACGAATGGATTGGATCTGATATTGGAAAAATGATGGGTGGTGAAAGTTTGGATCTTCCTGTTTTATCTGATCCTTTGGAGGTTTTTGCTAAAGCTAGAGCTATTATTGATTTCACAACACCTATTGCTAGTATTGCTCACGCCGACTTAGCAGCTCAGGCCAGATGCGTACATGTTATTGGAACGACCGGATTCACTAAAAAAGATTTGAAAAAATTAAATGCAGCTAGCCGACATGCGGTCATTGTGAGGGCAGGGAATATGAGCTTAGGGGTTAATTTGTTAGTACAATTGACTAAAAAGGTATCAAAAGCTTTAGATGAAGATTTTGATGTTGAAGTAATAGAATCTCATCATCGCATGAAAGTAGATGCTCCATCGGGGACTGCATTGATGTTAGGAGAGGCTGCTGCTGATGGTCGAGGAAAAGAATTGTCTAAAATCTCTGATCGTGGACGTGATGGTATAACTGGTCCAAGAAAACGAGGAGATATCGGGTTCACGGCAATCCGCGGTGGTGACGTAGTGGGCGAACATGATGTTATTTTTGCTGCATCTGGCGAAAGGATTACACTTCGTCATGTTGCAACGGATAGGGGTATATTTGTTCGTGGTGCTTTGAGAGCTGCTATTTGGGGCCAATCTCAAAAACCAGGAGAATATGATATGCTGGATGTTCTAAATTTAAGTTAATTTATTAAAGATCATTAAAAACTTTAATTAAATTCAAAAATCGGAAATAATTCCTTTTTTCTCCCAATCGCCGTAGCGTGTGGGTTCTGGCCCGTTTCTACCTCCAAGTTCTTTTGGTAGTTTATTTTTTTTCGCCATTTTGCGGCGTTCCGTGGCCTCTGTTAATGAGCGTTTGGCCGCTTCAGGAAGGTCTTTTTTAATTTTGTGTAACATTTTTCTGATTCCGTCTTATATAGACGTGATATAATTCTAAATAAACAATTGCAAAGATTTTAAATGAACTCTCTTAATTCACGTCGAGCAGCTTTAGCGTTACTTTTAAAAGTAATTGATCAACGTATTATGATCAACTCATTTGATAAGAATGATATAAAGGAATTTTCTAAATGTGATGATTTAGAAATACGAGCTGCGATGCGTTTAACCTTGGATTGTTTGCGGCACTTTGATCCTGCTCAGGCCTTACTTAAAGTTTACATAAGAAAAGCACCACCAAAGAAAGTTTTAAATATTTTAAGATTGGGGGTTGTGGAATTATGTGTGAATCAACGTGCATCCTATGGAGTAGTGGATGATGCAGTAAAATTAACGCATGAATTAAAAAGTGGTTCGGCTTTTACCGGTTTGGTCAACGCTATTTTGCGTAAGGTTGCCGCAGATGGTCTTAAATGTTGGCCGAAACTAAATCCGTCAAGCTTGCCGGCTTGGATCGCTAGGCCAATCAAGGCGCAGCATGGGAAAACCATTCAAAAGGCTATTGAAAGAATACATTCCAAAATCCCACCAATAGATCTCACTGTTAAATATAGTAAAAGAAGTTCGATGCAAATTGGAGAAGTTCTACCCAATGGATCATTAAGAATGCACGGTGGCGCAGTTTCAAAATATCAAGGTTACAAAGAAGGATTTTGGTGGGTTCAAAATGCTGCTGCATCTATACCAGTAAGTTTGCTTGGCAATATTAAAGGGAAGAAAATCTTAGATTTATGTGCTGCACCAGGTGGGAAAACAATGCAATTAGTTGATGGAGGTGCTCAAGTGACAGCTTTAGACATTTCTGAAAATAGAATGACATTACTAAAAGAAAATTTAGAAAGGGTCCAACTAAAAGCAAAATTGATTGTTTCTGATATCCTTGAGTGGGAGAATGATAAAGAGTTTGATACTGTTTTATTAGATGCGCCATGTAGTGCTACAGGGACAATTAGAAGGCATCCTGATTTACCATTCGTTAAGAACCAAGAAAATCTGGATGAGTTGATCAATCTGCAAAAACAGCTCCTGCAACGAGCCTTTCATTTTGTGAAGCCCGGTGGTGAGCTTATTTATTGCACATGCTCATTATTATTTTCGGAAGGTGAAGCTCAAATTGAAGAATTTTTGTTAAACCACCCAACTATGTCTATAGTTGAAATTGATTTTGGGTCTCTAGGATTGCCAAAAGAATGGGAAAGCTTAGGCGGATGTATCAGGACTAGGCCAGATTATTGGAAAGAGTTGGGTGGCCTTGATGGCTTTTTTATATCACATTTAAGAAAAAATAACTCATAGGGTAAATATCAGAATTAAATTAATATTAAAAATGGAAGTAATTAATAGTTATGATTAATATGATAAGATTATCCAGCAAATACTTAGATGGTTATTGGATTAACAAATCCTTGAAATTGAGTTGCTCCAAAAAGTTTTTATCCTACCCTGATCCCTATGAGATTGGAAAAGTTGAATACGGGAAATTGTTATTATCTGGAATGTTGAAATTTCAAGACGAATTAATAGAAATGCCTAATAGATCTATATGGAAGATAGAAAAAAATAGCATTAAGTTGGAAAACTATCTACAAGGCTTTGACTGGTTAAATGATCTTGCTGCAGTAGGTAACTTCGAGGCATTAAAGTTAGCACAAGAGTGGGTCTTTGAATGGATTTTATCGAATAAAGAAAATGGACAGACTGAATGGGGACTGGAAACGTTGACCTGTAGGGTGTTTAATTGGATTAGTCACTCTGGATTTTTACTGAAAACTCAAAACCTAACCTTGTCGCAATCTTATATTGAAAGTATCGAGCGACAAGCGTTCTTTCTAGAAAAAAGATGGAAATCATTAAAAAGTAATATTATAAAATTTAAAGCCTTAGTGTTACTAATAAGTGTGGGTATTTATATAGATGATAAAAAATATTTGATCCCCTATTGCTCTGTCGCGTTAGACAAGGAGATAAACAATACTTTTGATAGCGGTGGGGGAATATATTCCAGAGATCCCAATATTTTATCTCAGATATTTTCGCTATTAACTTGGACTGAAATTTTATTAAAAAAAATAGAATTTGAGTTAACTGAAAGCCATAAGTTAATAATTTTGAAAGTAGCACCTATTTTAAGATCTCTACGGCACTCGGACGGTAGTCTATTAGGTTTTAGAGGAAAAACGGAATATCCAACAAAACATCTGGACCGAGCGCTGATAAATTCTGGAGTGAAGCATAGCTTGCCAAAAAGAGAAGCAATGGGGTATGCGCGGCTTGGAAGAAAAAATGTGTCTATTTTTGTTGATACTGGTGGTCAATTTGATTCGGTGACTGAGGGTAATTTTTTAGACACAAAGTCCGCTATTGAAATTACAATTAATAAGTGTCCATTTATAATTTCCGGGGCAAAAGCAACTGATATGGCAGGTAAGCCTAGGGGCAACGTAAATAAAATTCATAATAGTTCTGCGTTGAAATTAGGAAATGAATTAGTGAATGTAGTCAACCTACAACCTGCTAACCTAGAATGGATTGAGAGCAAAACTGATACTATTTTAAAGACTTCTCATAGTGGCTATTTGCTTGAAACTGGCTTGACTCAAACAAGAATGCTTAAGTTGAACAATGATGAAACCCAGATTTATGGTGAAGATAGCTTTAATGCAATATCGGAAGACTCAAGATTTAAGTTTGAAAATATTTTTAGAAATAATAAGAAAAATGGTATAAAAATTTCAATCAATTTTTTATTACATCCTGAAGTTGCAGTAGTTTTAGAGAATGGTTCAATCAATTTTTGCTTAACTAATGGAGAAAGATATTCATTATCTTATTCAAATAAATACCATGTTGAAATTGAGGAGAATAATTATTACGAAGATTCCAAAGGTAAGTTGAGTGCGACTAAACAGGTTGTTTTATCTTCATATCTTATGAATTATGATAATACTATGAATTGGAGTATTACGAAGTTTTAACTAATTTTAATTAGAGGTTAGTTAAACCTGATGCTTAAAGAATAATAATTAGAGGTTATAAAATGACATCAAAGCCGCATAAGATTTCTCGTGCCCTAATTTCGGTTTTTGATAAAACAGGTTTGTTAGAACTTGTTGAAAAACTGAATTTTCTGGGTATTGAGATAATCTCTACGGGTGGAACAGCTAAAGTAATTTCTGAAGCAGGATATGCGGTTACGCAGGTTGCAGATATTACTGGTTTTCAAGAGATGATGGATGGTCGAGTGAAAACATTGCATCCGAGTATTCATGGTGGATTACTAGCTTTAAGGGATAATCAAGAGCATATTGATGCAATGGTCTCAAATGATATACTTGAAATAGATCTGCTGGTTGTGAATTTATATCCTTTTAAAGAAACTGTAGCAAAAGGAGAAAACTATATAAATTGTATAGAAAATATAGATATTGGCGGGCCAGCGATGATTAGAGCGGCAGCAAAAAATCATGCCTTTGTTACTGCAATTGTAGACCCCAAAGATTATAAGGACGTTTTGGATGAATTACAAAAAAATAATATGTCTACTGGCTTGGAACTTCGTAAACGTTTGGCACGCAAGGCGTTTACAGTAACGGCTACATACGATTTGAATATCTCAAATTGGATGAGTGGTTTTGAAGACGCAAATATGCCTCCTTCATTTGGGTTTATAGGTAACATAGAACATTCTTTGCGTTATGGAGAAAATCCACATCAAAAAGCGGCTTTCTATAAAGAAAATGAGTTAGGTGACGGCTTTAATTCAATGCGCCAAATTCATGGAAAAGAACTTAGTTATAATAATATTAATGATACAAGTGCAGCTTTCGAACTAATTTCAGAATTTAATGATGATTGCTACGCATGCGCCATCATTAAACACGCCAACCCTTGTGGTGTGGCATTAGCAAAAAATCAAGCTAAAGCATACCAAGGTGCGCTTGAATGTGACAAGACTTCGGCATTTGGCGGCATTGTTGCTCTTAATAAAACTGTGGAAGCTGAAACAGCTGAATTAATTTTACAAACTTTTACTGAAGTTTTAATTGCGCCAGATGCAACAAAAGAAGCAGTTCAAATATTGAAAAGAAGCAAGAATTTGAGAATTTTATTGACAGGGGGCTTAGAGAGAAAAAATATAAATTTTCTGACCTGGAAAAAAGTTAATGGTGGAATGTTAGTACAAGAAAACGACTGTGGTTTTCTAACCCCTGCGGACGTAAAAGTAGTAACCAAAAGAAGTCCCAATAACAAAGAGCTTGAAGATCTCATGTTTGCTTGGAAAGTAGCAAAACACATTAAATCTAATGCAATAGTTTTTGCAAAAAATAGATTAACTATTGGTATTGGCGCTGGTCAAATGAGTAGAGTTGATAGTGCCAGGATTGCAGTGCAGAAATCTAAAGATATGATTAAATTACTAAATTTAGAATCCACATTTAAAAGTAATTTTGTTGTAGCATCGGATGCTTTTTTTCCGTTTGCTGATGGAATTATTGAGGCTGTTGATGCCGGTGCAAAGGCTATTATACAACCTGGTGGTTCAATTAGAGACCAAGAGGTTATTCAAGCAGCAGATGATGCTGGAATATCGATGGTGTTTACAAATATGCGTCATTTTAAACATTAGGATATTATCTTGCTTTTATTTTTTTTAGTTGCTTTTTTTATTTTTGTTATCGATCAGGTAAGTAAACTGTGGATACTTTATATTTTAGATTTGGAAAAAGTTAGAAGTATCGAAGTATTTCCACCTTATTTATCTTTTAATTTTGCTTGGAATAAAGGTATTAACTTTGGATTGTTCGCAACTAATGGTGAACTTATCAGATGGTTATTAATTTGTTTTACCATACTCATCAGCCTTTTTATCATAATTTATGCATATCGAAGTTTGTTTAAATGGTGGGAGATGATTTTGGCGGGATGTATATTAGGTGGCGCTTTAGGTAACATATTTGATCGAATGGTGCATGGAGCTGTCGTTGATTTCTTAAATATGTCCTGTTGTGGGATAGTTAACAAATATAGTTTCAACATAGCAGACCTAGGAATATTCATTGGAGTTTTTGGGTTGATTTTCTTTTCTAGCAAAATGAATAAGTGAGGGTGACTTAGGAAAGTTTTTAATATATTTAATATGTTAATATGTTAACATGAGTTTAAGGGTTATAGCATGGGTTTGTTAAGATTATTTTTGAAAAGTTTCTTGTTGTTATGTGTAATTACCTCTTGTAGTGAGAGTGATCCTAATCTTTTTAGTTTAAAGAATTCTGGCAGTGGACCAGATGAATTTGCTTTGGTTACTTTAAGAGAAATTCAAATGCCTGCTGATTTTTCAATATTACCTAAACCAACGATGGGTGGGGCAAATCTAACTGATCAAAATCCACGGGAAGATGTTATATTAGCACTGGGGGGCTCATTAACAGCCAAAACTGATTTAACACAAAAAGATGATAAGCTTTTGGAAGAAACCGCTTCCCGTTTCGGTGTGATAGAAAATATAAGAGATGAACTATCATTAGAGGATAGGCAGTTTAGGAGTGAAAACAGAGGATTACTTCTAGAAAGATTGGTAAGTTTGAATGTTTACTTTAAGGCGTATTCCTCAATGACACTTGATAGTATAAAGGAATCAGAGCGTTTGAGTAAATTAGGGGTTAAAATTTTTGCTATTCCTCCGGTGAAAACTAAATAATCAAATGATTGCATTTAGAAGTTTTTACTTAATTTTTATATTGTCTTTTGTAGTACCGTTGGAGGCACTCAGTAAAGTAACATCGTTTTCTTTGGAAAATGGTATGAAGATAATAGTGGTTGAAGATCATAGAGCTCCGGTTGTTACGCATATGGTTTGGTACAAAGCTGGGGCTGCTGATGAAAATTCTGGCAAATCAGGTATTGCACATTTGCTCGAACATCTACTTTTCAAAGAGACAGAGAATGTAAAAAATGGTGAGTTTAGTCAAACGGTAGCGGCTCTTGGAGGTACTGACAACGCGTTTACTTCGCACGATTATACAGCGTATTATCAAAGAGTCTCAAAACAGTATCTGGATTTAATGATGTATTATGAATCTGATAGAATGAGGAATTTAAAGATATCAGAGTTAGACTTTAGTACTGAGGTAAAAGTAGTAATTGAAGAAAGAAGCCAGAGAACAGATAGCAACCCAGGTGCTCTTTTTAACGAACAAAATATGGGTTCGTTGTATTTAAATCATCCTTATGGTGTTCCAGTAGTTGGTTGGAGGCATGAATTAGAAGGCCTTGGTCGAGAAGATGCCATAGATTTTTATAAAACTTTTTATTCGCCGAATAATGCAATTTTAATTGTCTCCGGAGATGTGGATCCAAAAGATGTGCAAATACTTGCTAAAAATTTTTATGGACCTTTAGAAAATATCACTTATTTAGATGTTAGAAAAAGGCCTACTGAACCCCCCCCAATTGCAGAGCGGAGATTAATTTTCGAAGATGAGAGAATTTCTCAGCCCTATATTACAAGAACTTACCTTGCAGCAGAGCGAAATCCAGGACAACAACGTGAAGCCGCCGCCCTTACCCTTTTAGCAGATTTAATTGGCTCAGATGGTATACAGTCTATATTGGGAAAAAGCTTACAACTGGATAATAAAAAAGCAATTTATACTAACGCTTATTATAATGGACTGTCTTATGATGCTACGAATTTTAGTTTAATTGTCGTACCAGACCGCGAAGTGACACTTTTGGAAATAGAGACAGAATTGGATAAAATAATTGATACTTTTATTTTAAACGGCATTGATGACGGCCATTTAGAAAGAATTAAATTTCAGTATAAAGCTCATCAAATTTATTCATTGGACAGTTCTTACTCTCGGGCTAGACGCTTTGGTGTCGCCCTGACCTCAGGTTTGACAATTGAAGATGTTTTAGCTTGGCCAGAGGTTATACAAGACATAAAGCCATCGGAGATTTTGGCAGCTGCTATTTCACTGTTTAAAAAGGAAAGCTCAGTTACGGGTTGGATCCGTAAGCCTGTTGGGGAGAGTAAATGAAAACATTTTTAACGGCAGTATTATTTGTTTTATTTTTATTAGCAAAACCACTTTATGCCGAATTAAACATTCAAGAACTCAGCTCACGAAATGGAATAAATTTTTGGTTGGTTCAAGAAGAAAGTATTCCATTTGTATCTTTAGAAATAAGATTTCGAGGTGGCACATCCATGGATGATGATAAAACGCGTGGCGCGGTGAGCTTTATGACGGCTATGTTGGAGGAGGGCTCTGGTGAATTAGATGCTCAGACATTTTCAAAGGCCCGTGATAGCATAGCGGCATCCTTTAATTTTGATGTATCGCGTGATAGTTTGTCTATTTCTGCTCGGTTTTTAAGTGATAAGCGAGAAGAAGCGGTGCAATTGCTGAGACAAGCCTTGACCACACCACGATTTGATCAAGAGGCTATGGAACGGGTCCGAAAGCAAATTATCTCAATAATAGAGTCAAATCAAAAAAATCAAAAAAAAATTGCCCAATCTAAACTTTACGAATTAACTTTTCCTGACCACATATATTCTTCAAGTGGTCTTGGTTCGATTGATAAAATAGCTCTATTGAAGAGACATGATTTGCGACAGGCACATAAGGTTGCTATCAATAAAGATAGGGTCTCTGTCTCTATTGTTGGTGATATTAGTCAACTAGAAGCAATTGAAATGTTGGATGAATTATTAGATGATCTTCCAAATTCTTCTAAATCATTACCAAAACGTGCCAGAGTTAATCTAGCTTTAGGCACAGTTTTAGTTGATTATCCAAGCCCTCAATCGGTAGCATTTTTTACATTTGAGGGGATAAACCGCACAGATCAGGATTTCTTTGCGGCATTTGTCATGAACCATATTTTAGGTGGTGGAGGGTTCAATTCACGTTTGATGATGGAAATTAGGGAACAGCGTGGTTTGACATATTCGATTAATACTTCATTGGCTCAATATGATCACGCAGAACTATATTTAGGAATGTTTCAGTCGTCCAATGACAAAATCTCTGAAGCTATTGGTGTTCTCAAAAAAGAAATAGCGATGTTGGCTAATAATGGAGTAAATCAAGATGAGCTTAAAAAGGCAATAAAATTTTTAACTGGCGCTTATCCTTTACGATTTGATGGAAACGAAATGATAGCTAAAATTCTCGTTGGCATGCAGTTTATGGGTTTAGATAAAGAATATATTGACTTGAGGAATAGCATGGTGAGTAGCGTAACTTCTGAGGACGTAGCGAGAGTGGCAAAACGCTTATTATCATCAGAAGAATTTACTCTTGTAGTGGTGGGTCAGCCAGAAGGATTAAAAGTTTCACATTAATATAATAGAATAATGATTAAAAATCATTTACGTTGTATCTATGAAACGATTGGACGAAATCAAAATGACTTTTCCTAGAGAAATTCGCCAGTTGAGTGATGAGGCAATTAATAGAATAGCGGCCGGTGAAGTTGTTGAGAGGCCAGCGTCAGCAATAAAAGAGCTTATAGAGAATTCTTTAGATGCTGGGGCAACCAGTATCGATATAATATACGCGGATGGAGGTAAAAAACTATTACGAGTTATCGATAATGGGACTGGCATCCCTTCAGAATCTCTCAACCTAGCAGTATCTAGACATGCTACTTCAAAAATAGATGGTTCTGATCTATTAAATATTGATACCTTTGGATTTAGAGGTGAAGCCTTACCTTCCTTGGGAGCGGTTGGTTATTTAAAGATTACGTCTCGTAGTTTTGAATCCGAACATGCTGCTGAAATTACTGTTCATGGTGGTGCAATTGGCGAAATCAAACCGGCAGCACTTAATATTGGAACTGTGGTAGAATTGCATGATCTGTTTTACGCAACCCCAGCTAGATTAAAATTTTTAAGAAGTGATAAGTCTGAAAGTAAAGTCATTCAAGATATCGTCAAACGTCTAGCGATAGCTGAACCCACCGTAAACTTCACACTTAGAGATGTCTCTAATGGTGGAGAAGGACGTTTAATTTTTAAATTTATAAATGATCTTGGTGATACTGAAAAAAGCATCAAGGCACGATTAACACAAGTTATAGGTTCAACCTTCATCGAAAATAGCATTTTCATTAATGTTGAGCGTGATGGGATAAAATTAATAGGGTATGCAGCCCTCCCAACATATTCCAGGGGTGCAGCAGTTCAGCAATTCTTTTTTGTAAATGGACGACCTATCAAGGATAAGCTTCTAATTGGCGCACTTCGTGCAGCTTATTCTGATTTGCTAGCAAGGGATAGATATCCAGCGGCGGCCTTATTTATCGAATGTGTCCCAAAAAGAGTTGATATGAATGTGCATCCAGCGAAAGCTGAAGTGCGTTTCCGAGAGCCAGGAATTGTACGGGGATTGATTGTTTCTGGGTTAAAGCATGCGTTGGCAGAAGCTGGTCATCGGACTTCTTCTACCGTTGGGATGGAAACTCTAGGCGCTTTTAGAGGTGAGGACATTGTTAATAGGTTGAATCAAAGGATTTACCAATCATCAAATAACTTAATGGCCCAAAAAAAGTTTCAAAATTTAGAAGAAGATCACTCACAATATAGTGCTTATGATCAAATTAATAGTGAAGTATTAAATACTGAGAATGAGGAAGATATCGAAGAATTTCCGCTGGGAGTAGCAAGAGCGCATTTGCATGAGAATTATATTTTGGCTCAAACAAAAGATAGTTTGATATTGGTAGATTCTCATGCGGCACATGAGCGAATAGTTTATGAGCAGCTAAAAAAGCAAATGGTAGAAAATACCATAAATTCACAAACTTTATTGTTGCCAGAAATAATAAATCTTCCTGAGAATGACACATCTAGATTATTAGAAATCTCAGATGACTTGAAATCTTTAGGGCTTTTAATTGAGCCATTTGGAGGTGGCGCTATTGCTGTCCGTGAGACGCCAGCAATTTTGGGTGAGATAAATGTAGAAAATTTAATTAAAGACATTGTAGATGAATTGAATGATAGTAGCAAAAGCGAAGTTTTGAAGTTTGAGATTAATGCTATATTAAGTCGGATTTCTTGTCATGGTTCTGTTAGATCAGGCCGAAGATTAAAATTTGAGGAGATGAATGCATTGTTGAGAAAAATGGAAGCGACGCCGCATTCTGGCCAATGCAATCATGGTAGACCCACTTATGTTGAGCTGAGACTATCGGATATTGAAAGATTATTTGGCCGTAAATGATGCAAAGTTTTGTAAATGATAATTTGGTTTTATTGGCTCTGTTAACAATAGGAATTATATTATTTTTATTCTTTCTAAAAAAGGTAAAGATTTTTTTTGAACCCATGGAAGAAAAACCTCTTAAAGACGCAATTGTTGGTCTTGGTGAGCAAGTAAGAATACTGGGAGAGGGACAGCAACAATTAACTGGAAGTTTAAGAACGATAACGGAAGCTCAGGCAACAAGTCAAACGAAATTGATTACTGTAATCAACGAAAGATTAGCTGCAGTACAAAATACAATGAGCGAAAGATTACAGGGAAGTGCCACTAAAACAGCAAGATCTTTGGGTGAATTACAACAAAGGTTAGAGACGATAGATAAAGCTCAAGAGAACATAGAAAAGTTGTCAGGCAATGTTTTGTCATTACAGGATATTTTATCAAATAAGCAAACGCGAGGTGCATTTGGCGAAATTCAATTAGAGGATATTGTATCCAAAGCGCTCCCGCCAGATTCTTATACTTTCCAAGCAACGCTATCGAATGGGAAAAGGGCGGATTGTTTGCTGAAATTACCAAATCCTCCCGGTTCAATTGTTATTGACTCCAAGTTTCCACTGGAAGCTTACGAAAATTTAAGAAATGCGTCAAATTCGACTGAAGTTGTAGACGCGACAAGAATGATGAAAACTTCAATTAGAGCGCACATTAAAGCAATTTCTGAAAAGTATATAATAGAGGGTGAAACAGCAGAATCTGCGATGATGTTTTTGCCCTCAGAGGCAGTATATGCAGAACTTCATGCAAATTTTCCTCAGGTTGTTAGGGAAGGTTTTAAGGCCAAGGTTTGGATAGTTTCACCAACTACTTGTATGGCTACCTTAAATACAATGCGTGCTATATTAAAAGATGCCCGCATGCGAGAACAAGCAGGTGCCATTAGAATAGAATTGGGTTTGCTTTTTAAAGACGTGGAGAGATTGAGCGATAGAGTTATGAATTTAGATCGTCATTTCGTCATGGCTTCTAAAGATATCGAAGAAATAAAAATATCAGCTAAAAGATCTGGAAATAGAGCCCGAAAACTTGATAATTTTGATTTTGAAGAAATTTCAGTTGATCCAACGGTCGTGCAATTATCAAAGACTGACAAGCTATAAATTTCTCATTACTCTTTTAAGTGATCAATTATCTCCAAATGCTGACAAAGTGAACCAACCATTTCCATCCACTGATCCACTAGTTTAGACGAATCTGGGACGGAAGAAACACCTGATTTTATTTTACCAGTTTTAATAATTTCAACTGCTTTTGCTACTGGTATTGAAACCAGTCTTGCCATGGCCGTACTCTCGTTTGTCCCCCAAGCGTCCAAAACAAATGTTTTATGGTAAACAGATCTATCATTTTTTTCTGCCTTTAGGGAAACACACAGTATTACTCTGTCTGGCTCTGTTGCTTCATATGCATTTTCCTTCCAGAAACTATTTGACATTTCTTGAAGGTGTGCATCTCCCTCAGGAAAAGAAAGACCTTCAATTTCTTTGAAAACGTCTGCCCAAGCCTCTGCCCAACCCTGTAGCCTTAGTGTTCCTCGAACAAATTGGTTAATATTCCAATCAGGATCAAAATTGTATTGTGATATAAATGGTAGACTATCGCGATTTGGGTAGACCTCAAATTTTTCAGCCTCAGGTAATGGTGCAATATAACTTGATATAGCATCCCATGGGCGCTCTACATACCATTCTTTTCCATTCTTAATTGACTTGGACGGTGATTTTAGTGCTTTTAAAACACCCGCAGGTGACCAACTAAATTTATACCGGAACGGATTTGGAAACTTTGGCACACCTCCACAGTAACTTATAAAGTCTATAGACAAGTTAGAATTTAATCCAGATGTCTTTAGATCACTTACTAAATAGTGAGCCATAGAGTGATCAATTCCTGGGTCAAGCCCTACTTCGTTTACACACGCTAAATTTGCTTCTTCAAAATCCTCATTTAACTCTAACATTTCAGGAGATATGTAAGAGGATGAAACAAAATTTGCGGTTTTTTCTAAACAAAGTTTTGCCAATGGAACATGCCATTCTCCCGGCAACATAGAAACTAATATATCTTTTTTATCAAGTCGTTTGCTTAGTGCTGAAATGGAGAATTTACGAATTTCAACATCACAACCCTTTAACGCCTTTTCAGCTGTGAGAACAGTTCTATTCCATACAGTTATTTGGTGACCATTTTCAATGAGTTTTTTAATTCCAGGTATTGCAGATAGTCCAGTTCCAATCCAATGAATATGCGGCATTAATATCTCCTAAATATTATTTAAATAAATTCGATGTGATTTGGCCCATGGCCCCTGATCAATATTTTTCAATTCTAGCAATGCGGGTAAAATTTGGACAGAAAAATCCTCGCTACTTTCAACTGGCAACATAGATGGAAGGTTATCGATTGCTGTTACATCTAATGCAGGTGTTTTTTCTGTAACCCGTAGCACAGGCTTAGCAAAACTAGTTGCTACTTCGTAAATAGGTATCGGATTATAAGGGCTACCTGGATCGCATGATACATCAGATATAACACTCAACCTTCTTTTAGCGTTCACTGCAGAATGTGGGACAAAGATTGGAACCCCAGGGCGTGCTAATATGCAGTTAATGAATATATTGTGATTTAAAATCTCCGGGAACGGCCCGCCGTGTTTAGTCTCATCAACATCCCAAACAGTTACATCTAAGTCCAAGCTTCGGGCTAATTCTGTAGCTCCTTTGCCAACACGTCCTAAGCCTCCAATTACTATAACATTCGGCTTGTTATGTTTATCGATATTTTTATCATGAAATTTGTTAACTAAATCTTTAATTAGCTGATCACGCCCTGAATAAATATTGATTTTCTCAGGACCTGGTGATTTATTGTTTTGTTGATGTAACCAAACTTTAAGGCTTACTGCCGCTCCAGCAAAACCCGCCCAATAGCCAAATGCAGCAATTCTCGAATCATTTTTATCAAGCAAGTATTCCAGATCATATAAAGTCCCACCACCATCTTTAAAACGTTTTAGAAGGTCCGCAGCTCCAGATTGCCCTTTGTAGGCATGCCCAAACATAATATGTCTGTGTTTCAAGATTTTTATATTTTCAGGTAGTTCTTTTAAGCCAAAAATAATTGCGTGATCAGGAGCAAATTGCCAACTATTTGATGGTACAATATTTGCTCCAACATTTCTATAATTTTGAGTAGGTATTGCGCGACTACTTGAGTCTTCAACAGTAACTTCAAAACCCTTTGATATTAATTCAGTTACAGCGTTTGGCGTAATGCCAACGCGCTTTTCAAAATCTCGAACTTCTGATCTGATCCATAAGTGCATAGTTAAAACTCGAATTTTAGTTGATTGATATTTGATTCTAATTTTTTTGCAATCAAGAAACAATTTTTTTGTAATTATAAATATGAAAATATGATTTAAAAATTAGCATAATAAAGAAATTTCTTACTTATGTAACGTTAACACAACAAACATTTCCGGCGTAGCTCAGCGGTAGAGCAGTTGACTGTTAATCAATTGATCGTAGGTTCGATCTCTACCGCCGGAGCCAATTTTCAAGTATTAAGGTGCAGTAACTCTTTGTTTTGTAGATATTTATTGTTTTACAATTTCAGGGAGTGTACAAATTGGTATACAAATTTAAAAGAAATTAAATCTTTAAACGAGGTGAAACTCACTATTTTAGCAAACAATTCCCAAAGGATGTAAGGAAACCAAAGGGCAATTTTCCGGACCGGTCCAATGTATTGTTTCACTGATAGGACTCTAAGATGGCTAGAGGACTGGTCTATTTTATTATATAAAACCGCATTACATATTTAAAATGTAGTTTAGAATTTTTGTTGCTTTCAGAATCTTAAATTCATGTATATGAATGCGATTAGAATCGTGTTAGCGATCACTAAATTTTCCCTGGGGAGGGCAGTTTGTCGAAAACATTAGAACCGTTTGATGGATATTTTACTGTACCAAAATTATTAGAACGAAATGCACGGGAATTTGCTGATAGTCCTGCATATCGAGAAAAAGAGTATGGGATATGGCAAACTTGGAATTGGAAGCAATCCGAAGAAGAAATCACAGCCTTAGCTAATGGATTAATCTCCCTGGAGCTTGGCGTCGGTGATAAAGTCGCCATTATTGGAAGAAATAGGCCGGCATTATATTGGAGTTTTATTGCGGCGCAGATGGTGGGTGCGATTCCAGTGCCAATTTACAATGATGCTGTGGGTGATGAGATTGCATATGTTTTGGAGCATTGTAGTGCTAAATTTGCAATTGTTGGTGACCAGGAGCAATGTGATAAGTTACATGACATCAAAGAAAAATTACCAGACCTGACTGAGATAATTTATTTAGATCCACGTGGGCTCAGGAAGTATGACCATTCTCACTTGCATTCTTATAAAAAAGTGCAGGACGATGGGCGTAAAATGGCAAATGCCCAAATGGTTGTATTACAAGAGCGGTTAGCGACCCAAAATCAAGATACGGTATGTGTTATGTTGTATACGTCTGGGACAACAGGAAAGCCAAAAGGCGTGGTGCTAACATATAAAAATGTTTTGTCTGCTTCTAAGGCAGCATCAATTTTTGATAATCTCAAGAAAACAGATGAAATAATTGCGTATTTGCCAATGGCTTGGGTTGGTGATTTTATTTTTTCTAATGGTCAGGCTTTATGGGTTGGATTTTGTGTGAATTGTCCTGAGAGCGCTGAAACAATGCAAGGCGACCTCAAGGAAATAGGGCCAACATATTTTTTTAGCCCACCCAGAATTTTTGAAAATATGCTAACAACTATAACTATTCGAATGGAAGATGCGAGCAAGTTAAAGAAGCGCATGTTTGAGTATTTTATGAGGCATGCAAAAAAAGTAGGTAACGAAATTTTAGATCGCAAAAGTGTAGGCCCATGGGATAGAATTAAGTATGCCATTGGTGGTTTTTTGATTTATAAGCCATTAAAAAATTCTTTGGGTCTTAGTAGAGTGCGGGTTGGATATACGGCTGGGGAGGCCATTGGACCTGAGATTTTTGATTTTTATCGATCATTAGGAATAAACTTGAAACAGCTGTATGGTCAAACAGAGGCTGGAGTTTTTGTTACCTTACAACCAGATGGGGAAGTTCGGGCCGACACAGTAGGTATACCATGCCCTGGTGTGGAGTTAAAAATAGGTGAGAGTGGAGAAGTTTTTTATAGATCAGATAGTTCATTCCACTCCTACTACAAAAACCCAGAGGGAACTGCGGAAACCAAAGACAAAGATGGCTGGGTTGCAACAGGAGACGCTGGTTTTATAGAAGAGGACAGTGGCCATTTACGAATTATTGACCGAGCAAAAGACGTGGGAAAAATGGCTGATGGAAGGTTGTTTGCTCCCAAGTACGTCGAAAATAAACTTAAATTTTATCCTAATATTTTGGAGGCAGTTTTATTTGGCAATGGTCGGGATAATTGTTGTGCTTTCATTAACATAGATCTCAATGCTGTGGGGAATTGGGCAGAAAGAAATAATGTTTCATACTCCAGTTATCAGGAATTAGCTGGCCATCCTGATGTAGTGCGGCAAATACAAGAACATATTGAAGAGGTAAATGTTTCGTTGGCTTCTGATGAAATGCTATCTGGATGTCAGATACATAGGTTTTTAATTTTACATAAAGAATTAGATGCTGACGATGGTGAGATGACCAGAACCAGAAAAGTTAGAAGACGCATTGTTGAGGATAAGTATTCAGATTTAATTCAAGGTCTATATTCAAAGAAAACAAAAATATCTACAAATACTGAGGTAACTTATGAAGATGGTCGAAAAGGTAGTATCTCTGCAGATCTGGAGCTGCGTAACGTGACTATAGCTAAAGAAAGGGTAGATGCGGCATGAATGATGTAAATCAAAAAATGCCTATAATGGAAAGTCAGGAAAGAACTTTTGGTGCCCCCATATTGGAAATAAAAAATATCACTATGAGGTTTGGTGGTGTTGTAGCTATTCAAGATATTTCATTTGATATTTTGCAGGGCGAGGTCAGAGCAATAATCGGACCAAATGGAGCTGGAAAGTCTTCGATGCTGAATGTAATTAATGGATTTTACCATCCTCAAGAGGGAGAAATTTGGTTTGGTGGAGAAAAACGTTCACCAATGAAGCCATATCAAATTGCTTATCAGGGTATTGCAAGAACTTTCCAAAATATTGCTCTTTTTAGGGGTATGTCAACATTAGATAATATCATGACAGGTCGTTTTACTCACATGAAAACTGGTGTTCTATCTCAAGTGATATGGAGAGGAGCGGCAGAAAAAGAAGAATACGAAAATCGGGAGATCGTAGAAAAAGTAATAGATTTTTTGGACATCCAAACAATACGAAAAACAGAAGTGGGCAAGTTACCTTATGGACTACAAAAACGAGTTGAATTAGGAAGGGCGCTTGCAGCTGAACCTAAGCTATTACTTTTAGACGAGCCGATGGCTGGTATGAATGTAGAAGAAAAAGAAGATATGTCGAGATTTATCTTAGATGTGAATGATGAGTTCGGAACAACTGTTGCTTTAATAGAGCATGATATGGGTGTCGTTATGGATATTGCTGACCGCGTGGTGGTAATGGATTATGGCAAAAAAATTGGAGACGATACTCCAGAAAATATCTTAAAAAATCAAGATGTAATAGATGCGTATCTGGGAGTAGCGCATGATTAATTTTTCACTTTTGTCACTATGGGTGCGTAAATGTTTTTTTTGTTAGATCCGTTTTTTTATGAAATAGTAATTTCTGGACTGCTAGCTGGTGTAATGTATGCTCTGGTGGCATTGGGTTTTGTTTTAATATTCAAGGCGTCTGGTATTTTTAATTTTTCTCAGGGTGTGCTCGCATTATTTGCGGCGTTAACTCTGGTGGGGTTTCAAACAGGGCAGATCCCTTTTGCACATCTCTTATCTTTATTCGGATTTCATGTAACGCATTGGGGTGCAGGTTTTCCAACAGTAATAGCGATCCTATTTTCATTGTTCGTTATGATAGGATTGGCTTGGCTTATAGTGCAAATTGTTTTGAAACCATTGGTTAACCAAGAAGGAATTATCTTATTTATGGCAACCATTGGGTTGGCTTATGTCCTTGAGGGTGTTGGTGATTTGATGTGGGGCGCTAATGTCAAGATGTTGGACGTAGGTCTTCCTAAGGGCCCATCAGAATTTATTTTAGATACAACTGATATGTTTATAGATAAATTAGAAATATCAGCAGCAGTTGTTGCCATAATTTTAGTTGTAGTACTAACATTATTTTCTGCTTACACAAAAATGGGACGAGCTTTGAGAGCCGTCGCTGATGACCACCAGGCAGCGCTTTCGGTGGGTATATCACTCGAGACGATTTGGTGGATAGTTTGGTCTGTGTCAGGGATAGTTGCTTTAGTTGCTGGTGTCATGTGGGGTGCGAAATCTGGAGTGCAGTTTTCTCTTTCTTTGATAGCATTAAAGGCTTTACCGGTCCTAATGTTGGGTGGGTTTACTTCAATTCCTGGTGCGATAATTGGTGGTTTAATGATAGGTCTTGGAGAGAAACTTTTTGAGTTTTACATAGGCCCAATGATTGGTGGAGCCACGGAGAATTGGTTTGCATACATGTTAGCGTTACTTTTCTTACTGTTCAGGCCACAAGGCTTGTTTGGTGAGAAAATTATAGAGAGGGTTTGATTAAATGTTTTATCGAGAAGCAGGTGATTTTAAAACCTCCTATAAAAGTGATCAAGAAACTTTTCCATTAAAACTTGATAAGATTCTTTTTTGGTTAACCATAGCTGTTGCCGCTTTTATTGTTCCCTTATTCCTTACTGAATATTGGGAGAAGGCAATATTTTTACCCTTCTTTATCTACGCTCTTGCTGCAATTGGTTTAAATATTTTGACTGGTTATTGTGGCCAAGTATCACTGGGAACGGGTGGCTTTATGGCGGTTGGAGCCTACGCTAGTTATAAGTTAATGACAGGTTTCCCAGCAATGGATATGTTCATAGTTATAATGATTGCTGGATTAGTTACAGCTTGTGTAGGGATTTTATTTGGCTTGCCATCTTTGCGAATAAAAGGATTTTATTTGGCAGTGGCTACTTTGGCATCACAATTTTTTCTTGTATGGCTCTTTAATAAGTGGGAATGGACTTATAATTATTCTGCTACTGGCCAGATTAATTCTCCCGAAAGAGACTTTTTGGGTATTATCGTGACTGGTCCTTATACAAAGCCTTGGGCAACATATCTATTTTGTTTAGGCTTCTTATTTCTATTTGCATGGATTGCGAGAAACCTTACGCGTGGACGTATTGGAAGAAGTTGGATGGCAA
>Ga0206679_10000942_pt1 | contig 24266 bp, 17 predicted proteins | sample M110012015metaG_FD_155464 | JGI IMG/M metagenome (GOLD analysis project Ga0206679, IMG submission 155464) | Ammonia-oxidizing marine archaeal communities from Monterey Bay, California, United States - M1 100m 12015 | ecosystem: Environmental > Aquatic > Marine > Intertidal zone | place: USA... | reverse complement strand
TACTCTTCTCGGATTAGCCGGAGGCCTTGGCCATTCCATGGCTTGTGTAGGTACGAAGAATGGAATATTATCCCACTCAACGGTAGGATTTGGCGTTTCAAAACCAGCGCTTGGTGGAATTGTTCGGTGATGCAAAGCGAGTATTGACTTCATGATTCCAGCAATACCAGCTGCTGCCTTTAGATGGCCAATTTGTGATTTTATTGAACCCACAGCAACATGATCGCCGCCATCAAATCCACTCCATAGGCGAGAAAGTGTTGATAATTCAGTGGCATCTCCTACTTTGGTTGAAGTTCCATGCGCTTCGACAAGTTGAACGGTTGATGCATCATAACCCGCTTGATTGTATGCACGTGCCATCGCTTGAACTTGTCCTCTTTGACTTGGAGCGGTAATTCCTTTGCCACGTCCATCAGATGAACCACCAATTCCTCTGATTACTGCCTTGACCTCATCGCCATCACGGATTGCATCTGTAAGGCGCTTGAGTAGCAATACACCAGCGCCTTCACCCATAACGAAACCATTTGCTTTGGCATCGAAAGGCGTGGAATGAGTCGCTGACAAAGCACCGATTGCACTGAATTTTGCAAAAGTTGCAGGGTCCATTGTGCGGTCACTTGCACCCGCGAGCATTGTATCGACTTGTCTTGTTTGCAATAGTCTGCAAGCATCTAATACCGCAGCCATAGATGATGCACAAGCAGCATCCATCGCATGATTAGGCCCTTGTAAATCTAAGAGATTCGCAACCCTGCCAGAAACAACATTGGCAAGTTCACCCGGCATTGTATCTTCATCAATCCTTGGAGTTCCTTGAACAACATCTTCAATGAATGAATCTAGATTTGTTTGTGGCAAACCATGTTGGGACGCTAATTGTTTTGTGTGATTAGACCAAACACGGATATTTGACATGTTACGATTTTCTCCACCTAATGCATTAGCGAAAACAACTCCTGTTCTCACTCGGTCGATATCTTTGCTTTCTCCATCAAAACCTGCATCTTCTATTGCATCGGCTGAAACGGCAACCGCCCATTGTTGGCAAATATCGATTTGTGGGAGAGTTCCAGGAGGTTGTCTCCATCTTCGCCAATCAAATTCGTACCCATCTACAAGAGCGCCGATTTTTGAATATGTACGGCCTTCTTCAACATCTCCCGGCCCACCTTGTTTCCAGAAATGGCTTGAAGGGCCCGGCCAGCGACCTTCAGGGATCTGTTTGATGCTGACTTTGGCATCGATGATGTTCTGCCAAAATTGTTCTGCGTTCTCTGCATCCGGCATTATCGCAGCCAGCCCAATTACCGCAATCGGTTCAAAGGGACCTTGTTCAACCCCTTCGCATTCCTTTCCATCTGCAGTTGTAAGAGTCATAGAAATGCACCTCAGTTATCCATGATACTTTGAGGTACCATCGTAATTGAATATCCAGCATCGACATAGATGCATTGGCCTGTAACACCACTCGCCAGTGGACTTGCTAACCACAATGCTGCGCCTGCAACATCAGACTGGCTGACATTTCGGCGTAGTGGCGCATTTGCCTCCACGTGGTCAAGTATTTTGTCAAACCCAGGTATTCCTCCAGCAGCCAATGTCGGAATTGGCCCCGATGAAATCGCATTAATCCTATGCCCATCCGGCCCAATGTGGCAAGCGAGTTCACGGGTCCAGCATTCTAGTGCTGCTTTAGCCATTGACATTATTCCATAATTTGGAACGAAGCGATTTGCTGCAGCATATGTTAGGGTGATCGTTGATGAGTTTGCATTCATATGTGGTAATGCGAATTTCAAACATCTTTGTAGAGAGTTTGCTGAGATGGTCATTGCTGTGTTAATATCACTATCTTCAACAAATAGAATTGGACGGTCAAAACATGCACGAGGTGCAAATCCTATTGCGTGAATCAAAATATCTGCTTTCAATCCCGGATTCTCGGCAGAGAATGCATCAAAGAATTCCTTAGTTTCAGCATCGGTTGCAACATCGAGTGGATAGAATCCACCGATTTGTGGCAATTTGTCCTTTAATTGGAATACTCGACTCATAAATCTCTTCTGATAACCAAGATAGAGAGTCACTCCAGATGCTGCTAATTGTTGACAAATCGCCCATGCGATTGAATCCTCACTTGCCACACCAAACACGAAAGCAGTTTTTCCTTGCAGTCCGAGCATAACAGCACCTACCCATTGGGTAAGTGTTGCCCGCTACACCACCCCTTTGACTGTTACCGTCAAAATACTACAACAAATAGAGGTTTTAAGACCTTTGCAAATAGGCCGACGCACCCCGAATTACACCCATTATCGGGTGCTGAAATTGATGCGTTTTCAACACCACTTTGAAATCTCGCGGAAAAAATGAATTATGCAGATAACCGCGCATGTGGATGCATCAATCAAAGTCATCCAAGAAGGAGTCCAAATCGTCTTCTTCTTCCAAGTCATCAAACAAATCATCAAATTCATCCACATCTTCATCTTCTGCAAGAGAGTTAGATTCTTCTTTTACATCTGGAAGTTCTATTGTCTGTGGAACTTTATTATTCATTGATCTTCTTCCCACTACTTTAAGCGCTAAAACCAGAATGAAAATACCCAAAATACCAGCGCCAAGAATTGCTCCATATTTTTTAATGTCGCCTGTACTCATTTCATCAAGTCCACCCAATCCAGAGATTTCATTAGGTTTCTCAATTACAATCGTTATCGATATTTCACTGAATTCGGCGTTAGCATCATTATCACTTTCTGCACGTAGTATTATTTGGATTCGCACATCTTCGGTGACTTCTGAAGGCGCAGTGATTGATATTTCTCGCAGTGAAGAGACACCTCCTACGGCAACATCTTCTGCAACGAATGAACCCAATGGGAAACTAAAGCCATTTTCAATCAATTCAGCTTCATTAGAAACAGATACTCTGATTTTGTCAATATCATTTCCATAGTTTGAAAATTGGAAGGAAATGGCTCTTGCCTCATCAAATATCATGGTTCTAGTACTTTTGTCACTAATTTCCAATTCTACCATACCATAGGTAGAAACAGTGAATTCACCATTATATGAAGCATTTGTATTGGTCCACTCATAGGGTACAATAGCAGTAACGACCTGCGCGTTCAGTGTAAATGAGTGACTGGTGTCGGCTGGTAATTTGGTTGGACCTGAAAATGTAACTGTAAATTCTTCTTCAGAATCTGCTTCTAATGTGAAAGTATCTTCCGATAATATCATTTCAATTTCATTTGCATCCCATTCTTTTTCAACTGAAATTGTCTCCTCAAATGATGACGGATTACGCACCACGCAAGTCAATTCAACTGGTTCGTATTGTGAGGGGTGAACATTCATTTCTGGGTCCGATGCACAGTCAATTTCAACACTTGGCATTGTTGGAACATCTTGAGCAGAAGTCATCACAGACAATGCTGGAAGCATGAAAAAGGCAAGGGCGAAAGCAACGATTTGTCCTCTGCGCATGTTCCTCACTGGCTGTGGGTTGAACCGCTCTTTCATCAATGTGATGGATGAAAGTGCCCTGATGTGCCTATGCTCGCACTGATTCGCCGTAAAGCAAGTTAGGTAAATCTTGGTGTGTTTTCCATAGTATTTCTTCATCTATTCCAAGTTCCAAGAGTTGTTTTGTTCTTTTTGGAACTGTTTTTGGACCCAATACAGCACCTGGACGCTTCGGGTCATCCATGTAATCTGTCTCAAGTAAAAATCCATGACTTGATTTTCCAATATTTTCCATTAACTCTTCGATTGCCCCTTTGCCAATCAAAACACTCGGAGTAATTCCTTTGGTAATTTCTGCATCTATATTTGCAGGAGCATAATGTCTTACAATTTTCTTACTATCCATTCCTGATGTTATTGCCATTTGTGAGAGGTCGTCATATGTGGATTGTAATTCCCCTTCAACATGTAACTGCAGAGTGATTCCTTCTTGACTGGCCATATGCATAGTCTCCAACAATAATTCATTTGACTTATTCCAAACCCGTTCTGATACTGGCCAATGCGGCCTGCCTACTTCACCGATAGCATGTGCTTTTCCTTCTTGGACAAACTCTAATGCAACATCAATACTATCGCGATAATTATTTTCAGCACTTTCTATTCCTTGTACATCTTCGCTTTGAATCGCATTCTCTAATTGATGAGCAAATGCTGCAGGATGAGGTCCCAAGACAACTCTAACGCCCAAGCCAACTTCTTTACGAACTGCTTGGGCCATAGAAATTGTATCTGCATATGCTTCTCTATGACCTTCCTTAGAGATTGGTGGCGAGATGAAATCAGGACAGTGGACAAGAACCAAATCTGTTCCACCAAACCTTTCAAAATCGCGAGCAGCTTCTAGAAATAGTCCTTTACGATTTAGATGAAAATGGTTGTCGGTGATTGGCCCATCCCACAATTTGGATAACTCATACACAGTATTCACCTATTACCGCCACTTGGTTGTGGCTATTCTCACTTGCGATAGATTATACGAACAATTCAAATTCTTTGAATGAAATAACCGTTTTCTGAGAAATTATTTTTCCAGTAAACTGCAGCCATTGCAACCATCTTTGGCGAGTGTGCACCTGTTGCAATACAGCGTCCATTCGGCCACACATGTAATTCGAGATCATGTCTGGAGTCTTCGATAATAGAACAACCAAGACGCGCATCATATTGCGCCTCTCCCGCCCCAACATTGCCGACAATAGACTCGACTGCAATGGTTTCTTCTAAATCAAATGAAGCGACCATTGGTCCAATTTCCGTAATAAGTCCAGAATCATCTAATCCCATCTGTAATAGAAATTCCTTTGCAGCGATACGAGCAGTTTCAATTCGTTGTGTTCCATGAATTACTAACTTACCATCACCATCGACTACAATCGTTGCACGTGGAGCATCTAATACTTTGATTACAACGCCTCCGGTTGCCGTTCCACCAAGCTGAGCAACAACTGAATCTTGGTCAACTGGAGTTTGTGGAATAAAGCGAACCAATTGATTTTCAACACGTACATCTATTCCTGTTGGCGCCATAATCACTCCTCCTCTGTGCTGTCCGAAACGGTAGGGGATGAAGTAATCTCCTCAACATCATGTTGCTCGTTTAATGCCGAAAAGATTGCATTTCTCCATGGTAGGTGCATTGGTAGTATTAGAGTGGCATCATCTCCATGCTTAGATCTCAAATCAGCCAATGCACCACGTAATCTCTTAGCGAATCTATTATCTCTATACGAAGAGATTGATTCATTGATTAGCCATTCTGATAGTTGCCACCAAGTCAATGCTAAAACGCTTGCTGAACCCATATTTTTTGTGACACCTTTGGGAGGATTTCTCGCTTTAGATATATTTTGTTTCATCCTTTTGCGCCATTTACCTCCGAGGCTAATCATTCCAAGCAATTTCCTCCAATGAGATACAACCTTTGCTTCATTACTTAGATGTTCAAGCCATTCATCATCATCTGCGGTTGGTTCAATAAAATATACGGGTCTTTCATGCCGAACTGCATTGCGATGCAAACGTCGTGGCTCCGGGTCTGGAAATCTTCCTGAAACGACGTCTTCTAATTCTGTCACATCATCAAGGTAAATTGCCAATGCTCCACCCGAAAGCAGGCTATGATTGAGATTGACTCCTGGCGATTCTGCCTCGTCAATTTCTTCCTGTTCCCAAAGTTCAACCACATCAGGCGTTTCTAGTAATGCAATACCTTCCCATTCTTCACGAGGCCTCATCTTAAGAGGGTAAATAACCGTAGGTAATGTTCCATGAAGAATTATTCTGCCGCCATCCGGATCTGACCATTCAAGGTCCTCCCATGCCAAAAGCGGTTGCAATTTTGCCACCTTCATTGGTTCTTTACCCAATCTTGTAATGCTTCAATACTCCATCCTTGGTCAAAGTAACCCTGGATTTCTGCTTGAGACCATTGAGGGAACAGGTCCAATGCTTTGGCCATTGTAGGATCTACATTTGCCGCTGGTGAATCACTATGTGTTGGTAATTCCGCATAGACCTTACCATCCACTTCATCCTCATATTCATCCTCATACATATCAGATGATGAACCAGTTCCATCTTGGCCACGCTTGATTAGTATGACTACAAGAGCTAATAGAACAATTGCAATGATAGCTACAATCGCCAATATTAGAGCCATGCTACCTGAATCCGATTCTTCTTGGACCTTGACATTGAATTTGTCTTCTACTGCTCCATCAAACATATTTTCACTTGATTCATTGTCAACAATAAGGTAATACATTCCTGTTGTTGCACTTGGGAAGGCTTCAAGTTCGATTGTGAACCAATCTGATTCTCCGATTGCTAACTCTTTAGTTTCAATTCTTCCAACCTCTGATGGAATTCCATCATTGATTACAGATTTGATTATGAAACTTGCTGCACCATTCATTGTACCAGTATTTCTGATTTCAACTTCTAGTGTAGGTTTTTGACCTACAGTAGGATTTGAAGGGTTCATTTTGACATTTAACACATCAAACTTCGCTGCTTCATGAATGAAGTTGTAAATAGATTTGTGAGATATTTCTCCAGAAACCATATGTCCAACTGAACCATCTTCTTGCGGTCCACCGCCGAGAATAATTTGAGAGCCTGCTGAATCTACACCTTCTATCCAGAATATTACTTCTACGCCATTAATATCTTCAGCAACTGGGTCATATTGGCCATCTTCAAGTGGCCACAAGTCAATACAATCCGCTGTTGCGAAGTAAGAACCTCCTGTAGGCACTAAATCGAGATCAGCGGTCATTTCATCACTTCCATGAGTAGATCTATATTTGCCCCAAGCAATATCATTTGCAGGGTCATCAAAGAACTTCCAAGCGACTTGAACATCACCAGGGAAGAGTGCTTCTTGCTCTTCAATAATGACTTCAACATCAATACAATGGTAGTTTGATGTAGAAATGTATCCTTCAAGTGTTTCTCCAGTAACTCCTTTCTTTGCAGTCCAAGAGTTGGTTGCAACACGAGGAGAATTGCTGTCGACCTTGATATTAAATGAAGCGCATCCAAATGATGACGAACTTGAACATAATCCGTATGTCGTATCTATTGCACCTGTTGGCAAATCAATCAATTCAAATGTATATCTGTAATCATTTGTTACCGGAGGTGCTGTAATATTAATATTAAATTCTCCACCAGTGAAATTGTGATAGAATGTTTCTCCAGGATATGCGATATATCCTTTAGCACCATTCATTGAAGCATCTTCACGAGTTATCTTCATGGTCATTTCAATTTCAGGTTTAATGTATACGCTGTCATAAATTCCGTCAACATACGCATATTGTCCAGCAAATGAAACGATGTCACCAGGATAAACGAATCCTTTTCTCACATCGGCTGTGAAAGGTTCACTTTCATCAGCAAAGACTGGAGTAACCATCAGGTCATTGGCTTCATCAGTTCTGAAATCAAGTTGAATTCCGTCACTATAATACCATGATTGAATATGACGCCCTGAAACAGGTAACATCCTGTATCGTGGATTGTCTAAGTCTTGCATATAGAGAACTGGTGAATTCAACAGTGCATCATTTTCTCCCGATACACCCCAATCAATTCTAATCGGCAAGTCAAGATAGAAATTGGATTCAAAGGTATCAACCAAATGGCCACCATCCATTCTTAACAAGCGTGGACCATCATTCTCTGCATCTTCTCCAATGATGTCTATCCATTGGCTGTTGGTCCAAGCGGTTTCATTACGAGGGAAATACCACAAAGTCATATCCTCGCGTGAGTCATCCAAATCAATTCTAATGTAATCAACATCACGCCATCCGTTGTCATCACCAGCCTCTACTATCACGTGGTACTCATTTCCAGCATACATGGTTTGGTTCCATTCTCCTTCCCATATCGCTGCTTGATTGGAATTGATGAATCTGTTTCCATTTGAATCATCTATGAAGAAATTACGAATAATTGGGTTCTTGGATGACATTGAAACATAAGTCACATAATCATTCTCAAATCCAGGTGCGCCACCATCTATTGGGTTACCTGCTAAGTCAAATCCTTCAACCCACAAACTAACCTTTCCAACTGGGTCTTGCCCTTCATTGGCATAATCATTGTATTGTCCTGAGTAATTTGAATTTGGTACTTCACCATCACTTGTTAATGTGATACTGATATATTCGTCAGCGCTTGCCAATCCATCATCATTTGAATCATGGTCGTGCTCAACCCAAATATATAACTCTAGATTTTCGGGAGGGTTCGGCAAATCTTGTGCTTGCATTCTAATCTTCTGTGTTGCAGATGGAACTACCCAAGTATCATCGATTAGAGTTCTCCAGTTACTATCAACATTCGGGTCTACTTGACCATTCAAAACTTGCATGTTTATCAGATTTGGATCATATGTGTCAATTGTTAAATTAAATGGAATAGCACAATTTGCATCAGGTCGCAGAGATAGGCTTGGGCAAAGTGTATCTCCCCCTTCGTATCCATTCATCCTAAATCGGTATGTTTCTTCACCTGCAGCTGTTGAACCTAAGTCAATTGTCCAATCGAAATCACCACCAATAACTCCAGATTGGTTTGCTACTTCTTCCCATTCTGTTGTTACATTACCTTCAGTATTATTGATATGGCGTAATTCTAATGTCATGTAGTAACTTGTTGGGTCCGGTGATGCATCCAAATCTTGTAATCGGATTGAACCTACCAATTTAATTTCTTGATTCGACATTCCATCGTCCAAATCTTGAACAGTACCAATGCTGTTTTGGAGAGAGAAACTTGTGATTCCTGCATCGTTTTCAACTGCATTTCCTCCTTCAGGAGCCATCAATAGTGCACCAGGTAGTCCGTTTACTCCATTGCCGGCAATCAATCCAGAATAGATTCTAACTGTTTCAGTATCTTCCCAAGTAGGATTTACTCTAAATCTCCAAATTACTTCTTTACCATCAGTAATGTCAGTATATGACGATGATTCAAGTGTAAGTAAATTATCTTCATCACTTGCTTCTGAGAAACCAAGGAATTCAGAATAGGATAACACAACGTTTCCAGTATTTGACTCAAAGGAAAGTGTTGCTTCTGCAAGTGTGGAACCAGTTAATGGGTTCACAGTATGTGTTGTCACGATTTCATAAATATCCCCATTTGGATAAAGTCCGACAGGATCTCCGTTCAATGAAATGGTGTTATCATATCCAGTACTGGTGGAAACTGAAAGGTCAGATAATGTAACTCCACCACCAGAGTCAGAGGAGATTGCAATTGAGACTGATGCAATAGGGCCATTAGGTCCTTCTTCACCCCATAGTGCGACACCTTGATTCAATTCAGAATCTAGGCCATCTCCATTGTTGATTATCGTGGAATAATCATAAACAACATCTAATCCTCTTACGGTCATTGAAGCCCCTGTACTAGCATTAGGAGATGTTGCTTTGAAGAAGAAAGTCATCCATTCATTGCCATACTCATCAACGTGACTTGTAGGTACCATCGGATTTGTCAACAAAGAATTGAGTGAAGTTGCAAGACCCATTACTTCTGAAAGACCTTCAGAAGTAACTACCGACATGTTGCCAATACTACCGAGACTAATCTCTTGAGTTCCTGAAACAAGATAGAGGTCAAATCCTTCTAGAGGGTCTGAGTTAGAATGAATTGTAACATCATCAAATGCTACGTCTGCGGCTGAAACAACTGAACCTTTTGGAAGCATGAAATGGCCTCCGTTTGCAGTCCCTGTTAAATCAGTAAACATTTCCTTGCTATTTGCTCCATAATTGATTCCATCCGCTTTGTTATTCCAAAGTGTTGTCTGTCTTCCGAAGTAGCCAAATGCAGGTTCATCAAAGCCCCAATCAACATCACCATCATGAGCTACATCAATTTGTACTCTATCAGCATGGTGACCAAAGGTAAGGTCAAACCACATTCCACCAACATTACAGGAATTTGTATATGACAACATTGAAGTGAATCCAAAAATTGGTTCACTTAGAACCTCTTGAACATTATTTGACAGTGTACTTACGCTATTACCTCCTAAATATGACACCTCAATACTAGGGTCTTCAGGACAATCATCTTGAATGTACGGAGTAATACTGGTTATAGGCCGATTGAATTTCATACGGTTCAAATCTATTGTGAATGATTCATCTACAATACTAGGTGTAAACATCATCGGTTCACCCATACCAGGGGATTGCCAAACTCCATCGACAATGATATTCATACCAACCATGGTTTGATTAAATCCAGTTCCAACTCGAGTTCCAAGCCCTATTCCATGGAGTGTTGGAGAACTGAGTCTACTAGGCCCTGAATCAAATCTAAATTTCAAATTGATACTTTGATATGTTGTTGAATTAACATCCCATAGTTCAATGAATTTTCCTGTCAAACCTGTCATTGATTTCCCATTATTATCTATTACATCTTGCCCATTGACTGAGTCAATAATGTCAACTTCAATAGTACCGCTAGTCGTGGTTTCAGATTCCAAATTAAGAACACCAAATCCATTTGGATGGTTGTCTCCACCCAGTGTAGAAGGTAGGAAACCACGAATTGTCATTTCACCTGATTGTGGCAATAGTTCACCTAATCTAAAATCATCAATATACCATCCAGATGTGTTGTAATCTTTTACAGACCAACCTGTAGCAGGATTGTATCCTTGATGCTCCATGATGAAGCGAAGTTGAATGTATTTCCCAACATAACCTGTTAGGTTTAACGCAATATCTGCCCAACCATTAGGATTTGAGAGTGATGTTGATTTGCCTGCAAGACCATATTCATCGTTTGGAATTCCACCACACTGATAACCAATCTTATTATTTGAACCAGAATTACTCTTTTGCCAGTAACCGTTAGAATAACTAACTCCACTTGAAGCCAAAATATCGATTGGAATATAGGCAAAGCCAGTAGAGTCAGGTGGGAAATTTCCTGTGAGGGATGAGCGTATTTCCACATATGCACAATCCATCGGTTTGTTTTGCACTGTTGAGCCAGAGGTTTCGAATGCCTCCAAATTGTGCCATGATGCAAAATGTGCAGTGTGGGATTTCAATTGTGGATTGACGAACATTTCAACAGAATTCATACTCAGATCAAATGGTTGGTCAACATTATCATCAGTGTAGTCATCGTCATAAATATTTGTCCCCCAGCAATCAGTTCCTGAAGAACAGTTTGAATTTGTGATAGTGTTACCAAATAGTGAACCATGTTCCCAACCCATTCCATTAGTAGGCGGTGGCATAGTCATATCTGTAAATCCAGCATTTGTACCTTCAAAATCAGTAAGGAATCCTTCAGACTTCAAACTTACTGGTGTAGCTTGTGAACCATCTTCAATTTGGAAATCATCAATATTTGAAAAGATGGTCAACTGATTATTATATTGTGGATTCCATACACGTGGAATTGTATCAACATCAATTCTCGCATTTGAGGAATGTTCAATCATTTTGGTTGCAATCTTCAAAGAAGCCCCCGTTACTGTTTCTCCAGCTGGCAAGTCAACCTCGCCATCAATCGTGTTCAAATACTCCGAACCATCTCTTAATTCAACATCTACTGATAATTCTCCAGTTGCGAATGTACTTACTGAAGAGGCTGCTGCTAGTGGTGCGAAAAGCATCAATGCTACCAAGAACAAAGATGTACCGATTTTTCTATTATGTTGGCTCATGAAATCACCTGCTATCCCCTGCGAGGAACGGACCACCTAAAACCTCGTCGCATTGAAGTCAATAACTGATTATTGGGCCGAACCCTCCTACGGAGGGTGAAAATCACTTCTAATGGGGGAAAAATGTATGTTTTGTATTTATTTCAAAAAATATATTTCACAAATCAACAATTCGCCTTAAATCCCATGCTTCATCACAAATATTGTCCATTCCACCTACGCGCTCTTCACTCTTTTCTAACCATTCTTGATTAGCCACAGTGGTCGGATGATTTGGCCCTAATGCATCACAAACTTCTGGGCCTTTGCTAATCTCAAAGGTACCAATTTTATCCGCTATATGCATGATTGTTGTTTTATCAAAACCAAGTAGTGGGCGAAGAGGTAGCAATCGTGTCGCCTGCTCGATTGATCCTAAATTTCCTAAAGTTTGACTTGAAACCTGGCCAAGATTTTCTCCAGTCAACACATGAGTTGCTGGAATATCTTGAGCCGCTCTATCCGCCAATCTGTTAAACATCCTTTTCATGTGAATAAAATACTCTGTATGATTCCATTTTTCAGTGAATAATGAAAGTTGATTTGCGACAGGAACTACGATTAGTTTTCTTGAGAGATTCTTTCTTGCCGCGTCACCAATAGGGCCCTCCATCTGCAAAAAATGACGCAATAGCGCAATTGTCTTCTGCTCAGCAGCTGGACCGGTGATCGGTTCTTGGCTACAGTGAACTGGATGAATCTTCCATCCTTTAATCAGCATACGAGCAACTGCAACGGGAGAATCAATGCCTCCTGAGACCAAGCCTATGCAGACATTATCACCGCTCATGTCACTTCGAGATGGCTGGGTGTCATCAAACCACCCCTTCGCGCCTTACTTTGTTACATGGCTTCTTGAAGGAGAAACATTTCCCAATATACATGGAGCCATATACTAAGGAGCCGGTAACCCTCATTGAAGAAGTATTTCCTCAAGATACAAATTCATACAATACCCTGTTCGGTGGCCGTCTTTTGTCATTGATGGATAAGGCCGGTGGTATTGCTTGTGCAAAATTCGCTCACCGCGAATTCGTGACAATTTCAATCGATACTCTGAAATTCATCGCACCTGCTCGTCAAGGAGACCTTTTGGAAGTTACTGGCCAGGTCGTATTCACAAGTTCTCACACCGCATGTACGAAAGTTACTGCATTTACATTGAATAAATCCGATTGGGAAAAGAAGAAGATTTGTGAAGGATATTTCTTCTTCGTAGCAATTGATTCAATGATGCGTCCGATTCCAATTCCACAATTTGTTGTTGAAAATGAAGATGAACAAATAGAATATGATGCTGCATTAGCTATCCGTCAAAACATGATAGAGAGCAAGGAATAAATTCACATTACTCTGCCAATAGTTCTGTAGATTACTAAAAAGGCATTTACTGAATCTTGTCGTCAGTTCCATAAAGCAGTGATAATTCGCCCGAGTCATGGATGTAGTAATAGTCGGTAGTATCGCATATGATTCCCTGTCAACTCCAAGTGGTGAATCAGATGATGAATTAGGTGGTTCCGCAACCTATGGAGGATTTTCCTCTTCATTTCATAGCAAGAGACTGTCCGGTGGAACTGTTGCCCTAGTAGGGGTTGTTGGAAATGATTTCCTCCCATCAGATCTTGAAAAATTAGTTGAGGCGGGACTTGATATCCGAGGAATTGAGACTGCAGAAGGAGGCACATTTCGCTGGAAAGGGTCCTACCATGGAGATATGTCAGAAGCACAAACACATGAAACCCATTTGAATGTCTTTGAACACTTTCAACCAAAAATACCTGAAGACTATCGCTCTCCAAAGGTGCTATTTTGTGCCAACCTTCATCCGGCATTACAAATGGCTGTAATCCAACAATCAATACCATCCAGAATCTCAATTTTAGATTCGATGAATTTATGGATTAACATAGCAAGAGACAGTTTACTTGAAGTCATAAAGCAAGTTGACTTAGTAGTTCTCAATGACGGTGAAGTTCGAATGCTCGCTGAAGATGATAACTTAGTACGGGCATCTCACAAGGTCCAAGAAATGTCTAATGGAGCAATATTAGTGGTCAAACGAGGAGAGCATGGAGTCTTAGCCTTACATCCTGATGGATTACTTTCAATGCCAGCATACCCTGTTCTAGGTATTGTTGACCCAACTGGATGTGGAGATACTTTCGCTGGTGCTTTAGCAACTTTTTTGGCACAAGGTAATGGCGGAATTTCAAAAGCGGAATTAGCTCAAGGTTTGGTCCATGCAACCGTAACTGCTTCATTTACATTGCAAACTTTTGGAACTGAAAAAATTAGTACTCTAGAACTCTCCGAATATGAAGAACGTCTGGAAAAATATCGTTCAATAACAAATACTTCTTGATGCTATTGTTAATCCAGTCGCAGTAATCCGCCTTTCCCTGCTGTGTTTGAGGTATGAGTTTCACTATCTACAAAATCCTCAAAGGAAGCAGATTCAAGAGCATCTTGAGCCTGTTGTTCAACCAATGAATTACTGCGGTTGATATGCTGTTGCAACCTATCAACTTCACTTTGAGGCAAATTACCTCCTTCTTTTATTGACAGATTTTGGATACTAGACAATGCTTCTTCAGCAAGAATTTGATTAGAACGAACACGAAGTGATTCTGTCGATTCGCTAATATCGTATGCAGCCTCTCTTCTAAGCAAATTTCTGGATGCTGTTGCAGCGGCCTTCGTTGCAGATTGTGCTACTTTAGTAGCCTTCTTAGCACCAATGGAAAGTGACGACTTGACAATTCCGCTGACTAGTCCACTGCCCTGCTTTATTGCTGATTTACCGTGCCTTTTCAATCTCGAATGATTTTGAACACCATCGTTCCTAGTCTTGAGCCGTGGGTATTTTTCAGTGAGGGGAGTTGGTTCATTTTGTTGCACACCCAAAGATGGATTTGTATCGGGGCTATTGGAGCGTGCGCTTGCAATGATTGAATTTGTGTTGCTCCCCGTCAGTGAATTAGGTAAAGTATCTGGCGCTGTAAAGGAAGCAAACGAATTCTCTGTTTGTTGATTTTGATTTGCTGAAGGCACATGAGCCCCATCGGCATTCCAAAAGTTTGGAATCGGTTCGGGTAATTGACTCTCTCCTGCTTCCTGTTTCAAGGATGGTTCCAAATTACCTTGAGAAAATAATCCGCCATCAAATCCGCCATCACTTAGAACAGATCTGCCAATAGTTTGATGTGTTGGTATTTGTGAATGAGTTGAAACTTGATTTACTGGCTGCTGAGCATTTGGTTGAGGGTATTGGTGCATTTGCGGTGGTGCAAATTGATTATTATTTTGATGTTGTGAATTACCAAATTGTTGATGATAAGGAATTTGAGCTGGAATGTTTTGATTGTTATGTGAAGATGGCTGTACTGTATCATATTGTTGAGAAGATTGCATGTGGACTCTTCTAGTTTCAATATTTTCATTTGCCCTTTGAATCAATCCATCAGCAGAATCACTAGAAAACAATCCCATGTCAAATTCTGGGCCATCATCGGAAAACCAATCAGGCAATCCTGTTTCGGCTTCAACTTCAACTGCATATTCTAATTCTAATACATCATCATCTTCTTCATCTGAAGAAAACATTGCTGAATCAAACATTGACATTGGGCTTTCTTCTACTTCACTAAGGAAAGTAGCGATTGAATTTGGAGTTTGAATGTGTACTGGTACAACTGTTTCAAACGATTCTTCAAGACTGGTAATGCCTGGATATTCGGTATCTCTTTCTAATAATTCCAAACCATCTCTTGCTTCTTGTAATGACATCCCTTGAATTATTCTTTGAACTAAATGGTTCATCCTCATCAATCTTGCATCATTGCCCATTATTGCAAAACAAACATTGTCCTTAGTTTCAATTGTTAATGTTGGCCTACCTGTAAATACCCAAGAACTAACAAAAACTCCACCAATAATCACCGCACCGATTCTGAAATCCATTGGGTCGATAATGCGGTACCCAAACCAAATAAACATCACACCGAGGAATGCAACCCAGAAAGGGGCGAGGCGTGAATTATGATGGTGAGTATGAAGTATTGATGACAAACGAATACTGGTCAAATGGCCAGTTTTTGCTTCAAAGGTGATCATATTTTCATCAAGAACTGCGCGAACCTTACCAGAGGTTCCATCCAACGAAAGTGAACCGAGAACTTCTACGCTCCCCTCACTCGTTGGACCATTTGCGTGTCCAATCGATTGCATCCCGATAACTCAAGCGAGTGGCGGGGGTTATCAATCCACCGCTAAATGCTCAGTTTTAGAGGCCGAAAATTGAACCCTTTATTTGTCACCGTAGGTGGATTAGTTAAGTTTCAATATTGCGCTACCCATGATTCTTGGCTTAGAATCTAATTGAGCGATTAAGGTCGGTTGTGGGTTTTCTCTTCTAATGAACAATGGTGATTCCCAATTAACTATCGCATCGGACCCATCAATAGATTCTATGCGCCCCACCACAAATTGTAAATCCGCACTGGCATGAACAATATCTCCGACAGCCAATTCTCTCTTTTGGAAAGGTGAACGAGTAAGAGTCATAACAGAAGAATTGTGCTGAACAACAGCGAGTGGAATACTGGTTGCTGATTTTTTATCTTCAACCGCTGGGCGAACTAAAATAGTGCCACTGCCAAGATGTTCTTCCTTTGCATTACGAAGAGCAAGTCCCACTCTATCTCCTGCAACTGCAGCATCTACATCATCGTCCATGACCTGAAGAGATTTTGCATTTCCCGAGCCATTTGCAGGAAGTAAAATCAATTCATCGTGAACATTAACCGTTCCAGATTGAACATAACCAATAGCCACTAATCCGATTCCTTTGACATTGAAATGTTGGTCGATTGGCAAGACAAGGGGTCCCTGTTGAATCTCTTTCAAATCAGCAGCAACTTGGTCCATTAATCCATATAATTTTTCACGCAAATCAATCCCGTCATTTCCTTCAAAAGTCCAGTTGCTTAAACCCGCTTGTTTGAATATCATTTTCACTTGGTCTTCATCAACCCATTCGCCTTGTGGTGGATTGATTATTACCAATCCTTTATCGATCCCCGCACTAGCAAATGCGACAACAACTTCACCCAAAGTGGCATCTATTTTTGTGATTTCAACCATGCCAACTTTTGCTGCTGATAATGCATTCAAAAATGGCCTTAATCTCTCTGGGAATTTTGCTGGACGAATAATGGATAATATCCTTGGACCATCGCTTCCAGATTCCTTATGAACATAAGTGTGAACATCACGCTGATCGGTTGCTTTAGCAATTTCTTTAGCCAAATCGTCGGAACCGACCATCGCTATATTGAGGACAGGCATGTTACGGCGACTTGAATCGCCTTCTTGATACAATCGCTTTGAAATGAAAGTATTTCTTCATCCAAGTAATTCTTGGTGCATGTCAATATACTGAATAGTAATATTTCCATTATTGAAATCTTCTTCATCCATGATTCTTCGGTGCAATGGAATTAGATGTTCAACACCGGTGATAATTGTTTCATCAAGTGCGGTTTTCATCCTCCGAATTGCATCTTCTCGGTCATGCCCCCAGACCAATAACTTGGCGAGAAGGGAATCAAAACAGCCCGGCATTTCATATCCCGGATGCGCATGTGTATCACACCGAACTCCGAAACCTGATGGGAAATGGCATTCCCACAGACGACCTGGGCTTGGAATGAAATCTCTTGGGTCTTCTGCATTAAGTCTGCATTGTATTGCATGGCCCCGAATAACAATATCTTCTTGAGAAAGCGGTAATTTTTCTCCTTGTGCAACTCTAATTCCAAGTTCAACTAAATTATAACCGGTTATCAATTCAGTAACTGTGTGTTCAACTTGAACTCTTGGATTAACTTCAAGGAAGTAAAAATCACCATTCGCATCTCGTAAGAATTCAAAGGTTGCAAGACCACTATAACCTACTGATTCGGCACCACGACAAACCAAATCTCCAATCTCTGCTCGTTTTGCTTCATCTAACCAAGGACCTTCTTCTACTAACTTTTGATGTCGACGCTGAATAGAACAAAATCTCTCTCCAAAGTGAATTGCATTTTTCCCATCAGCCAATACTTGGAATTCAACGTGTTGCGCTCCTTGAATATATTTTTCAACGAATACACGTTCATCACCAAATGCAGATTTAGCCCTTGACTGACATAGTTTCAAAGCGTTCTCGAATTCGTCTGATTTTTCAACGATTTGCATTCCAATTCCGCCACCGCCAGCGGCTGCTTTGATAATCACTGGATACCCGATTACAGAAGCCAATTCACTGGCTACTGCGGCATCTGATATTGGTTCGGATGACCCTTTTGCTGTTGGCAATCCGGCAGCCTCCATTGCTGCTCTTGCCTCTATTTTGTCACCGAGTAAAGTGATCACTTCGGAACTTGGACCAATGAACGTAATTCCTTCCTCAGCACAACGAGCAACGAATACTGCATTTTCTGCAAGGAATCCATATCCTGGATGAATAGCATCACACTGTAATTCTTTAGCCGCAGTAATTACATCCTCTATGTTTAGATATGAATCCAGAGGGTTTGCTTTGTAATTAGGATAAGCGAAATCAGATAGACGAACTGGAAGAGATAATCTATCTTCTCTGCCATGGATAATTGCTACTTCAATTCCCATATCTCTTAGTGCTCTCAATATCCTTAGTGCTATTTCTCCGCGATTAGCAATTAGAACACGTTTGAATCCCATATTTCTCTCGAAGCGAATCTATCCTATGATGCCAACGGTTGTGAAATTACACTGCAAGTGGTTTTTTTCTAGTGGTCGCGACGAGGCGATATAATCATTGTATGTCGTTTTTCGTCGTAAAAGTAGTAAATAATGACGCTAAACATGCATAAAGTTTTTCTAGTAGCAAACTACTGTAAGAATATGGCGCAAGTTAAGAAAACTGGAGCAGAGGTTCTCGACGAGTTAGCGGGCAAGGACTTGAACAAGAGTGGACGAGTGGTAAATTTAGTGATATGTGGTAATTCAAAATTTTATGATTACTCGTGGCTAGAAGAACAACTAGAGAATTGGGTATTGTATAATGAATACCCGGATTTAGTGATTTTAGGCGGAGCGAGTGGTGTTGATTTTATTGCCGAGCGATGGGCAGATAACAATAACATTCCGATCGCTGTATTTTCTGAGGCTTGGGCAACTCCAAGACCAAACAAATCGACTGATACTGGCCGACCTGAAGCGGAAGCTAGTTTGGCAAAGAAGATGTTGAAGAGAGCAACACATATGCTCGCTTTCCCTGGCCCTGATTCGGTTTGGACCAAGAGAATGGAGGGAATTGCTCGGGCACAAGGCATTCCTGTAGCAAGCATTCCTATTCCAGTTGTTGCTGAATAATCAATTGTTGCTGAATTGTAAATTTGCTCAAAGACTACTTGAGCGAATGATGATAAACGAACGCTTTGTGGCTTTCAATATCAGCATTGGCTGATGGTGAGATTATGTCCAATTGGTCAGTGAAGAACCCGTATATGACTACCATTTCTGAGAACTATATCCTAAATGGAGAAGGTTCTCGTAAGGAAACTCGCCACATCGTGTTTGAATTAGGTGATTCGGGGCTTGAATACAAGGTAGGAGATGCATTAGGAGTTCTCGCTGAAAACCCCCCGCACATCGTTGAAGAACTTATTAAATTTCAAGGCTGGGACCGTGATGAAATCGTTACTACTCACAATGGTGAGAAAGACCTCTATTCTGCATTGAAGAGAGATTTTGAAGTCCACATGGCTAACAAAAAGTTCGTCAATTCATTGACACAAAAAATTGTTTCTAATGGAATGAAAATATCTCTAAAAATTGTTTCACGTATTAGAAACGGTCAAGAAATTGAAAACACCCTTCCTTCCAGTGCCGCTTCTGATGATCCTGTTTCACAAGTGGCTGCAATAACGGCTGATGCCGATGCGATTGCAGATTACCTTTGGACAAGAGATTACATTGACATAATGAATGAATTTAATGTCAAATATACTTCAACTGAATTCTTGGAAATTGCTGATAGATTGAAACCTCGTTTGTACTCTATTGCTTCATCACATGATGCACACCCTGGTAAAGTTGAGCTGACTGTTGGAATTGTTCGTTTCACATATCACGACAGGGCACGTGGCGGAATGTGCACACAATATTTGGCTGATGAAGTCGATATGACTGGTAAAGAAATTGGCGTATTTATGTCTCCGACAAAATCCTTTATCCTACCTGCAGATAAATCAGTCAATATTATCATGGTTGGACCCGGAACTGGTATCGCCCCATTCCGTGCTTTCATGGAACAAAGAGTTCACGACAATGGCAAAGGGAAAAACTGGTTATTCTTTGGAGACCAATCTGAAAAGACTGAATTTTATTATAAGGAGCAAATTGAAGGTTGGCTAAATGGCGGCCACCTCCACAAATTCACTACCGCTTGGTCCAGAGACCAAGCCGAGAAAATTTACGTGCAAAACCGCCTAAAGGAAAATGGTGCTGAAGTTTGGCAATGGTTTGAGGAAGGCGCTTATTTCTACATCTGTGGCGATAAACAAAGAATGGCAAAGGATGTTCATCGTGCTCTAATCGATATCGCAATAGAACATGGCGGTATGTCAGAAGAAGATGCTACTTTCTTCATTGAGAAAACTATGATGAGAGAGCAAAAGCGTTACCTTCGCGACGTATATTGACCATCCCAATTATCCAATGACTTCAAGCGAGAGTTGAAGTTAGAGGATTTATGGCGCATGAGATTTTGATGCTTGGCACGGGCAATGCATTCTTGCCTCATGGCCGTCATCACTCATTTTGCTGCATTGATAGAAAACATATCATCGATGCTCCTCCAACTGCATTAGCAGGTTTGAGAAGAGCCGGAATAAAGATTTCAGATATTGAAACAATTTTCGTTACCCATGTTCATGGCGACCATGTTTTCGGTTTCCCATTCCTATTATTAGAAAGAAGATATATTTCTGATAGAGAGATGCTAAAACCACTTACGATTGTTGGTTCAAAATTGGTAAAGGAACGACTGTGGCAATTGTGCCAACTAGCATTTCCAGGATCTTTAGAAGAAATATTCCAAACAATTAGTTGGATTGAAGAAACCACTGGAACTGTTAACGAATGGTCATTTGAAAGATTCAAAGTAAACCACGATATTTCAGTAGACCCGCATGGATACCGTTTGCAACATTCATCAGGAGCAAACCTAGTTCACAGTGGCGACACTGGCCCTTGTGAAGAATTGTATCAGGCAATAGAGCGCTCTAATATTGCAATTGTGGAGATGGGAGTTCCGGAATGGGTTGAAATTGATGGACATCACAAACCGTCGCATATTGAATCACTCTCGCAGCGAGTACCCGATACGAAATTACTACTAACACATACCTATCTTGATATGAAAGATTCTGAGTTTGAAGTTCTAACGAGCAAAGATTATCCAGTATTCAACGACAATGTCATTCATGCCTATGATGGAATCTGTTTGAAGTGGAATGGCCAAAATTGGAAGGCGTAAAATCTCGTCATTTGACATCATAGTACCAACAATAAACTTCAATGGAAATGAGGGTCTGAAAAATGTATACATTATTGCAGATAATAATTAACAAATAATAATTATTTTACATTAATAATTGGTTATCACCTCGGTATTTGCGGTTTTGATGGAAATCGGAAAAAACAAATGTTATTTTTTCCATAAACCGGCCATTCCAATTGAGAGTTAATATACTAAAACACATTCACTTTATCAGACAAAGCCCAAGATAATTATTGCAACAGTGGACAGGGCTATAAGGGGGACTCGGACTCAAGAAAACTATCGCGCATCTGCCTCCCCGGCAAATACTCGAAACATGAACAGGAGATGTAATAATGTCGGACAATATCTTTGATGATATTCTCAACAGGAAAACACTCTTTCTCAATAAAGATTTATTGAGAGATACTCACACTCCTAATGAACTACCTCATCGTTCAAAAGAAATCAAGGCGCTTTCACTTAATTTGGTTGAAGCGTTGAATGGAAATATCCCCTCCAACATGACACTATATGGTGTGACTGGGGCTGGAAAAACAGTAGTTGCTTCTTATGTCTGTACTCAATTGGAAATCAAGGGGTCCAGAATTGGCAGAAATGTCAATAGCATAATGGTAAACTGTAGACAGATAGACACACAATATCGTGTACTGGCACATATTGGAAATTCACTAAATGAATCATATGAAATCGATGAGATTCCTTTCACAGGATGGCCGGTGGATAGAGTGTTCAGTGAATTGGTAAAAAGAATGGATGCAAAAGGCGGAGTTTTCATTATCGTACTTGATGAAATAGACCATTTGGTTAGAAAGGCTGGAGATGATTTACTGTACAACTTGACAAATCTGAATCAATCTTTGAAAAATTCAAGATCTTGTGTCATTGGAATTTCAAACGACTTGAAATTCACTGAATTCCTTGACCCTCGTGTGCGTTCTCGTCTAGGTCAACTCGATGTTATTTTCAATCCATATGATGCTTCACAATTGCAAGATATTCTAAGACAACGTGCTGCTACTTCAATTAAAGAAGGCGCCCTAAAGGATGGTGTTGTTCAATTATGTTCAGCATTAGCTGCTCAAGAACATGGCGATGCCCGTTGTGCTCTTGAATTATTGAGGGTTTCAACTGAAAAGGCTGATGAAGAAGGGAAAAATACAGTCATGCTAAAACACGTTCGTGTTGCTCAATCCCAAATTGAAGCGGACCAAATAACTCCGGTGATTTCATCTTTACCAAAACAGCAAAAATTAGTTTTAGCTGCAATATTGATCAATGAAAAATATGGATTAAAAAATATTGAAACTGGACAAGTTCAGGACATCTATTCCCAGGTATGTGAATTTGTAGGCCAAAATGCACTAACTCAAAGAAGAGTAAGAATGTTAATCTCAAATCTTGATATGCTCGGATTGATTACTGCACGAGTAATTAGTCGGGGAAGAATGGGGCGCACAAAGGAAATTAATTCTTGTATGCCAACAAATGTTAACCCAATGGCAATTATTGGTGAGTCCGAACCAGATATGTTGGGAGTTTTGGAAAAGAAATATCGCCACCAAACCCGCCTTTGAACCTATCATAAAGGTCAACTAACCATTGAAAAATGGATTTAATTATTGCTAATAATGCTCACTTGCGATTCGGTGTGCTTATATCACAATGGTAGGTGGCCACAGACATGAGCAGTGAACAAGGTGACACTCAAAGTGGAATAATTTCCATGATTACCAACCCTTCATCATGTACCGCGAATTGGTTCATTGGACTTTCAATGTGGGGCCTTTTCTTAGCAATTCTCAATATTTTTGGATATGCCCATCCGAATTACCATTATTCATGGGGAGGATTATTTACTTTCGAATTTACCAATGTAGCCTATGAACTAAAATCAGATTCTGCACAGATTGTTACCTCTGATGCTATTTTTATTGCTATTTGCTCTATGTTCTCTTACTTCGGATTCAAGGCACACGCACAGAATGAAGATGGAGTTGCTGGATTTTTCAAGAGTTTAGTCATCAATGATACTTGGCCTGCCCTTGCTTCAATAGGCGAAGGCGGTATTCAACGCACTCTTGCTGCTTGGTGTATTTTACTTGGATTTGGATTCTATGCATACCACGGAATTAACTACCTCTCATGGATGGATGTTGGTACATATTCTGTAAGTATTGCATTTATTGCATTTGGATTGGCATTGAATCATGCATCCCGTGCACCTGAAGGCGAAGACAACCTAGATTGAGTTGACTTCTACTCATCTTTGATGACAATGCATCGCAATAATTGCGGTGGTAATGAAGAATCATTCTCTTTATTGCTTTAATAAGCCAATTAGCATCACACAACTTTAAGCGGTAATTATTACTACAGACAATTGGTGAGATATTGAAAGAAATGAATTCTTCAATCAAAATATTAATTGCAAGTTGTTTGATACTCGCATTAACTGTACCTAATGCAGCCAGTGCTGAACTATTATTTCCAACTGATACTAAAAAATTCGTCATAGACGAAGTTGATGTATTAACCCCAACTGAAGAAGATACTTTGTCTGAAGACCTCGTATGGTTGGCAGATGAGTGGGGGACTGAAATTGTAGTTGTTATTATTGAATCGACAGCACATTATCAGATTCCGGACCAATTGTCAAACAATTCATCCGATAGCACATCTAACAACTCAACAAATGGAACATCAAATAATTCTACCAACGGAACTTCTGACAACTCAACAAATGGAACATCAAATAATTCTACCAACGGAACTTCTGACAACTCAACAAATGGAACATCAAATAATTCTACCAACGAAACTTCTAACAATACATCTGATGAACCGATGATGGAATTACAATCTTATACCGAAGCGCTATTT
>Ga0206679_10000941_pt1 | contig 24280 bp, 20 predicted proteins | sample M110012015metaG_FD_155464 | JGI IMG/M metagenome (GOLD analysis project Ga0206679, IMG submission 155464) | Ammonia-oxidizing marine archaeal communities from Monterey Bay, California, United States - M1 100m 12015 | ecosystem: Environmental > Aquatic > Marine > Intertidal zone | place: USA... | reverse complement strand
AGATGCTTGGTTTGGTCTACTTGCAATTCTTTCGCTTGATATAAAAGTAAAGTTTTTTGGTGCAAAGTGGATCTTTTCACGCTTACCAAGTCCTATACATTTTTCCAAGAATTTAGATAGACAAGGAATACCATGGCCATTTGGATGGCTTCAAAAGTATCTTTTATTGCGATTAGGTGGAATTCCTGTTTTTAGAGAAGAGAATAAAGGTTTAATAGAATCGGTATCTGAAGTTCTAGAAGGATTAAGTAGCTTTATATTATGCTTAGCCCCTGAAGGTGGAATAGAGCACGTAGATACACTCAGAAGTGGATATTATTATATATCAAAAAAACTGGATATACCTTGTGTACCTATTGAAATTGATTATAAAAATAGATGCTTTAAAATACATAAGCCAAGAAAAGTATTAGATACTTTTAAAAAAGATTCTTTAGAGGTGCAAAAGATATTTAATGGAGTAGTTGGTTATAAAAGGACCTTTAAAGCTTAATTGCAATTAATTCTATTCCAACATATGAATAGAACAAAAATAATTATTTTTCAAATAATAATTCTGATCCCAATTGCTGGATATTCACAATATATATTAATTAAAGACAAGGATACCCATTTCCCTTTACCGGGTGTAAACATCTATTCAAATCATTATGGAACAACTACGGATTCTAGTGGCAAATGTAATCTTTCAAAATTTAATGCTAGCGATGAAATAGTTATATCTCATATTGGTTATGAAGTAATTAAAATTAAAAAGTTAAAAGTTGATAATCCTATACTTCTATCTAGCTCTAATGTGCCTATAGGTAGAGTAAGTGTTATCAGTTTTAAATCAAAAAAAGAGAGAAGAAGATATAACAAGCTAGAACGTGATGTTATTCGTATTTATCCATATGCAGTTTTAGTCAGTAAGCTTCTTATTGAATATTCAACTGTAATGGATAGTGTGAATGAACTATCCTATTTTAAAAGAAGAAAAGAAAAGAAAAGAATTTTTAATTTAATCGAAAATAAATTAATTAATAAGTATGGTAAAAAAGTAAAAAGACTTTCAAAAAACCAAGGGCGCATTTTAATAAAACTCATTGATAGGGAAACAAAATATACTTCCCATCAAATTATAAAAGATTTTAGAGGTTTTTTCGTAGCAGGATTTTGGCAGATTACAGCTGTACTATTTGGTCATAACTTAAAATCAGAATATAATTCTGATATAGGAGAGGACAAATTAATTGAACATATTATCATTAATAAAATCAAAAACTAATTAGTTTAAGGACTTTGAAGTCTATCGATAGCTATTCGCTCACAAATTCCTCTGCTCATATCAACCATTTTATCTTTTATTTCTTCAAAGGAATAATTAATCACTAAGCTCCCATCTTCATAAAATATTTCTTCAAAAGGCACACCTAGCCAAACATCATATGTAGAATTAGGATCTTTGTATTCTAAAAAATGTGAGTTTGCTATTCGATAAACTATAATTCGTAAGTATCCAGTGAGTTCCTCACCTGTAATATCAGGATCTACAGTCCATGCCTCCCAATCAAGTTGTAAAGCATAATTGATTCCAGGGTAAAATACTTCATCAATACATTTTCCTGAATAAGCGTAACTTATTTCTACAGGTAATAGCTCATCCATGACTAACATAATAGCATAATTAATATCATCGATCTGTCTATCAGAAAAGTGCAACGCAATTGGATCTTCAGGGGCATTTATACATACGATTTTATTAAAACCTCTGAATAATAAAGTATCATTTAATTGATACTTCTGAGCAAGTAATGCAAAACTGGATAAAAATAAGATGAATATGATTCTCATAATATTTAATCCATTGTTAATTCATCTTCCAGAGGAATTGAATTAATAGATGATACTCTTTTATTGGATTCATATTCTCTAATCAATAAAGCAAAAAGAATATTCCCAACAATATATAGACCTGCCGTAATCAAAAATATTTCATAGTATTGAAAATCTAATAGTCGTAACCATTCAAATACTTTTGCACTAATAAACCAGGATGCACTCCAAAGACTTGAACTTAACGCACTAATAAGTTCTTGATTTCTTTTTCCAACATAATTCATTAATAATTCATTAGATGCAGGATGAGCCATATGCATAAGAGGCTGCCTAAATATATAAGCTATAAGTGCAACAATTAATGCAAAGGAATAAGTAACATATAATTCCATTAACGCCATTACTACTAAACAACATATGGATAACGCTTGTACTACAACTATCGTCAACCAATAACCATATTTCTTTCTTATAGATGGAACCAATAATGAAAAAGTAAAAACAAGAAATGCAGTTATGCTACCAAGAATACTGAATTCACTTGATGATAAATTAAAAACGGAGTTAAAAAAAAGATTTACATATGGTATTGTAAGACCCGCTCCAATAGATATCATTATCAATGGAGATAAAGCTTTAATAATGATTTTCCAATCATAGTTTTTATATAGAGAAATAATGTTTGCATCTTTATCACTACTATCATGCTCTTTTTCAGTAATACTAAGTGCAAAAAATATTGATGAAACACCAAAAAATGTAATTATCCAGAGTATACTACGTTCATTAAAATATAGAATCCATTTACCTAATGAAAAATTATTTACCCAATCTAAGCTACTAATAATAATACCAGAAAATATCGTTGCTAAAGACCAAGTCGAGGCACTTAAAGATAATGCTTCCGTGCTATTGTCTGATGAAGTATTTCGAATGATAAATGGCAATGAACATACTCTCATGAGCATCATTCCAATTCCCCATAATAAAAAAGACAATTTGATTAAAGGGGCAATCTCTCTATAAACTGATTCTATTATTAATGCGCTAGTTAAGGGAACGATCAATGCAGCTAAAATAAAGAATGGTTTTAACTTTTTTCCCCGTATATATATACCCAAAGGTAATGCAAACGCTAAAGCGCCTATAAATCTGAGTGAATTGAAAGATGCTATTTCAGGATCACTAAAGCCCTGTTTCCTAAGGAAAATATTTAGAACTAATATAAATGCAACATGAATTAAACTAAGAGTGAATTCCAACATGATCAACATGTGAATCATTCTTGGAAGATTCCAATAACTACGAATTAGATTACGTAGCATAATGAGAAATTTGTATAACTAGGATTTTATTAATTTGGAGCCACAATCACTACAAAACTTGGCATTGTGTTCAATATCTTCTTTATTACAAACAACACATTTAATCCGTTTTATCTTTTTTGCAGCAAAAGTGATTTCTGATGTTACAATTCCTGTTGGAACTGCTATAAGTCCATATCCCATAATCATAACGACAGCAGCAATTGCCTGTCCCAAGTTTGTAGTGGGAGAAATGTCTCCATATCCAACCGTAGTTAAAGTAACAATTGCCCAATAGATACCTCTTGGAATACTATCGAAACCACCAGGCTCTCCTTCAACCAAATACATTATTGATCCTAAAATGATTACAATATTCATTACCGCAAATATAAAGACAAAAATTTTCCTTCGACTAGCAATCATGGCTTTTTTCAGAAAATCCGCTTCCCCCATAAACTGAACAAGTTTCAAAACTCGAAAAATTCGTAACACTCTCAAAACTCGTATTATAGAAAACACCTGAGTACCTGGAAAGAGAAGACTTATGTATGTAGGAAGTACTGCAAGTAAATCAATGATTCCAAAAAAACTAAAAATATAACTAAGTGGTCTTCGAATAGAATAAATACGAAGCAAATATTCAATAGTAAACAATATAGTAAATATCCATTCAGCAATGTTAAACAGGGCACCATATCTTAAATGATAATCATCAACGCTATCTAACATAACTGTTATGATACTTAATACAATTGTAATAATTAATAATAGATCAAATATTTTTCCAGCTTTTGTATCAGTGCCAAAAATAATTATTTTAATCTTTTCACGTATAGGATTCATAAAGCTTGTTTAATTACTAATTATATATTTTGTTTTTCTATACCAATTATAATTCGATCTTATATATGAAGTAATATATAATACGAGTATTCAATGAAATATTCAGCAATCAAAATTTATTTGGATAAAAATGATATGATACCGCACAACAGATCAATGTTTTTTTTACAAAATGATTCGCAAATATTCTTATCCTTATTAAGTTATAATTATGAAACTTCAAAATAAAAAAGTACTAAATATGTTAAATAATGCTCTTGAGTTAGAATTAGCAGGCGTTGTGAAATACACTCATTATGCATTCATGGTGCAAGGCCCATATAGATTAACTGTTGTTAAATGGTTGAGAGATCAAGCACAAGAGTCCTTAATGCATGCTGAAACAGTTGGTGAACACATTACTAGCCTTGGTGAGCATCCATCACTAAAGATTAGTGACCTATTGGAAACACATAAACATTCGACTGAGGATATACTAAATGAATGTCTAGAACATGAGAGAGATGCAGTAAAAGCTTATTATAAGTTACTAAAACATGTGGAAGGAAAATCTATTATGTTAGAAGAATTTGCTAGAACTCAGATCGCAACGGAAGAAATGCACGAAGCAGAAATTAAAAAAATGTTACGAGACAATTTTTAATATTTAGATTTCTCTTTAAGTAATATATCATACAATTCAAGTACAGAATCTGCAGAAAAGTTTTGTAGGTAACCATATCCACGTAAAATTCCTTCTATATGTTTAAGGTTGTAATAATTCACTATTATGATAAAGCATATATTTTGAAGTTTCATAGAGAGCCTGAACTAATCTACTATAATGCATTGTAACATCAGGATGATTACCTTTTATATCATTAGGAGATCCCAATGATTGCAAATCATACAATTTTATATTGGTACCATCATGATACATTGTTAAGTAATACTGCTTACCTACTATACCTATTGTAGGATATCCACGATCTTTACCTACAATTAGCGCATAACTTTCTTGATTATCTTTAAGTGACATCAGGTCATGTCCTAACGTTTGATTGTGATAGCTAATGCCGGCGAAACCGGCTACAGTAGGCATTAAATCAGGCAACATAGAGATGTCACTACTAATAACGCCTTTTTCTTTCAATCCAGAACCATAAATAATCAAAGGAACATGATAAGATCGTAATGAAAGTTCATAATCAGAAAGTGGCATATGTTCCGCCCAGGGATCAGATGTTCCATGATCGCCAAATAAAAAGAAAATTGTGTTATCATAATAATTGGAGTTTTTTGCATATGAAAAATACTCTCCCACTGCATGATCAAGCAATCTCATTGCATTATATTGATCTACTGAATTAAAACCTGCTGGTGTAACCTGTTCCTTCGAAAGATTTTTAATTTGAAATCCTTTAACATTTTTTGGTATGGAATATGGTCTGTGGTTTGTTGCTGTTTGAATAATAGCAAAAAAAGGTTTCTTTTTATCAAGATTCTCAAATATTTGATGTGATTCTTTAAAAAGATCATGATCGGACACACCCCAAACATCCAATCGCGGACTGTATAAATCATCTAGTTCAGTAATAGTTAAATCATGAATATTAAGTTGTAAAAATCCACGAATGTTTGCCCATCCTGCACTACCACCCATTATATAATGTTTTTCATAATCTATAAAATCATTTATGATAGAATACTGTCTATTTATCCTCGGATTTCGTGATGATGTTTTTATTCTTGCAACATCTGGAATTCCTGTAACCATTGTAAATACAGATCGAGCAGTACCGATAAATGGCACATAAAAACGATTAAATAAAATCCCATCTTCAATGATTCGATCAAGATTTGGAGTCGCATCTAAAGGATTACCAAGGGCAGTTAATCTATTTGCGCCTACTGATTCTAAAAATATAATTACAATATTTGGTTGCTCATTAAAAGAAGTTGTATTTGAAAAAGAACGACCATAATTCATATCTATAGAATCTGCATAATTAATTGAAAAATAATTAGAAAGTTGAGGGTAATATTCCTGAGCTATATCCAGATTATAATCATCCTTCGCAAAACGTCTAGTATCATTATAGTACAATAAGGGATTCAAGCCAAGGGCAGAAATAAATGGGTTATTTGAAAAGAATGCATCACTCCATCGTAATGGGTATTGTTTAAATGTGCCCCATAAACTAAACAATATAATAAAGACGCTAATACAGGTTAATAATATCTTATTGCGTAATAATAGAATTTTTCTATTTGTTGATAATATAGAATATGATAATTCAAAAAGAAGTTTAAACCCAATAAAAACAAGCGTTAAAATGAATAGTATTAATATGACAGGATAACTTTCCCATATCATTTGTAAAGATATTTCAGGGTTTTCTAAAAATCTTAGAACACTAACATCTACCCTCCTTCCAAGATATGAATAATGACCATAATCAACAGAATAAAATAAAAGTAAGATTGTAATAACAATATAATTATAGAGTTTTGATAATTGTTTCATTAAAACAGAATTGGAAATATTTGCATATGGAAATAATGATAAAATCATATGGGGGAAACATAATAAAACAGCTAAACGAAGATCAAATTTTATCCCAATAAAGAATGCTTTTAACAGCATAAGGATTGTATAATTTTCAGATGAAGAATTAAAAAATAAAAAAAAGAATATTCTGAATGTTATTAGTAATAAAAGAAATATTAGAATATTTTTAAAAATAAAATTTATTCTTCGCGACTGATAAAACATGCTATTTGGACGGATCATCAAACAATAAATAATAAGCCAAATATTCTTTTTTGAAAAAGTAATTATTCAAGGTAGGTTTGAAAAGCTAATGAGACAATATATCTTATTTAATAATAATTTAAATAATGCCAATGGATTTGGCATGGGGTATCTTATTTAAAAACTAAGATAAGCAAAAAAGTTAAAACCCCTAAGCCTTAAATGACTTGGGGGTTTTTTTTTAATGGATAAAAGTTAATGTGTGGAATTTTTTCATATAAAGGTAATAGATATAATTGGTCAGATCTTACTGAAGCATTTGATTTAATTAATTATCGTGGCCCGGATAATAGCCATTATAATAAAGTCGATACAGAAATCTATTTTGGTTTTCATCGTTTAGCTATTATGGGTATCAGTAATTCTGGTAACCAACCAATGGAGCACCCTGATGATAGCTCTCTAACTCTAATATGCAATGGTGAAATTTATAATTATTTAGAACTTGCAAATAAATACGGGTTTGATTTGAAAACAGGATCAGATTCAGAAATCATATTGCAGATGTATAAAAAGGTGGGTATTGAAAAAACTGTAAATGAGCTGGATGGGGTTTTTATGTTTGTTTTATACGATGCAAATAAGAACACATTAATTGCATCTAGAGATCCGATGGGAGTTAGGCCAGGATTTTTAGGTAATAAGAAAAATGAAATATTTATCTCTTCAGAAGCAAAACCGTTGATGGATTTTTGTGATGAGGTCACTCCTTTTCCACCCGGCACTTGGTGGAGTTCAAACAATATTAATCAATATAATAGATATTTCTATTATCAAGCAGATAGAATAGATGAATTCGATGAGGATATTATATGTCATAAAATTAATAGGCTATTAACTAATGCAGTAAAAAAGAGACTAATGTCTGAAAGGGAAATAGGATGTTTATTATCAGGAGGTCTTGATTCTAGCTTAATTACAAGTTTAGTATCAAAATACCAACAAAGTGGACAGCTAAATACTTTTTCAATCGGTATGAGAGGAAGTATAGATTTAGAATATTCACAAATAGTTGCCAACTATCTTAATACAAAGCATCATCAGATTGAGATTTCTGAAAATGAATTTTTAGATGCCATAGAAACCGTTATCTATAATATTGAATCCTATGACACGACAACAGTAAGAGCAAGTGTGGGAAATTATTTAGTGTCTAAATACATTAAAGAAAATTCAGATTGTAAAGTAATATTTAATGGAGATGGAAGCGACGAAGTTTGCTGCGGATACGTCTATCTTAAAAATGCTCCATCTTCAAATGATCTGCAGCTTGAAAGCGAGCGTTTGATAAAAGAAATATTTTATTTTGATGTTCTACGATCGGATCGAAGTATAAGCTGTAATGGGTTAGAAGCTCGAACTCCTTTTTTAGATAAATCATTTGTTAAATATTATTTATCCATACCAGCTGAATTAAAACAATTTGATGGTATTGATCGATTAGAAAAACATTTATTAAGAAAAGCTTTTCATAATCATAATGTTCTACCGAATGAAGTTCTTTGGCGAAGAAAATGCGCTTTTTCTGATGGTGTAAGTTCTCAAAAAAAGTCTTGGCACAAAATTATTCAATATCATGTTGATGATATAATTACAGATCAAGAATTTCTAGAACAAAAGAATAACTATCAACATTGTCCTCCACAGATGAAAGAAAGTTATTACTATCGTAAAGTTTTTGATTCCTTTTTTACAAATCAAAATAACTTGATACCACACTACTGGATGCCAAAGTGGGCTTCCACTACAGATCCATCTGCAAGAGAATTAGAAGGATATTCAGAATAATTAATTTTTTATTTTTATTATAAAAAACATTAATAATTAATAAATAAATTCATAGAATGTTACACAAACAAATAATCATATAAGATTTACAATTATGAAAAGCAATAATAATGAAAAATTAGGAGTACTAATTCCTGGCATGGGAGCTGTAGCTAGTACATTTATTTGTGGAGTGATAGCATGCAATAAAGGATTGGCTAAACCTATTGGAAGCATGAGCCAAATGGGCTCTATTCGATTAGGGAAAAGAACTGAAGATCGATCTCCAATAATAAAAGATTTTGCACCCCTAGCTAATTTAAACAATTTAGTTTTTGGTGGATGGGATATTGCTAATGAAAATGTTTATGAAATCAGTATTCGATCTGAGGTTTTAGATAAAAATCTATTAAATGAACTTAAATCGGATCTCGAAGCAATAAATGTATATAAAGCTGTTTTTGATAAAAAATTTGTGCGGAGGTTATCTGGAGATTGGATAAAGACTGGAAAAAACAAAATGGACTTTGCTGAACAAGTAATGGATGACATAAAAGATTTTAATGAAAAATCAGGAGCAACCTCTAATGTAATGATATGGTGTGGGAGTACAGAAATATATTTAGAGCCTTCTGATGTTCATTCTAGTATATCAAAGTTTGAAGAAGGTTTGGAGAATAATCATCCTGACATATCTCCAAGTATGATTTATGCCTATGCAGCAATAAAACTAGGAATTCCTTATGCGAATGGTGCTCCAAATTTATCAGCTGACATTCCAGCTCTAGTAGAACTTTCCCACGAAACTAACTGTCCTATTTCTGGAAAAGATTTTAAAACTGGTCAAACGCTAATGAAGACAATTCTAGCTCCAGGTCTAAAAGCTAGACAACTAGGAATAAACGGATGGTTTTCAACAAATATACTTGGAAATAGGGATGGAGAAGTTCTTGATGATCCGGATGCATTTAAAACCAAAGAAGAAAGCAAATTAAGCGTTTTAGATACAATATTAGAACCTGATAAAAATCCTGATTTATATAGTGATTTATATCATAAAGTGAGAATTAATTATTATCCCCCAAGAGGTGATGATAAAGAAGGTTGGGATAATATTGATATATTTGGTTGGTTAGGATATCCAATGCAAATAAAAGTTGATTTCTTATGCAGGGATAGCATTCTAGCGGCACCAATTGTTCTTGATTTAGTACTATTTCTTGATCTTGCAAAAAGATCTGAAATGAGTGGTATCCAAGAATGGTTATCTTTTTATTTTAAAAGTCCTATGTGCTTACCAACTTTATATCCTGAACATGATCTGTTTGTTCAGCTTGCTAAACTTAAAAATACCTTACGCCATATTATGGGTGAAGACCTTATTACTCATCTAGGCTTGGACTATTATAAAAGTTAATTAATTGAAACTCGTTATCATCGCTGCAGGTAGAGGGTCAAGAATATCATCTATATCAAAAGGTTTACCAAAAATATTAATAGAAGTATTTAATAAAACTTTACTAGAACATATAATACAAAACTCTATAACTGTAGGAATTTCAGATATAGTTATAGTTACAGGCCATAATTCTGATATAATACATGATTTTATATCAAATAATAAATTCGATATAAATATTGAGTTAGCATATAATGATGATTGGGATATGCCCAATGGAATTAGCGTATTGGCATCAAAAAATAATATCCCTCAGAATCATGATTTTATGATTTCTATGAGTGATCACTTTTATAATGATGATTTACTATTAAAAATAAAGAATAGTGATTTAACAAATATAACAGTAAATGTAGGTGCCGATTATAAAACTGATGCTATACATGATCCAGATGATGCCATGAAATTAATAATCGATAGAAATTCTAATTCAATCAGTCAAATGTCAAAAGATTTACTAAAATATAATGCAGTAGATTGTGGAATATTTAAGTGTAAATATGAATTTTTCTCAATTTTACAGGAAGCCAAAGATAGTGGAAAATATTCATTATCTGATGCGTGCAACATATTAATAAATAATCAAGGTCTTGGAGGTGTAAATATTGAGGATAGTATATGGATTGATATTGATACACCGGAAGCATTGGATTATATCAATAAGAATCGAAAATTATTTGAATAAATAAAATATTAGGTTCTGATAATTGAATATATACTATTACGCAAATCAGGTATATCAATATGGTCATATAAAACCAGTTTTTACACAGACTGGCGGAACATTTGTTGTAAATAAATTCAATCGATTTCTAAGGTTCAAATTTTACATGGCAAATTCTGCCAACAATTCAACAGAAAACAGATCATTAAATACTCCTAATGTGATAATTAGAGATATTAGAAAAAAACTAGATCTGAATGGCGTTATTGTATCATGTTCCAATACAACTATAAATAATAATCAGGATATATCTATTTCAATATTTATTGGTCATGGTGCTGGAGATAAAAAATATGGAGGCTCAGCACATGATTTAGAAACATATGATTATCATTTTATTTCTGGTGAAAAACATTTACATAAATTAAGAGACGTCGGAATTAATATTCCTGATGAAAAACTAATTAAAATAGGATATCCAAAATTTGATGAATACTTAAATATTAATAAAGATCAATATTTAAAATTTTTGGGTATAAAAGATAAAACGAGAAAAAATATATTATACGCACCTACTTGGAAGTGGGGTGATGGAACACTTAGGAAGTTCGGTAAGAAATTTTGTAAAGAAATTAGTAGAGAGCATAATCTTATAATTAGACCGCATTTTGAAGATAGGGGCTACAATATTAGATTAAAATTATGGGCAAAATTAAATGGGTTAAAACATGTATACTTCTCAAATCCTGCACAAATTATTAAAAACAATACAATGAATGACTTTGCAATATCTGATCTTATGATCAGTGATACTTCATCAATTAATTATGAATATTTAATAACACGTAAACCAATCATAATTGTAGATAACGATTATGATCAACTTCATAATATGCCCACTGATCTAAACATATTAGATATTGTGCAAACCTATCACAGCGATAAGAATGATATTTGCTCAATGATAAATTATGAACTTAGTAATAACACGTTTGATCAATATAATAAGATGTTACATAACTGCTTTTACTTTAATGATGGAAAAAGCGCTAATCGAGCAGCAGATTTTATAAAATCACTTGAAATATGAATCAATTAGATAATCCATATGCATCAGCACTAGATGGACTAATAATAGAAGATCCAGTTATCGCTTTCTTTAATTTTTGCAAAGAAAGAGAAAATATCCGTATCAAAAGAAATAATGGGGATGAATTTCCTTGGTCAAATGATCCTATCTTTCAACGAGGTAGGTTTTTAAATATTTTTCGTGAAGATGACCGTGGTAGTAAAGCAATATTTCAGTTTGCCAAAAATTTAGAAAACGATTTACCTGCATTAATTCATGCTTTATTTTTTTCTAGATGGTGTAATAGACAAGAAACACTTAATCAATTAACATCATCAATACTATCTCAACAAAATGAATTAATAAATACTTTACACAATCTTGACCCTTGGTGTAATACAACCGCTTATCCTGTTGAACACGTTAAGTGGAATGGAAAAGAATATAATCGAATAGATACCGCCACTATTCTTTTTGAAAGAATTAAAGAACCGTTGATAAATATGATTACTGAAGCAAAAGGTGATGTAATTGCTGCAACAAAATTGGTAAATAATCAATTTCAAATGAAAAATGATTTTCCAATTTTTATGGCCGTTATCGATATTGCTTGGTTTAGACCAGATATAATCGATCCAAGTAGTCATGTTCCAACAGGAATTGGAGCAGTAGCTTATCTAGATAGACTGCAAAAACATTTTGATCTAGATAATCATCAACAAACGTGCGATCGCATGATTAAAATACAAAGAGAATATTGGCCCGAGGCAAAACGAAAGTTTCAACCAATTGATATTGAATACCTTTCATGTGAATGTAGGAAATATTATAGCTATGTTAATGGAACAAAACTATTTGAAGGAAAAAACGTATTTAATCCTAAATCATAAAACAATTATTATAATATTTGTTTAATTTGAATATAATCGCCAGAAGTTTGTAATCTTACTGTGACTGGATAATCTTCTCTATTCCTCCAAAACCAACCATGATACCCATCAAATTCTGCTTTTAACTCTCCACTATCTGAAGAAACCATTCTCCCTTTTTTATAGCTCACAAAATGCTCAGTTCCTTTATATCCATCACCATGTAAATTATAATTTAATCCACCCTTTGTTGTTCTCCATTCGTATTGAGCTAAAGATTCCCTTATCATCTCCAATTTAATTTCAATTGCTTGCCCAGGTTCTAATGTGTGCTCTACAACATCATTATTTACCATAGTTTCTTCTTTATGATAAATATCAGTTGAAGATGCAGTTATTTCTTGAGCTGGTTTATGTTGAGACTCTTCCAAAAGACTCATTTTTATTTCGCCCATTTCCTTCAAGCCCAATATTCTACCCATACCTGTTGGGTCGGAACCATATTCAGCTGGCAATACCACAACAACTATTAATATGAATGCCATAGCAATAGCAACAACTGTGGCTTTTAAAAGTTGTGTAGATGTAGGTAAATCTTTTTCAGATGGTTGTTGCGAATTAAACATCATTTTGTCCTTTTAAGAATTAAAGTATCCTAATAGTTGATGCCCAGTGAGCACAAATCCAAGGACCATTAATATAATATTTGTTGAATATGCGTAAGTAATAAAACTAGGATGCTTACGCCAGTAACTAATTAATATTAAAATAGCTGATAACGCCAATAACTGACCAATTTCTACTCCAACATTGAAAGCTATTAAGTTTGTTAACAAACCATTCGAATCCATATCAAATTCAATAATTTTTGTTGCTAAACCAAAACCGTGAAATAATCCAAAAATTAATGTAGTTATTTTTGTATTTGGCTGAATTCCAAACCATTGTTGATATGCACCTAGATTATCTAATGCCTTATACACAACAGATAATCCAATTATTGCATCAATTATATAAGCATTAATATTAATGTCAGCGAAAACACCAAAAATCAGCGTGGATGAATGACCAATTGCAAATAGACTAACATATAGACCAATATCTCTTAAACGGTAAAGAAAAAAGATAACCCCAACAAGAAACAGAATATGATCGTACCCTGTTACCATATGCTTTGCACCTAAATACATAAATGGTACAAAATTAATTCCACTAATTTGTTGAATGTACCCTTGATCACCTGTAGCAACACCATGAGCAAATAGTGAGATATGAATTAATGCAAAAACTAAAAGGCTTTTCATTTTATTCTATAAGTAATCATTCAAATTGAGAAGGGTCCAAACGTATTAAAGATATAGCACCACCATCATTCCCTTCTCTAAATCCATATCCACCTACTACGATATCTCCATCTTCTAATTCAATAATTGATTGATTTACTTGGTATAATTGTGTACTAAAAATCATTGTACCCTCATCATCTATTTTTGTTAAAAAAGATCGCTCATCAATTAAATAATATCCGCCTCTTGAAGAAGCAACAATGTCATAAAAACCATAATTACTTCCGTCTTCGACAAAACAATTTTGCCATTGAGTTCCACCAGATTGACTCTTCTTTATGATTGAATTTGCTCTCCAGCTATTACAAAATCCTGCAGCAGTATATCCTCCATTTGGTGATTCAACTACAGAATAAAGTAATGCATCACCAACAGATTGATTCTTTTTCTTCCATATTTGTCCACCGTCCGCATTTGTTTTTACCATAAAATTATTATACGCGCCATGCTGCGTACCTGAATACCCAGCAAAAACAAGATTTCCATCAGATGTTTCAATAACAGAGTACCCTTCATTTGCATCTGAACTTGAAAAGGTTTTACTCCAAATAAGAGATCCCGTATTACTATATTTCCTTAATAAAGCTTTGGAATTCCACCCATCATCATTCCATGTACCAGTTAAAACATAATTTCCATCTTGTGTCTCAATAACGCTTCTTCCCCAATCATTGTTTTCTTCGTTACCAAATATTTGCTCCCACTCAATTGTACCTGTACTATTTGTCTTTACAAGAAAAATGTCTGGATAGCATGCTGCCGATGTGTCGCATTCATAATATCCAGTAGCAATAAATCCACCATCCGATGTTTGACTTGCGCTATGTAAGGAGGTTGAATTATTGTACACTTGATGCCATTCTTTTTGTCCATTATAATCTGTTTTAATCAGAAGACCTACATAGCCAGCAGCTGCGCCTGCTATAATAAAACCACCATCTGAGGTAGGTTCAACACTCCACCCTTCAGTAAAATATACCCCATCAGACGAGTTAAATGTTCGAAGCCATTTTAGTGTAACTCCATTAAGTGTATATTCGCAACTTCCGTCATCATTAGTAGCCAAATTATTATAATTTGTTGCTAGAGTATCTGTGCATCCATTTATATTATTCCCATCACCATTTTCATCACAATAAAAAGAAATGAAAATAGGTATCATAATTATTATAATTTTTTTATTTATTGCTTTCATTCTGTTATTAACAAAATAAATAATATTCTAAAAATACAATTCTACAAATTAAGGTGTTAATTATTTTTTTATTATTGATAATAAAAAAAGATGATATACTAAATATTATTTATAATTTTTTTGTAATTGGTTGGATCTGTATCACCTTCAGTATTAATTATCAGAATAGTTGAATTCTTATTCAAATTAAATTTGTCTTTTAAGTCCTTATACTTGGTTGTTTTCGATAGTCCAATTAGCCCACCTAATCCGCTTGCACCTGATTCACCTGATGTAATAGAAGGGTCACCGGATACTGGATAAGCTAGTAATCTCATAGCTTCTTCAGATAATTCATCTGTAATCGACATAGACCCTGATAAACCATTTTTTAATATATCCCATGCTAAAGTTGATACAGAAGCACAATTTAAACCTGCCATAATTGTTGTTTTATTATTTTCAACAATAACTCTGTTGCCAGTTTTAATTGATTCATATAGACAGTTAGCTGAATGCGGTTCCACACTTATACATACTGGTGGATGATTCCATTGTGTTGCTATATATCCCAGAATCGAAGCAGCCCAACTTCCCACACCTGATTGAAGAAATAGTACATCAACAGTCTCTTTTCTTAATTGGTGGGTTACTTCATACATTTCCGTCCAATATCCTTTCATGATATCCAATGGAATTTCTTCAAACCCATCCCAAGCTGTATCCTGAATCAAGGACCAAAGACAGTCACCATCCTTATTGCCTTCATTTACACGCTCACTAGCCATTTCTACAGCAATATCATACGATTGATCTATTACATGTACCTCTGCTCCCTCTTTTTCTATAGCTCTTATTCTTGCTGTAACTGTCCACTTAGGCATATAAATAACTGCCTTTCTCTTTAATTTTCTAGCAACCCATGCTACTGCTCGACCATGATTTCCATCAGTAGCTGTACAAAAAATCTTTATTTGTGGGTTTTTTTTTATTTGTCTGTGCATTGCGTATGAAGCCCCTAAAGCTTTAAATGCATTAAGACCGAATCGACGGCTTTCATCTTTTAGTAAAATATTACCTACTCCTAAATGTTTTGCTAAGCCAGGAAGTCTAACTAATGGTGTTTCTTTGTTCCCTATTGTATCATGAAAAGAAGCAATTTTTTTTGGATCCCAGGTTTGGATAGAATATAAATCTTTCACTTTTTCCAAGTTAAAATATTGATTTTGTATAATATCTATTTTTTTCATTTATCAATTGATAAAAATAATTATTCCGTACCTACCGTTATTTCAAACGGCTCATCTGGTACATACCATATATCTTTTTCAAGATCAATACCTCCGCCCATATAATCCTGTACTACTCGATCAACTATATATACGCCTACTTCCGCCATATGATCAAACGTATCAATCCCATTATTATCAAATCCATTTCTAGTTCGATGGATATTGTATCGAGGGGAAAATTGTTTACCAAAAGCCTTTTCAACCCCATCCTTACCTATCATAAAACCTAATAAGCCTCCCCATGTAGATGTGGGATTATCTGAATCCCAACCAGCTAGAGTACCAATTTTAATGGTTTCAATAATATCACCTTGACCATACAATAAGCTAACAATGCTTGCAGCATAATTTATACCAGCTGCAAAACAAGCATTACAATACAATTCTTTTGATGTAAGACCATATCCATCCTCTTGGTTCACTTGATATTTGATATAGATATCATCCCGAACTTGCTCCCAAGCAATATTGGCTTCGTAACTATTTTTAACATAATCAAACATTTTTGCTGCATAAGAAGTATCAGGTAATCGTTTGCGTGCATAGTCTGCCATCCAAATAATATTATCTTTTATTTCTTTATTCTCATCTATATATGATGCAAGTGAATACATGATAACATAAAATTCAGAAATCCATTCTGCATCTAATTTTGCAGTTGTTCGTATTGGTAAATGAGCAAGTTTTAGTGCGATATCGGGTCGTGCAGGTGCAAAGAATCCAAAAATCTCCGTTGTTAGCTGTGCATCAATCATCTCATAATTAGGATTGTTTTGTGGGAGACTAGTCTGTGGAGGAATTATTCCATCACGCATTAGGTCAAAAGCAGTTTGATTTGATACCCATAAATAATTTTCTTCTTCATGTTTAATATGGGTCAACCAACCATCTCTGATTTGTTCACCAGATAAGATACTTGTTTGATTTTTATACATAAGATATTGATACATGTATTCTATATCCGTATCATCATCAGCCCCCCAAATACCATCTACATCTTCAAAAACAAAGTCAATTGTTGGCGATAATTCGCTTGCTTTATCACCACTCCATATATTTGGTTGATCAGATTTTCCCCAATCATTACGAGTATAAAATTGTCCGGTCTTTATTTCACCAATATTACCTATTTTATCCATTTCCGTAACCAGCCCTGTCCAATTTGCTATACATTGACCAAGCCAAAAACCATACAACTTATTTGCATAATCAGAGCGGGATATAATTAAATCTGTAGGTCTAGGAGAGTATTCTTTATACTCGAGGTTTTCATCAATTATAGTTTTATCATGAATGCTACTGTAAGCATTTGAGTGTTGTTGCTTAAAACAGAATGAAATAATTAGAATGATAGATGTCGTAGCAATAAATATTAGCGTACCACGCTTATCCATAATAAAATATACTCATTATAATTTAAATAGTAAGCCTCTCTATAAAGTGAGGCTTAATATTTAAATAAAATTCTATTTTAACAGAACCATCTTTTCCGTTTGAATGAAATCACCAGCCTGAATCTGATATAAATAAATACCTGCACTTATTGACTTACCATAATCGTTTGTTGCATCCCATATGATCGATTTGAATCCAGCATCTTGCACTTGATTCACTAGGGTCCTTACTTCTCTACCTAGCATATCATAAACCTTAATATTAACCATACTATTCTCAGGCAGATCGTATCTAAGAGTTGTCACAGGATTAAATGGATTAGGATAATTTTGATGCAAAGCAAACTCTTCAGGGAGCAATGCTTCGTTCTCAGAACTCATTCCATTTACTGTTACACTTAATGGGATCGTTACATATCCATTATCAGGGTCGTTACTGATTATAAAAATCTCACCATTATAATTACCAGGATCTAATGATGAGGCATCGACATTGAGCATAATATCAGTTGATGCATCTGCTGCCACTACTCCCGATGGAGGATCTATACTCAACCATTGACCACTTCCAGCTGAGAAATGTACAGACTCAGCTGCTCCAAAATCTCCACCAGAGCCTATTAAACTACCATCCAAATATACACTATACTCTCCAGAACCATAAAGACAGCAAATTCCATCACCCCATGCATCATAGATCGTAAAAACATAATCACCGGGTTGCAATTCAACATCCCATATATTTTCAGTATTTGTCCACTGTAAATCACCTTGGACTATCCCATCAATATATTCACCTGAACTGGTATACAAATCCCATGAAGTTTCATTTGGAAAATCATCAGTTGTAATCCTTATTTGTAACTCAGTATTTGTAAGTAAGTCATCATGTCCACCGCCATCTTGATCGCGATTAGTATATTCAACCTCAACATCAAAATCCAGATCGCTACCACCTGTATTGGCAATAGTAAGTGTCTCCGAAATAGTCTCTCCAGATTCTACCGTTAGATCAAATGCTTCTGGATCAGTTCCAATATTCGGCGCAACAAGGATTATGGAAGTTACCGGTACAGTAAGAGTGGGTTGATCCGGGTCATTGGAAGTAATAGTCACATTAGCACTGAAATCACCCAAATCAGTTCCAACAAGAGAAAGATGAATTGAATCGGTCTCTAATGGAGAAATTTCAAAAGATGTTACAGCTACCGTAAGATTTTCACTATCCGTTGTAATATTTTCAATTTCCAACACATCAGTTCCAGTATTCTCAAGTGCAAAAGATGCCTGATCTGAAAAGTCTGCATAGGATATACCAAAATCCACTGTTTCATCTAGGACAGAAATATCCGGTATTCCAGTTAAATTCATCTGCGCTGATATTGAATAGTTCGGATTTAATGGATCATTGCTAAAAAAGACGATATCTGCAAAATATTCTCCCCCCAGCATTCCGGAACTATTTAAAGTTGCTATAATATCTTGACTGCTACCCGCAGGAATTACCCCAGTTTGCAAATCGAAGGATAACCATTTTGGTGAAAAATCAAAACTAATAAATGGTGTTGCGCCAGCAGCCGCCCAACTTGGTACTATATCCACATTTGTTTCATTTAAATTATCTACAATCATACCAAAATTTATGCCATCAACATTATACGTTGTATATGTTCCATCAAAATAGATTCTATTCACACCAAGAATTACCTCATTACCATATGGCTCTACGCTATTAGTTGTCAAAGTATCAACATCATATCCAACCCATTCACCATAGAGTGGGTCATATGCAAAATGCACTAATTTAGCCCAATTATCATGATATCTTACAATCATCCCTTCTGCACCAATGTTCCACGAAGGAACCATCTCCCACATTGGCCTACCGGTACTTGGGTCTTGGTCCGCATCAATATAAATAAACATGGTTGCAATGCCAGATGTATTAGTCCATCCAACATAACTATCCCATTTTATTAATAATTCTTCTTCATTTATATCCCCGTATACGTTTCCAACATCAATAGTAAGCACAGATTCATTTGCATCCGTGTATAATAATTGCCACGAACGACTTGCATCTCTGGAATGTCTTGCGTGATTAGATCTTTCTGAATCATCGTTACCTACAGTATTATTTAATTTCTGTAGAGATCTACGATACTTTTGGCGTGTTTCACTTTCCAAAACGTCAAAATTTCCTTTAAATGGTATCGGGTTCCTTCGAGAATCAACTTGGCTAGCTACTGATCTGCGGCTTTGTTGCCGCGATTGATTATATAGATCAATTTCATAAATAAGATCACTCGCTCCACTATTGGTTACTGCAACTACCTGATCCAGAGTATCGCCTACATTTAAATCGGACGATAATGCATCCGGTGATGCTGTTATTACCGGCGGCTCAACAGCATTTACATATACAGGAATAGTAAATGTCGCTTGATCCGGATCATCAGACGCTATTGTAATTGTACCACTGTGCGCACCTACTCCATCGGCTGTCGAAAACCCCACATCCAGCATTATTCTCTCATCATAATTAATACTTGCAGAAGATTGTGAAACTGTGAAGGAAGTATTATCTACCGTAATACTACTTATATTTAGAGTATCCGTTCCATCATTACCCAGTGTCAATTCAAGTGTACCACCATAATTTCCTGCACCAGCATAATTTACATATATTTCCCCAAAATCAGCCGTGTCCGGATCTGCCCAGATATCCCCAGCACCTACAACACTCATTTGGGCCGAGAGTACCTCTTCCGGATTAACAGGATCATTACTTGAAACTATAATATCAGCGGAATATTCTCCACCAAACATACCGCTAGCATCAAAAATAATATCTACATCTGATGATGAACCAGCTAATACTGTACCTGATTCTGGCGACATATGTATTGCATCATATTTTCTTGTCCTAGTGTATGAAAATCCACCGCCTTGGCCGCTTTCAGTCCAGCTATGAAACTGCACTTCAAAGTAAATATCATCCTCAATAAGATGCATAACTATCGGCTTATTATTAGGTATAAAATCACCATTTAAGACAGTGCCAACATTATGCCCTAACATCACTACAAAATCAGTATCAAAGATTAGTGTATCAATTTCTTCAAATGTTCCGATTGCCCATTCTACGCCATCTGGTCCATGAGGATGCCAACCATACATTTCATTAAAGGCATTGAAAATAGCACTATTATCACCCCGGGTGATCCAGACATTGTCGGCAACCCTATCCTGATTTTCTGGAAGTGACCAATCGGCATAGTCATCCTTGGTGAAAGTGAAGGAATCCAAGGTGTTCCAATCTGTACTACTATTCCAGCGAAGGTCATTAACTCCGCTATTAGTGATGGTTGCTGTCTGGGTCACTGTCTCTCCTGTATTTAGATGAACCGAGAATGAATCCGGTGCGACTGCTATTACCGGTGGCTCAAGAGCATTCGCATATACAGGAATAGTTACAGTACCTTCATCGGGATCATCAGACACTATTGTAATTGTACCACTGTCCGTACCTACACCTGTGGTTGTATATATCACATCCAGAATTATCTCCTCATCAAAGTCAATAGTTGCAAAATTCTGTGAAACCACGAAGGCAGTATTATCTACCGAAATACTGCTTACATTTAGAACATCTGTACCATCATTGCCCAGTGTTAATTCCAGTGTAGCACCATAATTTACTGAGCCGTCATAATTCACATATACTTCCCCAAAATCCAGTGTATCCGAATCTACCCAGATATCAGAGGAACTTGTAACACTCAAATGCAACGGTACTGCCACTTCCGGATAGTCAGGATCATTACTCGAAACTATAATATCGGCGGAATATTCATCACCAAACAAACCGTTCGCATCAATAATAATATCTACATCTAATGATGAACCGGCTGAGACTGTACCTGATTGTGGAGAAATTGATATTGCATCAAATATATTATTTTCTATAACTCTAGTGTATGAAAATCCACCTCCTTGGCCACCTGTAGTCCAGCTATGAAAATATACTTCATAGTAAAGATCATCCTCAATAAGATGCATAAGGATTGGAAGATTATTTGGTATAAAATAATTATTTAAAGAATCCCCAACGCTGTGTCCCAAAACATCTGTACCAAAAGTCTCAAAAACTACAGAACCAATATCATCAAATGATCCAGCTGCCCATTCTGTTCCTTCCGGCACATGGGGATGTGCATCACCATCTTCACTATAGGCATTGAAAATACAATTAGAATTAGCCCGGGTAATCCAGATATAATCGGTGATCCTATCCTGATTTGCTGCGAGTGTCCAATCGGCATAATCAGCTTTGGTGAAAGTGACGGAATTCAAAGTGCCCCAATCAATTTCCATATCCCAATTAAGGTCACTGTCACCATTATTAGTAATTGTTAGTGTCAGGGTTTCTGTCTCACCTGTATGTAGATCAGCCGATAATGAATCCGGAGATAATGCTATGATTGGTGTTGCAGATGTTCGACTATAGGAAAACCCTCCGCCTCCAGAAGGGCCTCCAGAATAAGATGAAAAAGTCACATCAAAGTAAAGGTCCTCTTGAGGCAAATAAAGGGACACAGTATGATTAATGATTGAAGATGGCGATCCACCATGCATCGAGACAAAACTTGTATAGTCCGCTGAGTTAGAAACAGCAGTTGTGGTATCAGACCAAAGTGTACCTACAGGTGAACCAGAACTTCCAGAATAGCCAGCTTCCTGTGCAATATTAAAAATACTTTGAGTATGTTTACGTGTAAGCCAAACATTATCAGTAATACGGTCTTGATTTTCTTCAAGAGTCCAGTCTGCTGAATCAGCTTTCGTGAAAACGACTGTATCAGCTAACAATCCGTTTGCTATAAAAATAAACAATAAACTTGCGTTTATAATTAAATCATTTACTCTTCTTAATCTCACTATTTCCTCCTAATTATTCTAAAAGTAGTATGAAGATAATCTACGATGATAATAACTAAATATACAAAGTTGATAAATCATTATCTAGAAACAAAAAAACCTGCCAATGCGCAGGTTTCTTATCAATGAATCTGTCTTCAAATATATTACGACTTTTGTTTTTTAACTGTCTCTTCTAGAATTTCTTTCTCATAATTTTTAGTTATTTTATAAATTGTTCTAGTTTCATCATTATGATGTGTTCTCTTTTTTTGAATATCTTCTAATTCTAAATGTCTCGTACAATGTTTTGTAATTGACTTTTTATTTTTTAGATAAAAAATTTCTTTATAATCCGTATCACTATAATGATGCAATTTGAAATTAGTGCTTACTAAATGACCACCGCTGATCAAAAGTGTTATACTAAATAGAGTTTCTAAAATCATACTTAACATGTTTATATCTTAAGATTAATTTAATCTAAAAAGATCAAGTCCTAATGTCTAGTAATATCCTTATCTCGTTCTTAAAAATAGATTTAAGTTAATGGATTAACTGTCAGCAGCCGCCATTTCTACCGCCGACCAGACTCGCCAGATATTCTTATAGCAAATCTTTTGAATATCATCTTCTGAATAGCCCCGCTTCAACAAATGAAAAATGAGATTAGGATAAGAGGAAACATCTTTGAGTCCGTAAGGGAGAGAGTCTCCTACGCCATCGTAGTCTGAACCAATCCCCACATGATCAATGCCAGCCAATTCCACAACACGATCTATATGATCCACGACATCCGTAATATCGGCGTACATGGGATTTTCTTTATTCACTTTTTTCGCATAGGCGATAAATGTTTCATCGTCCTCCTCTAAACCATTTTCTTTGGCATATGTTTCGATTTTTTCACTGTTAACTTTGCCCTTATCCTGAGACACCTGTGTGACAAAAGATGAACCAAAGTTGATTTGAATAACACCCCCATTATCTTTAAGACGTTTGATCTCAGCATCGCCCATATTTCGTTCCCAGCCCGGCGTAAAATGACGGCAGGAAGAGTGGGATGCAATTACCGGCACTTCGGTCATATCCAGCACTTGGTTTATTACATCATCAGTCACATGGGAGATATCTACCATAATACCCACCCTGTTCATTTCTTTCACGACTTCTCGGCCAAAAGGACTCAAGCCGCCCCATGTGCCTGTGGTATCGTAAGACGAATCACAAATGAGATTATCCTTGGCATGGGTCAGGGTGACATAGCGGATGCCCCGTTTATGGAAATAAGCCACATTGCTCAGGTCATCTAAAATGGGGGCGCCATTTTCCATTCCCATTGGGAGGGCAATTTTGTCATCTCCAAAAATACGGTTCACATCAGCCACACTGTATGCCACTTCAAATTTATCGGGATGGTCATTCGCAATCCGATGGACCAAGTCAATCAGAGAATCCGCTTTTTCTTTTGCCCCACCGGTTTCCTGATATGAAGAAGGGACGTAGATAGACATGAAAGGCGCATCCAAGCCGCCCTCTTTCGCTCGGATATAATCAAAATCAC
>Ga0206679_10000940_pt1 | contig 24296 bp, 20 predicted proteins | sample M110012015metaG_FD_155464 | JGI IMG/M metagenome (GOLD analysis project Ga0206679, IMG submission 155464) | Ammonia-oxidizing marine archaeal communities from Monterey Bay, California, United States - M1 100m 12015 | ecosystem: Environmental > Aquatic > Marine > Intertidal zone | place: USA... | reverse complement strand
TAGATGATTATACTGATCCCTATTATCACGCCGGTACAGATGTTAACAACCTTCACGTAAATTTTAATCTTACCTATCATTTTAATTCTAAAAAAAAATATAAAGAAAATAAAGTATATCCCTAAAAAAAGTAATTTTTTTTATTTTTCAGCAAGACGTCTAAAAACCTCTAAATATTGATCTGTAATACAATCCCAATTGTATTTATTAGTGATGCCCAGGTGGGAGTTTTGACTTAATTTTTTAATTTTCTTAGGGTGCTGATCTGCATAATTGATTTGTTGTCGAATAGCTGTCTGATTTTTTTCAAAATAAATTCCGTATGAGTCATTGTTTAACATTTCTTTGTTAAAAACGGTGTTTAAAGCCAGAATAGCACAGCCATATGCCATGGCTTTAATCATGGTTGGATTCGTTCCCCCAAACTCATGACCGTGAACATACACATAACAATGATGGTATAAAGTCGCTAAAACTTCAGGGTCATGAACATAGCCAGTAAAAATAAGTCTGTCGTCTTTTAGTGCTTTTAGCTCATCAGCATAATTTTCTTTGTAAAAGACATCGCCCACAATAACCATTTTTTTTGTTGAATTTGAGGCTAAAAAACCTTTCACAATAATATCGGCGTTATTGTCTGGAATCATACGTCCAACTACTAAATAATATTCGTTTGGCTTAATAAGCCATTGTTGAATCAAAGAGGGATCTTCTGATTTTTTTGTTGTGGCGCCATAAGCAATTACTACTGATTCTTTTTTAAATATGTTTAGGTATATTTTGCGCATCTCCTCCGAATCATTTATAATTTGATCGAACAAAATTGTTGACAACCGAGCTGCTATTTTAAAATATATGGCGCCTAAACCTTTCCATTTAGGACGTAACCATTCTAAACCATCCACGTTTATAGCCGTTGGTTTTCTAAATATTTTTGAGATTAAACCAAAAGGACCATTGGCTGCATTTACAGCAAAAATAACATCTACATCAGAAACAACTGCATGGCACATAGATAAAAAAGAATGTATAAATTGACTTAGCGATTTTGTTTCAATAGTAGGTACATACACCAATTTAATACCGTTTACAAGGGCTGGTTTTTCTTTAAATAAGCTGCGATGACAATAAACAGTTACTTCACAGCCCTTTTCCACCAAACGCTCACTTAATTCTTTAATTAAGGTTTCATAACCACTATAAACATACGGATATCCTCTAGAGCCAATGATGGTAATTTTTAAAGGATTTGTATTACTTTTTAATTGAGTCATTATAATGTCAGAGTAATTTTGAAGATGTCTAAAATATTTTTCTCGAATTGTGTAGGTGAAAAGTGTTGATCAGTATATTCAATTGCTTTTTCAATATTTGACATCATCAATTTTTCATCCTTAATATAATCATTTATCAATTCTGCTGTTTTTTTTGCATTATTGAGTGGCAACAATAAGCCGCAATTGCCATTGTCTAAAATTTCTACCGCACCTGCTAATTCTGTAGCCGCTAAAGGTACTTTCATTTTAATCGCTTCAAACAGTACTGTAGGTAAAGAATCTGGTGTTATTGAGGAATGAAAAAGCAAATCGGATTTGGCCAATATAGCTTCAATATCTGTTCTGTATCCTAAAAAATGTATTTTTTCATGTAAATCATTTTCAATAACTAATGTTTTTAGTTCTTCCTCGTAAGATTCATAACCTGGAAAAGTATCTCCAACAATTAAAAATTGATACTGATTATTTAGTATTAATAACTCTTTGGCAGCTTCTATAAAGTATTTATGTCCTTTGCCGGGAACCAATCTCCCTATTGATGTAACAATTATGTCTTGATCAATTTTCTTTTTTGTAGTATCAGGGGTTTTTGTGAGTGGAAAAATAATTCCGTTATAAACTTTAAGAAGTTGGTTTTTTTTAAGGTAAGGTTGCCAGTGTTTTGCAACACTATTTGAAACCACAATAACTTTTTTTGAAAAATATCGCACAAACAAACCAATAAATATTTCGTAAGATTTATTGGCGGTTGGTATTTCATGGATATGAGATATATTAGGGATCCCTCTTCTTTTGGCCGCTAATGCTCCAGAGATAATTACTGATGTGCTGGTGTACAATAAATCTATGTGGTGTTTATCGATATAATTTGAGATATGATTTTTGGCTTTTTTAATTTTTAAAAATCGATTGTATAAGCCTTTTAAATTCAAGTATTTTTTTCTAAAAACCCCTAAATTACATGTGCTACATGATGCTCCTTTATCTGTAATTATCTTATTTAAAACTCCTTTATAAGGTAAAATAACATGCACTTCATATTTAGCTTTAATTAAGATATCTATTACTTGTAACACAATTCTACTGGCGCCATACATATCATTAGAGCTGTGTAATACAAGTACTCTTTTAGCTAGTTGTTTCATTTAATTCGTAACGCTATTTAAAATAAATTGTTCGTAATCTTTAATAAACTTTTCTCTAGAAAAGGCCTTTAACCTTTCTGATCCTTTTTCAATCAAATGATTTCTTTTGGGTTTTGAAATTATTAATTTAGTAAGAGTTTTAAATAATTCAGTATAATCTCCTTTGTTATAATGTTGTGCTGCACCCTCTGCAATTTCTACCATTGCGGCCGCATTAGATGTTACAACTGGAGTTTTCATAGCAAAAGCTTCTAAAACAGGAATACCAAACCCCTCTTCAATTGAGGGAAATACATATATCAAAGCCTTTTTATATAAGGAGCATATTTCTGCGCCTGACAAATAACCTGTCATCAAAATACTTTTTGACAAGTTATTTGTCAAAATATATCTCTCCAATTCTTTTAACACTTCTGCATTACCATTAAGGATTTTTTGTCCTGCAAGCACTAATTTTAAATGTTTATTTTTTCTATCTTCTTTTAATAATTTAAAGGCTTTGACAAGTGTGATTAAATCTTTTCGTTTATCAAAAGAGCCTACATGTAATAAAAAATTACTGTCTTCCAAATTTAAAGTTTTTAAAATTCTGTCATCGTCTATTTTTGATTTTAAAAAACTTTGATATATAACTTTAATTGAAAAGTTCTGTTTTAAAAATAAACTTTCTAAGTTACTTTTAACATAATTACTTGTAGTTATTACAGATGAATTTCCTCGTAATCCTAAGCTTATAAGTTTAATATAATATTTACGCCATAGTGGGTTGTAATTTTTAGGATAATCCCAAAATAGTGTATCGTGAATAACACAAAGCTTGAGTGTTTGTAAGCGCCATAAAGGCGCTACATAATCAGCACAAATAAGCACATTTGGTTTGTGCTTTAATATTTTAAATGGCAATATAATTTGTTTCCAAAAAAAATAATAAACATGAAAACACAATCTAGATAATCTATTTTTTGGATTTAAAAATTTATGGTTTTGATCCCAGTGATTAATGTCGTGGGAAAAAAGATATTCAATGTTATTATTTTTTGAATTTTTAGCTCCTAAAACTAGCTCATTAATATAGGTTCTTATTCCAGACAATGCAGCCTGATAATAAAAAGTGTCTATAAAAACTTTAATTTTTTGAGCCAAAATATTCTCTTTATTTTAGTTAAACGTATAGAGTAAAGATACTCATTGGATGTTTCTATTTAAAATATTCTTTAAATAATACGTTTCAATAAAACCAATTAAAAACCAAGAAATAAAAGCCACAAAAAGATACAATTCTGCATTGGCCGTAAACAAAGGGATAAGTAAACCTATTTTTGTCGCAGCAGCCACAAAAGAAATAGATTTTACATAATGTTTACTGGAAAGCTTAAATACTTTTAAACTATCCTTTATTCCCTTGATCAACATTGATACATATATTAAAAGTCCTAGAAACCCCATTTGAACGCCATAAATTAAAAACTGATTTTCACCACCAATTTTTAAAGCTTGATCAACACCATTGGCGTTACCACTCATGGCTATACCAACACCCATTGGATTCTGAATCATGGAATTTACCCCTTCTAACCATTCAAGAAGATGTCCTAAACTTGAAGTGTTTTGAAAAATCAAAGTATCTAAAACAAAGTATTGTAATTCTTTTGAAGAAAAGAAAGAGATATATATTACTGCCATAATAACTAAAGTCAAAACAATTCGCAGTAAGTAATACTTTTTTTCTAAAAACAAAGTGAAAAATACTATAATTCCACTTGCAATGATTGCGCCTCTTGAATAAGAAAAGAAGAAAGATAATGATACCAACAGCAACAAGCATAGGTAAGCCAAACGATTAATATTGTATTTTGAGTGAAGTAAATAATGAAGACTCAAAGATAAAAACAACAATAATGAAGCTGCAAATTCTAAAGGGTTTGAAAAGAAGGCTGCATAACGTGGAAATCCGCCTTGCCTTTCAAAAGTCCAGCTCAAGCCATAATTTCCCGTTGGAAACATGTCATTTATTACTAAATTAAATCTTCCGTAATCTAAAATACTTTGTAGGTGCGTACCGAATATTTTTTCTGACAATGCAAATAAAAAAGAGCCGACTGTTAAATAGATTAGAACTTTTACGATAAAACGCCACCTTTGTTTATCAATATTAGTGTGGCGGCCTAAAAAATAAACGATGCCTATTAAAAATGTATTTTTTGCATAAATTATTTTTGAAAATAAAGGAATATCCCCTAAAGGAATTAGCGTGTATGTAAGGGTCAGGGTCATAAACCCCAAAAACAATTTATCTAAAAAAGTAAGTTGCCATTTTTGTTCAATAAACGATTCTTTTTTGCCAAAAATAAAGACAAAAAAAGCTGTAAAGAAAACAAAATCTTTACTGTATTTAAAGACATCAACTAGAGACGACAAGTCAAATCCTTTAAAAATAATAAGTTGAAAGGTAGTGTAAAAAGGGAGTGTAAATAAGATATAAAGTAATAGATAATAGGCATCCCCTTTAAAGATTTTTTTTAATACAAAACCAATAAGTCCAATGTATAAAATCAATAATGTTGTTGCAACTACAATCAAACTATGTGTTTTATGTTTTTAATTTTTATTCCGTCCAGCACACCTCGCCAGACCATTTTTAATTTTTTAAATCTACCTCTTAAAATAAAATAAATAGAATAAGAAATTATTTTGAGAATTTGATATGTCCAAGACCCTGTGCTGTTAAAAAAAAAAGTGTGTTTATTTATTAAATAAATGTGATTTCGTACGTTTAAATAATGAGCATAAGGGGATAAATTTCCTTCATTAGAAGTGTTGTTCTTCTTTGTACTCCCAGATGAATGATGGTAAATAATACTTTTGGGGACCACGCCCAATTTATAACCTTGATTTTTCATTCTTATAGACCAATCCACATCTTCAAAATAAGCAAAAAAACGATTATCCAGTAAACCGACTTCTTTAATGGCCTGTATCTTTACCAAAATACAACAGCCACTAATCCATTCTGTGAATGTCTGAATTTTAAGTTTTGGCTTATAAATTACCCCTTTAGATCTAGTTTTAGACAAGCCAAAAAAGGTGTTAAACGACCCTCCGGCATTCCAGATAGTTTTTTTATGTGGAAGATCTAATATCAGAGGCTGTGTTGCGGCTAAATTTTTATCAGATTCCATTCTGGTCTCAAGAAGAGATAAAAAATTTGGATTTACTTCTGTATCATTATTAAGTAATAAAACGTACTCAAAATTTTGTTTTAAAATAACTTTTAAAGCTTTATTGTTGGCCCCGGTAAAACCTTCATTTTTTTCATTTTTTATATAATTAATTTCAGGAAATTCTAAAGCTATTTTATCGCCGGAAGCATCTGTCGAACCATTATCTACAAAAAAAACTTTTTTATTTTTATAACTACACGCCTCTAAGCTTTTAAGACAATTAAAAGTCAGCTGATAGGTATTCCAATTAATAATGATGATGGCTATTTTAGGCTCTTTCATGTTTATTTTTTATCAAGAGTACTGAATGTACAATAAAACTCACAATTTCTGTAATTACAAGCGCAATAGAGAGTCCGTACCCGCCATAATAATAACTACCAGTTGTTGCTAAAATTAACATGACAATGGCTGTTATCCAGGTCGCTTTAGTGAGTAAATGTTTTTTTTCATCTACTAAAATTTTAATCATATTATTAAAATTTAACATACTCAAAAAGGGAATAAAAGCTAAGATTTTTAAAATAGCGTCGCTATAAATAACATGAGAACCTGCCAATAAAAATATTATCCATTTAGAAAAAATGATTACAATCAGCCCCATACCAAAGGTAATTGACAATCCAGTTATAAAAATTCGATTAACATAACTGTTAAATTCAATCTTATCATTTTTAAATAGAATAGAGGCTTTTTGCAAGATAGCTTGTGTAAAAAAAACAGGCACCATACGCATTAAAAGAGCAATTTTTTGAGCCAAAGCAAACTCTCCTAAAACAGTATTATTGACAAAGTTCGCTAAAATAATCAAGCCACCGTGAATAGAAACATGACCTCCTATTGAAGACATAAAAAATTGAAAGTTTTCAATAAATCTATTTTTTATATTATGAATACTTACCCAAACCCACTTAATTTTTTCTTTCTTATAAATAGTGATCCAGGAAACGATGTAAACAATAAGAGCTGTAAACCCAAGTAAGAAGTTGACATAAGTCGCATCTTCTGGTGTTTTTATAAATAATACAATTAGTAGCAAGTAAGCTCCTTTTGCAAAGGCATTCACTAATGAAGCCCATGCAATTTTATCATTTCCTTGAAAATAAAACATCGGAAACAAAGCTTGACTAAACAACAGAATTAATGAATAATATAGTAGGGCTGCATAAGATTTAAAAAATCCAAAAAAATAAGTCAAGCAAAATAAAATTATTGCCATGCCGATGGCTATTATTATTCTGGTTGCTATAATTTCGTTGATTAAAGTTTCCTTTTTTGCAGATTCATCTCTAAATAAAGCAATGCGTTTAGGGCCATTCAGATGATAGCCATAACTAACGGTGATACTTGATAATAAAACAACTGAAAGGGCAAGGTTAACTAGTCCATATTGAGCTTCACCAAGTGTACTAAATAAAATGCGTGTTGTTAATAGAGCAATAAAAATATTAATCCCTTGATTAATAATTAAATTGAAAAAATTCTTAATGAAAATGCCTTTAAACAATAGTATTTTATTTTAGTGATATCTTAAGATTTATATAATTTTTATTTTTAAATCTTGACTATTACTCTTCCAATGCTTGTCTGATAATACGTTGTAGCGACAATAACAAGACTATTAACGCGCCGCCACCAAAAACCCCTAAAATAAACGTGTTTAAAAATGTCCAGCGGGTATTTTCTAAAGGGAATGAGGGTTTGTCAATAATTTGAATAAGAGGGGTTTTATTTCTATGAGTAACTTTTGCCAATTCTAATTGTTTTACAACTTCCAAATAAATAGCCTGGTTGGCTTGCAGATTAGCCATGGCTTTTTGATAAGGAACTTTCGCTGTTTTTACCAGAGGGTTTAGATTTGGTATATTTTGGTCTATTTCGGCAAGCGCTAAAAAAGACATATCTAAAAGACGTTTAACACTATCTGTTTGAACTTGTAATACATTTAAATTAAAAGCTGTTTTCTTGGTTTGGGTTTTGTAATAAAAGCTGTTGACCTTATTAACTAAAACTTCATTAAAAATTTTAGTAAAAACCTCATCTTTATGTTTAAAACCAACATTTAAAATGGAGGTGTTTCTATTTGGCTTTCCTACAATTAAAAAATCTTTTTTAATCAATTTTATAGCCTCTTTTAAAACACTATCTTGAGCTCTACTGTATAGTTTTTCATGCTTGTAAAAATCTTTTAGATAGACCTTTTCCTTGACCCATTTTTTTTCTAATATTTGTGCTTTAGCGAAGTAATCAATCAATTTTTGAGATTTTCCATTAATAGTGACATCCTCTAACAGAGTTTGCCTTAACATATTATTGGATCTATAAAGCTCTTGTATATTATCAATTTGAAATAAATTACTGGCACTCATGAGACTTGAAGTATTAATCCCCGACATAGATGCTAATGATGATAAGCTACCTAAACTGGCTGAAGCGTCATTTTCTAATACAAAAGATGTGTTGGCATAATAGACTGGTGATTTTAAATAATTATAAGAAAGGAGTAACGCTAAAGTTATCAAAGAGCCATACAGAATTTTTTTGCGTTTATCCATTATAAACACCAACCACTGCTTAAAGCCTTGAAACACGTTTTTTAAAGAAATTTTTTCTTCGTTTGGCATATTACTTTCTGATTGCATTTTTAATTATTTATTTTATCTATTCCTAAAAACTGGATTTTACTAATTGATTTGAGTAAGGGCTAAAACCAACGTGGCTAGGCCTGTAACAATAGTTGTAAGAGTTGCAGCCTCAAATGAAGATTTTTTTTCTAATTTTTGGGGCACTATAATCTCAGAGCCGGCTACTACTTTAGGGTAAATATTAAAAAATAAAAACTTTTTTGTTGCACGTGCTAGTCCATTCGGGTAAATTACATACGTTTTACTTCTATCTGCGCGAGATTTAAAACCACCAGCATTATTTATATAATATTTTGTTGTTTTGTTGTTTTGGTGTCTCACTGTTGTTGGATTTAACAATTCCCCTCTCAAACGCACAGTTTCTAGTTTTTTAGGAACAAATAGAGTATCACCAGACTGAACGAGTAAATCTGAAGTAGAACCATTATTTTTTATAATCTCTGATAAATCTATGGCAATTAATTCAGTTGTATTGAATAACTCTTCTTTTGGTAATAAATAGGGTTGTAAAGAATCTTTCTTTACAGAGACAGCAAAATTAGTTGTTTTGTTTAAGACATTTTTTTCTTCTTGAGTTAGCAAACTTAACTTATCTAAATCACTATTTATTCTTTTTAATAAACCTGAATCAAATTCAGACAATGAATCTGTTTCAGTTGTTAAGTTCTCTTTAAGCGCTAATAAAGCTGTTTGCTGCTTATCGAATTCTGTTTCTTTTTTATAGTATTCTGTTTTCCTTATCAAAGTTGCTCCATTAGGATAAGCGAACTCATTAATTCCACCTGAACGTTTTAATAAATCAGATACTCTTTCGCTTTTTGATTCGATTGCATATAGCCCCGGATAATTAACCTGTCCGTCAACATAAACAAATTGCTTTTCATTAAAATTTGGATTAGTCCTCACTGTAATATGATCAAAAGGGCTTAATATGATATTATTTTCATTTTCTAAATCATCAAACTCTTTAGATATATCAACTACAATTACTTGTGATAATTTAGAGTTATCAGCATTACTATCTTTTAATTTTCTAGAAATTTCAACTTTAGTTTCTGTCGCAGTTTTATCAAAACCTCTAGCCTTTAGGATTAAATCTTTTAATTTCATCCCTTTAGAATAAGTGTAAACCCCAGGTTGATTGACGGCTCCAGCAATTTCTACATAATCATCTTCTTTAATTTCATTTTTTGATGTAATAGTAAGTACATCTTCTTTTTGAAGCAAAATATCTTGATCTTTTCCTGATAAAACATCCCTTAAATTAAAGGTTATAGAACTGGTTGACAAATCTTCATTTGTTCTAATAATATTTGCTGTTGTTGTTAAGGCATCTTGTTTTAATCCTTCTGTCTTGGCCAGTAACCCTTTTACTCCTAAACCTTTTGTTATTGCATAAACACCTGGTCTGTAAACAGCTCCATTTACAATTACGCGGTTCTTGTAGCGATCTAATACTTTATCTACTTGAAAAACATCCCCAGATTTTGGAGTGAATATTTCAAATTGATCTTTATTGATATCTGCCACAATGTGTTCCCCATCTGACACACGTTTTACTTTTATAGTTTTAGTATAGGCCTGTTCATTAAAGCCACTTGCATAATTTAACAAGTCTTGTAAACTTTCATTTTTAAGCAATTCAAAACGTCCTTCTATTTTAACAGCCCCCTTTAAAGTGACACGGTTAGTATAGGGTTTTACCAAAATAAGATCATTGTTTTCTAAGGGTATATCCCCAGAAGCGTCACCCGCAGTTAAATATTTATAAATATCAACTTTACTTATAAGTTTATTGTTTCGATAAACTTTGACATCTCTTAAAGTGGCATTTTCTGTAATGCCTCCCGCAACATACAAGGCATTGTAAACGGTATTAAAAGCGCTTAGAGTATAAGAACCTGGCACATCTACTTCGCCAACAATATTTACTTTAATGGTCCGTGATTTTCCAACAGACACATTGACAAATGTATTTTTTTTATCCCCATTAATACCTAAATATACTTTAGATAACCTATTTTCAATACGTTTAGTCGCATTTTCAACTGTAAGACCAGAAAGATGAATTGGGCCAAAATTTTCTAAAATTATCGTTCCTTCTGGACTAATTTCTATTTGATAATAAGCTTCCGATTGGCCATAAATATCAATAAATAATTTATCTCCAGAACCTAAAATATAACCTGCAGGAGTTGGGATATTTAAATTAGATTGAAATGTAAGTAAACTGTTTCCTTTAAAAACGTCAAAACCAAAAAGATCACTTTTCATTTTTGGATATTCTACCCCCTCATTATTAAGGTTGCCTAATTGTGACTCTTGAAGTGAAGTATCACTGTAATTAGTATTTCGTAATCTTGATTCTTGATCTGGAATATTGCTGTTTTTAGACGCCCTTGTATTTAACGAATTAAAACGCTTATCAAGTCTATCGATTTCTTCTGCAGTAAGCCCTTGTGCTTCGGCAGCTTTTAAAATATCATTATAATTATACCCTTTTGAAGAAGCTTCTTGAAATAATTGTTGTAATTGATTGTTAGTCATATTGGTATAATCTACCGATGACAAATCAAAACCTTTTTGAGCTTGGATACTTAACAAAGAAAATAATGTGATTATGATAATAACAATCGGCTGTTTGAATTTCAATGACATAACTGATTAATTAATAAGCTAATATATGAAATTTATATTGTAACATTAACAACATCAGTTTCTATATAAACAAGAAATTTTTTTAGGGTTGAATATCCCATTTTCTTGAGTGCGTTTTCATATTCATCTAGTTGTTTTTTGTGATAACTATTGGGATTACCAGTCTTATAATCTATAATTATAGCTTTATTATCCTTATTAAAGACTATTCTATCAGGTCTTAAATTTTTATCGTTTTTTTGAATAATTTCTCTCTCATTATATGATACTAAATTTGAATTATAATATTCCTTTATATCAGGGTGATTAATTATTGAAAGTATTAAAGGATTAAGTCCTTTGTATTGAACCATATTAATTGTGCCATTGTCTAAGAAATAATTCATTGTGATTTCCACATCTGTGGGAGAGCTGATGTGGCTCATAAGTTCATGAATTAAATTCCCTTTTTCAATTGCCTTTTCTTTTTTAGTATCCCAGATCATTCCAGATTTTGAAACTAATGAGATTCCATGTGTTTCTCTGGGATTACAAATAAATTGCTCTGGCCTCACAACATTATGATCCAATTTAGATGGTTCTTCTGCTTTTGTTGTAGATCCAAAATGGTAGGACTCCTTAATATCATCCCATTTTTTTATTTTTTTTAAGTAATTAATTAATAGTCCAGAATAGAGATTAAGATTTTCCTGCCCATTTTTATTAATACATTGTGATCCAATAATATACAGTTCGCTTTTAGCCCTTGTTAAGGTTACGTATAATAGATTTATATTATCTATTTCTTGTTTAGAAACGTGATCTGTGTAAATCATTTGACCGTATGAATCGTAGTTTTCAACATCTTTATTAAAGTTCATTAATAAATGAGAGAAATTAGAAATTTTTTCTTCTTTAACAGGGAACCACTCCTTAGGCTCAATCTCTTTGTATATGTCTAGATCAGCAAATGGATAAATAACAATTGGAAATTCTAGCCCTTTAGATTTATGAATTGTCATTATTTCAACAGCATTAATTTCTGAAGGACTGACAATGCTTAATTTATCTTTTTTTTCTTGATAGTAATTGCTAAAATCGTAGAAACTTGACTGGAATTTGCTAGAGTAATCTAGGGTAAAATCAAGAAAAAACTGCAAATAGGAATTGGATTGTTCATTGATCTTAAAACTATAAATAATATACTCAACAGCCTCATATATTGAAAGCTTGGCTAGAAAGTTTTTCTCAAAATAAAAGCCGTATTCTTCCAATTTTTTATAAAAACTTACTGAGTCTAAATCAATAAATTTTCTAATAAAATCATCTCTTAATTCAGGTATTTTATTACCCTTATACAAGTAATTAAGTATTTCAATCTTTTTTACTACATCTTCACTAAGACAATAATTAATAGTATCCAGTATAAAGCGCACATCAGGCGATGAATCAATTAATAAGGATTCAGAGGAAATTATATCTATTCCCTTCTCACTTAGAAAGTCAGCTATCAAGACTCCTTCTTTTCTTTTTCTAACAATTATACAGAGGTCCTTTGATTGATATCCATTTTTAACACATGAATTAATAATCTCTAAAATTTTCTCGCAGTATATTTCTGTTTTTTCTGCTTTTTTCTTTTGATCTATTAATGTAATATTGACATATCCTTCTTCCTTTTGAAATATTTCTTGAGGAGCCTCAAGATATGTGTTCTTGAAATAATTATTTCTAAACACAAAGGATCCAATATGATTAAAGAAGTCATTATTAAACTCAATAATTTTTCTATTACTTCTATAATTTACGGGAAGATTGATAAGTTCTTTATCAATATAAAACGGATTATTTTCATTAATAAGTTCTATAAATTGCTCTACTTGACTGCCTCTCCATCTGTATATAGATTGCTTAGCATCACCGGCAATAGTTAAACTAGAATTTTCACTAGACAATGAATTTTGTAAAAGGGGTATTAAATTTCCCCATTGAAGACTTGATGTGTCTTGAAATTCATCTATAAAGTAATTTTTGTATTTACATCCAATCTTCTCATAAATAAAGGGTGCAGGTTGATTTTTAATTTCTTCATTAATAATTTTATTAAATTCTGAAATCAGTATAGTATTGTTTTCCTCTTTAAGATTAATTAATTCATCATTGATTGCATTAAGAATCGATAGAGGAGTAATATTTTTTAATAGATTATCATATAGCTTTATATTAAAAACTTTAGTCTTTATTTTATTAAATATTTCAAATAAATTAGGCTGTATTGAATCAATTAAATCTTTTTGCTCTTGATCTATTTTAGCAGAATACAAATTTCCAACAGCAAGAGTACTTTCTAATTGATTATTGTATATGCGCTCATAATCTTTATTAATTATTTTATTAAAGTGCTTTGGAAGGCTTTCTCGAATGAAACTTTTGTGCTCTATTCCATTTAATTCAATCAGATTTAAAGCTTTTTCTGCAAGGGTAGAACAATTATTAGCTTCATTCTTTTTTAACAACTTTAGATGTCGTTTTGCAGAAATAAATTCTGAGATTGAATTTTGCTGCATCCCTTTTATAATTTCATAGCTATTTTCATTTATTAATATTTTAGCAATTTTTCTAAAATCTAGTGATACGTCCCAACTTTTATTATTATCAGCTTTTTCAAACGCATAATCGATAAAAATTTTTGTTAATTCACTGTCTTCACCAGTTTTTGAAATAAGTTTGTCTACAGCCTTCTCTAGCAAATCTTCTTCATCTATTTCTACCTCATATTTAGCATCAATGTTTAGCTCGTAGCTAAAGCTTCTTACAATTCTTTGGGTGAATTTATCAATAGTAGAAATTTCAAAAGCCGCATAATTTTTCAGGAGATGTTTTAAAATTTGATTTGATTTGATATTAATACTATTTACCGAGAGCTTAGTATGTTTAATAATTTCTTTAATAATGGCGCTGTCTTTATTTATTTTTTCTTTATCACTAAATTCAATCAACCTGTCTACAATTCTGCTTTTCATCTCATTAACGGCTTTATTAGTAAAAGTAATAGCTAGAATATTTTTGTAAGAATCATGATTCCCTGATGTCAAAAGAAGGATTAAATATTCCTTTACCAGATTAAAAGTTTTGCCACTTCCAGCAGAAGCATTATAGATTTTAAATGAATTGTTTTGGCGCATTTTCTTGCTATACAAGTTAATTAATACTAGTTGATTTTTGTTTAGCTTTATTGTAAATTTGTAAAAAAATTGATTTTACTAATTAAAAATATAAATTATGAGTTTTTTATTACCTGAGTTAGGTTTTGGATATGCAGATTTAGAGCCTCATATTGATGCTAGAACAATGGAAATACACTATTCTAAGCATCATAATGGATATACCAATAATTTGAATAACGCTTTAGATAAAGCTAACATTTCTGATCAAACCATTGAAGAAATTCTAACCAACTTAGACATGAATAACATGGCAGTTAGAAATAATGCGGGAGGATATTATAATCATTGTTTATTTTGGGAAATATTAAATCCAAATAACAAACAGGATTTAGGAGGTGACTTAGAGTCTGCAATAAATTCTTCTTTTGATTCTTTTGATAGCTTTAAAGAACAATTTTCAAAGGCTGCAGCAACACGATTTGGATCGGGCTGGGCTTGGCTATGTGCTAAAGATGGTAAATTAGAAATTTGTTCTTCTGCAAACCAGGACAATCCTATTATGCCTTCAATTGGTTGTGGCGGTCAGCCGATAATGGGCATTGATGTTTGGGAGCATGCATATTACTTAAATTATCAGAATAGAAGGGCAGATTATGTTTCAGCTTTTTTTGATGTTGTTAACTGGAGAGTTGTGGCTGAAAAATTTAAAAACTCCTAATAGGCTCTTTTTTTATTTCCTTCATAGAAGTTGATAAAAGCATTATTAACGACTCTATTCCCTCCAGGGGTTGGATAATTTCCTGTGAAGTACCAGTCACCTGTGTGGTTTGGGCATGCGTAGTGCAAATTTTCAATGCTTTGATATATTATCTTTACTTTTGAATTTTTAACATAAATACTTAAAATTTCAGCAATTTTATCTGAAATCTCATCTGCTGTAAATATATTGTATATGTCTTTTACGTGATTTATAATTTCTTTATCAGGTAAATCTTTCTGCTTTTTACATTTATTATATATTTCTTTAACTAGCCCATATTTTTTCTTGTCTTTAAGGAGCTCTAGAGCTGCCTTAAATGCAATTAGGCTATCAAGATTTGCCATGTCAATTCCATAACAATCAGGATATCTAATTTGGGGAGCAGATGATACAACTACAATTTTTTTTGGTTTTAATCTATCAAGCATTTTTAAAATGCTTTTCTTAAGTGTAGTCCCCCTTACAATACTGTCATCAATAATTACTAATGAGTCAGTAGGCTTTATTACTCCGTAGGTTATATCATACACATGTTCAACTAAATCATCTCTACTATTATCTTCGGTTATAAAAGTTCTTAATTTTACATCTTTAACTGCAATTTTTTCAAGTCTTGGTCTTTCAGATAAAATATCAATTATTTTTTCTTCAGATAGTTTTTTATTTTTTATTATAGCCTCAGTTTTTTTCTGATTAAGAAACTCTTCTAAGCTTTCTGCCATCCCAAAAAAAGATGTTTCGGCAGTATTTGGTATATAAGAGAAAACAGTATTTTTTACATCATAATCTATTTCATTTAAAACTTTTGGCATAATAAGTTTACCCAATTTTTTTCTTTCAGAATATATATCAGCATCATTGCCTCTTGAAAAATATATCCTTTCAAATGAGCATGCTTTAATATTGGCTTTCTTATTTATTTTTTTGATTGCGACCTCTCCCTTATTTTTTATAATTATTGCACTTCCGGGGTCTAGTTCTTTAATTTTATTTACACCAATATTAAATGCATTTTGAATAGCAGGTCGTTCAGATGCCACAACAACTACTTCTTCATCTTTATAATAAAAGGCGGGTCTAATTCCTACAGGATCTCTCATTACAAATGAATCCCCATGACCTAATAATCCTCCCATCACATATCCACCATCCCAGTTTTTAGAAGCCTTTTTTAATACTCTAGAAATATCTATTCTATCAGAAATTAGCTCAGAACATTCCATTTTTGAAAATCCTTCTTTTTTCAGATCTTTGTACATTTTCCTGACGGCATCATCTAAATAATGTCCAATTTTTTCCATAATTGTAATTGTATCAGAATATTCTTTAGGATGCTGACCTAGCTCTATTAGATTATTAAATAGTTCAGCTACATTAGTCATATTAAAATTCCCAGCAAGAATTAAATTTCTATGTTTCCAATTATTCTGCCTAAGCAATGGTTGCACATTTTCAACGCTATTGCCTCCAAAGGTTCCATATCTTACATGTCCTAATAAAGACTCTGCTAGGTATGGAACAGAAGCTTTTAGTTTCGAAGTGTTTTTAGCAAGATTTGGGTTATTTTTAAGATCAGAATTAATCCTAGTATTTATTTTTGAAAAGACATCTTGAATCGGCTGTTTTTCTATAGATCTAACTCTACTAATAAATCTTTTCCCAGGCTCAACATTTAATTTAATACTAGCAAACCCAGCACCGTCTTGACCTCTATTATGTTGCTTCTCCATTAGCAGATACATTTTATTTATTCCATAAAAAGCACTTCCATATTTTTTTTTATAGAAATCTAAGGATTTAAGAAGTCTAATGTGAGCAATTCCACATTCATGTTTTAACTCATCACTCATTTTGTTTGGATCAATGTAGGTTTACAAAAAAACAAAATTATTATTGAACTATAAAAGTTTATTAATAAAATCAACTCTATTTAAAATATCATTATAATTAATTTTGTCTATGCCATTTATACCAAATTCTTCAACTGAAAAGGAAGCTGTAGCTGTTGCATATATAATTGCATTCTTTATTTCATCAAATGAAGAGGAATTAACTTTGGTTAAATAACCCGCTAGTCCTCCAGCAAATGAATCCCCAGCACCGGTAGGGTCTTTAACTTTTTTTACTGGGAATGCAGGACATTCAAATGAATTTGACTTATCAATTAACATTGAACCGTATTCTCCTTTTTTGACTATAATAAAATTAGGCCCCATATTTAGAATTTTCTTTCCTCCTTCAATAAGAGAGTCTAATCCGGTAAGTTGTTTGACCTCTTCATCATTTATACAAATTAGGTCAACTTGAGATATAATTTTTTTTAAATTTTCCATGGTGTTGTCCATCCAAAAGTTCATGGTATCAAGAATTGTTATTGTTGGAGGTTTGATTATTTGCTCCATAACTTTTAATTGAATAATAGGATCAAGATTGCCTAATACAATAACATTAGGAGATCTGTATTTTTCGGGAACTATAGGATCAAAATTTGCAAGAACATTTACTTCAGTTTTTAAGGTATCCCTTTGATTCATATTTTTTGCATACTTGCCAATCCAGAAAAATGTTTTGCCATTTTTTTCAATTTTTAAAGAAGAGATATCTATATTTCTCTTTTTAAATATTTCAAAATATTCCGCTGGAAAATCCCCTCCAACTATAGAAATAATAGCGCTATTAATATTGAATAATGAAGCAGAAATACTAATATGTGTCGCAGCGCCTCCTAGTATTTTCTCAACGCTATCATTAGGTGTTTCAATAGAGTCAAATGCGACAGTCCCTACTATTAGAAGTTTATTCATTTTGTTGTTTACTGAAAAGGCAAAGCTAGTAAATAATAAAAATTAATATATAGTTAATCTTGTTTTTATTTTCTGCCAAAATCAGCAGGAATTTCTCCCCATTTTTTTGTTTCCCATTTCACAATTTTAGTGTTATAAGAATTGGTATTTAACCAATTAATAGCCCTTTGAATTAAAACAAAAACTTCTTTATTATTTTTATTTGGAATGAGCTTGGTTTTACATTTTTTCTTTTTCACCCAGCTTATTGCCGTTATTGAATCAGTGTAAATAATTTGATTGCTTTTTAATTTTTTTAGCAGTGCTAGCCCATGCACAAGACCAAGAAATTCTCCTATATTATTTGTAGCTTCTTTATAGGGCCCCCGTTTAAATAAGATATTTTTTGATTTAGTATCTACACCTTGATATTCCATTTTTCCAGGATTACCACTTGATGCTGCATCAACAGATATTGAATTGTAATTTGGAGGATTAACATCAATTTTTTTTGGTTCAATATTTTTAAATTCGTAATAGGACATACTATAGGCTGCTTCAGCTTCTTTTAATGTTGTAAAGGATTTATATTTCGCCCCTTTATAATTTTTAGTCTGAAGCTTACATTCATCCCAGGTATTGAAAACACCCATATTATTTCCTTCCCAAACTACATAATATTTTTTTTTATTTGATTTCATAGAGTTAATAAATTTTCTACAATTTTTGGAAAATATTCCATCTCTAAATCATGTATTTTATTTGCTAAATCATTTGGAGTATAGGAGGAGTTTATTTTAATTTCTTTTTGAAAAATAATAGGCCCTTCATCATATTTTTTGTTTACATAATGAATTGTAATTCCACTTACAACTTCTTTGTTTTTAATAATTGCTTTGTGCACATTCATCCCATACATTCCTTTACCTCCATATTTAGGCAACAAAGCAGGATGAATATTAATAATCTTTTTATTATAAACATTAATTATTTCAATAGGGAATTTTAATAGAAACCCAGCTAGGATAATTAATTCGGGGTTTAATGAATTTATGCAATTTAAAATAGAACCATTATAAAGCTCATCTTTTGTAAAAATTTTATAATCGATCTGTAATTTTTTTGCTCTTTCAATCACTCTTGCTTTTGGATTGTTAGTACATATTAACCATTTGTGATTGGATCTTTTATTAGAGAAATAATTAACTATGTTTTCTGCATTAGACCCTGAGCCAGACGCAAAAATTATAATTTGATTAGAATTCATTTGATAACCGCTTGTAAATTTTCTATTGAAATAGTTAAATTAAAATAAAGTTTTTTATTTTTGCAGCCTAACTATATTATAAATATAAAAAACAAAAATTATGTCAGACATTGCATCAAGAGTAAAAGCTATTATAGTAGACAAATTAGGTGTTGATGAAAATGAAGTAGCTATTGAAGCTAGCTTCACTAATGATTTAGGAGCAGATTCTTTGGACACCGTTGAATTAATAATGGAGTTTGAAAAAGAATTTAATATTCAGATCCCTGATGATCAGGCTGAAAATATAGCAACTGTAGGGCAAGCAATTTCTTACATCGAGAATATTTAAATAATCAAATTTTCATGGCTTTAAAACGAGTTGTTGTTACAGGCCTTGGAGCCTTAACCCCAATTGGCAATAATATTGGCGATTTTTGGCAAGGACTTGTTAATGGGGAAAGTGGAGCAGCTCCCATCACATACTTTGATACTTCAAAATTTAAAACAAAATTTGCGTGTGAATTAAAACATTTTGATATCTCTGATTTTCTTGACAGAAAAGAGCAGAGAAGAATGGACAAATTTACACAATATGCTATGGTCTCAACTGAGGAGGCAATTAATGATTCAGGACTTGATCTTGATAGCATAGATAAATTAAGAGTTGGCGTAATATGGGGATCAGGAATAGGCGGAATAGAAACATTTCAAAATGAAATATTAAATTTTGCAGCAGGCGATGGCACACCAAGATTTAACCCATTTTTTATCCCAAAAATGATTGGAGATATAGCCCCCGGATATATATCAATAAAGTATGGATTTATGGGCCCCAATTATACTACAGTTTCTGCATGTGCATCTTCAGCCAATGCATTAGCTGATTCCTTAAATTATATTAGACTAGGCCATTGTGATGTTATTGTTTCAGGAGGAAGTGAAGCTGGAATCAATATTACTGGGATGGCAGGGTTCAATGCAATGCATGCATTATCAACTAGAAATGACTCTCCTTCAACTGCTTCTAGGCCTTTTGATGCTACTAGAGATGGATTTGTACTTGGAGAAGGGTCAGGAACATTAATTTTAGAGGAATATGAACATGCAAAAGCTAGGGGAGCAAAAATATATGCAGAATTAATTGGAGCAGGTCTTTCATCTGATGCGCATCATATAACAGCTCCGCATCCTAAAGGCGATGGAGTAAAAGCAGTAATGAGAAATTGTTTAAATGATGGAAAAATAAAAACTAATGAAGTAGATGCTATTAATACACATGGGACATCAACTCCATTAGGAGATGTTGCAGAATTAAAAGCTATTAGCAATGTTTTTGGAAAACATGCACCCAATATAAATATTAATTCCACTAAATCTATGACTGGACATATGCTAGGAGCATCTGGCGCAATTGAAGCAATATCAGTCATTTTGTCTATTCAGAATAAAATTGTTCCTCCAACAATTAATCATAAAAATATAGATGAGAATATTGATCAAAATTTAAATCTCACATTGAATACAGCACAAAATAGAGAGATAAATATAGCCATGAGTAATACTTTTGGATTTGGAGGACATAATGCATGTTTGTTGTTTAAAAAAACAGATTAATTATGCCAATTTTGAGATTAAAAGATTTTTTTTCTACAAGAAAAGACCCTTTTTATCATCAAATTAAATCTCTGTTAAAATTTAGCCCTAAATCTTTAGAATATTATAAACGAGCTTTTATTCATCGTTCACTGAATCGTAGAGATATTAATGGAATTGCAATTAATTATGAAAGACTGGAATTTTTAGGAGATTCAATATTGAGTTCAATAATTTCATCTTATTTGTTTAAAAATATTCCAGATGGATCTGAAGGGTATTTAACACAAATGAGATCTAAGATAGTAAGTCGAAATCATCTAAATGAGCTAGGCTCTGAGCTAAATTTGATCAATTTTGTACAATCTAATATTGCTGATGAGAATCATGGAGATAATATCCATGGTAATTTATTTGAAGCTTTAATCGGAGCTATTTTTTTAGACAAGGGATATCCATATTGTAAAAAATTTATTTTTCAAAATGTAATTATTCCGCATGTGGATTTGGAAAAACTCAAGAATAAAATTATAAGCTATAAGAGTCTATTTATAGAGTGGTGTCAAAAAAATAAGAAGGAATATAAATATTATATATTTGAGGATAATGGAAATGAGACTATAAAACATTTTGGTGTTAAGCTATATATTGATAATAAGGTTGTAGCTAAGGCTAGAGAAACTTCAAAGAAAAAGGCAGAGGAAAAAGCGTCTAAAAGAGCATTTTTTATGTTTCAAGAGGAAATTCTAAAAGACAAGCAGAATTAATCTTAAATTTTATCTGATTATCATAGATAATAATAAATTATATCTTTATACTATAATTTATTAAATAATGACTATAAGTAAATTAAATTTAGAAGATTTTTGTAATGAGGTTTTTAGCCTATTTGCAATTCATACCGATTTAGATGATTATAGGTTAGCTTATTTTTTAAATAAGCATTTAGGAATTAATTTATTCCGAAAGGCATTTGATTTAGATTTTGTTAATTCAAAAGGAAGTTTTTCAGTTTTTGAATATATTGATCAGACTAATTTTTTGAAATGGAGTTTAATATCAAATATTTATAATTATAATTTTTCCGCAAAAGCTTCTAATGATGATCTTTTTGTAGAATCTAATAATTTAGTTCAAAAAGTTAATTTATTAGCGGAATATAAAAATGTTAATTACTTGCTTAAAATTGAAAATAATGAGAGTCAAGTTGATTTAGAAGCTATAGTAAAGGAAATTAAAAGTATTTCACAGGTTATTACTTTATATGATATAAATAAAGATTTAAAAAATAAAGAAAATTTAATCTTTTTGTAATGAATGGTAGTTTAAAAAAAACAAAGATTGTTGCAACACTTGGCCCTTCTTGTCAGACAAAAACAAGAATACATCAGTTAATAAAAAATGGAGTCAATGTTTTCAGAATTAATTTTTCACATGCCAAGAAAGAGGAGGTTTTGAATTATGTAAAAATAATTAAAGCTCTTAACAAGACATACAACTATCATACGGCAATATTGGCAGATTTACAAGGTCCTAAGATAAGAATTGGAGAACTAGAGGAGGATATAAAACTTAAAAAGGGGGATGAAATATTTTTTGACACATCAAAATCTTTTGTTGGCAATAAAAATAGAATTTTTGTTAATTATAAAAACTTTGCAAAAGATGTGAAAACTGAAGATTCTGTTTTAATTGATGATGGCAAATACTCCTTTAAAGTATTAAAAACAGATAAAAAAAGTAAAGTTAAGCTTCAGGCATTGAATGCTGCATGTTTAAAATCAAGAAAAGGAGTTAACCTTCCAAGCACAAAAATATCTACCTCTTCATTAACTCAAAAAGATATCAAGGATGTAAAGTTTGCTATTTCTTTTGAGGTAGACTGGTTTGCTTTATCTTTTGTGAGGAATGGAAAAGACTTAATTGCATTAAAAAACCTTATTAATAAGCTTTCTAGAGCTAAGCTTTCTAAAGCTAAGATTCCAATAATTGCTAAAATTGAAAAACCTGAGGCATTAGATAATATTGAGGATATTATCAAAAATTCTGATGGAATAATGGTTGCAAGAGGAGATTTAGGTATAGAGATGCTATCTCAGGAGGTACCTTTAATTCAAAAGAAATTGGTGAATTTGTCAAAAAGGGCAAGAATTCCAGTAATTATAGCAACTCAAATGATGGAAAGCATGATAGAATCTCCAACTCCAACTAGAGCAGAAGTTAATGATGTTGCAAACTCAGTCATGGATGGAGCAGATGCGGTAATGCTATCAGCAGAAACTTCTATAGGCAAATATCCCTGTGAAACTGTTACTCAGATTTCTAATATAATTAATTCTGTAGAATATTCAGATCAAATTAATGTTCCAGCAGAACCTCCTACAATGAAAACTAATAGATATATAACTAAATTTATTTGCTTTCATGCAGCAAAAACTGCTAATGAAATTAATGCGACTGCTATTACTACTATGACCCATAGTGGCTATACTGGATTTCAAATCTCATCATGGAGACCACATTCTAATATTTTAGTCTTTACTTCTAATAAAAGAATTTTATGCCGTCTAAGTTTATTATGGGGAGTCAAAGCTTTTTATTATAATAAAAATGCATCTACAGATAAAACAGTAGAACACATTAATAAGATTGTAATTGAGAATAGATTTGCAAAAAAGGGTGATATGATAATTAATTTAGCCGCTATGCCAATTAAGGAAAAAGGGATGGTTAATACTTTAAGAATTACTGAAATTTTATAAAAATTATTCTAAATATATAGCTATATTTTTCTCTCCATCTTTATTAATTGACGCCCTATACATACCAGGAGTATTAAAATCCATTACTATATTTCCCTTATTGTCTATAGCAATCAGACCACCATCACCTCCAATTGAAGGAAGTTTTTTGTGGATCACTTTGAATACAGCCTCTTTTAATGATAAACCTTTGTATTCCATTAATGCTGAAATATCATAAGCAACAACAGATCTCATAAAATATTCGCCAGACCCTGTACATGAAATAGCACATGTTTTATTATTAGCATATGTTCCTGCTCCAATAATTGGAGAGTCTCCAATTCTTCCCCATTTTTTATTAGTCATTCCACCAGTAGAAGTGCCTGCAGCTAAATTCCCATTTATATCCATCGCCACACACCCAACGGTTCCAAATTTGGAAGGACTGTTTTTTTGTTTTTTTAGTTGATTGAATCTAAAATCAGTAAAGAAATACTCTTGTTCTACCATTTCTAAATTTTGCAATTTTGCAAATTCTTCTGCACCTTCACGGGAAAGAAAAACATGTTCTGAATTAGTCATTATAGAATGCGCAAGAGTAATAGGGTTTTTTATATATTTAGTCCCTGTAGAGGCCCCTGCATTAAGATTTTCACCGCTCATTATTGAAGCATCATGCTCAATGGTCCCTTGGTTAGTAAATACAGCTCCTTTGCCTGCATTAAATAGTGGCGAATTTTCCAAAATTTTTATAGTCTCTACAACAGCATCTGTACTGCTACCAGTAGATTTTAAAATTTCATACCCGTGACTTATTGCCTCGTCTAATTTTTCTATTATTAATTTTTCTTTTTCAATGGAGAGATCTCCTTTGAGGATTATACCAGCTCCGCCATGTATAGCAATTACAGGTTGACTAGCCTGGTCTTTACAGTTAAAGCAAATTAGCAGTATTATAAAGTAAATGAATCTCATTTAAATTAAATATTAGAAATCATTATCTTCGTTCAAGATAAAAATAATTTATTATGAAAATTGATATTTCCCTACAAAAATTAGGCATAGATGTTAATAA
>Ga0206679_10000936_pt1 | contig 24335 bp, 13 predicted proteins | sample M110012015metaG_FD_155464 | JGI IMG/M metagenome (GOLD analysis project Ga0206679, IMG submission 155464) | Ammonia-oxidizing marine archaeal communities from Monterey Bay, California, United States - M1 100m 12015 | ecosystem: Environmental > Aquatic > Marine > Intertidal zone | place: USA... | reverse complement strand
CTAAAAAATGATGCTTCACCAAGCAGACCCGTATTGTATCAAAAAAAGAGAAAAGAAATTAGTGGGATTAAATAAAAGAAGAACAGGGCTTCTCATACATTTGCCCGATGGGCTTCTTAAAACTATTAAACTCTTATCAAACTATAAAATAAACGTATCGCACAGAAAGGCGAACGTAAATAATGCATAAGAAGATACCTGTTCCGTACCTCAAAGATATTAATATTTATTCAATATAAACCTATTTAATTAATTTTTATCACCAGGTATTTGTTGATAAAAGCAGAGGTGCTAGTCTGGGAATCACGACAGTATTCTCATCTAAAATTAAAAAAGGCCGCGTTAGCGACCTTAATTTTATTGATTGTTTGTGTTACTCCATATTTGGTTTAAGGTACAGGAACTTCTTATGCAATTGACCCGGGCGGGTCGACTAAAACTATTAAACTCTTATCAAACTAGAAAATGAAACTGCTTCTCCAAGCAGTTCTTGTAATCGCATAAGAAGTTACCTGTGTCTCTCCTTATTTCTATTGTAAATGTAGAAAGTTACTTGGGTTCTGACTTGCTCAATGAATATTTATGCCTTGACACTGAAAATATGGGTGTTTTTGGTTAATATTTAATTTATAGCAAATTACGAATCAAAGGAAATCCTTCCGTTTATCCATGCTGAATCAAGCTGAACAGCTTGTTTCTTATAGAAATTAATGGCAATATCATTCCAATCTAGAACCTGCCAATCTAATCTCTTTGCTTTAATCGATTTAGCGATTTCAATGGTTTCTTGAAATAGTAATGATCCAATGCCGTGTTTTCGATAATTCTCTTTTACATAAAAATCCTCTAAATAAAGACATTTCCCTTTCCAGGTAGAATAAGAAATGTAAAAAAGAGTAAAGCCCACGACTTCATTATTGTACGTAGCAACTAATGCATCGCATATATTATCTTCAAATAGATGTTCTTTAAGTTCACTGATTGTAATAGAGACTTCTTCCGGCGCTTTTTCGTATACGGCCAATTCTTTGATTAATTCGTAAATGGCTATTTCATCTCCTGTCTGAGCTTTTCTTATTTGTATCATTGAACACCAGCTAGATTAAATCTTATTTTAAACCCAGTATTTATATTACCTGTTGGATAACTGGTTTGTACTTTTGGAGTATTCAGGTTTTGATCATAATAGAACATAAGTGTTAAATTATTTGTAAGATTATAATCTGCAGAAATCTTGATGGACATTGTTCTCTGACCTGCTGTAGCCTGATTGGTGTTTTCCACAATTTTTCGGATTACTGTTAAATTATCTCTAAATGAAAAATCAAATTTGATATTTACATCACTCGATTTTACATTTTTGAAAGGCAGCTTTACGTCTTTTATTCTGGCTGCAGTTCCAATTACAATTTCCTCAGAAAGAGATTCTGTAATCTGATTATTACTTAATGCCAGTGTTGATTGACGGTCCTTTTTATATTCAAACCTCGTTTGTAAGGTATGTCCAAATATTTTCCAGCTTGCATCAAGACCAATTAGCGGTGAAAACCGTTCTGAAAGCACTACGTTTTGAATCTGCATGTCAGGAATATAATTGTTGTCTAGATCCAGAGCAGTTAGGTTGCCTTGAGCATCGCTTGTTGAATTTAAGTTGGTTTGCATTCCGTTAACAGAAACTGTTGAGCTATACCCATGTCTGAGGATAAAAGATTTGAGGAATTTTTTTGTGAATTTGTATTTTGTCAATCCACTATAATTTATGGACCAGTTTGGCAAAGGAATATTTTGTAATGGATCAATATTTCTGCTGTTTATTTCAGAATTATTAAAAGCGGTCATGAAAGCACCCAAAACAACTTCTTGTTGAGTGCCAGAATAGCCAGAATAATATCCATTCGAGCCTAAAATAGAGGAATTAGGATTTGAGCTACCAACCAGCTGAGAAACCTCTGTTCTATTGTCAAGGAGATTTTGAAATACACTGGATTGGTACTCTGCTCCTTGTGGAGCAAACGCTGTTCCCCATGTAATTGTAGAATAAGTCAAGGTAGCCGTCTCGAATTGACTTTGTCCTTCAAACTGAGCTGTAGATTCATTCCACCTATAGAATTCCCCTGAATTGCTGGAATAGTTTCTATTTAAATTCAAATCAATATTCACATCCTTAAATGGTTCTAATGTAGCTCGCATAGTTAAATTTGAGGTATGAGTAGTAGCATATTGGGTATTTAAGTTTTCATTTTGAACCAGCCAGTTGTTTTCAGTCGAAACATGCGCAATGCTATATCCATTTTCTCTTCCAAACACATCGTAGCCCTGTCGTCCAAACACAAAACTCGATAGATTTGTTGTAGACGAATTCATACCTAAAAACCTGGACTCTTCTCCATAACCAGGCAGTATCGTACCATCATTTAAGCTATAGGTCCCAGAAACATTGCGGACAGTCATCAATAACCTGGCAAAGAATCCAGCTATTTTTGGAACTTTGCGTTTTGCGCGTTCTTCTTTGCGAACTTTCTTTTTGTGTGCCCTGTTCTTTTTCTTGTAAGCTTTTAGCTCGTCTCGATTCATCGAATCAAGTGGTTTATCAGGTTTAAGATCTTCAACTCTAATCCACTCCCATTTGGTTTTTTCCTTTTTATTATTTGAGTTTGCATCTTCACTATCGGATGAACCACCCTGTCTATTTCTGGGGGTAATCCTTCCTCTGGAGCTCCTTCCATCTGCAAGTACTTTTTTCAAAAAGGGCATTTTATTATATAAGTTGACAAAGTTGGCTTGTGTCGTTGCGTTTAAATTTCTACTATTCTGAATGGTATTTCCAAAATCACTTTGACCCAATGGAGCTCGGGCCCAATTATAGCTACCAGTGTATTTTATATTGGTACTTAACCAATTAGTGAGAGGGAATTTTTCAAAAGGAATTTTATAGTTAACAGAAAAATTGTGATTGTATTCCATGGTTTTCCCAAAAGTTGACATTTGAGACCTTATAGTATCAAGAATCTCGCGATACCCTTCAGGATTATTAATCCGATCCACGCTATTATTTCCTTCCTCAAAAATAGACTTGTTCGAAGCCGTAAAGCTTGTCTTTAAATTTCTTGTGATATCATAACCGATTTGGTAGTTTCTATTCCAGTCAAATCGCTTCAAAAATATCGGTTCAAATTCAAAATCAGGAACGAGATTATTTCGAATATGTCTTTCATTATATATTCGGGAGTAGTCATTAGTAAATGAAATATTCTTAGGCATTAAGAACAGATTGAAATCTTTAATAAGCTTCAGGTATTTCGATTTTTGGACGGGTTTCCATTTTTTGAAGGGTTGAAAAGGTTTGCCTTTGAATGTATAATTATAATTCAATGCTCCAGTCCACGTTTTTGTTAGATCCTTCTTGGTATTGAAATCTCTTTGAAGGTTTTCAGAAAAAGCATAGCTGGCAGCCCAATTGGAGATTCTCCAAAAATGATTTTTCGACCCGGCTTTTGCTTCTTTTCGAACATTAGAAAAGTTAAAAGATTTTCTCTCGTTAAAATCCTGACCCAATTTTGCTCTTTCTTTTCTTGTGTCAGGGTCGTAATCAGATAATTTGATGTCTGGGTTATACGGATCATATTCGGGGTTGATAATTCCCAGGGAATATCCATAAAAGAAGGGCAATGATACACGAGCCTGCTTTCCAAAAAATTGCCCTAGCTGTACACTGGAATTAAAGTCAAATCCTATTTGCTCAAATCGCTGTCTGTCCTGAACCCGACTATCTACACTTCCCCAGTTAATTCCTGAATAATTCCCAGATGCATTAATATTGGCAAAATCAGCCAGCTTCACCTGCATTTGACCTACAGCTGCCGAACCTCCTTCGCTCACAAAGTCTGTTAGCCTCAATTCATTAATCCACGCGATGACACATTCAGATTCTCCATCATCTGGTTGCCAAATGTTATTTGGGTCATTTTTTAAAGGATTTCGAACTCCTACCATGATTGTTTTGAGCCCCTGAAGATTCGGACTTCCCTTAACTTTGATTCTTCGATTGCTGTTTTTGGGGTCAGTTTTAGAATATTCCACTACATAAGAAATTCCATTTGCTCCCTGCTCAATGTCTTCATTTCTATCTTTTTTAAGCTGTATCAAGTCATCAAATACAATTTCTATGTTATTGCTTTCGGGCCAAATATCTTCCGGTGTCGTAGCACCCCAGAGTGTTACGTCCAATGGGAGCTCATATTCATAATAATTATCTACAAAGTCAGTCCCTAACCTGATGAACATGGTAAGGTCTTTGTCTTTTAATGTATTTGGAATGACCTCTTCGGCATGAGCAAACATTTTTAATTTTTGATAGGTCCGTACATCGAATTGTACATTTCGATACGCTGCTCTTGCATCTCCATCCTGAAGATTACAGACCTCCAACACTAAAGATTGCTCATTCATTTGTCTTTGATATACCTGCGAAGGATCAATTTCTCTCACAATTCCAGGTGGAATTTCATATTTTATGGGACTTCTCTGGTCATTTTCTTCCACATTTACCGCACCAATATTAAAGGTCGTTAGGTTAGGATCCTGCTGTATGCTCAGGCCGGGCTGGCTGAGATCTTCTAGGAATCTTCTCCATTCACCACGAATAAGCTCCAGACGGGCAAACCTCAATACCACCTCTTCGTCAAAATTCTTTAAAAACATTCGCATGAATCGGATGGATCTAAAGTCCTGAATTCCATTCACCTTTTTTTCAAAGTCAGCCAGAGGCACTTTAAACTGATACCAGGTTTCTGTTTTACTTCCATTTTGATACACCTGTTTATTAGTGATGTAGTTTTGCCCTACTTCCTGAAGGTCATTAGGTCTCATGCTGACCTTATATTGAAAATAGCTTTCGGTTTCAGATAGGTTGTTGTCTTGGTTAATGTCTTCAATGTCAGGCATATTTGTTCCCTGAGTGGGATAACCATCTGCATTTGCTGTATCAGACATTTCTGTAGTAGGGGAGTTCCCTTCCATCCCATTGAATGCCTTATATCTATTAAGGATATCTGCCTCAATATTGTCGTAGTTGTCATCCAGGTAATAATTGTAATCGTCACTCGATGGGTCTTCAATCATTCTTGCTTTGGTGGCACCCGTTAAATTAGGGTGGTTATTGACCCATGATACATAATTTTCAAAGGCAATCTGTTCTTGACTGTTGTCCCATCCGTCAAGTCCAATATCCTGATTCAATCGAGATGCGGGATCATTATCAAAAGCATTCACTACAACCTGCTGAGTTGAAATTCTTGCCCAGTCTGTAGTATCAATATTGTCATTTATAGAAACGCCCTGTGGAGGTAAACCATTTTCAAAACTCTTTCTCGAGTCAGGAAGGACATCTTCAGAGACATTACCTAAATTAAAATACAAATCTCCTCCATTGTGAAAGGCCATAGTATCTACTCCTTCTGCGTCATCATTAAATGGGTCCAGCACCCAGAATTGGATAAATTCAATATTCGCCAATTCAAAATCATTGGTGGTTAGGCCCCGCATAATTCCTCCCCATCTGTTTTCTGGGTCCACAAATCTTCCAAGGGTATCCACGGTATTTGTGGTGTCGTAATTATACATCCCTCGTTCTTCTGGGTAATACGCCAATTCAAGAATAGGAATATTCTGTATTGATCCATACTGCTGTTGAAGATTTGGGAAGATATCTATCTGGTTGACTAATCTCATCCTGCTGTCTCCCAGGATTGCGCCACCATTTTCTTTAATATGCTGAGGTGTCAACGAATTGCTTTGGTAAAAAATAGGATCAATAACATACCAGGATGTTTTAGCCCTTTTGAAACCAGCCGAAAGGTCTTTTTTAGTTGCTTCGGGAAACAGACTGGGTTGTCCCTGAGGAATGGATGACAGCCTCCAGGCCGTAACGGACCTGAGGTCAATAGCACTTTGTGCCGCCTCAAAATCATCGATATAGGATGTTCCTTCCTTGTTTATAGCTCTCGGCTGACCGGGTATAAGATGAGCCACTTCTCCCGTGAAGGACATAGTGGATTTTTGTGTGGTCGATATCACAGGAAGTAAATCAACCAGCTTGGTCAAAAAGGGCAGCTCCGTTCGGAAAGCCAAATCTGCACCAATTACATTATTTTTAAAAGGTTCACTACCAAAATCGACTTTTTGAGTGATGGGTCTTTCCATCATTCGTATCCATGTCCCACCAATCTTGAGTTTATCACTGAATCGATACTGATAATGCCCTCCAATCATTGATCTGGCCTGAAACCCAAATACAGAATTGCTTTCAATACTTATTTTTATTGGAGTATTAGATTCAAGAATTCCGGTATTCAATATTTTCACTCTTCCGAAGGCATAATCCACAGTGTAATCTACTCCTTCTACAAGCCTTATTCCTCCTGCAGTTACTGTTACGGACCCTTCTGGTACAGACATCACGTTAAGGGGGATATCTGAGGTTATAGAGGATTGGTATTCTCCTTTGAACAGGAATCTATTTTTGCTTGGAATCTGCTGGGCAGCAGTTTTTGTGGAGTCATACAGTTCATAATAGGACACTTTGTCTACTGTAATTTCCGGAATTCCAGCTGCAGTTAATTTGTCTGCGAGAGTTTGACCAAAAGGTTCAATGGTAGAGAAAAATATGCGACCGTTCTTTTTATTGATAGTTCCTCCATTATCTATTTTATTACCGACTTGATTAAAAGGTGCAAAATCAAATACACCATCTGAAAAAGGCTGGTTATTCTGATTGATTTTGTCCATATCAATCAGAGTAACAATTTGTTTATTATCTACACCGTCTAAAGGAATTATAGGAAGCTCAACTGATGTTTCAGGATTATTGTAAAGAATGTCGATTTTAAATCCCAGCTGATCTACCTGATATGCGCCTATGGAGTACACATTTTTCATCATCAAATCCCATACTTTATTGTTCGGGTTTGTGATTGTTGGCTTGAGTAACTTTAAGATTAACGCATCCTGACCGGTCGAACCATCTGTGGAAAATTCTCCAACCTGATAGGCATCTCCTCTATACGTATATTCATAAGCTACGCATAACACCTCATCATTATTCAAGGGGCTGTTCAAAGAAATGTAACCCAGCAGTGCATTATAGGTGTAGTCACTCTGTTCTAGTCTTCGTGCGTTTTCAAATTTCTCGTATTCAACTGCCTGATTAAAAGGACCTGGTGAAGTGAACTGGGAGCTAAGGGTACTCACTGAATTCGCAAAACTTCTAATAAGAGGTTGACTTGCAGCCCATTCATAAAGCCCATTTGATTCATTTCTAGGAATGATATCAGAAGAATAATTACCAGGATTTCCCTGACAGTTTTCCTCCTTGGATTCTCCTAAATCGGCGAATGCGATGACATTTCTTGTGTTTTCAATCGTGTTGTTTCTGTTTGTCACCCATACCTCTATTCTTGTAATATACATGGTGGAATTTACAACCGGAAGAGTAGACATTGCTTCATCATAATGCTGCTGGTGATACAGATTTAGGAAGTAGTGTCGATTGGCCTCGTAATTGTCGGCGGTGAGCTCGAACTCCTGAACCTGTGACTTGCCGCTCACGTTAATTTCATTTCTTTTTCCCTTGGAAGATGCTGCAATGAGATCGACAGTTGCTCTACCGAATTTAAGCTGTGTCATCGCACCAAATAATGTTTGAGATCCCTGAATCAAAGAAGTAGGCAATTCCAGCGCCACGTTTCCTAAAGAAATTTTTTGAAGTATTTGATCTTCATCTCCAGTATGTTCCAGTTTTGAAATGTTTTCGAAATCAAAAGAAGCCTGTGTATTGTATTTCGCGCCAATTTTTAGTTTAGTCCCAATTTGACCAACAATATCCATATTGATGTTCTGCTGAAAGTCAAAACGAGTGACCCGTCTTTGTCTCATAGGAAGAAGTGGATTATCATATCTTGATGAATTTAGACCTAAGGCCAATTCAATATTTCCCTGAGGTTTAATAGTGATTTGATCCGATCCGAAAAAGTTCTCAAAGGCTTTACTTCCAATTTTAATTGGAAGCTCAAATGCCCTGCTTTCTTCGTTTTCCTCCTCAATGATTTCCAGCCAATCCTGAGACATGGATTTCTCTCTTTTGTATTCAAGATATTCTTCGAGAGTCATTAGAGAGGGGTTTCTATAATTCAATCCATTTCCAAGGGTCTCAGAGAAAATAAATGAACCGGTTATAGGGTCATAGGTAATATTCTGATTCAAGGAACTTGGATCTCCCAAATCAAAACTTTGATCATCCACCTGGAAAGGATTCAAGGGATTATAAATTGGAAAAGGTAAATCAAAGGGATTATTCTGGGCAAATGAAGAAAATCCTAAAAGTAGAAACAAGAAGATGTAACTCCTCTTTAAAAGAATTTGATATGTACGACGAATTGTGCTCAATCTACAGTTGCTTCAACGCTTCTTTTATCAGCTCTTCGACAGATTTTTCACCAGAATCCAACTTGTTTAAAGTTTTCTCTGCGGCTTTTTTGTCGAAACCTAAAGAAACTAAAGCATTTAACGCGTCAAATCTGTTTGTATTGTTTGTATTGGCAATATTTTCGTGCTCCGTATTAAATCTTATAACTTTTCCTTTTAAATCGATAATTACTCTTTGAGCAGTTTTTGCACCAATCCCTTTCACACTCTGGATTGTAGCCACATCGTCAGACTGAATTGCATGGGCAACTTCAGCAGGAACTAAAGAAGAGAGCATGATCATCGCCGTATTTGGACCAATTCCAGAAACACTAATCAATAAATTAAACATGTCCCGTTCTTCTTTTGAATAGAAACCATATAGGATCTGAGCATCTTCACGAACAATTAATTTTGTGTAGACCTTAACAAATTCATCATCGCTCATCGAGCTGAAGGTATTTAAGGAAATTTTTATTTCATACCCCACACCATTACAATCAACAATTAGCTCTGTTGGGTTTTTTTCAATCAGCTTCCCTTGTATTTGCGCAATCATTTTTATTTATTTTAAGCGTGTATAACGGCTATTTTCACCATGTTGTGTATTTCTCTAACACTTGCTCCCAGTTGAAGAACATGTATAGATTTATTTAAACCAATCAATATAGGACCAACGGCATCACCATCAGACATCTGCTGCAATAATTTATACGAGATATTTCCTGATGAAAGATTTGGGAAGATCAAGGTATTCACCTCTTTATTGGCCAATTGAGAGAACGAAAATTTATCGTTCATTAGCTCCGAGTCCAAAGCAAAATTTGCTTGAACTTCACCATCTACAATAATATTTGGATGATTTTTATGAAGTATATTGACAGCTTCAGACATCTTATCGGCATCTTCACCTGGCGCTGAACCAAAATTAGAATAGCTTAATAAGGCAATTTTTGGTACAATGTTAAATTTTCGGATGGTCTTGGCGACATTCACTGTAATCTCTGCTATTTCCTCTGCGCTTGGATTGAGATTTATGGTAGTGTCAGCTAAAAATAAGGGTCCCCTTTTTGTATTTAAAATATACATTCCGGACATTATCTGGACATCTTTTTTCAATCCCACAGAATTGATGGCAGGTTTTATACATGAACGATAGCCTCTGGTTACACCGGTTATCATAGCATCTGCATCCCCTTGATTTACCATCATTGAACCAAAGTAGTTACGCTCACGCATAATTTGAATTGCTTCAAATTCCGTAAACCCTTTTCTTTTCCTTTTTTCAAAAAAGGCTTTACCATAGCTTATTCTTGTCTCTTTTTGCTCTTCCGATTTAGGGTCAATAATTTGAACTTCAGGTAATTCTATGGCAAACTCTTCCATAAGCTCAGAAATAATATTTTTCTTTCCTAATAGGATGGGAATGGCAACTCCTTCTTCAAAGGCCATTTGTGCAGACCTTAAAATTTTAATATTGTCAGCTTCTGTAAAGACTACTTTTTTGATGTTGTTTTGCGCCTTAATGGTGATATTTCGCATTAATTTATTGTCTAAACCAAGACGCTTTTTTAGATGGTGTTCGTATTGTTCCCAGTCTTTTATGGGATGCTTGGCCACTTTTGATTCCATTGCAGCTTTAGCTACGGCTGGAGCAACTGAGTATATGAGTCGAGGGTCTAGGGGTTTGGGAATAATCTGGTCTCGTCCAAATGAAATATTCTTACCTCCGTAGGCCTCTATGACCTCTTCTGGAATAGATTCCTTGGCTAATAAAGCGATGGCTTTAACAGCAGCTAGCTTCATTTCTTCGTTAATGGTTGTCGCTCTGACATCCAATGCACCTCTAAAAATAAAAGGAAATCCTAAGACGTTATTTACCTGATTGGGATGGTCAGATCTTCCAGTCGCCATGATGATATCTTTTCGAACCGAGGTAGCCAGTTTGTATGAGATTTCAGGTTCTGGATTTGCCAGAGCAAATACAATAGGATTTTTAGCCATTTTGGCTACCATATCTTTTGATACAAGACCTCCTCTGGACAAGCCCAGAAATACATCTGCTTTTTTGAAACAGTCTCCAAATTCAACGGATTTATTATGTACAGCAAAATAGGCCTTCATCGGATCGAGATCCTTTCTGTTTTTGCATAACAATCCTTTAGAATCAAACATATAGATATTTTCAATCTTCACTCCAAGTGAAAGGTAAAGCTGCGCACAGGATAGTGCAGATGCTCCTGCTCCTGAAACCACGACTTTTATTTTTTCTATTTTTTTGTGGGCGAGCTCAAGGGCATTGAGCAAGGCTGCAGAAGAAATAATAGCTGTCCCATGCTGGTCGTCATGCATTATAGGAATATTCAATTCTTCCTTAAGACGCTTTTCTATTTCAAATGCTTCTGGCGCTTTTATATCTTCTAGGTTGATTCCGCCAAAAGTAGGAGCAATGGCCTTTACAGTTTGAATGAACAATTCTGGGTCTTTTGCGTCAATTTCTATATCAAAAACGTCAATATCTGCGAAGATCTTAAAAAGCAATCCCTTCCCTTCCATTACCGGTTTTGAAGCCTCGGGACCGATATCCCCAAGCCCCAGTACTGCAGTGCCATTTGAGATGACTGCCACCAAATTTGACTTGCTGGTATATTTATAGACATCTTCAATATTTTCGGATATTTTCAGACATGGTTCAGCAACGCCTGGCGAATATGCCAGAGATAAGTCTCTTTGTGAAGCATAAGGTTTTGTAGGGACTACCTCAATTTTCCCAGGCTTGCCTCCAGAATGATAATCCAGAGCATCTTGTTTTCTTACTTTAGACATGTAGAATTGTTAAGGGCACAAAGATATAAATTACGACGCGCATAGCGCCAATTAGGGATTCTTTTACGAGGTACTTTTTATCAGCTTGAGTTAAAGGTTCGGAAATAAAGCTGATGGATCTTTGGATTCAAACAACATCTCATCTGGATTTTCCAGTAATTCTTTCACGCTGACTAAAAATCCTACAGATTCTTTTCCGTCAATAACCCTGTGATCGTATGAAAGAGCTACAAACATAATGGGGCGAATTTCAACCTTTCCATTTATAGCTACAGGCCTTTCCACAATATTGTGCATTCCCAGAATAGCAGATTGAGGTGGATTTATAATTGGAGTAGAGAGCATAGATCCAAATACACCACCATTGGTTATGGTGAAAGTCCCTCCCGTCATTTCATCAGGCGTAATTTTTCCGTCTCGGGCTTTAACAGCAAGTCTTTTAATATCAGCTTCAATTTCGTGTAAGGCCATGGCTTCTGCACTGCGAACAACTGGAACCATTAATCCTTTTGGCGAAGAAACAGCAATTCCAATATCTGCATATTCATGCAAGATCATTTCTTTGCCGTCAATCTGTGCATTTACTGTCGGGAAAAGTTTCAGGGATTCCGTAACCGCTTTTGTGAAGAAAGACATAAAGCCTAAACCAACTCCATATTTGTCAGCAAAAGCCTCTTTATATTTTTTTCTAAGATCCATAATGGGTTTCATGTCAACCTCATTAAAAGTAGTTAACATGGCCGTTTCATTTTTAACCGCAACAAGTCGCTGGGCTATCTTTCTTCTGAGCATAGACATCTTTTCTCTGGATGTCTTTCTTCCTTCGGCTTCAACTAAAATATCACCTGATGACAGCGCATTTAGCACATCGCTTTTCGTGATTCTTCCGTCTTTACCACTTCCGGATATTTGATTGGATTCAATTCCATTTTCTTTCATTAGCTTGGCCGCTGCAGGAGAAGGGACACCTGTTGCGTACGTTTGCTCTGTTGGAGTAGGATCATTTTCTGAATGATCGGATTCGGGTGCAGCATGCTCCACTTTTTTGACCTTAGGGATATCTTTAGGTTTTTCTGCACTCGTATCAATAGTACAAACCACCTGACCTACCTTAACAACATCACCTTCTTCCGCCTTAAATTCAATGATTCCACTTTCTTCTGCAGGCAATTCCAATGTGGCTTTATCAGAATCTACTTCGGCTATGGCCTGGTCTTTTTGGACGTAATCCCCTTCATTGACCAACCAGGCAGCAATTTCTACCTCAGAAATTGATTCCCCAGGACTTGGAACTTTCATTTGTAATACACCCATATCCTAATTCACTTTTAATTAATTACCTTCAATTTGCATACGAAAAGAGTTTTTCAAAAAGTACTTCCAGTCTTTTTTCGTGAAGATTTTTTGATCCTTCAGCACTTGCAGCACTTGCAGGTCTGGAGATTCCTATAATATTTTCATTCCGAAGCTGCATAGCCACATGGGTCCATGCTCCCATATTTGCCGGTTCTTCTTGAGCCCATATTATATTCTTCGCTTCATATTTTTTCATAATTGCCTCGACTTGATTCTCAGGCCAAGGGTATAATTGTTCTATACGCACAAATGCCATATTCTCCACTTTCAGATCTTTAGCTCTTTGTTTCATTTCGTAATAGATTTTACCAGAACATAAAACCAAACTATCTACTTTTTTAGCATTTACATCAGAATCATCAATCACCTCATGAAATGAACCGGTAGTCATTTCTTCTATTTTTGAGGTAGCCATTGGATGTCTAAGAAGTAGTTTCGGAGTGAATACAACTAATGGTTTTCTAAATTCTCTTTTTAGCTGTCTACGCAAAACATGAAAATAATTAGCTGGTGTGGATGCATTTACAATCTGCATGTTGTGGTCTGCACATTGTTGTAGAAAACGTTCTATCCTTCCGCTGGAATGTTCAGCTCCCTGACCTTCGTACCCATGAGGTAGCAATAGCACAAGTCCGCTTGGCGTAGCCCATTTGTCCTCCCCCGCGGAAATAAACTGATCGACCACAATTTGTGCACCATTGAAAAAATCTCCAAATTGAGCCTCCCATATCGTAAGCTCATTTGGAGTGGCCAATGAATATCCATATTCAAAACCCAATACCCCATATTCACTCAAAAGAGAATTGTAGATGGAGAAAGTCGCTTGATCTTTAGACAATAAATTTAGTGTCTCTATTTGTTCCTCATTATCTTCTGTAATGACCACTGCATGACGATGTGAAAAGGTTCCGCGTTCCACATCTTGTCCTGAAATCCGGATTGCATGGCCTTCGGTAAGTAACGAAGCATAGGCCAGCATTTCTGCACAACCCCAATCCAGTGAATTTTCTTCGAAGGATTTAAGACGTTCGTTAAATATTTTTCCGATTTTTCTGAAATATTTATTTCCTGAAGGAAGTGTGGATAGCTTTTTACCAAGAGATTTTAATGTTTTAATCTGAACTCCGGTAATAGGAGATTTGATAAAATCTTTATCCGTACCGTATCTCATCTTTTTCCAGGTCTTACTTAGAAAATCATGAACCAGTGCTTTTTCGGACTCTCTGGCAAGACTAAATTCTTTTTCCAGATATTCTACATAGCCGTTTTCAATCTCAAGGGCATCCTCTTTTGTAAGATGTCCAGCACTTTCCAGTTGTTGAAAGTAGATTTCTTTTGGATTGGGATGTTTTGAAATCAGGTTATATAGTTTGGGTTGAGTAAACTTTGGTTCATCCCCTTCATTATGTCCATATTTTCTATAGCAAAGAAGATCAATAAAAATGTCTCGATGAAAAAGCTGGCGGTATTCTATTGCAATTTCAACTGCAATAATTACAGCTTCAATGTCATCACCATTTACATGAAATACTGGACATAAGGTGGTTTTAGCGACATCTGTGCAATAGGTGGAAGATCTGCCGTCCAGATAATTTGTCGTAAATCCGATTTGATTATTTACAATTAGATGAATTGTACCTCCCGTTCTGTACCCATCGAGCTGCGCCATCTGAATGGTTTCGTAGGCAATTCCTTGTCCAGCGATTGCAGCATCTCCGTGGATAAGTACGGGACAAACTTTTGATTCATCTTTAAATACGTGATCAATTTTAGCCCTTGCAATACCGCCTACCACGGTATTTACTGCTTCCAAATGAGAAGGGTTTGGAGCCAAAGTCAAATCAACATTTTTCCCGTTTTCAAGAGTAACTTCAGAGGTAAATCCTTGATGATATTTTACATCGCCGTCGAATGTGGTTTCAAAGTCAAATTCTTTTCCTTCGAATTCCGAAAAAATATCTTTGGGTCTTTTTTTGAAAATATTTGTCAGTGTATTGAGTCGTCCGCGGTGTGCCATACCCATTATAAAATCCTTCACGCCAAGCTCTGACCCTTTGCCAAGTAGTGCGTCCAAAGCAGGAATAAGAGATTCTCCTCCTTCAATCGAAAATCTTTTCTGACCTACAAATTTTTTTGCTAAAAAAGACTCAAAACCGTGTGCTTTTACCAAAGTTTTAAATAGCTTGAGTTTTCTTTTTTGATCAATCGTTGGCCGGTTTTTGATCTCAATTTTGTTTCTGAACCACTCCTGTCTTTCAGGTCCGCGTATATACATATACTCAATGCCGATGGACTGACAGTAGGTCAATTCGAGATGCTCAATGATCTCATGTAAGGTGGCGGGTCCGATATTCACCTGTTCACCAGCTTGAAAAACCGTATTGAGGTCTTCTTCAGCAAGACCGAAGTTTTCAATTTTAAGGTCAGGGGAGTACTGCCTTCTTTCCCTTACTGGATTTGTTTTGGTAAATAAATGCCCTCTTGAACGGTATCCGTTTATCAGATTTAAAACCTTGAACTCTTTTTGAAAGTTTTCTGGAATATCACCAGATTCTTCATAATTGGCAAAAGCAAATTCAAATCCTTCAAAGAACTTTTTCCAACCAAGGTCTACACTATCCGGATTTTTTTGATACGCTTTATATAAATAGTCTATTGCACTTGGATCGGCATTGCCGATGTATGATAATTTATCCATCAAATCAGAATAATAACTGTTACAAAGTTATTAATTTACTGAATGCAAATGCACATATTTTCAACAATAATTCTTATGTAAAAATATTCTTTGTGGGAACGCTTAGAATGGCGAAAATTAGAATAGTAAGAACCTCAGGTTCATTGATTTTACTCTTTTTAGAGTAAAAGTCAAAACGGTTTAATTTTGGAACTCACTTTTTTGAGGAGATTTAGTGTGGAGTTGTAATATTATTTTGTGCAAGAAGCTTTTTGTTCTCAATTTGAAATTTTCTTATTTCAACGATTTCTCCATCTGTTTTAAGAAGAAGAAAGTAATTGCCGTCTTCAAGATAGTTAAGATGAATTTGTTTGGTCCCATCAGTGGGAATAGACGGGATGAGAATATGGTAATCTGAACGAAGTTCCAGTTCATTGACTTCCACGTTTTCCCAATGGATTGTAACGCTTTCAGAAGAAACTGCCGGAGCTTCATTTTCATAATACGGAAGCGTTTTGTCTTGTTGTGATAATGGAGAAGCTAATAAGGAAAGGGCGAAGATAAATGTTGGAGTCATGATGTTAAATTTTGCTTGTTGTGTATCCAAAGATGGTCTATTGTTATTGAAAAAGTTTAACTCATCACCTCTCTATTTGGTAAAATACACCTTCTTCATCACACACAGGTACGTAGATCTACGTATGGTTCGAGATGTAAATTACGTAAGGCACAAAAAAAGGGCCCGAAGGCCCTTATATATGAATCTTTTGATTAATTGTTATTCTTTGACAAATTGCTTAACAACTGAATTTGTACCAGTGCCTATACGGATGTGGTATACTCCATGTGCATAACTACTCAGGTTAATCTGAACCGCAGTTTTCGAATCAACATCAATAGCTTCGATAAGCTTTCCTGTAATATCCATTACTACTAATTCTTCAATATCCTCAGCTACACCAGATAGATCAACATGTAAAAAATCATTTGAAGGGTTCGGGTAAATCCTGATCGCATTTAAATTATCCTCATTAAGTTCCACATTTCCGGCGGCGATGTTAATGCTGTAATCTTCAGCCTCACCGTAGGTGCTCTCTCCACAAGGTACAATGTCTCCGTCTGGCTGATAAGAAATACGTGTTCTCATTGCTACCTGTCCTGTTGTTGCCGATGCCGGAATTGTAAATGTGAATTGATTACTCCATCCCGCTTCAACTAAGACGTATCCTACCTGTTCTCCGGCGTCATCAAAATCCAGATCATCGTTGTAATCAATCCATATAGCAATTTCATCATCTAAATATGCCTGGCCTATTGTTGTACCCACGGCCGATGTAATAGTCGCTGTATATGTACTTCCAATGTCCAGAGTAGTTGAAATTGAAAGGTAATTTCCGTATCCTCCAGTTGAGCATTGTGTGCTATTGTCGATTGTATTCAAGGCCACATTAGCAATATATTCATCACACGCTGCTGAGCTTGCTTCACACGGTGTCGAAGCTTCTTCCACTGTAATATAATTGTTTTTGGTCTCCGTGTCTGAACCAAACGAATTGGAAGCAGTTAAAGAAATAGTATATTGCCCATTAGTATTAAAAGTGACCTGAGGGTTTTGAGAGGAAGCATTTGTGCCTCCTGCAAATGCCCAGCCGGTTCCAGGTGCAATGGACCAAGCCCAATTATCAGGAACCCCAGTCGTAATGTCGGTAAATGTAACCGTAGATCCTGGAGTGACATTTGTGGCACTCGCTACAAAATCAGTTGTAGGAGCCGTTGGAGCTGAACAGGGATCAGCAGAACCACTCAAGGTCAAGACACTGGAATTAATGGGATCTAACCATGGCTTTAATCTTTCGTCATTTGGTGTTCCATTGGAAGCCCAATGATAAGACATTTTCCCATACGCGTCAGGTGAAGTTGGTGTATTGCAATACGAACTTCCTCCTGTAAGAGTTCCGATTATCTGACCACTATTATTGAATAATGGAGAACCTGAAGAACCTCCTTCAGTTACTCCGTGTCCATTTGCATTTGAAGACCAAGACAATTGCCAGTGAGAACCTCCCGCAGATCCCCATGACGTACTTGAAGTATTTCCATTAAAGGTGGATATTTTTTTAATGTCTCCAGCAGGGTGATGTATTCCTGCTCCTCCATTCGTAGAGGATGTATTAGCATTCCAACCATTCCAATATGCGTTGAAATTTGCAGATTTAAGAGTAGAAATGGTACTGCTTTCATTGCTGGCTGCACCCAATTGGACCAATAAAAAATCTGAACCGGAATTTCCTCCGCCGTCATTGGAATCTGAAATTCGAAAGCACCCTGTAATATAATGGTCATCTAAAGTACCGGCAGTTGATGGATTAGTGCAGTTGGGAGATTCATATCTGAAATAAAATCTCCATTGATTCATGTTTGAAGTGGTTGAATTCAAACCACAATGCAATGCCGTAAGAAAATAAGGTTTACAGTTTTGAGCTGTGTTGTTCACCAGAGATCCGGTACACCAGCCAGCCTGACTTCCCTCCACCACATATATACGTGCCACACCGTCCTTCTCGTCCTGCCATGAATCACCAACTGGTGAACAATTGACATTTACTTCACAGGCATCAGACTCATTTATTTTTTGAGCATTTGGATTTCCTGTTGAACGATAGTTATAGACAATTCTGTCCATAAATAATTCAGAAGCCTGTGTATTTGGCGGTTCGTATAGATTTAAGATTAAATCATCACCGAAACATAGCGCAGCATTTTGCATATGATGATTAATCACATCTCTACTTGTTAATGGGGAGTGTACCAAATAGCCATCTGTGTTTCGTATAGTAAGTACGGATTCACCGTACAGGATGAATTTTGAAAACAAAAAGCTTAATGCTTCAGCTCCTTCAGATTTGATTCGGATTTCCCAATTGGATGAGCCGTCGTCATTCATTGTGTGTTTTCCGAAATCTATAGGGTTAATATTTGATTCAAGACATACACCAATTCTATATAATTCCCCATGTTTATCTCTTTCCACGTCTTGAGCATGAATAAGATTTAAATCTGGAGCTGAGAACTCAGCGGTTGGAATTTCTTTTAAATTGTCGATTTGTTGAATAGCTAAGGTTTTGCCTTGTGATAAACTGAATAGGGATAATTGAAGACAAAACAGAAGGGTAAAAAGATTTCTCATAGTTTATGATTTGTTAAATTTGTGACACAAATATAATGTATGTTAATCATAAATTAAAATGAAGAAAATTTGTTTAATTGAGGACGAAGAAAATATCGTTGAAATTATTAAGTTCAACCTAGAGCTGGAAGGATTTTCTGTTCATCCAATTTTAAACGGACGATTGGCAAAAGAAAAAATCAATGAAATTGTTCAGTTCGATCTAGTAATCCTTGATGTTATGCTTCCCGAAGTCAGTGGATTTGATTTGTGTAAGGAGATAAGAAAAATAAGTGAAATCCCCATTCTTTTTCTTTCAGCGAAAGGCATTGCTTCAGATCGTATTCATGGCTTAAAGCTTGGTGCCAATGATTATTTGGCTAAACCATTTGATCTCGAAGAATTAATACTAAGAATTCATAATTTGATTTCAGTCAAAAGTGAGATGACCGATAAAACTGTTGAGATTGGCACAGTTTTGGTGAATTTTTCAACATTTGAGGCCAAAGATGCTCAGTCAAATACGATACATGTTTTTTCAAAAAGAGAAATAGAATTGCTTAGATTATTCCATGATAATGTTGGACGTGTAATTTCAAGAGATGAGATATTGGATAAGCTATGGGGTAAAGATAATTTCCCGACTTCACGCACCATTGATAATTATATACTTACTTTTAGAAAAATTTTTGAAAAAAACCCGAAAGAACCCCATTTTTTCCATTCCTTAAGAGGAGTTGGATATAAATTCACTCTCTAATGATTTTTTGTATATGAAATTCATTCTTTTATCTTTTTTCCTATTTATATATTTCTTTTCAATGACCCAGATAAATGGTCTTGTACAGGGGAATAATGGTAAAAAAACAGAGCCCCTATACGGTGTAAAGGTGAAGCTATTACATAGTGGTAAAGGGACCATTACCGATGAAGAGGGAGTGTTTAAAATGATTCTTCCTAAAGACCTTCCCGATACCATGGTGTTCTTTGCAAGAGGATATTTTCCCGATACAGTTGTGGTGACTAAAGATGATCGGTTTTTGGCACTGAATATCATTTTATTTTCGGAACTATTACTACCTGAGGTAATCGTTGAATTTAAAAGAAAATCTTTTTCAATCTCCAGACTGAAGGTATTGCATGTGGAAGAGCTCACTTCGAGTGAATTGAAAAAGGCAGCCTGCTGTAATCTTGGGGAATCTTTTGAGACTAATGCCTCTGTCGATGTCAATATGACTGATGCGGTATCGGGAGCCAAAAAAATTCAGATGATGGGGCTAGAAGGAGTCTATACCCAGATTCAATTTGAGAATATCCCTTATCTCAGAGGATTGGAAAGCTCTTTTGGATTGGAGACAATCCCTGGTTCGTGGATTGAATCCATTCAGATTACCAAGGGTGCAGGAAATGTGGTCAATGGGAATGAGAGCATGGCAGGGTTGATTAATCTTGAATTGGAAAAGCCGGCGTCTATGGACAGGTTCTTTTTGAACGCATATCAAAACAGGCTTGGAAGGAGTGAGCTGAACTTTAGGGCGGGAATTCCTATTTCGGAAAAATGGTCAGCGGGTATCTTTGGATACGGAAGCTCCCAATGGAGAGAATTGGATGAAAATTCAGATGGTTTTATGGACATCCCTTTAAGCTCGAATCTGGCGGCTCTGGGAAGATTCGATTACCAGGGGGAAAAGATGGAAGCGAAGCTGGGCTTTAATATTCACGAGGACATCAAGCAGGGAGGGCAGCTAGGAGCTACTCCGGAGAACACATCCCTTTTTGGGGTGCAGATTAATAATACGCACATTGATGTATTTACGAAAACTGGTTTTTTCGGTAAAAAGCCTACCCAGTCTCTTGGGATTGTTACGAATTGGAAATATCAATTATTGGACGGAAATTTTGGTCCTCGATATTTTGCTGGAGAGGAGAAGAGAGGGTATATCAATATCATATATGACGATTACATTAATACCTCTGATCATCGCGTAAAAACAGGAGTGAGCTATACCTATATAGATATTTTTCAGGTGGCGGATACATTGTCAAATAATCGAATTGAGAACATTCCCGGGGCTTTCTTTGAATATACATTTACCGGTTCAAGATTAACTACGGTTGTGGGTACGAGATACGATTACCATTTGCTTTATGGACAGCAATTTGCACCGCGAATGCACTTGAAATATAAAATATCGGAACGCACTGATTTTAGATTAACAACTGGAAAAGGATGGAGAGTTCCGAACTATATCATGGATAATATTTCACTGCTGGCGAATTCATTTTTATGGATTGCACCGGCAGAGACAAGACCAGAAGTCTCATGGAATGCTGGAGGATCCATTTATCAGGAATTTGAAATGAAGAACAGTCCGGCAAGCATAACTATTGATTTTTACAGAACCTGGTTTGAAAACCAATTGGTGGTTGATCGTGAAAATGATCAGATCAGATTTGTCAATCTTGAGGACCAGTCTGTTTCCAACAGCTTTCAAGCGGAGGTTTCAATTGAACCGATAAAGAATTTTGTAGTCAGAGGCGCATATAAATACCTGGATGTGCGTTCTCTTTTTGGGGAAAGTATTCAGCCTAAAGTAATGATACCAAAGCATCGAGGGTTTCTTAATTTGGCTTACTCTACCAGGAATAAACGCTGGGATTACGACATTACTCTTTCCGTTTTTGGAAAAGCTCGACTTGCTGCTACTTCTCAATCAAGCAGTGAATTCAGCGATGTTTTTCCACGATTAAACGCACAGATTACATATAATATGAAGAAATGGGAATTGTATCTGGGAGGTGAAAACCTGACAAATTACAGGCAGGAAAATCCTATCGTTGATCCTGAAAATCCATTTGGCCCCAATTTTGATGCTACAAGAGCCTGGGGACCAATAATCGGATACAATGTGTATTTTGGCGTGCGTTTTGCTATTAAAAGAAAAGAAGACAAATAAAAATAAATAACCAACTTGATGACTATGATTACGAATAAACTTAAACCATTACTTTTTATCGCATTTCTGTTCTTTGCCGGAGAGTTTAGTGCTCAAAAATCTAAAACGGTGGTATTTCAAACTTCTGCTCAATGTGGAATGTGTAAAGAGCGTATTGAAGAAGTAATGAACTTTGTTCCAGGTGTTAAGTATGCGGAGCTGAATCTTGAAGACATGTCCTTAAAGATTAAATACCGCACAAAAAAAATCACAGCGGATGAACTTAGAGAACGTGTTGCGAAAATTGGGTATACAGCGGATGACGTTAAACCTAAAGAAGCGGATGTTAAGAAGCTTCCCCTTTGTTGTCAACCTGGAGCACATCTCTAATTTTTTGTTTGTGTTTGTCGTGAAATAGTTATCTTCGCCACAAGTCTTGAAAAATTTAGATGAGCGACCCGATTAAACACGAATGTGGAATAGCCTTATTAAGGTTAAAAAAACCCTTACAGTACTTTTCGGATAAATACGGAACTCCTTTTTACGGGGTAAACAAGCTGCATCTTTTAATGGAAAAACAGCACAATCGTGGTCAGGATGGTGCTGGTGTTGCAAACATTAAATTGGATATGAATCCAGGAGAGCGTTACATCTCTCGTATTAGATCAGTAAACAAAGCACCAATTCAGGATATATTTAATCAAATCAATTCGAGATTTGAGGATATTTATGAAAAACATCCAGAGAAAATCAATGATGTTGATTATTTGAAAAAGTCAGCTGGATTTACAGGAGAGCTTTTTCTTGGACATCTTAGATACGGCACTTTTGGAAGAAACTCCAAAGAAAGCTGTCATCCCTTTTTAAGACAGAATAACTGGATTACCAGAAATTTAGTGGTGGCAGGGAATTTTAATCTGACTAATGTAGATGAGCTGTTCGAGGTGCTATTAAAGGTCGGTCAGCATCCCAAAGAAAAATCAGATACGGTAACCGTACTGGAAAAGATCGGTCATTTTTTGGATGTCGAAAACGATGAATTGTACAAAAAATATAAAGAAGAAGGTCTTTCAAATCCGGATGTTTATGCCCATATCGCAGAACACATTGAATTAGAGAAAATACTTAAAAAATCAAGTGAGGTCTGGGATGGAGGATATACCATGGCGGGATTACTTGGACATGGTGATGCCTTTGTGTTACGAGATCCTTCTGGGATACGTCCTGCATTTTGGTATGAAGACGATGAGATTTGTGTGGTGGCATCAGAACGTCCCGCTATTCAAACTGCTTTTAATCTGCAGGTAGATGACGTCAAGGAATTGAATCCAGGTCATGCCCTGATTGTGAAAAAAAATGGATCAGCAAAAGAGCATTTAATCAATGAAGCTAGTGCAGTAAGTAAGTGTTCCTTCGAAAGAATTTATTTTTCTCGGGGATCTGATAAAGATATTTACAAGGAAAGAAAAGAGCTGGGAAGACTGATTGTGGACCCTGTTTTGGATACTATAGGCCATGATTTAGACAATACCGTATTTTCGTTTATACCCAATACAGCTGAAATTTCATTTTATGGAATGGTTAAAGGCTTACAGTCCTATTTGAACGAGAAAAAAGTGAAAGAAATTCAGGGCTTAGGGCCAGGAATAAATGAAGCTGATTTAAAGCGGATTATCAACCAAAGAGCCCGAATAGAAAAAATTGCCATCAAGGATGCCAAGCTCAGGACCTTTATTACACAGGATGACTCCAGAAATGATCTGGTTTCTCATGTTTATGACATCACATATGGGGGAATTCGAGCCAATCAGGACAACCTTGTGGTCATCGATGACAGTATTGTACGTGGAACCACACTTCGTCAAAGTATTTTTAAAATTCTGGATCGCTTGAGTCCGAAAAAAATAGTAGTGGTTTCTTCTGCTCCCCAAATTCGTTACCCGGATTGCTATGGAATTGACATGGCTAAGCTTGGAGATTTTATCGCTTTTAATGCGGCAATTTCATTACTCAGAGACCAAGGCAAGGAGTCCCTTATTGATGAGGTGTATAATTTGTGTCTCTCTCAGGTAGATAAGCCCAAAGAAGAGGTCATTAATTACGTCAAGAAAATATACGATCCATTTACTCCTCAGGAAATATCTCAAAAAATTGCCGAACTACTTACTCCCAAGGACATGAAAGCTCCTGTAGAGATTGTGTACCAATCCATAGAAAATCTACATCAGGCCTGTCCGGACAACAAGGGAGACTGGTATTTTACAGGAAACTATCCGACGCCTGGAGGGAACAAGGTGGTAAATAAGGCCTATATCAACTGGAAGGAAAACAGAAACGAGAGGGCGTATTAAGATCATTTAATCACAATCAATTTCATTGCCGTCCTCGTCCCAGCAGGTTTTGCTTATTAGCATTCCGTCTTTGAAATTCCCTTCAGCCTTCAGCTGCCCATTCTCGTGCCATCTTTTGATCAACGCATGTTCCTTTCCGTCTTTGAAATTTCCTTCATACATCAGCTGTCCATTCTTGCGCCAGTTTTTCCAAAGTCCTTCTTCCTTTCCGTCCTTGAAATTTACTTCAGTATATAACTGCCCATTCTCGTGCCAGTTTTTCCAAAGTCCTTCTTGCTTGCCGTCTTTGAAATTTCCTTCAATAGATAACTGCCCATTCTCGTGCCATTCTTTTTGTAATCCATCTTCCTCTCCATCTTTGCAATTCCCTTCATACCGTAGCTGCCCGTTCTCGTGCCAACCTTTGTGTAATCCTTCTTCCATTCCATTTTTGTAATTTCCTTCATACTGTAGCTGCCCATTCTCGTACCACTCTTTTTGTAATCCTTCTTCCTTTCCATCTTTTAAATTCCCTTCATACCGTAGCTGCCCATTCTCGTACCAAGCTTTATGCAAACCATCTT